>Ga0209640_10006580_pt1 | contig 10173 bp, 10 predicted proteins | sample RifCSP10_1_FD_184018 | JGI IMG/M metagenome (GOLD analysis project Ga0209640, IMG submission 184018) | Soil microbial communities from Rifle, Colorado - Rifle CSP2_sed 10_1 (SPAdes) (version 2) | ecosystem: Environmental > Terrestrial > Deep subsurface > Rock core/Sediment | place: Rifle... | reverse complement strand
GCTGCCACCTCTCGAGGCGATAGCGCTTTCGGAGGTGGCAGCCAGTGCGACTCAAAGAACGCCGTCTCCTGTGGCAGCCCGGCGTACTCCCTTCGAAGGAGCTTCGCCTCGGAACGGAGTCGCCCTGCGCCACGGGATTCGGGCGCTATCTACAAGATCGTCGCTGCGGCAGATGACTGGCCGTTGTTTCGCTGCAACCACGCATATACCTCCGCAAAGGAATCCAGGCAAGCTACAGGCCCGTGCGCGACAAGTTGCGCCCGTTCATGGACTCCATAGGTCACCGCCAGACCGTCGATACGCGCATCGCGTGCCATCTGCATATCGTACGTGGTGTCGCCCACCATCAGCGCCTGATCGGCCTCTACTCCCGTTTGCACGAGAATGTCTTCCAGCATTTGAGGATGCGGTTTCGACAAGGCTTCATCGGCACACCGTGTGGCATGAAAAAGATGCGCAGTTCCGGTGTCGCGCAATACTCGGTCCAACCCCCGGCGCGCCTTGCCGGTAGCGACCGCGAGCAGATAGCCCGTCGATGCCAGTGCCTCCAACCCTTCACGCACACCCGGGAAAAGCTCCATTCCAGTTTGATCGATATGCAGAAAATGCCGGCGATAACGATCGATTACCTGCCGACGCGTGGCGTTATCGGCGGTCGGCAACAGGACCGATACCGCCTCATCAAGGCCCAGTCCGATAATGTGGCGGATGGCCTCGGCACTGGCGCACGGCACCCCGACGTCATCCAGCGCCGCGGAGAAACAACGCACGATCCTGGCGACGGAATCCATAAGGGTTCCATCCCAGTCGAAGATAATCAGCTCGTGACGGCGCTTCATTATGTGAGTTTTTCAAGGACTGATAAAAGTTCAGCGGGAAGCGGTGCTTCAATATCCATTTTATATCCGGTTTGCGGATGCGTGAATCTCAACCGTTGGGCGTGCAGGAACAGGCGCCTGAGTCCCAAAGCCCTCATTCGGCGGTTAAATTCACGATCGCCGTACTTGTCATCGCCCGCGATGGGATGAGCCAGGTGTGCCGCATGCACGCGCGCCTGGTGTGTACGGCCGGTTAACAGCGTGACTTCCATAAGCGTGGCAAGACCATAGCGCTGATATGGAGCGAAAATACTGACGGCTGCCTTGCCCGTCTCGAGGGTTTCCACTTTTCGTTCACCCGATCGCAGGCGGTTTTTTTCCAGCGCGACGGATACTTCCCGTTTACCGCCTCGCCATGACCCCGCCACCAGGGCGACGTAGCATTTCTCCATATTCCCCTCGCGCAACATACGATGCAGCGCCAACAGTACCGGACGATTTTTCGCCAGCAGCAGACAACCCGAGGTATCCCGGTCGAGACGATGCGCCAGCTCCAGGACCGGCGCTTCGGGACGCAGACCGCGCAGCGCCTCGATCAATCCCACGCTGATGCCACTGCCGCCATGAACCGCCAGGCCGGCCGGCTTGTTTACGACCATCAGGTCATCGTCTTCGTACAAAATACGCGACCGCAGCCAGCCAAATGTATTGGCAATCTGTTGCGGGTCGGATGCGCGTGCCTGGGCAATCCGTAGCGGTGGAATTCTCACTGTATCCCCGGCCTTAAGCCGGTAATCCGGGCGAGCCCTCCCGCGGTTGATGCGCACTTCACCCTTGCGCAGAATGCGGTAAATATGGCTCCGCGGAACGCCTTTGAGCGTAGTGATCAAAAAATTATCGAGTCGTTGACCGGCACGGTGTGTATCGATTTCGAGGTAACGGACGGAGGAAGATCGGGGTTTTACGGCCTTTTCCATGCCAATGGGATCATATCAGATTGCTGTGCATGGGATTCGTTTGCTATAGTGCCAGTGTGGCTTGGCGAATTCGTTCAATTACGCAAGTACACGTTATGCATCGGTTTTTGTCTGGTATTTATCGGTATGCCTTCTTGGCACCGAAACCCACCGGTTGAATGACCGGGCGTTCAGCAGCAAAACGAGGACAGCGTCCAGTTAAAAAAGGGTGACACGTCTCTCCCCTATTTTATGTAGAGGCGTATGGATTAGACGCTCAGTAACCGCGAGCACCTGCCGACAGCAGCACAGGCAGACGGCGCGTGAGGCAGCCTAAAACTGTTCACGGCGCGATTAATGTCTGAATTGCACAACCGCGCGCTATTGCGGCGCGGGATCAATGCAGCAGCCCGTCATCGTCATGACGGCTTCTGCCCGCTGTCGGGAGGTAAAGTTCCGCCTAGCCCAGCTGAAATATCAGCTCCGGGCGGTACGGTACGCGAAACCGGGCGTCGGGGAAAATACAACAATGAAGCGTATCCTGTTTAACGCAACTCACCCCGAGGAGTTGCGGCTGGCCGTGGTTGATGGCCAGAAACTCCTCGACCTTGATATCGAATCCTCCAGTTACCAGCAGAAAAAAGGAAATATTTACATGGGCAAGGTCACCCGGGTGGAGCCCAGCCTGGAAGCCGCTTTCGTGGATTACGGTTCCGAGCGCCAGGGCTTCCTGCCGCTAAAAGAAATATCCCGGATTTACTTCCAGGGTTACGACGAGCGCACCCCCATGAGTCAGGTGCGGATCAAGGATGTGATCAAGGAAGGTCAGGAAATGATTATCCAGGTGGACAAGGAAGAACGCGGCACCAAGGGGGCGGCGTTGACCACCTTCGTCAGCCTCGCCGGCCGTTATCTCGTGCTCATGCCGAATAATCCCAAGGGCGGCGGTATATCCCGGCGCATTGAAGGGGAAGACCGGGCCGAGCTGCGCGAGGCCATGGCACAATTGAAGCTCCCCGATGACTATTCCGTCATCGCCCGGACCGCCGGAATCGGGCGGTCTTCCGAAGAGCTGCAGTGGGATCTCGACTACCTGATCAATTTATGGGATGCCATTTACAAGGCCGCCAAGGAGCGATCCGCGCCTTTTTTGATCTATCAGGAAAGCAACCTGGTCGTGCGGGCAACGCGCGATTATCTGAAGGCGGATATCGGCGATATTCTCGTCGATAACGCGGAAATTTTCGAGCGCATGAAAAAATTCATGCAACAAGTGGCCCCGCAAAACCTCGAAAAACTGAAGCTGTACAAAGACGAAACCCCCCTGTTCTCACGATTTCAGATCGAGCATCAAATCGAATCGGCTTTCTCGCGCGAGGTGCGCCTGGAATCCGGCGGGGCGATCGTGTTCGACAAGACCGAGGCCCTGGTCACCATTGACGTTAATTCTGCGCGCGCCACCAAGGGCGCCGATATCGAGGATACCGCCCTCAACACCAATCTCGAGGCGGCGGAGGAAGTAGCCCGGCAATTGCGACTTCGCGATCTGGGCGGCCTGATTGTCATCGATTTTATCGACATGACGCCCGAGCGCAACCGGCGCGAGGTGGAAAACCGCCTTTTCGAGGCGCTCAAAGTGGATCGCGCCCGGACGCAGGTCGGCCGTATCTCGCGATTCGGGTTGCTGGAAATGTCGCGCCAGCGCCTGCGTCCTTCGCTCGGCGAATCCTCCAGCCTCATCTGCCCGCGGTGTCTCGGCACCGGCCACATCCGCGGCGTGCAGTCATCCGGACTTTCAATTCTTCGGATGATTCAGGAAGAGGCCATGAAAGAAAACACGGCGGCGGTGCATGTGCATCTGCCCTCCGAAACCGCCACTTACCTGCTCAATGAGAAGCGGATGGAAATCAGCGCTATCGAGTCGCGCATCGGCACACCGATCATGATCATTCCAACTTCCGAGCTGGAAACGCCGCATTACCATATTCGCCGTTTGCGCATCGACGAATACGAGGCCGAGGCGGACGTGCCCAGCTATGAGCTGGACATCGTTGAAGAAGATGAGGACGAATTGAGAAAACCGGCGCAACCCGCGCCGCCATTGGCGTCGGCGGAAAAGCCGGTAATCGGTCCGCTCACTCACGCGGCCGCGCCACCCGATACATCCAGGAAAGCGAATGGCGGCATCATTAAAAAAATTATTGCCGGACTGTTAGGGAAAAGGACGGAGAAAAAGTCACTCGCGCCGCCGGATAACCGCCCGGCACGCCATCACCAGCCCCCTCATCGCGGTCATGGCGGGCAACGTCAGCGGCATCGTCCGCATCCTCCAGCACATCATGAACGGCCGTCAACATCCGATCGCCAGGCCGGCAGTCATGACCAGCATCGCCCTCGGCCACCACAGCAACAGGCGTCGGGCAACGCCAATAATGATGCCGAGCAAGTACATCGCGAAAAATATGAAGGCAGCGGCGGACGTCGCCGTCGTCGCGGGCGTCGTCGCGGCCGGGGCCAGGAAGGAAGACCGCCGTCTGATCGTAAGGATGTCAGCACCCGCAGCAGCACCACTGACATGAATGCGCAAGCCGGAAAATCGACGAGCGGAGACATGGCACCGCGCCGTGATACAGCGAATCCACCGGTCACCTTGCCCGGCGGGGCATCGGAGCACGTCTCCAACGAACCTCCTGTTTCAACACCCTGGGAAAAACCGGAAACGAGTAAGGAAGCCTGGGATAATTCACCGGCAGAATCGACGCCTCGGGATGAATCACGACCGGAGACGAACAGCGAGTCCTCTTCAAAGCCGGCCCTGGTGCAGGTTGAAACCCAGCACGGGACAATCAATGAAATTGAACCCAAATAAACCGGAATGATTTTCTGGTAACAGGCCCGCGACGCGGGCCTTTTTTATCGAACGCTAATTTCGCGAACGCTGGATTTCCTCTAACAACCCCTGGGCCGCCGCTTCGATCATATCCAGCATTCGGTCAAATCCGCTCACACCGCCGAAATAAGGATCGGGCACCTCTTTTTCCGGGCGATTTTTGGCAAACTCCATCAATAGCCTGATACGGTTTTCATATCCCAGAGGGCAGATTTCGATGAGGTCCTGGTAGTTTTCAGAATCCATCGCCAGAACGTAATCGAATTTTTCGATATCGGCCGCCACGGCCTTACGCCCACGCATTTGGCTAATATCGATTCCACGACGCGCACACGCCGATTGCGCGCGTTCATCCGGCTGCTCGCCGATGTGATAGGCATGCGTACCGGCAGAGTCAACCACAAATTCACCCTCCAGCTGCCCCTCCCGTATCAGTTTGCGAAAAACGCCCTCCGCTGTCGGCGAGCGGCAGATATTGCCAAGGCATACAAACAGAACTCTTACCATGGAAAAAATAAATAGACAGGATTAACAGGATTTACAGGATTCAAAGATAAAAAATCAGATTTAAGTTTCATATTTTCTAATCCTGTTAATCCTGTAAATCCTGTCAATTTTCCATACTTAAAATTACAAAAAAACCTGTTAATCCCGTCTATTCGAAAATATTCTCCGCACCCTATCGAGGTCTTCCTGTGTATCGACTCCGGCTTCAGGCATTTCACGCGCCACATGCACCACAATCCGTTCCCCGTGCCACAGCACGCGCAATTGCTCGAGTTGTTCCACCGCTTCCAACGGACAAGGCGGCCAGGATGCAAAACGCTTCACGAATCCGGCGCGATAAGCGTACACACCGATATGACGATAAGCTTCCACCGGCTTGTCATACGGCGGGGTCATGGCATCACGCGGCCAGGGAATCGCGGCGCGGCTGAAATAGAGCGCATACCCGTTTTTATCGCACACGACTTTTACCACATTGGGATTGATGAGTGACTGGTGATCGCGCAGGGGATGACAGGCCGTGGCCACGACCGCATCGTCGCACTCGGCAAGTTTTTTGGCCACTTCATCTATCAGGGTTGCCGGCATCAGCGGTTCATCGCCCTGCAGATTGACGACTGTCTCCTCTGCCCCGATGGCAAGCTTATCGATCACTTCGGCAATCCGGTCAGTGCCTGAAAGATGCTTCGGTGAAGTCCGGCAGACCGCTGCCCCGAATTTCTCGGCTGTTTTCACGATGCGTTCATCGTCCGTGGCAATGATCACTCTCGTAGCACCGCTCTTGACGGCGCGCTCGTAGACGCGCTGTATCAGCGGTTTTCCGGCGACATCGAGCAACAGCTTGCCCGGCAGGCGGGTCGAGGCATAGCGGGCGGGAATGACAATGAGCATGATGAAAAAACTATATACGAACGAAAATAGTTGGCAGGCGTTTATTTCGGCAACTCATCCTCGGTGACTTCGCGCGCTTCGTCTTCCAGCATGACGGGAATGTCGTCGCGAATGGGGTATGCCAACCGGTCAGGCTTACAGATAAGTTCCGATTTCTTTTTGTCGAAAATAAGCGGTCCCTTGCAGACCGGACATACCAGAATATCGAGCAGTTTTTTATCCATGTTGGTTCTCCTTGATCCGTCTCCAGATTTCATCGCCTATTCTCGAATCGGGTTTTGCCTCGATGGCAAGATACCAGGCGTTATTGTCGGCAAACCGGTCGCATTTTACCGCATCTTTCCGGGTCATGATTACCGGCAGACCGTCATTAAACTCGATATCCCCGGATTTAAATCGATGGTGGTCCGGGAAGTCATGCTCGATGATTCTGATCCCCAGGCGGCGCAGGTGGGAAAAGAAACGCGCCGGATTACCGATCCCGGCAACGGCGTGAACCGACTGTCCCTGGAATGAATCGACGGGCATTGAGATATCCGGGGCATTAACACGGAGGAAACCGGTTGCTTCCAGCCGCATCTCCAGTTCACCGGGAAGCGGCGCGCCATTGGTGATTCGGATAGGTATATCTAGCAAGCGGCTTGCCGGTTCACGCAACGGTCCGGCCGGGAGGCAGAAGTTGTTGCCAAACCGGCGCTCCCCGTCAATAACGGCGATTTCAATATCGCGATGCAATCGCAGATGTTGCAATCCATCATCGCTCACGATGATATTGCATTCAAGTTCCCGCAGCAGGAAAAATGCGCCGCGCACCCGATCCGGATCTGCGACCACGGGACAGATACCCTCGCGCGCGAGCATCACGGCTTCATCGCCCACGGCATCGGGATCGTGTTGTTCGGTAACCCGGTGCGGCCAGTCCACGGCGCTGCCGCCGTATCCCCGGAGAACGATGCCGGGATGTAAACCGCGCTCCCGGAGATAACGGGCGAGCCATATTACAAAAGGCGTCTTGCCGCTGCCACCAACGGTGATGTTCCCCACCACAATGACCGTAACGGGTAATGTTATAGAAGTCAGGATCCCGAACCGGTAAGCGAAACGACGCAACGTCAGCAGTAAAATGTACAGCCAGCTGACGGGCCACAGCAGCAGACTGACGGGAGTTACGCGATACCAGTGTTGCTCCAGCCAATGCATCGCTCAATTGGCGTGCTGGTTGCGGCCGCTGAATTGAATCTGATACAACCCGGCATACACGCCGTTAAGCCGCAACAGCTCCTTGTGTGTCCCGGTCTCCGCCACCCTGCCGCGTTCGAGTACCACGATCCGGTGTGCCTGCTCAACGGTGGAAAGACGATGAGCAATCACCAGGGTGGTTCGGTTTTCGATGAGTTTGCGCATGGCGGCTTGTACCAAACGTTCGGATTCCGTGTCGAGCGATGAAGTGGCTTCGTCCAGTATCAATACCGGTGCGTTTTTGTAGAGGGCACGGGCAATGGCGATGCGTTGTCGCTGCCCGCCGGACAAACGCATTCCCCGCTCCCCGACCGGGGTATTCAAACCCTGCGGAAGTTTTTCGGAAAACTCCATTACATGCGCCGCCTCGGCGGCTTGTTTGACCCGATCCTCGTTGATTACTCCTTTGTGACCGTAGGCGATGTTGTGCAGTATGGTGTCATCGAATAATAGCGTCTCCTGTCCCACCATGGCGAGATGATGTCGCAGGTCGGTCAGCACCAGGTCGTTTATATTCACGCCATCGAGCAAAATCTCGCCCTGCGTGACGCGGTAGAAGCGCGGCAGCAGGCTGGCTGTCGTTGTCTTGCCGCTTCCGGAAGCGCCGACGAGCGCCACGGTCTGCCCCGGTTCTATCGTGAACGAAACATCCGTCAACGCCTCGGATTCCGCAACGGGATAACGGAAACCCACGTGCCGGTAATCGATCCTCCCGCGCACCGTTGTCAGCGATATTGTTCCAGAATCCTGCTCAACCGGCTCATCCATCAAAGCGAAGGTGCTTTGCGCCGCCGCCAGCCCGGTCTGAATGGTTTCGTTGATTTTGCTCAGCCGCTTCGATGGATTCATCATCCACGTCACGGCCGTAATATAGGACACAAATCCACCCGCCGTGATTTCCCCGGAAAGCAGCGCAAAATAAATGACAACCGCCAACGCCATGGCCGCCAGCAATTGCACGGCCCCCATGCCGACAGCGGAAACCATGACTTTTCTCATGGTTTGGCGGCGGTTATGCTCGTTCGCCTCGTTGAACGCGCGGATTTCCGTTTCCTGTCCGCCGAACGCCTTGACCACGCGCTGCCCCTCCGCGGACTGTTGCGTGATATGCGATATTGCGCCCATGGTGTGCTGTATTTGCTCACTGGCCTTGCGGAAACGCCGGCTCATGGCGCGAATGAGCAGCGTGGAAATCGGAACCAGCAAGGCAAACAATATGGTCAGCTTCCAGTTGAGATAAATCATCCACGCGGTCATGGCCAACACGGTCAAACCGTCGCGCACGACGACAAACACCGCTTCGGTAACGGCCGCGGCGATCTGCTCCACATCATAAATAAGCCGGGAGATCAGGCCGCCTGACGCCTGCTTGTCGTAGAAGCCGCTCGGCAGACGCGTCAAATGACTGAAAATCTGGTTTCGAATGTCGAAGATGACGCGCCGACCGACCCAGTTCACGGAATATTGCGCCATGAAATTGGCGACGCCACGGACGAAAAAAAGCCCGATAATGAGCGGCGGCACCAGGCGTATGGTATCCAAATCCTTGCCGACGAATCCGTGATCCACGAGGGGTTTCATGAGTGCCGCAAAGGACGCGGAGGTGAGGGACAACAACGCCATGCCAATCACGGCGACCAGAAATTTCCATTTGTACGGCCAAGCGTAGCCAAGCAGGCGGCGATAGAGCCGCCAGCTGCCGTGGGAATCGGAAATTTTACTCACGCGCCGGTTTGCCGCTCGGCTGCTGGGTGGCGAAGGTAAGATGGGTAAAACCGAGGCGACGCGCCGTGTCCATCACGCGAATGACGGCCTCATGGGGGGTGCGCGCGTCGGCGTTGATCACGATCACGGGATCCTTTTTGCCGCCGGCTGAGTGCGCCATGGCATTGCGCAACACCTCCGGAGTGGTGTTGAGCAACTGCTGATCGCCGATAAAATATTGGCCCTTGGCATCTATGGTAACGCGCAATGTCGGCAGATCCGTTTTCACTTCGGCAGCAGCCTCGGGAAGACGGATGCGTAATCGTGATTCGCTGGAAAAACTCGTGGTGACAATGAGAAAGATCAATGCCATCAACAGCACGTCTATCAGGGGAATCAGATTAATTTCGGGTTCTTCGTCGTAACCGGGGCGGAAATTCATGATATTCCTCCTTTCAGTCGCTCTCGCGTTCGCCGTGCAGAATTTCAACCAGTTTGACCGCCTCGGCTTCCATATCGATCAGCAATTCGTTCACGCGCCCGCGGAAATAACGGTAGAACAAAAGGCTCGGAATGGCGACCCCCAGCCCGGCCGCGGTATTAATCAGCGCTACCGCGATGCCTTCGGCCACAATGGAGGGATCGCCTACTCCGTGCTGTCCAATGCCTGAAAACATCTGGATCATGCCGATCACGGTTCCAAACAAACCGAGAAACGGCGAAATCGCCGCGATGGAGCCTAGCGAACGCAGGTACCGCTCCAGTTCGGGCACCACATGCCGACCGGCATTTTCCACCGCTTCCTTGATGACCTCGCGGTCATGATTGCGGTTGACAAGCCCCGCGGCAAGTATCCTTCCAAGCGGCGAACTGGCGCTCAGCGCCGCCAGATGCGCCTGCTCGATCTCGTCATTAACCAACCATTGCCGGATCTGCGCCAACAGGTTGGGAGGCGCGACATATTTTCGCTGGAGTGACCAGAGTCGTTCCCCGACAATCGCCAGCGCGGCGACCGAACAAAAGATAATCGGCCAGATGGTCCAACCGCCTGCCTTGATTATTTCGAACATGCTTTTATTCCGCGGAAAAAGATAAAAAAGTGCGGCTAGCGCCCAGGGCCCGAGGCGAACGCTCCTTCGGCCATGGGCGCAGGTAGCCGTAGTGAACC
>Ga0209640_10006579_pt1 | contig 10174 bp, 8 predicted proteins | sample RifCSP10_1_FD_184018 | JGI IMG/M metagenome (GOLD analysis project Ga0209640, IMG submission 184018) | Soil microbial communities from Rifle, Colorado - Rifle CSP2_sed 10_1 (SPAdes) (version 2) | ecosystem: Environmental > Terrestrial > Deep subsurface > Rock core/Sediment | place: Rifle... | reverse complement strand
ACGCGGCCGATGAGGCGACCCTGGCGGCGGATTGGGTGGGCGTGAACTGTTACTGGACCGACCTGCGCGGCATGGATGCGCTCACCGGCGGACGAATGTACGAGGAGTACCGGCTGCGTTACCCCGCTAAGCTGCTTATCATCACGGAATTCGGCAACCCCTCGATTGACCTGCTTTCCAAATCGAGGGCCGGCCAGTACCTGGAGTTCTATCGCCAGGTCCGAGACCAGGCCGGGATCGCCGCCGCGTTCTGTTTTGCGATCGCCGCCGGCGCAGGGTATCCGGGGCTGGCCTGGAGTGCTGCAGGGGAATCCGACCGCGAGATTTCGACCGTGATCGGGAGCCGGGCGTTCTAGCTGGCGAGCAGCGTGATCAGCGGAGTCAACGTCAGCGGGCTGAGCAAAGTCGTCAGCATTACGACCCGGGTGACGAAGCCTGGCTCGACGTCAAATTCAATCGCGAGGATTGTGCTCATGACCGCGGTCGGCATGGCTGACTCAAGCACTCCCACTTGCCGAGCGAGGCCGTCCAACCCGAGGCTTGGCGCGACCAGCCAGGCAACCAACGGCGCGACTACCAGCCGAAGGCCAACACAGACTGCAATCAATCCACGGTGGCCGGAGGCTCCGCCCGCACCAATCTGCATGCCAAGGACTAACAGCAAGATCGGGACCGTGGCTGTTCCCAGGAGATCGATCGGACGGCTAAGCGCCAACGGGAGGTGCAGGTCGAAGGCCCGGGCGGTCAACGCGAGCGGGATCGCATAGACTGCCGGGACCTTGGCAAGCTCGCGCAGGGCGGCCAGCGGAGTCCGTCGACCTCTCGAAGCGCCATATACCCCGAGCGAATTGGTCAACATCATCGAGGCCACGAAGAAAAGCCCGGCCCAGGCCAGCCCCGATTCACCGTAGACAAACTGGTTGAGCGACAGACCGTAGTTCCCGGCATTCATAAAGGCCGTGGCAAGCAGCACCGCTGAGGCAAGCTTGGGGTCGAGACCGAGGGCGCGGCCGAGCAGCCAACTGAATCCACCTATGGATAAGACCACAATCGTCGCCAGTGCCATCATGGAAACGACCTGCAGGCCACGAATGTCGGCCGAGAGCAAGAGGTCGAAAACCAGGGCCGGCGAGAGCACGTAGAAGGCGATTTGAGAGAGCGGTCGGGGGCTAAGTCCGAGCAGCTTGTGGGCGAGGAACCCCGCCGCCGCGGTGATGAGGATTGGAAGAATGTGGTCTGCAAACGAACTGAGCAGACCGCTCAAGCCGCGGAATCCTCGTCGTCGAAGTTCAGCCTGAAGAGTTCCCGCGCCCCGTCCTCGAATTCCAGGTTATCGAGGGCGTCTTGAATCAGCTGCGCCTCGGATTCGGAGGCGCTCTCCTGCAGCTGCTCCAAGGCGGCGATGGCGATCGAGCCTCCCACCTGGCTGAGGGACCAGATCGCCGCCTTGCGGATCCGGTCGTCCACATCCTCCAGCAGGTCGACCAGCTCCTCCGAGGCTTCTCGGATGTCCAGCTCTCCGGCCGCCTGCACCGCCTCGAAGCGGGTACCTGGCTCCGGGTCCTGCAGTTTTGCTACGACCAAGGGGGCCCAATGGGAATCGGCAGAACGCGACATCGCCCGCAGGGCTGCGCGCAAGCTGGAACCTTCCCCAGAGGAATAGGCCATCTCAATCAGCTCGGGGACTTCCTCGCGGGTCGAGAATCCGAGAGACTGTAGACAACCCTCCCGTACTTCCTTACTCGGATCCGAACGGACTGCCTTCAACAGACCCCGCTCGATCTCAAGGCGCAGCTGCTCCGCGAGATCCTCGGTCTCAGCCAACAGGACGAACGAACCCAAAGCATCGGCGGCAGCCTTCCTCACCTCCGCTACCCGATCGGCGCGAAGCATGTCTAACAGCTGCCTAGCGAGCTGCGGGTCCTCGGACTCCCACAAGTTGCCGATTGCTTGAGCGCGCGTGGGCGGGTCGGAATCCTGGAGAGCGAATCGGTTGACCGCTTCGAAAGAGAGCTCGATCTTGGAGTTTGCCAGTTCACCCAGCTGGAGCAGAATGGCATGGCGCCGCTTCGTGCCGAACCCTTCCCAGGCCGAGCGGAATTGAGCCAGGCGCACGGCGTCGAGATCGGAGAGCTTGGTCAGGCTGGCCGGCTCGAGCGGGTAGGCTTCGTTGCCCAGCAACTCAAGCAATCCAACGAAGCCACTTTGCATGGCGAACGATTAGCGGGGCAGGATGATGGGGTTGAGGAAATCCTGGACGTTCACGTAGAGGATGAGCACGAGCAGGACCATGAATCCGAGGGTGTGTGCCAACCCTTCGTGTTGAGGCGGGACTCGCTTGCCGGCGATGGCCTCGAAGGCAACGAACATGAGGCGACCCCCATCGAGAGCGGGGATGGGAAGCAAATTGGCGAGCGCCAATCCGGCACTGATGACCCCAATCAGATTGAGGGTCAAGAATGGGCGTTGGGCTGATCGGTCGACCTCTCCCGCCCAGACCATCATGTCGTACATTCCCTTGAGTCCGCTGATCCGCGCTTCTTCCGGCGCGATTTCGCCCCGCAGCAACCGACTAGGTAGGTGAATCATCTCGCTGAATTGAAACCCGGTAGCGCGGACTCCCAGAGCCGTCGCCTCAGGCCAACTGATCAGCCGAGTGGGATTGCCGAGGGTCACCCCGATCGGGCCTTGCCCCTCGGGAGGTGAAGTGCGCGGGGTGAGCTGAACTGTCGTCCGCTCGCCTCCGCGCAAAAGCTCGAGGCTCGTAGGCTGATCCCCCCGATCGGTGATCACATCTTGCAGGACTTCGAAACCGTCAACCTCGATATCGTGAACCCTGAGGATTTCATCATTGGGGAGGATGCCGGCTAGGTCGGCCGGAGATCCGGCCTCTACCTGGGTGACGATCACCCGTTCCGGGTCGGGGGCGGCGAATTTGAATGCGGCAGTGAAGGCAAAGACTGCCAATAACAGGCTAGCCATCGGTCCGGCAACCAAGACCGCCGCCCGGGTCAGTCGTTTGGCGCCTGCCAGGCCGCCTTCGACCAGCGGGTCGTCTTCACCGGCAGGCTTGACGAAGCCGCCCAGGGGTATCAGGTTGAGGGTAAAACGGGTCCCACCTGCCTCGAAGAGAGTTACCAGCCGCGGGGGGAAGCCCAGCCCGAATTCTTCCACCCGGACTCCAAGCATTCGGGCGACTATAAAGTGACCAAATTCGTGCCCAAGGATGAGAGCGCCTAAGACCAGCGCGAAAAGGAGAAAATCAGACACGTATGTGCTCTGAGCACCCTTTCTGGGGAAGCCGCACGATTATATCACCCGCCCCTTTGGCGCCCGATAAGACCTTCATACCAGCCAGGCGCCAGGACCTGGCACGGCTCGCAGTATCCCGAATTCGAGGGAGAGGTGGGCCAATCCCCCCCGCACCCGTGATTCGGCCTCGGGCAGGCACAGGCAGTGCACGTTGGGGCCAGCGTCCACCGTGTAGCAGACCGCAACACCCTGGGCCCGCAGCGAGCGAACCTGCGCCATGACAGCCAGCGAACTGGGCTGCCAGTAGTGAAGCGGCGGGGAGGAGGTCATCATGACCGCGTGCATCATGTTGCTGTCTTGTTCGACAACTTCGGCCAGTCGCTCAAAGTCCGTCGCAAGCACTGCCTCCCTGCACGCCTGCAGCCGGCGAGGGGTGTCCGAAACCCGAGCCGCCTGGAGCGGGCTGGTCTGAGCACTGGAATGACCCGCAGTAGACCCGGTCGACTTGGGGCGTACGTCGGTGAGCACGATCAGATCGACGATCGACCAGCGCTCGGGTTCTGCAAGCGGCCGGGCAAAGCTGTCATCGTCGCCCGCTCCGGCGACGAGCTCCACAAATCCCCCATAGATAGAGCGGGCGGCCGAACCGGATCCGCGGCGTGCCAACGCTGAGAGTTCCTGCCGGCCGAGCTCCAGCCCGGCCGCGGCACAGCCTGCCAGGGTGAGCGAGGCAAAGGCCGCTGCCGAGGAGGCCAGCCCGGCCCCCATCGGAAAATCTGTGACGCTCTGAACGAATGCCCCAGCACGGATTCCGGCTCTCTCCCGGATCAAATCGAGGTGGCGGCCGACTCGTTGCAGAGCGGCTGGCTCTGCGGGCACCTGGTTGATCGTGAGCTGATCCTGGTCGAGATCGGGATCGAAGCCGACCCGGGTTTGAGTCTTGAGTCCGCTCAGAGTCAGGGAGATCGAACCGTTGGAGGGGACCCGGAGGGCGTGGTCGCGGTCCCCCCAATACTTAATCAGTGCAATGTTGGGGTGGGCCGCCGCGACGGCTTCTCGGACAGGCATGGGCGGCGAGTCTACCACCGGGGAACTGCCGCGAGCTTTTTGAGCGGGGATCGACGCTTAGGGCCCGTCGCTGCCGCGGCCCCAGACCTGAATGGCAGCGCCGGCGTTACCGCTCTTGAAGACGTAAAACGCCAGGTATGCCGTGTCTCCCGACATGCTGAGGCCGAGCGTACGAGCCACCCCGAGCGGTTGAGCGAGCAGCAATTGGCCTTCTGGAAGGCGATACAAGCGCAGCTCGTTCTGGACACCGACTGCAGCCAGCAGGCTCCAGTCGCTGGAGACCGCAAAATATCGGAAGTTCAAGAGCGGCAGCTCGAGCAGCGTCTGGCCGCTCGACACTTCGACAATCCTGATTCCCTCGGTCGGGTACCCGTAATCCACGTGAAGCAGGAAGCGGTCGCCAGAAGGTGAAATCGAGAGCAACAAGTCGTTCTCGCGCTCGATCGGAATCGTAGCGAGGCGGGTACCCTGCAGGTCAAATATGCCAATCTCCCGTTTGCGTCGGTCTTGCAAGGCGATCGCCGATCCATCGGGGAAGAGAACGGCCGCTTCAATCAGCCCGGGATAGTTGAAGCGGGAGATCTCTCCCCAACTGTGGGGATCCCATAGGATCACATTACCGTGAAGATCCGCAGCAAAGAAGAATTCATCATCATGGAACCCCGCCGCCATGACTCCAGAAACTGGAGGCAGGTCAAGGGAACTCACCTGCGCTCCCGAATCGACCTTCCACACCCGGAATTGAGAGACGTCATCTGCAACTACTGTAGATCCATCAAGCGAGACCGAAATCGTCCACGGGGAAAAGAGCTCGAAGCCGGTCAGGTCTTGGAGGGGCTCACCCTGGACCAGATCGAATTGTTGGATCAGTAGGCCGTTGCCGTTGTGCAGCATCACGTCGCTGTCTGGTGAGAATGCTACCCGGACGCCGAAGTCAGTTCGTACGATCGAGAGATCGTCGAGTAACTGGAGGGTCTCCCCGGGTTGCAGGTCGAGCAGCGAGCGATTGAAGGCTGCCTGGAGTGATTCGGCGGACGCGGGCTCTGCGATTGGAGCGTCGCCAGGCACACTCTTTGGTGCGGCTTCCGCCAGCTCTGGCTGAGCGACCTGCGGCCTGGACGAATCTGCTGTGGGCGCGGGCAAGGCATAGGAGAGCGCCGGAGCGCGGGCCACTGCTGCCGGCACGGCGGGCAATTCGGCCGGCGAACGTTGTTGGCAACCCGCCAGGGCGGCAGCCAGCGCCGCAGCCACCAGCAGGCCTAGTGAAAACTTTGTTGACGGTATTTCCACCCTCGAAAACTCCGCAACTATTGCTGTATATTTATGTTAGTAGTACTGGGGTCATGTTCCGATCGACCCTCAATTCTGCGGTCTTATGTAGTACTCTGGCACCACCTTAGCTGTGGTGAAGATAATCCTACCTCGAAATCATTGGAGTGGGCTGGGTCTTGCTGCCGCGATGACACTCGCACTGGCGGCAGTCGCTTGGGCCGGGTTCACCGGACCCAATCGGACGACCACCCAATCGGTCCGCGACCCGGACAACGACCAGTGGTTCTGCGACAGGTCTGGCAGACCGCGATGCTGGTTCCCGCCGGGCAATCCGTGCCCAGACGCCGGTGGCTCCCATCCTAGCGTCGACGCGCAGAAAGCGTGTTTCGGTGGTTTGCCGGCCGATTCCTGCGGATGCGACGAAGCCTTCACCGTAGAGACCATCAACCTTGCTCCAGCCACAGTGGGCGGGTCGGCGGTCTGCGGGGTGCCAGGCAGCGCGGGCTGGTGCCGAGGTGGGGCGGCGGTCAACCTCTCGGCCAACGAACCGTTGGTGCCCAATGTTATTCAGCTTATAGAGGGGAATCCTGGAGGGGTGTTGTGCGATCCGGCCGACGGAGCAAACGTCTCCTGCTCCTGGTCGGGCAGCGACGGCGATTTCACCCTGCAATTCTGGGCGGTCTCTTCCTATGGCGATACCAGCGCGATGTCCACAACCGGCTGGAAAGTCGATTCGGGTGCTCCGAGTGTGAATCTGAGTTTGAGCGGAGGAACGCCGGGCGGGGGCGGTTGGTATCGGGGTGGAACGATCACCGTGTCGGCGAGCGGTGCGGACGCGCTCTCCGGGATTGCGAGCTCGGAAGTCGCGATTGACGGCGGCTCGTGGAGTGGAAGCGGGCAAGTCAGCAGCGATGGGATCCATTCTGCCAGCGGCCGAGTGAGAGATGTGGCGGGGAACGAAGCGACCGGCACGGTTTCGATCCAATACGACAGCACCCCACCCACACTCTCGGCCGATCTGAGCGGAACGTCGGGTCGGGAGGGGTGGTATCGCTCCGCGGTCACCGTGGCGGTGACCGCCTCCGATAGTCTATCGGGAGTGGCTGAGCGCCAAGTGAACGTCAATGGGACAGGCTGGCAAGCTGGCCCGGTGGTGCTGAGCCAGGACGGCAGCCACGGCCTGAGCTTCAGGGCTCTCGACGTCGCGGGAAACGAATCGACCTCAACCGGTCAGACAATTCGGATCGATACTCATCCGCCAGAGTCAGTTTTTGTTACTCCACCGAACGGCTCAGAGACCTGGGTCGCCGGCGTCGTAGAGCTGTTGGGTCAGAGCCTGGATTTCGGCTCCGGATTGCGCTCGGCCGAGATTTCATTTGACGGCGGTCGGACCTGGGCCGCGCTCCAACTGCAGCGCTCCGAGTGGGGCGACAGCTGGGATACTCAGTCGGTGTCGAACGGCACGTACGTCGTGCTGGCCCGGGCCTACGATGTCGCCGGCCATCTGGGATCAAACGCCAAGGTTACTCTGCACGTCGACAAGCTTCCCCCCTTCGTGGATATTCCCGACTCGTGGCTGGTCGGCGAGCTTGCCTCGCTGGTCGTCCAAGAGCAAGGGATCGGCCTGGCGGGAGTTCAAATTCTTATCCAGGATGGGGAGCAAACCTTGTTCACCTGGCCATACGATCCTGAGTTCGTTCCAGGCACGATCAGTTGGGATGGGGTGTTGCCAGACGGGAAGAGTGCAGCGCCCGGCGAGTACGGGGTGTATGCTACGGCTTGGGATTTGGCTGGAAACCAGGGTCAGGATGCAGGCGTCATCCGGGTTCCAGGGTCGGACCTTCTGGCGCCGATCGGGGAGCTCTTGGCCAACACGCCACTTCGAGGAGTTGGCCAGCCGGATCAGGATCCGCAGGAGGCCTCACTCTCAAGACCCTCCTCGCGAATCTCCAGCAGCCTCTGGCTGTGGCCGACGATTGGTTGGATCGGATTGTTGGGAGGCGTAACGGTTTCCAAGATGCTCGATCCACGGCCCGCTGCCCTGAATCGGCTGCGACAAGAGCTAGCCCAAGTTCGCGCCTGGCAGGCCGAATGAGGAGGAAGAGCCATGCTTGAGGTCACCCTGGCGGTCAGCGTATTGGCCGCGGTGGTCGTGGTTGGGGTCTTGATCTCGGTCGGCAACGAGCGGCAGCGGCAGGCGCTCGACAAACTGCGAGAAGACCTGCGAAACTGGGCGCTGGGCGACTTGGAGGTCAAGCGGGAACGGGCGGCACGCGAAATCCAGATTATGGATCCACTCGCTTGGTTTCGAGATGCTGCCCGCAAGGCGACCGGAGTCGCGTGGGAGATGCGAGCCATCGCTAAGGTGCTCGAGCATCCCGAAGCTATCGTGGTTGCCTCGGAGAACGGCAGCTACCTCATGTTCTCCCCTGTCCGGCCCGATCGGGTGCGCAGACTGCTCAAGGCGCCCTCGGGACGCGCCCAGACCGGCCCCTTGCCTTCTGAGATGCGCTTGGCACTTCGGGGCAGGAAGCGGATGGAGACCTATGAACTCTCGGCGCTTAATGCCGGCATCTTCTTTGACCTCGAGGCCGACAAGGTGTGGCGCATGCTCACCGACAGACCGCTAAAGTCCAACCAGCTCTGGCTCTACGAATTCCGATCCGCCTGACCCCTTTCCCAACTTCCCAACTGAGTCGTAGGCACTTGAGCGCGCCGCAGCAACTGGGACAGTCCCGCCAACGCGATGACTCCAAGCAGCAGCGCTCCGCCGAAATCGCCATCAATCCGCACGATGACCGAGGCGATCCCGAGTCCGAACCCTACCGCCATCGTTGCTAGGAGATAGAGCAAGTGCCGCTGCAACATCGATCTGGGCTCGTCGATGTGCCCTGCATTGCGCATGCGGTGGTGGAATGCCGACAGGTCCCAGTAGGCGAGCGCGCACGAGATTGAAATGAGCCCCCACACCTCGCCTGACCGGGCAAGCGCGCACAGCCCGGCTTGAGCCAGGAACCAGAGGGTCGGCGACCAACTCGAGGTCCGGGCTTCGCCAATCAGAGCGAGGGCGGTCGAAATCGCCAACGGGAGGATCAGGATCTCGGTGTTCCCTCTGACAAAGCCGAGCCCGAGCGCGGCAGTTGAGGCCGCAAGCGACGCAAGCGCCAATCGCCGGGCCGGCCTCATAACCGAGCGCCGATTGAGGCTAGCCACGGGGCAGGCCGGCTCAGGTGCATTTCGGTCATCTGCTCAAATGGAACTGTGGTGTCCCAGAGCAGTCGAAACACTCCGGCATGTGCCAATCGTCGAGAGATGGCGGCCTGTTCCACTCGAGCCAGTCGCAAGGCCAGGTCGGCATCAGGCCGGTCCAGCAATGATCTGGCCTCGAGCGCAACCTGATCGGGACTGATCACCAGCAGCGGATATCGGCGCGCCCGCAAGCGAAGCAGATCGGGCACATCCGTTCTCAGCAGCGGACTGAACAGGATCAGCTGGGTGTGCGGAGGAAATAGGCGGCTGGGCAGGTGCCGCAGTTGGTCAAAGATCTGGCTCTGCCCGAGGCTGGCCCGGGCAAGGGCGCGCAGGATCCGTTCTCGCTGGACCTTCCCAGTCCCCGGAACCGTCCAGTCAAGGTGGCCGCCATATACCAGGAGCCCAACCTGATTCCCCTGACTGAGCAAGAGCTCCGAGAATGAGGCCGCCGCTTGGATCGAGTGAGCGAGCGCCGATTGCTCACCGGTTCCGGCATTGCTGCGCGAGCGGGCATCTACGATCAGTCCGACCTCGGCCATGCGGTCTTGTTCGAACACATTGATGAAGAGATTGCCTGGGAACCGGCCCGATACTTTCCAGCTGATCCAGCGCCAGGGGTCGCCTGGGGAGTAGCTTCGGATTCCGTAAAACTCGATTCCGGGTCCACCCACCCGTGCCGAATAAGCTCCCGCCTGGGCACCCACTCGCTGCGGGCGCAGGTAGAGGCGGCGAAGCTTCTGAATCGCCGGGCGTACCAAGAGAGCCCGGTCTCCCGGGACGGTGAGACGGGCCTCGAAGAGGCCGAACGGATCGGTCGCCTTCAGCCAGGCCGCCGTGAAGGTGTGGAGTCCGGTCTTCGCCAAAAGCCGATAGCTCAGCAGCTGACGACTGCCGAACGGCATTGAGCAGATCAGGCTGGATGCACCCTCGATTCGTTCGAGCCCTTGAGGTACCCGGTCTTGGATCTCGAATTCTTCGAGGCGGCCGTCACTATTTTCGGCCCGCAGCTCGACGGTAATGATTTCTCCAGGTTTGGCAGACGTTGGGGTGACTCGTCCCTCCACCTGCAGCTGGAGTTCGGTCGTAGAATTACGGCGGCCGCCAACTGTTCGGGGCGGACGACTTGGGAGATCACCAATTGTTCGCTTTGCCGAGTGCGGCGCCGGTTGCGTACCTCCTGCTCCTGTTCGATCGAGGGATACCCGACCTGCAACCTCACCATGAACCGATCGAGTTGGGCTTCCTGAAGCGGGAAAGTTCCTTCGTACTCGATTGGATTCTGAGTTGCGAGGACGACGAAAGGATCCGGCAAGCGAATCGACTTGCCCTC
>Ga0209640_10006578_pt1 | contig 10175 bp, 8 predicted proteins | sample RifCSP10_1_FD_184018 | JGI IMG/M metagenome (GOLD analysis project Ga0209640, IMG submission 184018) | Soil microbial communities from Rifle, Colorado - Rifle CSP2_sed 10_1 (SPAdes) (version 2) | ecosystem: Environmental > Terrestrial > Deep subsurface > Rock core/Sediment | place: Rifle... | reverse complement strand
GATTGTGATTATGCGCAGGTCGGGATCGCCAATCATTCGCATGAGTTCCTCTCGTTGTTATCGAAGGCGACACAACTGCAACGGGTCAGATTGTTTCCGGACACCTCTCAGAGCTGCGTGTTGATGGCGGCCCAGAAACTGTTGGGCTCGGGAATGACAAGCCACCCCTTCTCCCGGCGGATGAGGTTGTCGTCCTCCAACTGCTTGAGCACGCGGGAGAGATGCTGGCGTGTAGTGACGATGGCGCGTGCGAGCTCCGTGTATCTCAGAGGCAGCGCGACGCGCAGCGGACCCACGGCCGCAGACTGATGCTCGGCAGCGACGACCTCGCCAATCAGGCGGAGCAGGCGATCCCTGGTCGACAGTGCGCACAGGGTCCCGAGGTGCGCGATGAACCCGAGCAATTCCTGGGCGTGAATATGGTGGAGGTCGGACGAAAGCTGCCCGTTGCTCATCACGAGCTGCAGGAAGTGGTCGACGGGAATCGAGAGAACCCGGCAGCGGGTGAGCGTTTCCACCGTGACGGCATGGGGCGCACGAAGAATCGCGGCGGCGGTTCCAAGCGGCGCCCCGGAGAAGCGGATGCCGACGCTGACGGCTTCGCCCCGATGCTCCCATCGCAACAGCTTGACGAGGCCCTCTTCGATCACCCCTACCGCTTCAACGGGACTGCCTTGCTCGAAGAGGGAAACGTTCGGCGGATAAGTCTGCGAGAAGCCGACCGCCCGCAATGCTTCCCACGCGTGAGAAGACCAGAGCGACGTTGGTGCCGGGAGGTTCGGGGTGGGTTCCATATTCCCGAGGTCGCTGCGAGAGCCCGTACAACACCCAGCCTGGTCCGCGAGGCCGTGAAAGGGATTCTCCGCAGCCCAGGGGGAAACGGACCTCGCGACGATTGCCCGGCGTGGACGAGGGGTGTCGACGGCGCTATGTCCGCTTTGGGTAAACGCTTGCAGAGCACGTGCCGGTCGTGCGCGGATCGGCTGTTCAATAACGCCGGGTTGACCGGAAGGTCCCCCGGGCGAATGGCTGTGCTCCGCCGAGGCCGTATTCAGAACGACGATTTCGTCGGCCCTCGCGCGGCGCCCGTGGAACCAGCGCTCGAATACGGAACAATTCCATCCGGCACGAGCCTTGCCATCCCGCTCGGCGGATGCAGAGCCTCATCACGTCCGCCGATGCCTTTCTGCGCGACGACAGTGGGCAGGATCTCACCGAGTACGGGCTGCTTGCCTGCCTGATCGCGATTGTCGTGATGGTGGCGGTCGGCGACGTCGGCCTCCAGATCAGCGACCTGTGGACGCATATCGTGGTGCAGCTCGCGGAGGTGCTCTAGCGAAGCGCCGTGCGCGACGTCACGAGCGTGAACGAGAGCAGCTCGCGCGGCACGCTCGTCACGAACGGGCCGACAATCCAGTTCAAGCCGAACGGAATCGAGCGCGTCAGTGAGAGCGTTTCGCACTGCACGTAGACCCCGCCGTCCCGCTCCACGACTCGCCAGTAGGAATTCAGCCTCCACAAGAAGCCGCCGTCGTTTCCGACGGGCTTTTCACGTTCCTGCGGCGTATCGGGATTCTCGACCTCCGTGATGCGCGTGCTGACGATGCGGCTGCGCGCCCGCGTGGCGTCCTCGCGCGTGAAGCGTGCCTCGTGGTCGCTGTTCAGGACCACCGTGATGACCTTCTTCGCGTAGAAGCGCAGGAAGAACGTGAAGGTCTCGGCGTTTCTGCTGATCAGGCGGGAACGCGCGATCGCCGGTTTATAGATGTCGGCATGCCGATCGTAGGCCTGCAGCAGCCCCAGCGCCTTGTCCACCGTGGCGCCGGACACGAAGACCGTGCCCAGCCAGTGATGAACGATCCCATCCGGGATCTCAATGTCGCGGCCGCCCTCGCGCACCTGGATCCGCTCCATCACCAGGCCGCCGCTCCGCGCGAGGCCGCGCGCGCGGCGCTGTTCCGCGCTGTCGCCATCGATCCAGAGGAAGGGCGCCTTCGCGCTCTGGGCCTCGTACGCCGCCACGTAGCGGTTGAAGCCCTCCACGGTGGCCGGACGCAGCTCCGCCGCGGCCACGGGGCGGGCGACGAGGAGCGCCAGGCACGTCAGAAATACACGAAACGGCCGCATGAACGCCGTCACGCCGCACGTTCCGCGAGGCGGCGCAGCACCTCGCTGAACCTCTTCGAACCCGTGAGCGGCCGGAAGAGCGGCTCGATCGGGAGGATCCACCCGGCCGGGCCGTGCTCCGTCTGGAGCAGCAGGGATTCCAGCGCGTCCACCGCGTGTTCGTGCCTCTGTTCGACCGTGTTTTCGGCGGCGGCCATCAGCGACGCTTCAACCGTCCGGCCTCCGTGCCGCAATTCTTCGATGGCGTGTCGCGCGGCGCCCAGCGCGTCTTCCGCCGCAGCGGCCTGGCGGCGCCCGCGCGCGACCAGCGCCAGGCCAAGATGCGGCCGCACCTGCTCCGGATGCGCCCGCAGCGAGGCCCGGAATGCCGCTTCGGCCCTGGCCGGCTCGCCCGCGTCGAGCAGGACCCATCCCTGCCCGTTGAGCGCAGCCACGGCATACTCGCGCGCATACAACGTCTGATGATCGCTTTTGCCTTCGCGTTCGAATTCCGCACGCGCGCCGGCGGCGTCCCCGCGAGCCAGCAGGATCGATCCCAGCATCCAGTGAAGCCCATTGGCGGGGAAGCGGCTGCGCGCGGCTCCAGGCCGCTCCTGCAGGGCGATCCCCTCCTCCAGCACACGGCGCGCTTTGCCGGGCGCCTGGCGCGCCACGTGGACCATCGCCATCTGGAAGTACGCAAAGGGAAAGGCCGGGTAGAGCTGGAGGCAGCGGGCAAGCGCGTCGAGGCGCTCCTGCCCCCATGCGGCGTGACCGAGGCGGAAGTGATGCCCCCAGTACTCGGGCTGCAGCGCAATCGCCTGCCGCGCCGCCGCGCAGGCTTCGCCAGGACGCTCGGAGCCGGCTAACAGGTACGCGAGCGTCGCGTGCGCTTCGGCATAGTCGGGCGCCAGCGCCAGCCCCTGCCGCGCTTCGCTGATCGCGAGGGCCAGTAGCGCCGCGTCGGGCTGGAAGGAGAACCGGGACCCTTCGTACTGCCAGAAATGCGCGTTGGCGAGCCCCACGTACCCGGCGGCAAACGCCGGATCGAGCGCGATCGCCTGCTTGAAGTTCTGAATGGCGGCTTCCACCTGCGACGCGTCCAGCGCCTCGAGCTGCAGACGCCCATCGGTGACCGCCCGCATCACGTCGAGGCTCGACGTTTCTCCGCTTCGCCGGCCGGCGGTAGGGGCGGGCGCCGCCGAGACCGCAGCCGGCAGATCCACCCGCTCCACGGGTGCGATGAAGCGATAGCCTCGCCGGGCGACGGTCTGGACGTACTGCGGATCCCCCGACGAATCGCCCAGCGTCTGGCGCAGCTCCGACACGAGCTGCGTCAGCGCGTTGTCGGTCACCGTGACGCCCGACCATAGGCGCTCGAACAGCTCGTCGCGAGTGATCAGCCGGGAGGGTTCCGCCGCCAGGTACGCCAGCAGGTCGAGTTGCCTGGCCGATGCGGGCACGGCCACCTCTTCCCTGGTGAGCCGGTAGCCATCGGTGTCGAGACGAAATGCGCCAAACCGATACACCGGCATCGCCAGCAGTCTAGTCCGTACCGCGCTCACAGTAATTCAGAGTTTTCTCACCGCTGCGTCAGGACTTCGAGGAGGGGTCGAAATTAGCCTTGCTGGTGAAGGAGCACACCAATGATGCAGATACGACAGGCCATTCGATACTTCATCCTTGCGGCACTCGCGATCTTCCTGTGCGTAACGGCCGCGCAGGCGCAGACGACAGGCAGGCAGATTGCGGTTCCCATCAGCCTGTCCGGGCCGCGCGTCGGCGCGACTGTCCTGAGCAGCGGCATTGGCGACAAGCTGCGCGAGAACCTGATTGATGTTGGACCGGTCGTCTCGCAGTTCGGCTGGCAGTTCGAGAAGCGGTTCAAGACTGGAGAGAACGGGCTCACGGCGGTGAGCGAGTGGGTCGTACTCGCGGGCGGCCTCGAGCAGGGCGTCATCCTGCCCAGCGTGAGCTGGCTCGTCGGCCTGCGGACGGGATCGGGCCTGGAGTTCGGTGTCGGTCCCAACATCACGCCGGTGGGCGTGGCGCTCGCGATGGCCACCGGCGTCACCTTCAAGAAAGGGAACCTCAACGTGCCGGTGAATGTCGCCGTCGTTCCGTCGAGGGCCGGCGTCCGCGTGAGCGTACTCACCGGCTTTAACATGAGGAAGTGACGTGAAACGGTGTGTCGCGGTCTTGAACCCTATCGGTGAGGTTTTAGCAGGACTGCCAGCTACCAGCTACTTGGCAGCTGGGGGAGCCAGCGCCAGCGTCGCGACCTGCCCATCGTCGTTCCAGAGGACGATGCGGCCGTCGCGCGCTTCGACCAGATCGCGGATGCGCATCGAGAGGTCGATTGATTCGGTGTAGATGACGCGCTCGCCGCTGAGACGGACGCGGAACAGGCGCCCGGCCTGCAGCGACGAGACCAGCAGGTCGTCCGTCCAGCGCGGCAGGTACGTGGACGTGATCTGGACAAGCTGCGACACGCCGATCGACGGCACGAAGGCGTGCGCCGGCTCGCGGTAGTCGCCGTGGTTCTTTGCGTTCACGGCAAACGGCCAGTTGTCGGTGCCGTATTCGGCGCCGTAGCTCGCGAGCGGCCATCCGTAGTTTCCACCTTCGCCGATCAGGTTCAGCTCGTCGCCCCCTTCAGGCCCATGCTCCGTGGACCAGACGCGCCCCTGGTTGTCGATGAGGAGACCCTGCTGGTTGCGATGACCGATGCTGAACGGCTTCACGCCGCCGGCCTCATCGATGAGCAGGTTCTTCCCGTAGCTGTTGTCGGGCGTCTGTGGAAACGTCTCGACGCCTTCGAGGCCATCGAAGCCGTGGTCGCCGACGGTCAGCAGCAGTCCTCGATCGTGCCGCACCAGCCGGCCGCCGCTGCGGTCCGCCTGTTCGCCCATTGGCCACATCTTGCCGACGGGCAGGCACGGCTGCGAGTCGAAGATCGTGGTCCACGCCCCGGCTGCCGCGCCCGCCGCGGGCACAGTCGTCGCCGACACGCGGAGCGTGACGCAGGTCGTCGCGCTGTCCCAATGGTGATGCGCCACGTAGACCCGCGCGGCGTCGGCCCGGTCGTCAACCAGCAGATCGGTGATCCGGAACGGGGCCGCCGCGCCGGCGCCTGAGGCCTTGAGGAGCGCGGGGCGATTGAAGGGAACCGACAGCGACAGCTTCTGCGCCCGCAGGGTATTCGAGGCTCCCGCCCACGACAGGCGGTAGAAGTCTCCCGCCGCGGTCACGACGAGGAAGTCGCTGCCCAGCGCCGCCAGCGATCCGCCGGCACGCCGGCGGTCCGGCGCGGGCAGGAGGCCCGGCTGCGTCGTCATCGTGAACGTATAGAAGGCGGTGCGGACGGTCTTTTCAGTATCGGCGGGCGGCGCTGCGGGTTTGGGTGCCGGACGTGGCTGCTGCGCGCGGGCGGCGGCGATGCTGAGCGCCAGCCCGAACACCACGAGTACAGCGAGCGCTCGCGTCCTGATCGCGGTCACGCGTCTACATTGTACGCCGCTATCGCGCGGCGGCCATCCAGGCGTCGAGCGCAGGAGACTGGCGCTGAACCAGCGCGGCGCAGGTCTCGATGCGCTCGATCGACTGCTGGAGCGTCCGCTCGGACGCGGGGACAGGGTTCTTCGCGAAGAACTGCTTCACCTGCCCAGCGGCCTCCGTGGAACAGAAGCTGCCCAGCGCGCCGACGATGTCGGGGATCCCCTGGAACGTTCCGAGCTTCTGCGTAAGGGTCGGCCACTCCGCCTGGACGAAGGCCCACGCGGCGTCACGCGAGTGTGGCTGGCCGAGCAGCCCTGCGATCAGCGTGCCGGTGTCCTGGGTGCGCACTGCCGGCGAAATGGCGAACTTCAGCGTCCGCTGCACGAGCGCCGGGTCCCTGAACGACGTCAGCGCGCCGAAGAAGCGGTAATACTCCTCCGGCTGCCCGCTGACCTTCTCGAGCTGCGCAATGTACCGGTCGTAGAGCGCCGCATCGCCCGATGCGGCGGCGACCCGCAACACCGCGGGCGCGAGCGTGCCGGGCAGCGACATCGGATTGGCCATGTATCGCTCCGCCAGTCCGCGGGCGCGCGCCTGCATGTCGGTCTCGTTGCCGGCCAGAGCCACCAGGGTGAGCAGCTCCGCGCGACGGCTCTGGCGCTCGTCGCTGTCGGCGGCACTGCCTGGGACGCCAAGGCCCGTGAGCGCCGGCCCGAACCGCTCGCGAATCCACGCCTGGTAGCGCGGCCGCTGCGCGGGCGTGACGAGATACTCGAGGGTGAACGCGAGCCGTGAGCCGACGGCCTCGGTAATCGCGGCCGTCTCGTCGTTCGCAAGGCCGCCCGCGAGGTCGAGATAGACGCCGATGTCGTGACGTCCGGCGCGCACCATCCACCATTCGTCGCCGAGGAGACTGATGCGCTCAACCGGCTTGAGCCCGGCCACGCTCGCGGACAGCGCGCGCACGGCGGCGGGCGTGTACTCGGTGAAGTAGTAGCCTCGGCTGTCCGCATTGGCAAACACGTTCGAGCATCCGGACGCTGTGAACGTCTGCTTCGGCCGGTCCAGCACCTCGCAGCGCGGCTGTCCGTCGGTCGCCTTGAAGCAGACGGGCAAGGTCCACGTCTGCCCTGGAACTGCGCCGCCCTCCGTGCCGGCGCCTGGCGTGCCGACGAACCGTGCCTGCGACAGGGTGATCTCGCTGCTCGTTCCAGTGCACTTTGACTCGACCGAGAACACGGGCGTGCCCGGCTGCCCGACGTAGCTCTGCATGATGCGATCGATCGGACGGCCGGTGACCCGCGTCAGTTCGCCCCAGAAGTCCTCGCCCGCGGCGTTGCCGTACGAGAACTTCGTCAGGTACGAGGAGATCCCTTTGCGGAAGGCCTCCGGGCCGGCGAAGCCCTCGATCATCCGCAGGACGCCTGCGGTCTTCTCGTAGGCGATGCCGTCGAACACCTCGTTGATCTCGTCAGGCGTGTCGACGTCGATCCGGATCGCGCGCGTCGAACGCAGCGCATCCAGTCCCAGCGCCGACTGCGTGTCGGCGGCATCATCGAGCTCGACGTTCCATTCGGGCCGCCACGCGGCGAGCGGCTTGCTGGCGATCCATGTCGCGAAGCCCTCGTTGAGCCAGATGTCATCCCACCACTTCATCGTCACGAGGTTGCCGAACCACTGGTGCGCGATCTCGTGCGAGATGACCCCTGCGACCCTCTTGAGCACGCCGAGCGAGGCGCGCTCGGGGTCGACGAGCAGCAGGCGCTCGCGGAAGGTGATCGCGCCGGCGTTCTCCATGGCGCCCGCCGCGAAGTCGGGGACCGCCACGATGTCGAGCTTGCCGAACGGGTACGTGATGCCGAAGTAGTTGTTGTAGAAGGCGAGCTGCTGCTCCGCGGCTTCAAGCGAAAACCCGGTCAGGCCAAGTTTGTCGGGCGTCGAGCACGCGCGGATCGGCGTCCCGCCGGCGGCGCCGGAACGGCAGACGAAGTCGCCGACGATCATCGCCACGAGGTACGTGGACATCTTGGGCGTCGGCGCGAACGACACGGTGTGCTTGCGCGGCTCCGGCCCGGGTGTGTCAGACACCTGCGCGCCATTCGAGATCGCGGTGTCGCCCTGGTCGATCATCAGCGACACCTCGAACGTGGCCTTGTAGATCGGCTCATCGAACGACGGGAAGGCACGGCGACCGTCGGTGGCCTCCAGCTGCGTCACCGCGTAGCTGCGGCCGTTCGCCTTGCTCAGATAGAAGCCGCGCAGCTTGTCGTTGAGAATGCCGTTGTAGGCGATGCGAATCGTCGCCGGGCCTGCCGGAAGCTGTTGCGGCACAGTGAGCGTGGCCGTTTCCGCCTTCGCATTCAGCGTGACCCGCGCGGTTTGTGATCCGCCGGCGGCCTCGATCGCCGCCTCGACGAACTCGATTTCCGCGGCGTGCAGCGTGATCGACGAGGCGGGCGTTTTCAGCTGGACGCGAATCGTCTCGCGGCCGCGGAACGTGGCCTTCGCCAGGTCCGGCGCAAACCAGAGCGTGTAGTGCTCCGGGATCACGGTGCCGGAGAGGCGCTGCGCAACCGCGGGCGACGAGAGGAAAAAGAGCAGGAGAAGGGGAAAAGCGATCTTCCGCATCTCTTTATGCTAGCCGGTCGCTCGTGGCCGGTCGCCGGTAGCTGGGAGCGGGCGGCAAGCTTCTCGCAATATGGCTGGGACGGGACGCGGGACCAGTCGTTCACGCACGAAATACGTGCACCGGCGGCGATTTCTGTGTCTGAAAGCAATACGAATGAGGTCCGAAGTTACACGGACCGGGGAGGCGACGTGAGGACATTAGCAAGCGTGCTGGCAGTGGCCGGCTTCTGTGCGGCTTGCGGCGGGAGCCAACCGGCGGCGGATCCGGAAGCGGCGACGGCGGCCGGACTGGCCCCGGCATCCGAGGCGGCCGCGCCCGCGGCACCCGCGGCGCCGCGCGTTCGCGAGGTGACATTGCCGGCGGGGACGACGCTGCGGTTGCGGCTTCAGTCGGCGGTGGCGTCTGACAGCAGCCGGGTGGAAGACGCGGTTCGCGCGGAGTTGACCCAGGCAGTGACCGCGGACGGCGCCACGGTGCTGCCGGCGGGCACGCAGGTCGCGGGCAACGTCACCGACGTCGAGCGGTCAGGACGCGTGAAGGGGCGCGCGCGCATCGCGTACCGCTTCAACTCGCTGACGCATGACGGCGAGCGGTACGACATTGCCACCGCGCCGCTGTCACACCAGGCTGAAGCCACCAAGGGCGAGGACGCGACGAAGATCGCGGTCGGCGCGGGCGCGGGCGCGGCGATCGGGGCGCTGCTCGGCGGCGGCGACGGCGCGGCCAAAGGCGCGGCGATCGGCGGCGCGGGCGGCACCGGCGTGGTGCTCGCCACGCGCGGCGAAGAAGTCCGTTTGGGATCGGGAGCGACCGTCACGACGCGTCTCACGGCTCCCCTGACGATTCGCGTCGCGAACTAATCAGGCGGGCCGACCAAGGTCGGCCCCTACGCCCAAAATCAAATTGCGGTAGGGGCCGAGCTTGCTCGGCCCAACTTATTCTTGTTCTGCCACATGGTGCGGCGCTCGCGCGGCAGCTCACGAATGAGCGCGCCGAGCGCCTCATTTTCCGGCGCCACGTAGAACTGGTACGTGTAGCGCTCCACGTGCTCGCCGGCGTCCGCGGGAATCGTGGCCCCGTGGGCGCCGCGTGAGTTCATGAACGCCAGCATCCGGTTCGGCCGGAACGGGACGACTTCCGCCAGCTCGCATTGCTGCCCGTCGGCCTCCGGGTAGTACGTCTGCTTGTAGTTCGCCTCGCGATCGCCAATCACCCGAAAGAGCTGCGTGCCGTGCGCCTCGCTGTCGCCCGGACGCGCGAGATACAGGAGACAGGTCAAGAGCGACCGCTTCGGGTCGCGGTGCGGGTCAAGGTGATACCCCGCGCGCCGAAGCATCAGGCGGCCGCCCGACGACAGCTGCGGCAGCGCGTTCGCCTGTGCACGGAGTGAAGGCCCGAACACGGTGTCGAAGTGTCCCTGCAGCGGCTCGTGGAACTTCTCGAGCACGGCCGGCTGGATCACCCGCCGCGCCAGCACGGCGTCGACGAAGTTCCAGACGGTCGTTCCCAGGGTCGGACCGAAGGTGATCGGAAAGTGCAGGTCCTGCTTGATCCGATCGTGGTCCTGGAAGAACGGCTCGGGCGGAATCGCCAGCAGCAGCAGGTCGTAGAGCGCCGGCGGCAGCACCTCGTCGACCACGATGTGCTCGAAGGGCTCGAACTGAATCGGAGCGGCCGCAATGGCGCGCGCCACGTGGGCCTGGATGTGGGCCTCGTTCAGGAGATCGGGCAGCGCGGCGATTCGATTGCGCTGCTGCTCGTTCAGCTCCAGCATCAGCCGCAGTTGCGCCGACGAGCGATCGCCTCGCGCGGCGCGCACGGCTGTCTCCTGCAGCGTCGCCTGCAGCGCCTCGACATCCTTCGCGAGCCGGCGCAGCTCCTTGCGCAGCGGCTTCATCGCCTCCTCGGCGTCATGGCGGAGTGCGCCCCTGACGCGGGCAGC
>Ga0209640_10006577_pt1 | contig 10176 bp, 10 predicted proteins | sample RifCSP10_1_FD_184018 | JGI IMG/M metagenome (GOLD analysis project Ga0209640, IMG submission 184018) | Soil microbial communities from Rifle, Colorado - Rifle CSP2_sed 10_1 (SPAdes) (version 2) | ecosystem: Environmental > Terrestrial > Deep subsurface > Rock core/Sediment | place: Rifle... | reverse complement strand
CAGCATGTTCTCCGCCCGCTCCTTGGTCACCGTCGTCGGCGCGGCGATGAAGTCGTAGCGGCCGGACTGCATGCCCGGAATCAGGGTCGAGAAGCTCACGGCGTCGATCGTGATCTCGCGCTTCATGCGGCGCGCGACCTCGGTGAAGAGGTCGATCTGGAAGCCCTCGACGCCGCCGCCCAGCTTGGGCATGGCGTGCGGGGCGAAGGTGCCGTCGACGCCGGTCCTGAGCGGCGGAAGTTTGTCCTGGGCGAGCGCGGGAGCCGCGCAGAGAAGAGCTGCCGCCGCAACGGCGGCAAAGCGACGTCGCATCATCATGAGCCTCCCAAAGAAATCGTGGTCGTGTTGCCTGCCTGGCCGCCGTACACGTGGCCAGGCGTGGATGAGGATCTGCTCGGATCGGTGCGTCAGCGCTCACCACCCGGTGAAGGGGCAGCCCTGGTGTCCTTCCCGTGTCCGTACAGGTCCAAGCCCTCGGTCATGTCCTTGCCCCCGTAGTCGATCAGCGATGATTCCCTGCAGTCTGCGCGCAGAGAACATGAGACCCGTCGTCGGACACGGCGACCCTTGTGACAGCGCGGATGCAGCGTGGCATCTCGCGCGCCGATCCTGTCAGAGCGCGCGGGACAAGTCAAACCGGAGCCTTGAGGCGAGCGGCTATTGTCTTGAGCTGGGTGCTCATTCGATCTCCGGGTCAGGTCCGACGGCAGCGGATACCCCCTGGAGTGCCGGGAAGCCGAGGGCGGGTCGAGTTTCGGCCGGCGCTGCTGCGATGACACGTGGGAATGTCCCCGGAAAACTGGAATCGAACTCGGCCGCCCGGGCCGGCACTGGGCGTCGGGTACGGCGGTCGTCTGTCTTGTGGGGCGAGCGCTCCCCATCTGCGACCATGCTGTCCCATCTTGTGTTGCCTTTGATCGCTGCAAGCGCTCGATTCTTCAGCCCGTCCTTCTCTGGCAAGAGCCTTGCACGGCATGCCACCGGAGGGGCGCATGCGGCGGTCACTTCTCCTGCTTGCCCTTGCCCTGCTCGGCGTGATTCAAGCCCTGCCCTATGGGGCAAACCACACGAACCCCTCGGTCCGGGTCGAGCCCCCCTGGGACAGTGAGCGGACACGGCGGCTCGCGGGCCGCGTGTGCTTCGACTGCCACAGCAACGAGACAGTCTGGCCGTGGTTCTCCCACGTCGCCCCGATCTCTTGGCTCATCCAGCGCGATGTGAAGCAGGGGCGACGGGTGGTGAACTTTTCCGAGTGGGACCGCAGGCAGAACGAGGCGATGGAATCTGCGAACGCGCTGCGAAGCGGCGAGATGCCGCCACGGCGTTACGCGTGGCTTCGTCCTGCGATCAGGCTGTCGGCCACCGAGCGGCAGGATCTCCTTCGCGGACTCGAAGCGACGCTCGGTTCGAGGAGAGCCGGAACAAAAGGAGGGACGGTAGAGGGCATCGCGATCACCGAATAGGTGCTCTGCAACAGGCGTGGCGCCGTGACCAGTGAGAGGGCGCATCAGATGAAGTATGTCCGCCCCGCATTCCAGCATGGGTTCCTCGCGACCCCGGGCCGGTCATGACGACGCTCGAGCGCCCCGGTCGGGTTCTGGTCACCGGTGCCACCGGCTTCGTCGGACGCGGGCTGGTTGCCGCGCTCGCCGAGAATGGTGTGGTCGTTCGCGCCCTGGTGCATCGCGGGCGGGAGGCGGTGGTCGCCCGTCCCGGGGTCGAGGTCGTCCAGGGGAGCGTGACAGACCCGAGGTCCCTGCACCACGCGATGGAGCGCGTCGATGCCGTCGTGCATCTGGTGGCGGTCATTCGTGAGCGCCCCCCCACGGTCACCTTTCAACGCATCAATGTGGAGGGCACGCGCAACGTCGTCCGAGCAGCCCGCGACGCGGGGGTTCACGTCTTCGTTCACCTGAGCGCCTTGGGAGCTCAGGACACGCCGCATTTGCGCTACGCGTACTCGAAGTGGCAGGGCGAGCAGGAGGTGCGTGCCGGGGGCATTCCCTTCACCATCCTGCGGCCTTCGATCATGTTCGGCGAGGGTGACGAGTTCTTTGTCACCCTCGCCGGTCTGGTGCGTGCCTTCCCCATCGTGCCGATTGCGGGACCGGGTACCAACAAGTTCCAGCCCATTGCGGTCAGTGACGTCGTCCGGTGCATCGTGCAATGTCTCCGGGATAGGCACCACCGCGACCAGTTGTACGAGATCGGCGGTCCAGAGCAGCTCAGCTACGGTGAGATCATCACGCTCTTGGCCCGGATCCTCGAAGTCCATCGGTGGCGACTGCACATCCCGCTGTTCATCTTCCGTATCCAAGCCGCCGGGATCGAGTGTCTCCTGAGCCGGCCACCCGTCACCTCCGAGCAGCTAAAGTATCTCGACATTGACAACGTCACCGAGCTCGACAGTGTGCGGCGTCATTTCGGGTTCGTGCCCCTCTCCCTCCGTGCCGACCTCCAATACGTACGCCAAGTCACCGCTGCCGATGGACTCAAGATCGTCCTTGGCCGAATGCCGAAGCGGCTGCGAGACCATTGAACGCCCGACTCAGAGCGGTGCTGATAAGAGTCCCAATAGGGCAGGGCGAGCCGGTCGACCTCGGGCACCTCGATTCCCGGGACTCGGGCGGCGTGCGGGGCCAAGGTCGAACCGGGCTCGTCGCGGGCCATCCTGCCCGACCGCCGGCGGCGCCGGGATGATAGAATCCCTGCCGCGCACGGATGGGACTGCGGTCTGTCGGGTGGCTCGCCAAGGAGCTGGCGCGGCGCGCTCGCCGCCGCTTGTGGGACTGCGTTCCCGACCGGGTCGTGCTGGCCAGCCGCTACCGGGAAACGTTTGGCCGGCCCCTCAACCTGCGCGATCCGCGGACCTTCAACGAGAAGCTGTGCTGGCTCATGCTCTACTACCGGCCTCCGCTCGTCATTACGGTGGCCGACAAGTACGCGGTGAGAAGCTACGTGGCCGAGCGCGCCGGCCCCGGGATCCTGAACGAGCTGTACGGCGTCTGGGATCGCGCCGCGGATATCGATTTCGACGCGCTGCCCGACGCCTTCGTCCTAAAGGTCAACTGGGGCTGGCGAATGAACATCTTCTGCCGCCGGAAGGCCGACCTCGATGTGCCCGGAACGAGGGCCCGGCTCACCGAATGGCTGCGCCGCAGCTACTACTGGACCACGCGCGAGTGGTGCTACAAGAACATCAAGCCGCGCATCATCTGCGAGCGCCTGCTGATCGACTCCACGTTGATCACCCCGACCGAATACGGCTTCCACTGCTTCGCGGGCGAGCCGCGCTTCGTCCGGGCCAGCCGCGACCGGGCCACCCGGCTCACGACCGACACCTTCGATCTGAAGTGGCAGACCACCCCGTTCTCGGTGAATCGCCCCGACTGCGGCCGGGTGGTGGCCCGCCCGGGCAACTTCGACGAGATGGTGGAGTGTGCCCGTCGCCTCTCCGCCGGCTGGCCGTTCATCCGCGTCGACCTCTACGAGGTGGATGGCCGCACCGTCTTCAGCGAGCTCACCCTGTATCCGGCCGCCGGGATGAGCCACTTCATCCCGGAGGAGTACGACCGCTACTGGGGCGACGCGCTCCAGCTGCCGCGATCGGAGTGGTGGGGGTGGCGAGGCTGGCCGCACGGGGCGCCGACGTCGTCGTCACCGTGAACGTTCAGGCTCCCGGTCTCGACGGCCAGCGCCGCGGCCCGGGTCCTTCCTCGGACGGCGGCGCCCCCGGAGTCGGTTGCGGCTCCTCCTCGGCGGCCTCATCGATCAGGGTCCAGGTGACGGCTCGGCCCTTGGTCGTCCGGCGCGTCGTCCCGAACCAGACCCGTCCCTGATCGTCGAGTCCCACCAGATGCCAGGCATCGCCCTGCGTGACGACTTGGATCTGCTTGAGGCCGTGCATCGTCAACCTCCCACGGGTTTGAGGGGTGGCCGCGGCCAGGAGGGAGCGGAGTGAGGGCAGGCTAGCCTGGACACAACGCCCGGGCAATCCTGAAGAGCCGACGCGGCGGCCGTGAGAGGATGGCTCGGGTGCCCGGAGATGCCGGAGATCCGCTCGATCAGCGCGGTAACGTTCGCCACGCCCGACATGGCGCGGGCGGTGCGGTTCTATGAGGCACTCGGCTTCTCGAGAGCCTACGGAGGGGAAGCGGCGGCCTTCACATCGTTCCGGGTCGGGACCGGATCCCTGAACCTCGCGAGGGCCGACGATCGGCGGCCCGCGACGGACGGGACGCGCGTGATCTTCCACGTCGACGACGTGGACGCCCTGTACGCGCACGTCCTGGCGCAGGGTTTCACACCGGAGGCGCCCCCCGCGGACGCGGTGTGGGGCGAGCGCTACTTTCACCTGACCGACCCCGACGGCCACGCCTTGTCGTTCGCGCGGCCCCTGCGGGATATCGACGGAACCGCGTCGCGGGCGCGTTGACGGCGTATCGGGCACGTCTTCCTCGAAGTGATCAGAGCGCGATCGCCGCGAGGGTGCCTTCCTCGATGGCCTCCAGGCTCTCATGTTGCCTCCTTGACGGCTGGTGTCGTCCGCACCTTCACTCCGGCCCACTGCTCGTACAGCGTCGTCACCCCGGCCATGTCGAGGTTGTCGAGACCCTGCGCCGCCGCGGCCTCGTAGATCTGGCGCACGATGGAGGTGGCGAGCATCGGCACGCCGAGGCTCTCCGCCATCTTGAGGGCCAGGGAGAGATCCTTCCGCGACAGCGCGATGCTGAAGTACGGCGTGAAATCGCCGGCCAGCACGTTCGGGAAGCGCTTCAGGAAATGATGGGAGCGCCCGCCGCTGGTCGACAGCACGTCGAACAGTCGCTGCGGGTCCATGCCGGCGCGGACGCCGAGCACCATGGCTTCGGCGGCGACCGCGACGTTGCACATCGACATGACGTTGTTCACGAGCTTCACGATGTGCCCCGCGCCGAGGGGCCCCAGATGATGGATCTCGGAGCCGAGCGCCTCGAGGACCGGCCGGGCGCGATCGATCACGGCGGCGTCGCCCCCGACCAGGAACACGAGCCGCCCGCTTCCCGCGTCCGCGGGCCCTCCGCTCACCGGAGCGCCGATGCTCTGCGCCCCGCGGGCCACGGCGGCGTCGGCGACGTCACGCCACGTGCTCGGATCGATCGTGCTCATGTCGACGAGGATCGTCCCGGCGCGCAGCGCCGGCACCGCGCCGTCGGCCCCCAGATAGGCCGCCCGGACCGTGGCCGGGTTCGGAAGGCTCGACATGACGACGTCGGCCCCCTCGGCCGCGGCCGCGGGAGATTTCGCGATGGTGACGCCGTCCTTGGCCGCCGCCGCCGAGCGCGTCTCGCTCACGTCGTACCCGGTGACGTGGAAGCCCTTCTGCCCGAGGCGCCGCGCCATCGGTCCGCCCATCGCGCCCATCCCGAGGAACCCGATTCGTAGGGTGGCCATCACCGTCCTCCTTCCTGTGAGGTGCCGTAACGCCGATCCAGATCCAGATACTCGCGCGTCCCCACGAGGGCTTCCCGCTCGTCGAACGTGGCCATGCGGTCGGCCAGCGCGCGGGTGTTGCCGTCGCGGCGCATCACCACCAGCGCGTCCTGTATGGCTCGGATGGCCGCGCGCTGCAGATCCGACGGGACGATGACGATGCGGTAGCCGAGCGCCTCGAGCCGGGCGAGGGGAACCAGCGGAGTCTTCCCGCCCTCGAACATGTTGATGAGCGTGGGGTACGGGAGCGACCGCGCGATCGTCGCGACCTGCGCCTCGTCGACCGGCGCTTCCACGAAGAGAACGTCCGCCCCCGCCGCCGCGTATGCGTGGGCCCGCTCGATGGCCGCGTCGAGACCGTCGACCGCGATCGCATCGGTGCGGGCGATGATCACGAGATCGGGATCCTGAGCGGCGTCGCGGGCGGCGCGCAGCTTCTGACTCATCTCCGCGGTCGGGATCAGCGCCTTGTCGTCGTAGTGGCCGCAGCGCTTCGGGAAGAGCTGGTCCTCCAGGTGCAGCGCGGCCACCCCCGCCCGCTCGAACTCGCGGACGGTTCGGCGCACGTTCAGGGCGTTGCCGTACCCCGTGTCGGCGTCGGCAATGACGGGAACGCCGGCGTGCTCGACGATCAGGGCGAGGCGATCCGTCACTTCGGTCATGGCGAGCAGGCCGAGGTCGGGATACCCCATGCTCCGGGCGATGCCGCCGCCCGTCGCGTAGGCCGCCGCGAAGCCGGCCGCGCGGACGAGGCGCGCCGAGAGCCCGTCGTACACGCCGGGCGCGAGGACGATGCCCTCGCCCTTGAGCATTTGCCGGAGCGCGGTGGTCGGTCGCATGCCGGCCCCGCTACCCGCGCGAGAACGTCGCGGCGGAGCGGCCCGCGATGCGGCCGAGCACGGAGCCGGCCATCAGCCCCGCGCCGCCGGGGTAGTTGTTGTAGAAGAGCCCGCCGACCAGCTCGCCGCACGCGTAGAGGCCGGGGATCGCGTGCTGCTCGCAGTCGATCACCTGCGCCTCGGGGCTGATCCGGAGCCCGCCGAACGTGAACGAGATGCCGGTCGTCACCGCGTAGCCCAGGTAGGGCGGCGTGTCGATCGGCTGCGCCCAGTTCGACTTCGGCGGCGTGATGCCCTTCGTGCGCTTGCCGTCCTTCACGGCCGGGTTGAACGCGCCCGGCTGGACCGCCGCGTTGTACTCGCGCACCGTGTGGACGAAGCCGTCGACGTCGATCTCGAGCTTGCGCGCGAGCTCCTCGAGGGTGCCCGCCTCCGCCTTGGTCACCTCCCGGATGCGGTACTCCTCGCGCAGGAGATGCACGACCTTCTGGTCGAAGATCTGGAAGGCGGCGCGCCGCGGCTGCTGGATGACTTCCTTGCCGTACTTCACGTACGTGTAGTTGCGGAAGTCGGCGCCCTCGTCGACGAACCGGCGGCCGTGGATGTTCACGATGATGCCGACCGGGTACGAGTGCTTCTGGAAGTTGTCGCCGACCTTCCGGTCGCCGTGCCACGGCGCGTTCAGGTCCCACTGCACGGAGTGACACCCGCTCCAGTGGCCCCACGGCTGGGCGCCGATCTCGAGCGCCATGCGGATGCCGTCGCCCGTGTTGTACGGGGTGCCGCGGACGCGCGCCATGTCCCAGTTCGGCCCCAGGTAGCGCGTGCGCATCTCCACGTTGGCCTCGAACCCTCCCGACCCGAGCACGACCGCGCCCGCGGGAATCGTCTCGAGGCCGTTCGCGGTCCGCACGGCCACGCCGGTGACGCGGCCGCGGTCGTCGGCGAGCACGCGCATCACCTTGTTCTCGAAGCGCACCTCGACGCCGGCCTTCGCGGCCGCCTGGTAGGCCATGTCGATCAGCCCGGGTCCGCCGCCCACCGCCTCGAGGACGAGCCCGCCCCAGAAGTGGAACTTCCCGTCGACCTTGTACGCCTGGCGGCCGAACATCGGGATCCAGCGGATGCCCCGCGCCTTCATCCACCTGACGGTGGCCTGGGACTCGCGGACCACGAGGAGCGCGAGGTCGGGATCGGCGAGGTCTTCCGTGACCCGCATGAGGTCGTCGTAGAAGTCGTCCTCGGTGTAGGGGGTCACCACCATCGCGGCCGCTTCCTCGTCGGACATGTCGCCGACGAGCTCGCGGATGGCGTCGAAGCTCGCGAACGCGAAGCGAAAGCCGCCGGCGGTGAAGAAGCCGTTGCCGCCGCGCCACGCCTCCGGCGCCTTCTCGAGGACGAGGGTGCGGGCCCCCGCTTCGGCCGCCGCGAGCGCCGCGCACATCGCGGCATTGCCGCCACCGACGACCACCACGTCATGCGATCGTTCGCTCATCGTGTCACCCTGTCTTCGCCGTCTGGCCCGGGTCCGGTCATTCTCCCGCGGCGCTGGCGCCGGCGATGCGCCCGAAGACGGCTCCCGACATCAAGCCCGTCCCGCCGGGGTAGTTCCCGTGGAAAAGCCCTCCGACCATCTCGCCGCACGCGTAGAGCCCGGGGATGGGGGCCCAGGCGGTGCTCATCACCTGGGCCCGGTCGTTGATGCGCACCCCGCCGAACGAGAAGGTGATCCCGCCGGTCACCGGGTAGGCGACGAAGGGCGGGGTGTCGAGCCGCTGCGCCCAGTTCGACTTCGGCAGGTCGAGCCCCTTGGTCCGGAGCCCGTCCTTCACGGTGGGGTCGAACGTCCCGGCCTCGACCGCGGCGTTGTACTCTTCGAGCGCCCGGCGCCCGGCCGGCCGGTCCACCGGGAGCTGCTCCACCAGCGCCGCGAGCGAGGAGGCGACGATCGGCGACCCGGTCTGGTAGCGCGCCTCCAGGAGCCCCGCGACCTTGGCATCGAAGATCTGGAACGCGACGCCGGCGGGCTGGTTCAGGATGATCCCGCCCAGCTTGGCGTACGTGTAGAACTGGAAGTCCTCGCCCTCGTCGAAGAAGCGCCGCCCGCGCGTGTTGACGAGGACTCCGAGCGGATACGAGAGGCGGTTCGTCTTGTCGGTCAGCTTCCGATCGCCATGGGGCGGCGCCCCCGCGTCGATGGGCGTCGAGTGGCAGCCCGTCCACTGGCCGTGCGGCAGCGCCCCGATCGCGATCGCCATGCGGAGTCCGTCGCCGGTGTTGTAGCGGGTGCCGCGGACCTTGGCGTGGTCCCAGGGCCGGCCCAGGTAGCGGGCGCGCCACTCCGGGTTCGCCTCGAAGCCGCCGCAGCCGAGCACGACGGCGCGGGCCGTGATCTCCCGGAAGCCGTCCCCGTCCTGCGCGAGGACGCCCGTCACGCGCCCGCGCTGGTCCTGGATCAGGCGGACCGCACTCGTGCCGTAGCGGATCTCGATGTCGCGCGCCTCGGCCGCCTTGAACCACATCGCCGACAACCCCACGCCCTCGTGACGGGCGCGGATGATCGCGCCCGGCGACCACTTCACGGTGTTCCCGACCCGCACGCCGCTCAGCGACACCGCCGGCTCCATCGCGATGCCCTGCTGCGCCATCCAGCGGACGGTGTCGAAGGACCGGCCGATGAGGATCTCGCCCAGCTCGGAGTCCGCGCGGCCCTCGGTGACCCGCAGGAGGTCCTGCCAGAAGCTCTTCTGCGGATACGGCTCCACGCCGGCCGGGAACCCCGGCAGCTCGCGCTCGACGCCGGGGACGAGCGGGAGCAGGTCCTCCGGGCGATCGTAGGCGAAGCGGAGCAGGCCGCCGCTGTAGTGGGTGTTGCCGCCTCGCAGCTCCTTCGGGGCCTTCTCGAGGACCACCACGCGGTCGGCCCCCTGCTCGCGCGCCGACACCGCCGCCGCCAGCGCCGCGTTCCCGGCTCCGACCACGACCACGCTGGCTTCCGGCATCGCGCCCCCTTTTCTCGACTCGCCCTCGAGTCGGCGGCCGGAGCACCGGCCGCGCTGCTGGCCGGGACTGTACCATACTTGACAGAGAACAGTCATCTGTGTTCTGTTGACAGTCGGCCATGGAAGGGTTTGAGGCCCTGGAAGTGCGGACCCTGGCGGACCGGGCGCTCGACAAGATCGAGACCGCCATCATGAAGGGCGACCTCGGGCCGGGCACCCGGATCAGCGAGGTGCTGCTGGCCAAGACCTTCGGGATCAGTCGCGGCCCCCTCCGCGAGGCGATCCGGCGGCTGGAGGGCCGCGGGCTGCTCGAGCGCATCCCCCACGTCGGGGCGCGGGTGGTCACGCTGTCCATCGACGACCTGCTCGAGGTCTTCGACATCCGGGAGGCGCTCGAGGGGATGGCCTGCCGCCTGGCCGCGGAGCGGATGACGGACGGCGAGATCGCCGAGGTGGAGGCGGTGCTCGACCAGCACGGCGGCGACGCGGCGCTCAAGGCCGGCGAGGCCTACTACCAGCAGCCGGGCGACTACGACTTCCACTACCGGATCGCGCAGGGCGCCAAGAACCGACGCATCGTCGCCCTGCTGTGCGGCGAGATGTATCACCTCATCCGCATCTACCGGTATCGATCGGGCGCGGTCCCCGGCCGCGCCCCCCAGGCGCTCGACGAGCACCGCAAGATCCTGGCCGCGCTCCAGGCGCGCGACGGCGCGCTCGCCGAGACGCTCATGCGGGAGCACATCCACCGGGCCCGGACGCTCCTCGAGCAGAGAGCGCGCTGACGATGGTCGCGCACCGCCCCCACCCCCAAACCCCTCGAGAGGCAGGAGCATGTACCAGGTCTACGCGCTGAAGTACGC
>Ga0209640_10006576_pt1 | contig 10176 bp, 9 predicted proteins | sample RifCSP10_1_FD_184018 | JGI IMG/M metagenome (GOLD analysis project Ga0209640, IMG submission 184018) | Soil microbial communities from Rifle, Colorado - Rifle CSP2_sed 10_1 (SPAdes) (version 2) | ecosystem: Environmental > Terrestrial > Deep subsurface > Rock core/Sediment | place: Rifle... | reverse complement strand
CCATTCGACTCTACAAGAAATCCATCGCGATTCTGCCCACGGCCGAAGCCCACACGTTTCTTGGCTGGACCTACAGTTTCCAGGGGCATTACGACGAGGCGATTGCGGAATGCCATCGCGCGATCGAGATTGATCCCGACTTCGGCAACCCCTACAACGACATTGGTGCCTACATGATCGAAAAGGGTCAGCTCGATGACGCGATTCCGTGGCTCGAGAAAGCCACCGTGGCCCCGCGCTACGAAAGCTACTGTTTCCCGCACTACAACCTGGGACGCATCTACGAACGCAAACACCGGTGGGCAAGAGCCATCGAGTGTTACCGCAAATCATTGGCGCAGAATCCCGGCTACACGCTCGCCAGAGTCTCCCTGCGCCGCTTGCAAGCGATGCTGAATTAGGTTTGGCCGCGCTCCAATCATTGCCGGGCGGGAGGCGGGACACCGCAGCCAACCGTGCCGCAGAGTCGCCGGGAGACCGGAATGCCGGCGAAATTTCGACCGCCAATTTACGGTGGTTCCCCTGAGGAAGTGCTGCTATACTGCTTAAGAATATTCTTAGTATCGTCTCTCAAATCCGCCCGACTACCCGGAGAGGCGGAGCGGAGGGAGAGGGCCGGTGTCGAGTGTTGCGTTCCTGCGTACGCACAGGATCCTTTGGATGAGAAGTTGTTCGAGATGTCCGGTTTTCTGACCCTGCCCAGGAGCAGTCCGTCCTGGACACGCTGGAGCTCTTGTCCAAGGAACAGATGCGGCTACCGGTGAGCAGTGAGATGTGGCACTTCGATGATCGCCAGGTGAAGGCAATGCCTCACCGTTACAGACTGGACGCGGTTGTTCCTTCGTGGGAGGACATATGAATTCCGAGCAGAACGAACGGAGTCGCAGGCGATTCCTGAAGAAAGGAGCCGCCCTGGCCGGTCTCGCGGTGGGCGGAGGAGTGATCCGATCTGCGAGTGGCCAGACACTTGGATCCGAGACAGCCGCAGTACGCCCCAAAGACAACCGCGGCTACGGCGAGCGCTCCCGGTTCGAGAAGGCGGCCCGCTGGCCCCTCGTAGGGGATTGGGCGAAACCGGAGACGGTGTACGCGCAGTCCCGGACTCCCCTCCAGGATTTGGAAGGGATGGTCACGCCGTCCGGCCTGCATTTCTACATTGACGCGAGTGCTCCTTTCCCCCTCCCTGACATTGATCCCCAAACGCATCGTTTCCTGATCCACGGCATGGTGGACCGTCCCTTGATCCTGACCGTGGCCGAGCTGAAACTCCTGCCTTCTGTCTCCCGGTTTCATTTCCTGCAGTGTGTCGTAGGAACCACGCGCGAGCGGAACCATCTGGAGTTCCATGAGACCGCCCAGATGACCTATGGGTCGTCTTCTTGCAGCGAATGGACGGGGGTGTTGCTTTCCCTGTTGCTGCAGGAAGCGGGCGTGCAACGAGGGGCGCGCTACATCATTTCGGAAGGGGCGGAGCGGGCCAGGAGGTCGTATTCCTTTCCGCTGGAGAAGGCCCTGGACGACGTGATCGTGGCCTATGCCCAAAACGGCGAGGCGCTGCGGCCCGAGCAGGGTTACCCCGTGCGACTGGTGGTTCCCGGCTGGCAAGGACACTTCAGCACCAAGTGGCTGCGGCGAATCAAGGTGGGGGACGAGCCTTACACAGCGCAGCAAGCGGGCGGGCTTCAAACCACCGTGGATGCGGACGGCAAATTGAGCTTGCCGGACGCCCCGCTGGTCCCGCGTTCGGTGATTACCTTCCCGTCCGGCGGGCAGCAATTGCCTGGTCCCAGACGTTACGAGATCAGAGGACTGGCTTGGAGCGGCGGGGGCGTTGTGCGCCGGGTCGAGGTCTCCACCGACGGTGGCCGGACCTGGAAAGACGCGCAGCTGCAAGAGCCGGTGTTGCGAAAGGCGCATACCCGGTTCCGCTTCGCCTGGAATTGGGACGGAACAGAGACGGTGCTCCAGTCCCGCTGTACGGATGAACTAGGGCGGGTGGAACGGACGATCGCGGAGATACGCCGAGAACGAGGCGATAATCCGGACAATTGGGGATCGGCGGCCGCCGTCTGGAAAGTGACCCGGGAGGGGAGTGTCCACAATGCGGCGTACGGCCCTCATATGAGCCCGCCGCCGAGGCCGGGAACCTCCGCCGAAACGGCGCTCAACCGCAACCCGGGCAGGGAGCGATCGTCCTGCTAACAGATGGTCCTGCTGGAAAATGACCTTGGCAAGGAGGTTCACCATGCCATGCGCAACGGGCCTTTTCGTGCTAGGGATGGTCCTGTGGACGGGTGTGGCGGCGCTGGCGCAGATGCCTACCTACCAGGTGGGCAGGACTCCGAGCGCGGAAGAAATGCAGGACTGGGACAAGTCTTCCTTTACTAAGAATTTGATACCAAACGTCAGTACGGCGAGGGGAGAGGGACTCCCGCCGGGGCGCGGATCCGCCAAAGAAGGCGCGCAGGTCTGGACGCAGTGGTGCGCCAGTTGCCACGGGGCGGACGGGAAGTACGAATGGCCGTTTCGTGTGCATATGCCTTCGGGAGGCAAAGCCCCTGTGCTGGCGGGAGAAACCGGGGCGGTCCGGAAACAACGGCAGTTTGCAACATCGCTGTGGGACTATATCAACCGCGCCATGCCTCTGGGGGGAGGGGGAACGCTCAACGCGGACGAGGCTTACGCGGTGACTGCCTATCTGCTCTATCTGAGCGGCATCATCCAGGAGAGCGCCGTCATGGACGCCCAGAGTCTGCCGAACGTTCAGATGCCGAATCGTCCGAAAGGCAGGCGCGCAGCCGCGTCTACCACTGATCGGTAACGTCGGGAAAAGTGGGAGTAAGGATTTTTCATCGGACCGCCGAGCGAAAAACCCGGCTGGCAACGACTGCCGGGAAAGGCAGCCAGCTCAAGTCCGGTTAGAACAATTCGCCTCGGGAAAGGGACTGCACGCGAATGAAACCAGCGAACCCTGCGAACCGGATCCTTGGAAAGGAGCGCTGGCCGCGCGGCGGGTGGGCGGGGCGGTCCGTCCTCGTCCTCGCGCTGGCGATCGTTCTGCCGGGTTCCAGCCTGCCAGCGCAGCGGCGGGCCGCGCCCTCCTCGTCACCGATTCCGGCCGCTGAGTTTTCCCGCATCGTGCAGCAGTTTTCGGAAGAAGGAGGCTACTTCCAGTCGGACAATTTCACCTCGAATGAAACAGCCTACCTGCATATTCTGAGCCGACTGGAGGAGCTCGGGGTCAGCGGAGGAGCCTATTTGGGGGTCGGACCGGAACAGAACTTTACCTACATCGCCAAGATTCGGCCGCGCATCGTGTTCATCGTGGACATCCGCCGGCAGGCGCTGATCCAGCACCTGCTGTACAAGGCGGTCTTTCACCTGGCCGAGACCCGAGCCCAATTCCTTGCCTGGCTGTTTAGCGAGCCGATCCCGGGCCCCACGGTTCTGGCGACCAAAGCCTCCGTGGAGGACCTGATGGAGTACGTCACGACGGCTCCCGCCACCGCCGAAGCGTTTCGAGCGAATCTCACCACGATCCGCCGGACGATCGAGCGCGATTTCCGGTTCCCGCTTACGGCGGAAGACGTGGAGGCGCTCGAATACGTTTATGCCGCCTTCTGGCAGGCCAATCTGCGGATTTCGTTTCGATTCGGAATCCGAGGCTACCCTTCGGCCTGGCGCGGAGGCTTCCCGACGCTGCGCGACCTGATCCTGGCCACCGATCAGAATGGAAACCAGGGGAACTTCCTGGCGGAGGAGGCGGACTATCAGTTCGTCCGGTCGCTCCACCGGCAGAACCGGATCATCCCGATTGTCGGCGATTTCGCCGGGCCCAAGGCGATCGCTGCCGTCGGCGACTACCTGCGCAAGAACGGTTATACGGTCTCGGCGTTTTACACCTCCAACGTGGAGCAGTTCTTGTTCGGAAACGATCTCTATGGAAAGTTTGCGGAAAACGTCCGGAGGCTGCCCGTCAAGGACAACAGCGTTTTCATTCGAGCCGTCCGCTCGGGCTGGGACCAGCACCCGGCTACGCTCCCCGGTCATCGCATGACGCCGATGCTCCAGCGACTCCCGGTCTTCCTGAAAGACTTTGACGCGGGACTCCTCCCCAACTATTGGAGCCTCACCACCACGCACTTCATCGCCCCCCGCGAGCCGGCCCGGCCCCGGGAAGCGGTCCCCACGCCTTGATCTCCCGGACAGAGAAGGCTATACCATTTTCGAAGTTGATGTATAGGGTTCGTATCGCGCAAGCTAGAATGGAACCCGGAGGGGATCGTCGCGCACAATTAGAATGTAACCCGCTCAGGAAAGGGGTTCCATCATGAATCGAAGCTCGCGAAGGGACTATTGGCGAAGAATCTATCCTCGGTATCGCCAAGCCTCGGCAGCCGAGAAGCGGCGCATCCTCGACGAGTTCTGTGCCAACTGCGGTTACCACCGCCCGTACGCCATCCGGTTGCTGCACGGCTCGGTGCCCTCGCCCCGGTCCCGCTTAGCGGGATCGCCCCGGCCGCGGGGTTCCACCTATGGACCCCGGCTGATCTCCATCTGGCAGGGTGTCTGGGAAGCCGCCGATTATCCCTGGTCCATCCGCCGGAAGGCTCTCTTACCACAGTGGATGCCCTGGATCCGCCGCCACTTTCGCTGGACCCCGGAGATGGAGCGGCAGTGGCTGCGCAGCAGTGCCCGCAGCATCGCCTACCGGCTCCGTCCTTACCAGCAACGAGCGGGGCGGCGCCTCTACGGACGCACCAAGCCGGGAACCCTGCGGAAGCATCCCATCCCCGGGAAGACCGCTCGCTGGGACGTCCCACTCCCGGGATTTACCGAAATCAATCTGGTTTCCCACGCGGGCGGCTCGGAGTCCGGCGAGTTCTGCCATTCCCTCCACCTCACCGCTAGGCACACTCCCTGGACCGAAACCCGGGCCGTGCTGGGCAAGGGGCAGGAAGGGGTCCGCGAGGCCCTCGACCAGATGCGCCAGGCCTGGCCCTTTCCCCTGCGGGGCAGCGCTGCGGACAACGGCTCGGAGTTCATCCATCACCACCTCTACGGCTACTGCCAGGCGGGGGAGAGGCAATGCACTCGCGGACGACCCTATCCGAAGGACGACAACGCTCCCAGCGAGCAGAAGAACGGGACCCCTGTCCGCCGGCTGCTCGGTTCTCTGCGCTAGGATTCCCCCGCCGCGCGGGAGGCGATCCCTGATCTATACCGCAACGACCGGTGCCTTTTCCAGAACCTCTTCTTGCCCTCGGTCCAACTGGACCAGAAGGTCCGGGTCGGCTCCCGCGGGCGGCGCCGCTACCAACCGCCCCAGACTCCGTTCCAGCGCCTCTGCGCCTGCGCTGGCTCTGTCGTGGATCGCAACCGCCTAGCCGCACGGCAGCAGCTCCGCGATACCCGGGACCCCTGGGCGCTATCGCATCGAATCCAAAGCAAGCTGGACTCCCTCTTCCAACTTGCTTGGCACGCCCACGGAAACCAGAACCCGCTATCCACACTTTCCACCAGTTTCCACAGGCTTCCACAGAAAGAAAAAAACAAAAAAGAAAGAGAAAACGATCCGCATCGGTTCCCTTCTCAAATTGCGGGACGATACACCCAAAGTTACATTCTTAAATTGCGCGACAGGCCGATCAGTGTCGCAATCGTCGAGTACATGGCAAATAGAGCCCTGCCGCACCGAACCAGATTCCTTCCCGGAGTGCTACAATAAGCCCTTCGTATGGCAGAGCTTTCCCATTTCAGCAAAGACGGCTCCGTGCGCATGGTGGATGTGACAGCCAAGCGGCCGACCGCGCGGCGGGCGCGCGCGGGCGGGTTCGTCAAATTGTCTGCCGAGGTGTTGCGCCGGTTGCCGGAGAATCCCAAGGGGAATCCGCTCGAGATTGCCCGCGTCGCCGGAATCGCCGCGGCCAAGCAGACCGCGGGGCTGATTCCACTCTGCCATCCGCTGCCGCTGACGCACGTGGACGTGCAGGTGCGCGTCACTCCGGAAGGCGTTGCGATCGAATCGAGCGTGGCGACGCAAGCGGTGACCGGGGTCGAGATGGAGGCCCTCACCGCGGTCAGCGTGGCTGCCTTGACCATTTACGACATGCTCAAAGCGGTTGACAAGTCCATCACGATTACCGACATTTGCCTCCTGGAGAAGCGAGGGGGCAAGAGCGGAGTTTACGTTCGTCCGGTGAGTCCTGCGGTGAAAAAACCGGCGGAACAGAAAAGGCCCTTGGCAAAGAAATGAACGTGACGAAGAACGCCACCAAAGTTCTGCTGGTGGATGACAATCCGTACGTCCTGGAACTGCTGCGGCAAGGGATGGAGCCGCTGGCCGAAGTCGCCGCGTTCCGGAATGCGACGGACGCTCTTGCCCATTGCCTCGAAAATCCGCCCGACCTGTTGATCTGCGACTACCGGATGCCGGAGCTCGATGGGATTCAACTGATCCAGAAGGTGAAGGGGAAAGCCGGTCCCGACGCCGTGCGGTTCATCGTGCTGGCCGCGAAAGCCGACATTGATGAGAAGCTGCGCCCCCTGACGGACCTGGTGGAAGAGTTTGTCGTGAAGCCTTTCTTCGTCCAGGACCTGGCGGACCGGGCGAAGAAGATTCTGGACCGAATCTACCTGGAAAAGATGCAGAAGCAGATTCCCGCCGAAGGGGTCATCCGCGGCCGCTTGTCCGAGATGAACATCATTGACCTGTTGCAGTCCCTCGAGCTCGGCCAGAAAACCTGTTTGCTGACCTTCACGCAAGGCGGCGAAAGCTGCCAAATGTTTTTTCTGGACGGACAAATCCACCATGCGGAGTCGGGGGCGGTTACGGGAGACCAGGCGGTTTACCGCGTCGCCGGGTGGGCGGACGGAACCTTCCAGATTGATTTCAACGGCCGCTCCGACCAGCGGACCACCACGCAGACCACGCAGGGTCTTCTGATGGAGGCGCTCCGGCTGCTTGATGAGTCGAAGCGTGACGCCGGGTAGCAGAAATGCCGGAAACACTTCGCGCCGCCGTCGTGACCGTGAGCGACTCGGTTTTCCAGGGCCGCCGCCAGGACGGCTCCGGACCAGCCGTTGTGGAGCTATTGCAGAAAAGCGGATGGACCGTCGCGGACCGCCGCGTGGTGGCCGACGACATAGCAGTGATCGCGGCGACGCTTCGCGAGTTGAGCGGCCACGGGATCGAGGCCATCTTCACGACCGGGGGAACCGGCCTCTCCCCGCGCGATGTCACGCCGGAGGCGACCCGCAAAGTCATCCTCCGGGAGATTCCCGGCCTCACCGAGCACATCCGGCAGGAAGGCGCCCGGACCACTCTCACGGCGATTCTTTCCCGGGGCGTGGCGGGCGTCTGCGGCACGACGATCATTCTCAATCTGCCGGGCAGCCCGCAGGGAGCTGTGGATTCCTTGCAAGCCGTTTTGCCGGTCTTGCCGCACGCCGTGGATTTGATCGCGGGCCGGACCGCCCACTAGCCCATTTTCAGAGTTGGTGTAGGGCGATTATGAACTCGTCAGGGCATGGCTTTAGCCATGCCGGAATTCGCCGCTAGAGAGCACAGCTTTAGCCGCTGAGGTGCGTCTGGGAAGGCTTGCCGTACAGGAACGAAAGACTTCCCTCAGGCGCTGAAGCGCCTCCCGACCGCGGCCGCTAGCGGCACGACTGAAGTCGTGCCCTGACGTCTCCATTTGCTATACACCAACGCTGAAAATGCTCTAAGGTCAGCCAACCGGCCGACCTCCCTTCTTTCTTTACAGAATTCTCCCGGAAAGGTATAGTGGTGCTCACCGAAACGCCGCTTCGGCGCGAATCGGGGCGCCGAAGAGGGAGGCGGTCATGACGGCCGCTGAAGTCATTCAAATCATCGAGAGCGGAACGCAGCAGTATTTCCACGGCCTGATCCAGGAAATGCGCTCGAATCTTGGGACGAGCCATTACCGCCGATTGAGCAATGAGGAACTCGCCCGACGCATGACTGTGATCTACCGGAACCTAGAGCATTGGCTCACCGCGCGCGATGAAGCGGCCGTCCGCAGCGCCGGGGAGGATTTGGGAAAGCGTCGGTTTGAGGAAGGCATCCCGCTCGGGCAAGTGGTGCTGGCGCTGATCCTGGAAGAAAAATACCTCCGGAAGTACTGCGGCGACCAGGGCGTGCCGCTCGACGAGGAATGGTCCCAGGTCGTTAGTGAATATTTTCAGAAGATGACCTACCACACTGGCCGAGGATATGAGGCCGTTTTGGGACAGAGCAATCGCCTCGCTTACCGGGGCGCCCCGGCCGCCGCAGCCAGCGCGCCGTCCCGAGAGCAGGGTCCCCAACCGGAAAACGACTCGGAGATCAGCCGCGGCGGCCAGATCGGCGAAGTGGCCGGCTAACTTGCCAAATCCCGTGTTCTTCCCTTAGACTTAATCTTTTCAAAGCAGAACAGCCGTGGGCGTGTCGGCTTGGAGCAACGCGCCGAGGTTCGTCCCGGAGGAGCTATGCGTCAGGAAGGTTGGAATCCCAGCACGTATGGAATCGAGGAGCACGGCATCCAGCACGCCCGCACGGTCTACTGGAATCTCCCGGCCGCTCAGTTGTATGAGCACGCCGTCCAGCGGAACGAGGGACTGTTGGTCCATCACGGGCCGCTCGTCGTCAACACCGGCCGCTACACCGGGCGCTCTCCGAACGACAAGTTGGTGGTGCGGGAGCCGGGCAGCCAGGACCATATCTGGTGGGGGCCCATCAATCGCCCGATGGAGCCGGAACACTTTGACCGAATGCAGCAGCGCGTCCTCGCCTATTTGCAGGGGCGCGACCTGTTCGTGCAGGATTGCTTTGCGGGCGCCGATCCGACCTACCGCAAGCCGATCCGGGTGATCAGCGAATTTGCCTGGCAAACCCTGTTTGTCCAGAACATGTTCGTCCGGCCCGACTGGTCGAAGGTGCACCAGCATGTGCCGGAGTACACGATTATCGCCGTGCCCAAATTCCAGGCCGTCCCTGCGGCGGACGGCACGCGCTCGGAAGCCTTTATCCTGTTGCATCTCGGAAAGAAGCTGGTGCTGATCGGCGGGACCCACTACGGCGGCGAGATCAAGAAATCCGTCTTTACGATCATGAATTACTGCCTGCCGCTCGAAAACATCTTTTCGATGCACTGCTCCGCCAACGTCGGAGCGGACGGCGACGTGGCGATTTTCTTCGGCCTCTCCGGAACCGGGAAGACCACTCTTTCGACCGACAGCAGCCGGCGGCTGATTGGCGACGACGAGCACGGCTGGAGCGACCAAGGGGTTTTCAATTTCGAGGGGGGATGTTACGCCAAAGTCATTCGGCTCTCCCCGGAGGCGGAGCCGGAAATCTACGCGACCACGCGGCGCTTCGGAACGGTGCTCGAAAACGTGGTGATAGACCCGGTGACGCGGCGCCTCAACCTCGACGACGATTCGCTCACCGAGAACACCCGGAGCTGCTACCCGCTTCCCTTCATTGACAACATCGAGCCGTCCGGCATGGCGGGCCATCCGCGCAACGTGATCATGCTCACCGCCGACGCCTTCGGCGTGATGCCGCCGGTCTCGAAGCTCACCCCGGAACAGGCCATGTATCACTTTCTCTCCGGCTACACGGCGAAGGTGGCGGGAACCGAGCGCGGCATGGGCAACGAGCCGCAGGCCACCTTCAGCACCTGTTTCGGCGCGCCGTTCATGGCGCTCCACCCCTCCGTGTACGCCAATCTACTTCGGGAAAAGCTCGCCCGGCACGGCTCCGATTGCTGGCTGGTCAATACGGGTTGGTCCGGCGGTCCGTTCGGCGTCGGCAAGCGCATGTCCATTGCTCACACCCGCGCCATCATCCGCGCCATCCTGAACGGCAAGCTGGCCAAGGTCCCGACCAAGCCGGACCCGATCTTCGGCCTCCACATCCCGGAATCCTGCGAAGGCGTGCCGAGCGAAGTCCTCACGCCGAGCCGCACCTGGAAGAATCCGGCGGAGTACGAAACCAAGGCCCGGGAACTTGCCCAGCGGTTCGAGAAGAACTTCGAGACCTTCGCCCCGAGTGTCTCCCAGGAAGTCTGCGCCAGCGGCCCGCGGGTGGGATAACCGGGCCTCTCTCCACAGCCCGCTCGACCTTCTGCGGAAAGCTCTCTGTGCCGAGGTCGGCAGTATGATCCCTACTTA
>Ga0209640_10006575_pt1 | contig 10177 bp, 10 predicted proteins | sample RifCSP10_1_FD_184018 | JGI IMG/M metagenome (GOLD analysis project Ga0209640, IMG submission 184018) | Soil microbial communities from Rifle, Colorado - Rifle CSP2_sed 10_1 (SPAdes) (version 2) | ecosystem: Environmental > Terrestrial > Deep subsurface > Rock core/Sediment | place: Rifle... | reverse complement strand
TGGCCTTCAATTGCGGGCTAATTCTCTTGACCAGCCCACTTAATACATTGCCCGGGCCAACCTCGACGACCAGTTCGCAGCCCAGCCTCTCCAGTTCTCTGACCGACTCCTCCCACCGCACCGGTAAAACCGCCTGCTCCACCAGAAGGGACTTCACCCGGCCGCCATCCATATTGACTTTGGCTTCGACGTTGGTGACCACCCCTATCGACACGGGGCGAACCACCACCTCGGCCAATGCCCGTCTCAGCCCTTCGGCGGCAGGCAGCATCAGGGAACAATGAAAGGGAGCGCTGACGGGCAGATCCAAAACCCTCCTCGCTCCGCGCTCCTGCGCCAAGGCCATCGCTCGACGCACGGCCGACCTGGCTCCGGCGATGACAACTTGCCCGCCCCCATTGAAATTTGCCGGCGCCACCGCCTCGCCCCCGCCGGCCTCCTCACAAACCCGCCTTACCTCCCGAGCCTCCAACCCCAAGATCACAGCCATCAGTCCCTGGCCCTGAGGAACGGCCTCTTGCATCAACCTCCCCCGCTCCCGCACGACTTTGACCGCGTCGCGGAAGGAAAGGGCCCCCGCACAGACCAACGCGCTGTATTCCCCCAAGCTGTGGCCCGCCACCCAGACGGGTCTGAGCCCGCTCTCTTTCTCCAGGACCCGCAGCGCGGCGATCGAGACCGTAAGGATAGCCGGCTGGGTATACTCGGTGAGCTTGAGTTCCGCTTCAGGACCGCCAAAACAAAGCCGCTTTAAAGGCAGCCCTAAAACCTCGTCCGCTTCGCTGAAGATCTGGCGCGCGACATCAGACGCCTCATAGAGCTCTCTTCCCATCCCCACATACTGGGATCCCTGGCCAGGGAAAACGAACGCGAGCCTAACCCTCTCCCCCACTTTTGTCTTCTCTTTCTTCTCCCTCGGGATCTGGTTTCTCGGCCAGGGTCTCGATTTTTGACTTGACCCGGCGCCAGATTTTTCCCGGGAATTTGTCGGCAGTCTTATCGGTAAGCTCTTCCAGTACCTCGGCAATGTGGTGGTTAACGTCGTGAAGGACCGCCTCTTTGGCTACCCGAATGGCGTTCTTGATCTCCTTGGGACCGGAGCCCCCGTGGGCAATGATGGCGACTCCATCTAATCCCAGAAGGGGGGCTCCACCGTATTCCGTGTGATCCAGGCGAGCGTAGGCCTCTCGGAGAGATTTTCGGCTGAGCAAATACCCCAGACGGCTGAGCGTACTTTTCTGAAATGCGTCCTTGAGCACCGACACGATAAAGTTCGCCACCCCTTCCATCGTCTTCAGGGTTACATTGCCGGTAAAACCATCGCACACTACCACATCGAGCTTACCGCTGCAGATGTCTCTACCCTCTACATAGCCGATATAATTCAGCGGACCGCCGGCAAGCTGATCGCTCGCGGCCCGTGTCAGATCGTTTCCCTTCCCCTCTTCTTCGCCGTTGCTGAGCACGCCTACCCGGGGACGAGAAATACCCAGAACCCTCTCGGCGTAGACCGAACCCATGAGGGCGAACTGAACCAGATGGCGCGGCTTGCAGTCGACGTTGGCCCCGGCATCGATGATCACGGCCGCGCGCGTCACCGTGGGCACGACCACAAGGATAGCCGGCCTTTCCACGTGCGGCAGATTCCCTAAAACGAACATCCCCGTCGCCATCACTGCCCCTGAGTTTCCCGCGCTGACCACCGCCTGAACCTCCCGCCGCTTTAACAGCTCAAAGGCGACTTTCATGGAGGAGTCCTTTTTTCTCAGCGCCGCGCTCGGGGATTCATCCATCGCGATGGCCTGAGAAGCTGGAATGATCTTCAAGGTTGCGCGCCGGGAGGGATAACGAGCGACCTCGCTTTCGACCACATCCTTCCGACCCACCAGGAGAACCTCCACGTCCAGATCCGCGGCAGCGAGCACGGAACCCTCAACCACCGCCCCGGGAGCCCGGTCGCCTCCCATGGCATCCACAGCGATCGCTATCATAGGCGAAGGGAAGCCCCTTAGCTCTCTTCGGTTTCGACCACAAGCCTACCGCGGTAGTGGCCGCAGCTAGGACACGCGCGATGGGGGAAGGCAGTCTCCCCGCATTTTGGGCAGGTGCTCCATTGGGGCACAGAAAGGGCGTCGTGGGACCTGCGTTGATTTTTCTTCCTCTTGGAAGTTCTTCTCTTAGGTACTGGCATCTTCTTGATCCACCTCTTTCCCTCTTCCTAGACGCAAGGCAAACCAATGCGAAGAGAGGAGGGAAACTATTGATTTAACTTCAGAGTGCGGAAAAGAGACATACGCGGATCGCCTGGCGAAACCGCACAGCGACACGGCTCCAGGTTGAGGTCCGCACCGCAACTTGGGCAAAGCCCGTGGCAGCCCTCCTCGCATAACGGACGCGTAGGGAGCGCTAACAGCACCTGCTCCCGGATAAAAGGGAAGAGATTGATTTCTTTGGAAGCGTAGAAACTCAACCCCATCTCGCTCTGGTCCAACTCCCCTTTCTTGCGTGATAACGGATCTGGGGTCAAAACAAAGGCAAAATTTTTCTTGAGAGCGAAGGAATAGCTCTTAAGGCAACGGCCGCAATGCCCCTCCACCCACGCTCCAAACCGGCCCTCGAAGAAGAGTTCCCGACCCGACCGGTAATATACCAGATCGACGTCGACAAACTCGGGGAAGCGATAGTCCCTGACCAAGTCCATCGCATGATTTAACTCTTCGATGCTTTCCGCAAAGCGGAGCCTTTTCGGGGGCTCGGTGATCTGCTCTACCGGAATGATCATACCCTGACACCGCGAACAAAAAACCCGCCTGAAGTATTATTGAATTCCGCTCTATTGTCAAGCCGAAAGCCGCAAGAGAAGCTCCAAAAGCCCTTGATTTTTTGACCACTTCCGAACTGTCCGCTCACCGCCCCAGGGATTTGCCGCGCCCTCAAAGGCTACGTGGGCTCTCCTGGAGGGTGCTACGATGCGAAAGTTCCGCTTCTTTCCTTGACAAACCGAGACCGAGTGGGTAGATGAGGAAAACCTGTGGTAGAGGTATCTCATCTCACCAAAATCTACGGTGAACTGCGGGCCATTCAAGACGTTTCGTTCACCGCCCGGCGCGGGGAGATTTTGGGATTTCTCGGCCCCAACGGCGCCGGGAAGACCACCACGATGCGAATCATTGCGGGTTTCATGCGGGCTTCCAAAGGCACGGTCACGATCGAGGGATTCGATGTCTTCCGGGATTCCTACCAGGCACGCCAACGGATCGGATATCTTCCGGAAAATCCTCCCCTCTACCATGACATGACAGTCAGTTCGTATCTAATTTTTGTCGGCAGAATTAAAGGCGGGGGCAAAAAAGAGGTCCGGCGGGCCATAGACGGCGTGCTGGAGAAGTGCTCCCTAACCGATGTCGCCTCGCGCCTCATCAAGCACCTCTCCAAAGGCTATCGCCAACGGCTGGGGCTTGCCCAGGCCCTGATTCACAACCCGCCGGTGGTGATATTGGACGAACCGACTCTGGGACTCGACCCGAAACAGGCCGTCGAGATCCGGGGTCTGATCAGGGAGCTTTCAAGGGACCGAACCGTCATCCTTTCAACCCACTTCCTGCCGGAGGTTTCGCAGCTATGCGCCAGGGTGGTCATCATCAATGAGGGAAAGATCGCGGTGGAGCAAACCCTAACCGAGCTCACCCGAGGCGGTAGCCTGGAGGAGGTTTTTTTACGCACCATCGCCAAAGAGCCGAGCGAGAGAGATTCGCAGGTCGAGGAATGATCGTCCTGGTGAGAGTCATCGGGGTCATCGCGGGAAAGGAGATCCGCTCTTTTTTTGTCTCGCCGATCGCCTATGTCTCCCTCACAGGGTTTCTCCTGGTCAGCGGTTGGTTTTTCTTCAACCTCCTGTTCCGTTTCGATCACCTCGTCACGCTCTATTCCGGCCTGCAAAATTCCCAAGGTTTGCAGAGTCTGAATCTCAACGAGCAAGTGATCGCTCCACTCCTTCACAACCTCGCCATCGTGCTGCTCATCATGGTCCCGATCATGACCATGCGTTCGTTCGCGGAAGAGAAAAGAACCGGGACTTACGAGCTGCTTCTGACCTCACCGCTCACCGTGCCGCAGATCGTCTTAGGCAAATTTCTCGGATGCCTGACCTTCGTCTGGTTGATGATTCTACTGACCGGCATCTACCCGGCCATCCTTCTCCTTTACGGCAATCCCGAGGTGGGCGTTCTCGCGGCCGGCTATCTCGGCCTCTATTTTTTGGCGGCGGTTTTCGTATCGGTAGGGCTGCTGACCTCATCGCTGACGGAAAATCAGATCATCGCAGCGGTGCTTTGCTTCGTCATTCTGTTGCTCCTCTACTTACTGGCTTGGCCCGCCGAAACCATCGGTCCCAGGCCGGGAAAAATCCTCAAGTATCTCTCGGTCATCGAGCACTACGGCGAGATGGTCAAAGGATTAATCGATACCCAAGGGATTGTTTATTTTCTCAGTTTGGCCTTCTTCAGCCTCTTTCTCACCCACCGCTCCGTAGAGGCGTCTCGCTGGAGATAGATGAGCGGGATTCTACAAGTCGCAGGTGTGATCGGATTTGTGCTCATCTTTTTCGGCCTCGTCGCCTATCTCTTCGGCGGGAGGCTGCAGGACCCTTACGTTTTGGCCCATTTAGGTCTCGGCCTCTTCGGCCTCCTGATTTACCTCGCCACCCAAGGACGCAGCTTTCTCAGGACGCTCAGCCGGCGGTCCACCCGATATGGACTCCACGCTGCGTTGTATTCCTTGCTCTTCCTCGCCAGCCTCATCATGGTCAACTTTCTTAACCTCCGCCACCACGCCCGCTGGGATCTGACCGCGGCAAAGGTTTTTACTCTCTCCCCTCAATCGGCCAAGGTCCTCGAGCGGCTGCAGCGTGACGTGGAGATCTATGGATTCTTTGAAAGAGGAGAAAATCCCGCTGCCTCCCGTCTCATAAAGAGCTACACGCACAGATCTCCCCGGATCAAGTTCTACCCGATTGACCCCGACCGCCACCCGGAGTTGGCCAGGCAGTTCCAAGTTCGGCAGTTCAATACCCTTCACATCCGCTATGGGCAAGAAGCGACGAACATCACGGAGACCACGGAAGAAGCAGTCACAAATGCCATCGCCAAACTGACCAAGACGACGAAAAAGACCATTTACTTTCTCATCGGTCACGGCGAGCCCAGGATCGACGACCGAGGCACGAGCGAGGGATACGGGGCGGCGAAAGAAGCGCTCGCGAACGAAAACTATCAGGCGCAGGAGCTCCTTTTATCCACCCAGGCGAAAGTCCCCGAGCAGGCCTCTCTCCTGATCGTGGCCGGACCGCAAAAACCGCTTCTGGACCAGGAGCTGAAGGCGGTGGATGACTACATAAAAAACGCCGGCAGGCTCCTGATCCTCCTGGCTCCTCCCGGGGGTGATGACCTGAAGGCTTTCCTCCGCGACTGGGGGGTAGAGGTGGGGGACGATATCGTGGTCGATCAAGAGGTCCGGCTTTTTGCCGGCCCCTCCCTCGGAGTCCAGCCGATCGCCGAAGCCTACAGTTCGCTCCACCCGATCACGCGCGAGTTCAAGGAGCGAACCATTTTCCCGATGGTCCGCTCCGTCGAGCCTGCAGCCTCGACCAGGGAGGGGGTGCAAGTAACCTCCCTGGTCAAGACCAGCCCCAGCAGCTGGGCCGAGAAAGACCTCGCCGGCATCTTCCGCCAAGGCAAGGCTTCCCTCGGACCCGAAGACAAAAAAGGGCCGGTCTCGGTCGGCGTCGCGGTAGCCGCCGAGCTGAAAAAAATCGGCATCGAAAAAGACGGGCAGGCAAAGATCGTGGCCCTTGGGACCGCGGAGTTCGCGAACAACCGTTTCATCGACCTTTTCTTCAACCGGGACTTCTTCCTCAACGCCGTCAACTGGCTTGCCGAAGAGGAGAGCTCCATCTCGATCCGCCCCCGCTCGCTGCGCCCTTCCCGCGTCCAGTTGAGCCGGGCGCAGGGCACTCTCGCCTTCTACCTTTCCTTCCTGATTCTCCCGGAGGTTCTGCTCATCATCGGCCTGGGCGTATGGTGGAAGAGGCGGTAGGACTATGCGTGCGCCGGCGGTCGAAAAACAGTTCTCACTTGAGAATCCCTGCTCTTTCTGTTAACCATGCTTAGGGATCGCTTCATGAAGCTCCCGGGCCAGCTAGCAGAGAAATGGGGCGGCAAGCGTTACAACTCGTTTCATCGCGTCCTCGAAGACGCCTTCCACGCCCGAGTTCATAAGGTGAGTCTGAGATGGGACTTCACCTGTCCCAATCGTGACGGGCGGGTCGCCGTAGGGGGCTGCACCTATTGCAACAATGCCGGCCATACACCGCGTGGTTACCATCCCGGGATGCCCATCCACGAGCAGATGGTGCAGGGGATGGAGGCGCTCCGCCGGCGCTACAAGGCACAGAAGTTCATCGCCTATTTCCAGAGCTACACCAACACCTACGGTCCGGTAAGAAAGTTGGAGCGGCTCTACCGGGAAGCGCTCGACATCCCCGGCGTGGTGGGTCTCTCTATTTCCACCCGCCCCGACTGCGTTCCGAACGAGATCCTCGATCTCATCGCCGATATCGCGCGCGAGAGCTATGTCTGGTTAGAATTAGGACTGGAATCCATGCACAACAAAACGCTTCGATGGGTCAATAGGGGGCACGGCTTGGCTGCATTCCTGGACGCCGTCGAGCGAAGCAAGCAAAGGGGACTGCGCCTTTGCGTGCATCTCATTTTAGGTTTCCCTACCGAAACTCGTGAGGAGATCCTTGAGAGTCCCCCGCTCCTGAACCGGCTGGGGGTCGATGGGGTTAAACTCCACAACCTTCACGTCATCAAAAACACGGTGCTGGAAAGGATTTATCGCTCGGGGGCCTTTGTCCCGCTCACCCGCGAGGCCTATGTTTCGATGCTTGTCGATTTTCTCGAGCTCCTGCGGCCGGAAGTGGTGATCCACCGATTAACCGGGGAGACCTATCGAGACCTCACTGCGGCTCCAGATTGGTCTGTCAATAAGCTCGGGGTGCTCAATGCCATCCAGGCCGAACTCGAGCAGAGAAACACCTGGCAGGGAAGAGCTTGCTTGGAAAAATCTGCCTCAGGCGCGCGGCCAATGGGGATCCAAATATCGGAGGGAATGGCGCCTTGAATGCCCATTTGGGTTTGCTCCATGGCATCCTACCGGCCACGGTAGACTTGAAGGTTTCGATACCGGAAAACCATCCTTCCACCCGCAACCTGGGCGCGGAGCGCGTGGGATCAGGGACTCTCGTCGACCCTGATGGTTACATTCTCACGGTTCATTATGTGACCTTGGGAGCTCAGTCGATCACGGTCACGTTGCTCGACGGCGAGCAGATTCCCGGAGAGCTGGCGGCTCAAGATTACGAGTCCGGTTTGGCCCTCGTCAAGATTAGCGGCCGGGAACTCCCTTTTCTCCGACCTGCCCCGCCCGAATCGCTGTCTATAGGCCAGGCTGCCATGATCGTGGCAAGCTCCGGTGAGACCGAGAGGAGGGTGAGCGGCGGCTACGTCACCTCGACAGAAAGTTTCGACGGGCACTGGGAATACATGTTGGACAAAACCATCCGGCTGACGGCTTTCAATCCGGGCTATGGAGGCGGGACGCTGGCCGACATGCGCGGCCGTATTATGGGCGTGGTTTCACTGAACCTCAACCAGGTCGGAAAATTTTCGCTGGCGATTCCCATTGAGTACTACCTCCGGCACGAGCAGGAACTCAAACGATACGGCCAGATCCAGAGCCGTCCCCGACGCCCCTGGCTCGGATTCTACACCCAAGGCTTTGGCGGTCACCTTGTCGTCGCGGGCGTCGTACCAGGAGGACCCGCCGAAAGGAGCGGGCTGCGTGAGGGGGACATTATCCTCGGGGTGGAGCAAAAAGAGATTCGCTCGCGCCCAGAACTGTACCGTGAGATGTGGAAGAAACAACCTGGAGATCGGATCTCGTTCCGAATCCTGCGTGAGGAGGAATCTCTGAACCTGGAGGTGGCGAGCGGAGACCGGTGGGATTTCTACCGCTCCTGATCGCTTCGCCCCGCTCGATTCTTCTCCTGCTCGATCTTTGGTTTTGGACGGGCTGCCAAAAAAGACTTGAGAACTCTGGCCAGCTACCGGGTGATCTACGGCGACACGGACCAAATGGGCGTCGCCTATTACAGCAACTATCTCAGGTGGTTCGAGATTGGCCGGACGGAACTGCTCCGGCAAACCGGCGTCCCTTACAAATCGATCGAGAGCCAGGGACTTTATTTCCCGGTAACGGAAGTCTCCTGCCGCTACTTCCGGCCTGCCCGCTACGACGACAATATCGTCATCGAGACCACGCTCGCTGAACTGGGGCGCGCGACACTCACTTTTCGCTACAAGCTTTACCGGAACGAAGATCAGGAGCTTCTCGCGTCAGGCTGGACCAAGCACGCCTGCGTGGATGGCCAAGGACGCATCGCCCGAATTCCACCAGAGCTACAGGCCGCCTTGGACGCGAAGATTCCCGAAGCTAAGTGAAGAACCCCGCCCACAGGGCGGGGCTTCAAAAAAGCTCTAATTGCTTTGCTACCTTCTCCGCTGTCTTATGATACTCAATATACTTCCGAATCACTTCAGCCGTGACTTTGTCCCCCACCGTACGGACAAAATACCCGTCCTCCCACAATTCGCCACCCCAAAGCTCCCGCTTCACCTCCGGATGACGCCGAAATACCTCACTCGCACTGATACTCTTGAAAAGCCCTACTACCCGCGCTATCGAGTACCGAGGGGGAAACGAAACAAACAAATGGACGTGATCTTCAGATATCTCCATAGTCTCAATCACAATCTCATGGTGCAGACCTATCTCCCTAAACAGCTCTTCAACCGTCGTTCGAAGATCCCCTCGAAGAATCCATTTGCGATACTTCGGTGCCCACACCAAGTGATATTTCGTGTCGTAGACCGCATGACTCGTTCGTCGCAATGCCATGCGTCTATCCTAACACTCCTGCCTACGGCAGGAAGGATTTTTCATCCCCGTCTACAAGACGGGGTATTCAAATCCTGGTTTTCATAAAGTTAAGCTCCGGTGTGGTTCCCCAGTGGCCTATCAATCGCGCCTTGATATGTTCGAGTTTTAGCGGCTGCTTGAGTAAGGGATTATCAAGCAGATAAATTTGCCCTACGGAAAGATAATTCGCCGCTCGCCAATATCCATCTATCGCTGCGAGCTCATGCTCGGATAGACTTGCAGGCATAAATCCCCCTTGATTCATTCACTGCCTTCTAGGGCTAGAAGCTCTTCGGACGAGATAAAAGCTACTGTCGCCGTCTCATCGAATCTCACCCTGCCTGCCTCAAAGGCTCAGAACTTCCTTGATCAACTTCAATTCATCCCGAATGAGTCTAGGCAACAGGAATTCCTTACGCACCTTTTCTTGCCCGGCCTTCCCAAATGTTTTCCGCTCCTCTGAATCCCCAAGAAGCTCCAGAACTTTTCTTGCGCACTCCTCGACGTCCGAAACCAAATAGTCGTGATAGGCTTCCGGAAACTGCATCGGAATTCCACCTGCTCGTCCGGCGACCACCGGTTTTCCCTTCCACAACGCTTCGGAGACGACCAAGCCGAATCCTTCTCTCAGCGACTTTTGAATCACGACGTCGGCGCCGCGCTGAAAGGCATTCACTTCCATGTTTCCCACGCCCGTGAGATTGGTGAACACATACATGTCGTTGTCCTTTGCCGATTCCGCATTAATCGTTTCCAGCATGCGCCAGCCCTCCGGGTCGTCGCCTGCCATAGCTCCAACAAGCGCGAGCTGGACTTCCGGTCGTCTTTCCTTCACCAAACGATAAGCCTTGATGACCCCCAACGGGTCCTTCCATGGATCGAACCGGGAAACTTGGAGAAGTAATGGACGGTTTAGATCAATGCCACAATTGGCAAGTGCTCTTCTGCAAATCTCCTCCGGTAACTCCATGTTTTTCGTGCTCAGAGGATCGATGGCGGGAGGAATGAAGACGGCGCGCGCGGCATCGAGATCCGGCGGACAGAACTCTTTCATCGTGAACACCACGGCATCGTATTCTTGAATGAACGGCTTTAGAAAGTTCCACACTTGAGGGTTGGGCTCGGAGCTATCGATGTG
>Ga0209640_10006574_pt1 | contig 10178 bp, 6 predicted proteins | sample RifCSP10_1_FD_184018 | JGI IMG/M metagenome (GOLD analysis project Ga0209640, IMG submission 184018) | Soil microbial communities from Rifle, Colorado - Rifle CSP2_sed 10_1 (SPAdes) (version 2) | ecosystem: Environmental > Terrestrial > Deep subsurface > Rock core/Sediment | place: Rifle... | reverse complement strand
CGCGGACCTGTCCAGCCAGGCTCGTCCGACCATCGAACATCGTGAGGACGACCCCTTCCACCTTCAAGGACGGATTGAGGCGCTCGTGCACCAGCCCGATGGTCTTGATGATATGGGCAAGGCCCTCCATCGCGTAGTACTCGCACTGGAGCGGGACCAGGGCTGAATCGGCGGCCGCCAGGGCGTTGAGGGTCAAGAGACCAAGGGAAGGGGGGCAGTCGACGATGACGTAGTCGTAGGCGTGGGCGACAGCGCTCAGGGCCTGCTTGAGCCGCCCCTCCCGATTGTCCAGGCTGACCAGCTCGATCTCGGCTCCGACCAGGTCGATGTCCGATGGCACGAGGTGCAGGAAGGGCAGCATGGTGGGTTTTGTTGCCTCCGCAATCGTGGCTCCCTCGAGAAGCACGTTGTAGATGGTGCGCTCCAGGCTCGCCTTGTCTACCCCCAGCCCGGTGGTCGCATTGCCCTGCGGGTCGAGGTCGACGAGGAGCGTGCGCCGCTCCGCCAGGGCCAGACCCGCGGCGAGATTGACCGCGGTTGTGGTCTTGCCGACTCCGCCCTTCTGATTGACAATCGCCAGCGTCCGGGCCACCGTGACCTCTCATCCCAGATTGTTCCACGTGGAACACCCCACCTTGTGTTCCACGTGGAACATTACAGAAGGCGGTGGCCTAAATTCAACTTCCTTTCACGGCCCTCAGAAACGCGCGGGTCTTCCGCCCCCCCGGGATCGGGACACGGACGACCTCGAGCCGGCCCCGAGGCGCGGGAAATGGAGGCGCGGAGGCCACGAATAGTCCTCCAACTTTCAGATACTTGAGCGCTATAGGGAGCAGCGTGTCGGCCGGGCCTACGGCTCGAGCGACGACGACGTCGAAGGCCCCGCCCAGGTCTGGGGCGCGTTGAACCAGTTCCTCGGCCCGACCCTCCTGAACGACCACATCGCCGAGGTCGAGCTCGCGCTGAACCGCCCTCAGGAAGGACACCCGCTTGCGCCGAGACTCGACCAGGGTGAGGCGGATCTGTGGATCCGCCAACCTCAGCGGCAACCCTGGAATCCCCGCACCGGCCCCGATGTCCACGACGGCGAGCGGCCGGGGAGGCAGGAGCGGGAGGAAGAGCAGGGAGTCGATGAAGAGGTCCCGGACCACGGTGGCCGGCGAGTCGAGGGCGGTCATCCGGTGAGTGCGGTTCCAGCGAAGGAGCAATTCCAGATACTGCTGGAAGCGACGTCGATCGGCCGGGGTGGTTAGCCGCGCGGTGATGGCCTCGATCGCGGCCATCAGCTCGTCGAGCGGGTCGGTGCTCCGCCTGCTCAAGCCTTCTTGGTGGCTCGCGCCGGAACCTTCCCCGTCTTGCCCATGCGCTCCATGTACTTCTGCTGGGCGATCTGGAGGACGTTGGACAAGGTCCAGTACAGCACCAGCCCCGCGGGGAGATTGAAGAACATGAACGTGAAGATCACCGGCATGAACAGCATCATCTTCGCCTGACGGGGATCTCCCATGACCGGCGTCATCTTCTGCTGGACGAACATGGAGACGCCCATCAGGATCGGCAGGACGTACGTGGGATCGTGCCGGGCAAGATCGCAAATCCAGAACTCGATGCCGAAGAGCTTGCCGAAGCAGATGAACGGGGCATTCTGCAGGTCCACCGAGACGGACAGCGCGTCGTAGAGCGCGTAGAAGATGGGAGCCTGAACCAGCATCGGCAGGCACCCGCCGAGCGGGTTCACCTTGTGGGCTCGGTACAGCTCCATCGTCTCGCGCTGCAGGCGCTGGGGATCGCTCTTGTGCTTCGATCGCAGCGAATTGATTTGCGGCTGAAGCGCCTGCATGGCCTTCATCGAGGTCATGCTCTTGACGGTGAGGGGGAAGAGCAGGACCTTCGTGATCACGGTCAGCAGAATGATCGCGATGCCGTAGTTCGGGATGTAGTGGTAGAACCACCGCATCAACGCGAGCGTGGGCACCACGATGTACTGCATCGGGAATGCCGGCAGCCCATAGCGAACCGCCCATGACTCGGGGAACGGGAAGCCGCCGAAGTAGATGGCCTTCTCGAGGCCGACACCCAGCGCCCTCAGGCGCTCGTACTCCATCGGGCCCATGTAGCTCTGCAGCTGACCGTCCCAGGATTTTCCAGGCTCCAGCGCCGGGACGGCAGCCCGGACCCCGATCTCGGCTCTGTGTAAGACAGCAGAATCTTTATCTTTTTTAATCTCGCGCACCGATTCGGCGACCGCGATCCCCCGCGTCCTCGGGATGAGCGCGGTCAGGTAGACGCCGTTCTGGCCGACCGGCGCGACCCCGTTCTCGAAGCCGACCCAGCGGTCATCGCCCACGTAGTCCTGGGCGTTGGTCAGGTACTCTCGCCGCGCCCAGAAGGCGCCCTGCGGCAGACGCACCAGGTGGATCGGTCGCGCGCCGGTGAACTGCTCATGCTCTTTCGGCCATTCCGCCGGCCCGCTCCAGGTCATCGCCAGCTCGACTCCCTGTGCGACGGTATGCCGGTTCTCAACCCTCAGCTCGTGCTCCACGACGTAGCTGTCGGCCCGGAACCGCAGGACCTGGCTGACCCGGATCCCGAACCCGTCCTCGCCAACCATGCGGATCTCGCCGGCGGGGTTGTCCTTGTCGAGCTTGAGGGACCCGGTCGACAGCGCAAAGGCGATCGGCCGTGGTGGCTGACCTGGTCTCCTGACCACCCAGCCCCCGTGATCGATCACTCCGGGCAGGACCAGCGCCTTCTCGCCGCGAAAGTGAAGCTCCCAGGCCTTGATCTGCCCGCCCGCGCTTCCGATCGCCGCCCGGTAGAGCGGCGTCTCGACGACCGCCGTCCGCTCCGGGACCGCTGGCGGTTCCTTCGCCGGAGGGGGAGCCGTCGGCCCTGCGGGCGCCGGCGCCGCCGCAGCAGGGGGGCCCTGGCTGGCGGGCCCCGGCGCCTCGGTCTTCTGGGCAGGCCGCGGCGGGGGCGCAGGCTCGCGCATGAAGATGGCCGGGTAGATCATCAGCAGCGCCGCCATGAGCAGCAGCGCCAGCGTCGTGCGCTTGTCCATTACCCTCTCGATCGCTCTCCCGGCGGGGGATCGTACCCGCCCGGATTCCAGGGATGGCAGCGCGCGACGCGCCGGAGTCCCAGCCATCCGCCGCGCACGAGGCCGTGCTGGAGCAGGGCGGCGCGGGTGTACTCCGAGCAGCCCGGCACGAACCGGCAGGAGGGAGGGAACAATGGCCGCAGGACGAGCTGATAGCCCCGCACGACTTGTGCCGCCACCCACCCTGGGCTCACGCCCGTGCCCTCGCGGCCGCAGTGAGCCGCGCCAGACCATCCGCTAGCCGTCGCATATCCTCCACGAGCTCCGGGAATGGGCGCGTCGCCGCGCCCGGCCTGGCCACCACCACCAACTCGACGTCTGCCGCGATCAGGGACCGGACCTGGCGGTACGCTTCCCGGATCCGCCGCCGGGCGCGATTGCGCTGGGCGGCGCCGCGCAGCTGCCGGCTCACCGCGAACCCCACGCGCCGGCACTCCGCCCGACGCCAGAGTGCAACGAAGGTCGGCCGCTCGAGCCGGCTGCCATGCTGGAAGACCGCCTGGAACTCTGCGGACCGCCGGAGGCGCTCGCCCCGCGGCAGTGTGAGCGCCGCCGAGGATGCTGGCACTGCGTCGAGTCAGACCGTGAGGCGCTTACGCCCCTTTGCACGTCGCCGCTTCAGCACCTTCCGCCCGCCTTGCGTCTTCATCCGCGAGCGAAATCCGTGCGTCTTCTTCCGCCGGCGCACATTGGGTTGGAACGTCCTCTTCATGGAGCGACTCTCCTCTGGGTTGAAGAACCCACGTAGTCTACGGAGGGGCGCCTACCAAGTCAAGGCGCGGAAGGCCCTTGCGAGCCTCCGCGTCGCTATGGTACGGTCGCTTCCCGCCTCGATCACCGCGCTTCCCGGGCCATCCCGGCGTGCGCGCCTCCGGGGCGGTGTAGAAAATGGAAGCGCCCGTTCGTCGCTGATCGAGTCAATGAGATGTCGCGACCTGGCCGGCTGTCGTTGCTACCGGAGACCCAGGTCGATCGGAACGATCCTGGTTATCCACATCGGTGGATAAGTCTGTGTGTAACTTCTTGCGGCGCCGCCGACCAAGAGCCTGACAATGCTTGATTCTTTGTGGACCCGTCTGCTGACCGCGCTGGAGGGGAAGATCCCCGAAACCGCCATCGAGTCCTGGCTACGGCCCTGCCGCGTCAGTGCGATCGAGGGCGACGTCATCCGCGTCGCGGCCCCCAACAAGTACAGCCGTGACTGGCTCGTCCAGCACTACACCGAGACCATCACCGCCGCGGCGCGCGCCGTGCTCGGCGGGGCGCCCGTCGTTTCCTTCGAGATCGATCGCGAGCCCGCGCGCGCGCCGGCCCCCGCGCGCGAGGTGCCCGCCGTCCCGCTGTCGAACGGGCTCTCCCCGCGCTACACCTTCGAGTCCTTCGTCATCGGCAACTCCAATCAGTTCGCCCAGGCGGCCAGCCAGGCGGTCGCCGAGCTGCCTTCGAAGGCCTACAACCCGCTCTTCATCTACGGCGGCGTCGGGCTCGGCAAGACGCACCTGCTGCACGCGGTCGGGCACGAGATCGCGCGGCTCTATCCCTCGCTGCGCCTGCTCTACCTCTCCACCGAGCGCTTCACGAACGATCTCATCAACGCCATCCGTTACGACCGCACCGCGGAGTTCCGGGCCAAGTACCGGACCATCGACCTCCTCCTGATCGACGACATCCAGTTCATCTCCGGCAAGGAACGGACCCAGGAAGAGTTCTTCCATACCTTCAACGATCTCTACGAGGCCCGGAAGCAGATCGTGGTCTCCTCCGACTCCGCCCCCAAGGAGATCCCGGAGATCGAGGAGCGGCTGCGCTCCCGCTTCGAGTGGGGCCTCATCGCGGACATCCAGCCGCCCGACTTCGAGACCCGCGTGGCCATTCTCAAGAAGAAGGCCGAGATCGAGCGGGTGCGGCTCCCCGACGACGTCGCCTACCTCATCGCGAGCCGCATCAAGGCGAATATCCGCGAGATCGAGGGCTCCCTCACCCGCATGATCGCCTTCTGCTCGCTGAGCGGGCGCGAGATGAGCGTCGAGCTCGCCCAGGAGGTGCTCTCGGACCTCTGGGGCGAGGAAGAGAAGATCATCACCATCGAGCACATCCAGCGCAAGGCGGCCGAGTTCTTCGGCATCAAGCTGTCCGACATGCGCGCGAAGAACCGCACCAAGGCCGTCGCCTTCCCCCGCCAGATCGCGATGTTCCTCGCCCGCCAGCTGACCCACGCCTCGCTCACCGAGGTCGGGCGCACCTTCGGCGGCAAGGACCACACCACCGTCCTCCACGCGGTCGAGAAGATCCAGACGATGGTGCAGGAAGATCCCAAATTCAAGAAGACTGTCGACACGCTTACCCAGAGCATCACCCTGTGATCCCCCTCCGCTCCCGGCCCGTCCACATCCCCGTCCACCGCCGCTCTCTCGCTAACTCCGCAGCCCGCGACGCGCTTTCTCGTCCGGGATGCTATCCACACGTCCGCCTGTCCTTACGACGACGAATGCTTCTGTTTCTTCCTCCATTCTGAACAACGGAGATACTTATGGAAGTGCATGTGGATCGTGATGCCTTCATGCGCGGCCTGCAGATGGCGCACAACGTGGTCGAGCCGCGCCAGACGCTGCCGGTGCTGGCCAACGTGCTGCTCGAGGCCCAGGGCGATACCCTGCGAGTGACCGCGACCGATCTCGAGGTCAGCGTGCGCGTGACGACTCCCGCCAAGGTGGTGAAGCCCGGCACCATCACGATCTCCGCGCGCAAGCTGATGGAGATCGTCAAGGAGCTGCCGTCCGCCCCGCTCGCCCTCAAGGTGCAGGAGAACGCCTGGGTCGCGCTACGCTGCGCGGGGGCGTCCTACCGGCTGGTCGGGCTGACCCCGGAGGAGTTCCCCGCGGTGGGGGAGGGCGCCAGTACCGGCTGGCTGACCCTCGACGGCAAGGTCCTTCGCGACATGCTGGGCCAGACCACCTTCGCGATCTCGCACGACGAGAGCCGCTATGCGCTGAACGGGATCCTGTTCGCGGTGCAGGACAAGGAGCTGCGGATGGTGGCCACCGACGGGCATCGTCTGGCCCTGGCGGTGCGGCAGCTGCCGATCGCGGGCTCCGCGATGTCCGGGATCGTGCCGCGGAAGGCGGTCCAGGAGGTCGCCCGGATCGTGGGCTCGGGCGAGGAGGTGCAGATCGCGGTCAGTGACAACCAGTTCATGTTGCGCATGCCGAACGTGCTCCTGATGGCCCGCCTCATCGAAGGGACGTTCCCGAACTATGAGCAGGTGGTCCCGCGGGCGCATCCGCACCGGGTCACCCTGTCGCGCGCGGCCCTCACCGCGGCGCTGCGCCGCGTGTCCGTCTTGTCGGAGGAGCGGACGAAGCCGGTGCGCTTCCTGCTCTCGCCCGGCATGCTCAAGCTGACCGCCAACAGCCCGGACTACGGCGAGGCGGAGGAGCAGATGGAGGCGCAGTTCGCGGGGGAAGAGATCGCGATCGGGTTCAACTCGCGCTACGTGCTCGACGCGCTGGGCGCGCAGAGCGGCGAGCAGGTTCTCATCGAAATGAAAGACGGTTTGAGCCCCGGAGTGTTCAAAAGCTTCGAGGATGAGGGAAGCCTGTGTGTTATCATGCCCATGAGGATTTAACACCTCTCATGGGAGCGAAAATCGTTGGAGATTGACAGGGTAGAACTGTCCGATTTTCGCAACTATCGAAGCCTCTCGCTCACGCCGGCGCCCCACCTGAACGTCCTCGCTGGGCCGAACGCGCAGGGGAAAACCAATCTGCTCGAGGGGCTCGGCGTCCTCCTGGTCGGTCGCTCGTTCCGTGGGGCCAAGGCGGGGGACATGCTCGGCTGGGGCGCCCCCACCGCGTTCGTCGGGGGGGAGCTTCGCCGCGGTGAGACGGTGCGCGTCATCCGGCGGGCGGTCGTCCAGCGGGAAGACGGCCGCTGGGGTGTTGGTGGGGAAGGGTGCCCCTGGGCCCGCGCGATCGGGTTCGGCTGGCAGGACCTGGCCATCCTGACCGAGGGCCCGCAGGCTCGCCGCAACTTCATCGATGGCTTCGCGGGCAAGCTCTACGCGGCCCACCTGAGCGGGCTCGCCCGGTATCGCCAGATCGTGGCGCGCCGCAACCACCTCCTGCAGGGCGGGCTCGCCGGGGCGGGGCTCCGCAACGCCCTCGCGCCGTGGAACGAGCAGCTCGCGCGGGTCGGCCTGGAGCTGGTGGCGCGTCGGCGGGCGGCGGTGGACGCGCTCGAGGCGGAGGCGCGCGGGCTCTACCCCACGCTGGCCGGCGCGGGTGGGGTGGGCCTGCAGTACGGCGCGGCTCTCGGGCCCGAGGCGGGCGAGGCCGAATTCCTGGCCGCCCTCGAGGCGCGGTTTCCCGAGGAGGCGCGGCGAGGCCAGACGCTGGTCGGCCCGCACCGCGACGACCTGCTGATCGAGGTGGACGGCCGCGATCTGCGCCTCTACGGCTCGCGCGGGCAGCAGCGGCTGATGGCGCTCACGCTGCGCCTGGCCGAGGTGGGACCGGTGGCGCGGGCAGTCGGGAGCGCGCCGGTGCTGTTGCTCGACGACGCGCTGTCCGAGCTCGATCCCCAGGTGCAGGAGCGGGTGCTCGAGCACGTGTCGACGGCGGGCCAGGTCTTCCTGACCACGGCCGATGCCGCCCTGCCGGAGGTCCGGCGGGCCACCTGGTGGGACGTGAGAGGAGGCCGAGTGACCGATCCGAGGCTCAGTACCGTGCGAGGCGCCGCCTGATGGCCGACACGTATACCGCGAGCGACATCAAGGTCCTCGAGGGGCTGGAAGCGGTCCGCAAGCGCCCGGCCATGTACATCGGCGATACGAGCGCCTACGGGCTCCACCACCTCGTCTACGAGGCGGTGGACAACTCGGTCGACGAGGCGCTGGCCGGCTACTGCGACAGCATCAAGGTCATCCTGCACTCGGACGGCTCCTGCTCGGTGGGCGACAACGGCCGCGGCATCCCGGTGGACATCCACAAGGAGAGCGGCCGGCCGGCGGCGGAGGTCGTGCTCACCGTGCTCCACGCGGGCGGCAAGTTCGAGCACTCGGCCTACAAGGTCTCGGGCGGCCTGCACGGCGTCGGGATCTCGGTGGTCAACGCGCTGTCGGAGTGGCTCGATCTCGAGATCCGGCGGCAGGGCAGGGTGTGGACGCAGCGCTACGAGTACGGGGTGCCGCAGGGCGGGCTGACCGAGGGCGAGAAGACGACCAAGCACGGCACCATCGTGCGCTTCAAGCCGGACGCGAAGATCTTCGAGGAGACCACGTTCTCCTTCGACACGCTCTCGAACCGGCTCCGCGAGATGGCGTTCCTGAACAAGGGCCTCAAGATCGTCATCGAGGACGAGCGGGACGGCCGCAGCCACACCTTCCTCTACAAGGGCGGCATCATCGAGTTCATCAAGCACCTGAACCAGAACAAGACGCCGATCCACCCGAAGGTGCTCTTCTTCGAGGGGAAGAAGGACAACATCGAGGTGGAGGTGGCGCTGCAGTACAACGACGGCTACCAGGAGAGCGTGTTCTCCTTCGCGAACAACATCAACACGCGCGAGGGCGGTACGCATCTGACCGGATTCCGCGCCGCGGTGACCGGCACCATCTCGAACTACGCCAAGGCGAGTGGCTTCCTCAAGACCTTCAAGGGCGACGTCAGCGGCGACGACGTGCGCGAGGGCCTGACCGCGGTGGTGTCGGTGCGGATTCCCGACCCGCAGTTCGAGGGGCAGACCAAGGCGAAGCTCGGCAACTCCGACGTCAAGGGCCTCGTGCAGCAGATCGTGAACGACCGGCTCGCCGAGGCCTTCGAGGAGGATCCGACCACCGCGCGGAAGATCGCCGACAAGTGCGTGCGGGCGGCCCAGGCCCGCGAGGCCGCGCGCAAGGCGCGCGAGCTGACCCGCAAGGGCGGGCGCGACGACGAGGGCCTGTCGGCCAAGCTCGCCGACTGCTCGGAGCGGGAGCCCCAGTTCCGCGAGATCTTCCTGGTCGAGGGCGACTCCGCCGGCGGCTCCGCCAAGCAGGGGCGCGACCGGAAGACCCAGGCGGTCCTCCCGCTGCGCGGCAAGATCATCAACGCGGAGAAGGCGCGCTACGACAAGGTCCTGTCCCACAATGAAATCCGGCTGCTGATCTCCGCGCTCGGCACCGGGATCGGCCCCGAGGAGTTCGACGTCAGCAAGCTGCGCTACCACAAGGTGATCCTGATGACGGACGCCGACGTGGACGGCGCCCACATCCGCACCCTGCTGCTCACGTTCTTCTTCCGGCACATGGTCCAGGTCATCGAGGCGGGGCATCTGTTCATCGCGCAGCCCCCGCTGTTCAAGGTGAAGAAAGGGCGGGCCGAGAAGTACCTGATGAGCGAGCGGGAGATGGAGGAATTCCTGCTCGAGCAGTGGGTGGAGAAGGCGAGTATCAAGGTCCCCGGCAAGGCGGCCCCCCTGCGCGGAGAGGCCTTGATGGAGTCGCTCAAGCGCGTGCTCGAGTTCCGCACCCTGCTCGCCAAGCTGGTCCGCCGGGGCGTCCCGAGCGCGATCCTGGACGGCCTGCTGCGCCGGAGGTTCAAGGCCACCAAGCGGGGTGTCGGCGACGCCGAGATCGCGGCGGCGGCGGCCGACGTGACCGCGGAGCTGCCGGGCTGGGCGGCCCGGCTCGGCGGCGCCGACAACGGCGACGCGGCCACCGTGGAGATCACCGGGCCACACCCCGCGCAGTTCAGCGTCGACGTGCTCAAGTCCCCGGACTACGCGCAGCTCTTCGAGCTGCACGCCGAGATCGCGGGCCTGCACAAGGGCCCGTGCATGATCGTGGACGCGGCCGAGAAAGAGATCGAGACGAAGAGCCTGGACGCGCTGATGCGGACGGTCCTCGAGCAGGCCAAGGACGGGGCCACCCTGCAGCGCTACAAGGGGCTCGGCGAGATGAATCCCGAGCAGCTCTGGGAGACGACGATGAACCCGGAGACCCGCACCCTCCTGCGCGTGACCATGGAGGACGCGGTCGGCGCCGATGAGATGTTCACGGTGCTGATGGGCGACGCGGTGGAGCCGCGCCGCGAGTTCATCG
>Ga0209640_10006573_pt1 | contig 10179 bp, 10 predicted proteins | sample RifCSP10_1_FD_184018 | JGI IMG/M metagenome (GOLD analysis project Ga0209640, IMG submission 184018) | Soil microbial communities from Rifle, Colorado - Rifle CSP2_sed 10_1 (SPAdes) (version 2) | ecosystem: Environmental > Terrestrial > Deep subsurface > Rock core/Sediment | place: Rifle... | reverse complement strand
CAAAGACAAAAAAAAACCGCAGAAGCTCATGGAGGCGAAGTGAAACCGACGAGCCTGGCTGTCGACATCCGTGTGCAGGCGCCTGGCATCTCAGAAACTCGGATGGACAGCGTCACATGAAGCGATCTATACGGGCAGCGCGCTCGATGGCCGTCACGGCGGGTGTGGTTGCCGCCGCGGCGCTCGGGGCCGCCCGCGCGGACGGCGACTTCTCGGGACGCTGGACACCGGTTCTGCAGCTGATGCAATCGGCGAGGTGCGCGAGGGCACATCGCCTGCGCGCGTAATATCGGGGCCGGCGGTCCGGTCCAAGTGCCGTACGTTAACCTGTACTGTAGGAGCTGCCAATGGTTACCGGAGAAACAAAGGCCACATTGGGTCGTCGTCCGCTTGCAATAGCGTCCCTGGGGACGCTGGCGTTCGTCGGAGTGCTCGCGCTTTGGGGTGCGCAGGCGAGCGCCCAGCAGGCGCCGAATACGCAGGCAATGATCGATACGGCGATGCAAAACATGCAACGAATCATGGGAGGCATGTCCGAGCGCGAGCGTGAGGACTACGTGAGGAACGCTGAGCGCGACTCGCTGCGGCGAGGCGAGGACCTGTTCCGGCGCACGACGCTCGGCACGAACGGGCAGGCGTGCGCTAGCTGTCATCCTCGCGGCGGGACGACGGGCGCGCAACAGGAAATGATGCCCGGCATGAGAATGCCGATCCCGGACTTGCATGGGGTGGCGCAAACGTTCCCGAAGTTCAAGGTGCCCAATGACGCCGTGATCACTTTGCCCGAGATGAACAACAATTGTCTCGTGATGTTCCAACGCGGGACACCGCTCGCCCTCAATAGCCAGGAGGCTCGCGATTTAGCGGCGTACGTGAACTCGTTGAAGTAGCTCGGAACGCAGGCGTGTTGTACGCCACCAGCCGCACGGCTCTGCGCCGCCGTGCGTCGATGGGCTTGCCGTTCTTGCTTCTCGCGCATTGGGCCGCGTTCGTGTTTGCCCAGGAGCCGGCGGCGGAGCGGGTTCCGGCCAAAGGAACTGAAGAGCGCGCTTCGGCGGAACGGGGAGCAGCGATCGTCGAAGAACGTTTTTGCCGCAACTGCCACCACATTGGCACGGAAGGCATGACCGGCGGTCCGGATCTCAACCAGGTCACTCTGCGCCGCAGCGAGCAGTGGCTCAGACGTTGGTTGACGGACCCGCCGGCGACCAAGCCCGGCACGCTGATGCCCATCTACGCCTGGACGGAAGAGGAGCTCGGCGCCGTCATCGACTACTTTGCGCAGTACCGCAGCCCCGTGAACGGCGCCGAGATCCTGGCGCGCGCGGGTGCGGGCGCCGAAGGCGGCGAAGCGCTGGTCGGCGCCTATCAATGCTGGGCGTGCCACGCAATCGACGATCAGCTCGGCCACCCCATCTATCCGGATCTCGGCACGCTCAAGGAGCGGCGCACACCGGAGTGGGAAAAGGTCTGGCTCAAGGACCCACAGGCCGTCAAGCCGGGAACGTTCATGCCGACCTTCGACTTTTCCGCGGCGGAGATCGAGGCGATCACGCGTTACCTCTATCGATAGTAGTTCGGGTGATCGGCTGCGCAAGGTAAGGCCCGATCCCATCGCCGAGATTCACCCGCAGGCCGCGAAATCCTTCGGCATCAGTGACGGTGATTGGATGTGGATCGAGACGCGGCGCGGTCGCATCCGGCAAAGAGCAAGACTGACGACCGGTATCGATCCGCGCGTCGTCCACGTCGAGCACGGCTGGTGGTTCCCGGAGGAAGAGGGGCCTGAATACGGCGTTTGGAAGTCGAACGCCAACGTGCTCACCGACAATCAACCGCCCTACGACCCACAGATGGGTACCTACCAGCTCCGCGCCCTGCTGTGCCGCGTGGGAAAGTGCTAGACCACTATGCTCGAACTTTACCACTACGAACCCACGGCCAACTCCGCGAAGCCGATGATCTGCCTCCACGAGAAGGGGCTGGACTTCGCGAGCCACTACATCGACCTGCACGCCTTCGAGCAGCACAGCCCGGAGTTCGTGAAGATCAATCCGAATGGCCAGGTACCTGTCCTCGTTCACGACGGCAAGGTCATCACGGAGTCCACCGTGATCAACGAGTACCTGGAAGACGCGTTTCCGAATCCGCCGCTCCGTCCGGCGGACCACTACGAGCGCGCGCAGATGCGCATCTGGAGCAAGTTCGTGGACGAGTACTACTGCCCGGCGGTGAGTCTCATCGGCTGGCACCACATGATCCAGGACATCGTCAAGGACCTTGGCAAGGAGGAGTTCGAGGCCTATCTGGCCCGCATTCCGCTCCACGAACAGCGGGAGAAGTGGCGGCTTGCCGCCGCCAAGGCGTTCCCGAAGGAGCAGCTCGACGACGCCGTTCGCCGGATGCGTTTCTCGATGCAGCGGCACGAGGAGCGGCTGAACAAGTGGCTTTGGCTCGCGGGCTCGAGTTATTCGCTGGCCGACGTGAATACCTATTCCATGACGGCCGCCATGCCGTTCCTCTTGCCCGACTTCTGCAACGAAAAAGAAACGCCGCGTTCAGTGGATTGGCTGCGGCGGATGAGCGAGCGTCCGGCCGTCGCGGCCGCCCTCGCCATGGCGAAGCGGCCGCGGCGCGCGCTGGGGGCGGCCTTGCCGTCCGCCGCGATCCCTCCGTCGAGATCGGCCCCGCATATCGGCGTAGTGCAAAGAGACTAGTTCAGGTGGTGTTATCGGCGGATTGTCGGGTTGGTGAAAGGGAGCTATCAGTAAATTGGTTTCATCGGCACCGAGTCGAGTAGCGATGATCTGGAGGCGAAAGATGAGCAGGTTCTCGTCGAGTTCCGTGTTGGCGTTGTCGGCCCTTGCCTTCGCGACTTTGGTCTCAACGGCCAGTAGCGCTGCGGGCGGCGGCCCCGAAGAAAGGATTACGGTCATGAACCCGGCGATCGCCGGGAAGTTTGCCGCGCGCGCACCTCTGACCACCCGGCTCGATACGCTGGAAGGCAAGACCATCTACCTAGTGGACGTGCAATGGGGCGGGCCGGAGGGCGGGTACCTGTTGCTCGAGGAGATGCAGAGCTGGCTCACCGAGCACATGCCGGGCGTGACGACCGTTCTGCGCCGCACCAAGGACAACATGTTCGGGGACGATCCGCGGTTGTGGGCGGAGATCAGCGAAAAAGGCGACGCCGCCATCATCGGCACGGGCCAGTGAAACGGCTGTGTGTCGGCCGTGAGCCGACATGCTAAGACCCTCGAGCAAATGGGTATTCCGTCGGTCGGCGTCGCGGGCCGCAATATCGTCTCCTATGCGCTCGATTACGATTTCAAGTATTCCAACGGTATGCCCATTCGGTACGTGTCCGTGCCGTTCCCGGTTACGGGGCAGCCGCGGTCGGTGCACAAGGCCTATATCGCGGGCACGGATCAGTTGTCCGGCAAGTCGTTGATGACTGCGGTCATCGACGCTCTGACCGCCCCGCTCACCGACGATGAACAGATCTCGGATGCTGCGGGCACTGGGCAGGCGCCGGCGGAATCACGGTTCCTGCTGCCGGACATGGAGGAGAACCTGCAGCAGCTCTTCAAGGACAGCGAGTGGACGGACTACCTCCCGGTCGTCCTGCCGACTGAAGAGCGCGTGAAGAAGATGCTCACCGGCACGAGCCACGCGCCGGATGAGGTCATCAACACCGTGCAGCCCGGCGCCCGGGAAGTGACCGTGGAAAAAGTCGCCATCGTTGCGGTGATGGCGGGCGCGAAACCCGAATACATGCCCCTGCTGCTCGCGATCGCCACGCAGGCGCCGTTCGGCAACTCGACGTCCTCGATGGCGAACACGGTCATCGTCAATGGCCCGATCCGCACGGAACTGAAGATGAATTCCGGCACCAACGCGATGGGGCCGTACAACGAGGCCAACGCCGTGATCGGCCGGTTCTTTACGTTGATCTCCAAGACCGCCGGCGATCTGCGTAGCAACGTCACGGCGTGGGAATCGCTGGGCAGCAACCTCCAATACAACAGTCTGACCATCGCCGAGAACGAGGAACTGCTGCCGGAAGGCTGGGAGCCGCTGCACGTGCAGATGGGTTTCAAGCCGGAGGACAGCGTGGTCACCATCGGCACCGGCTGGAGCTACATCTCGAGCCTGGGCGAGGTTCAGCCGTCCTACCCGGCGCACACGTTGATCGCCGACTACATGCGCGCGCTGTCGGGCCTGGGCTCGGCCGCCACCATCTTCGTCGACCCCACCGTGGCCGGATTGTTGAAGGACGTCAACGGCTTTGCGACCAAACGGGATCTCAGCAAGTGGCTGTCGGAAAACGTGGAGAAAACCGTGGCGTCGTACTGGGGCAACGGCGTCATCACGACCTCGAACATGGCTCTGGCGTTCCAGGGTCTCGAGCCCTACGCGACCTGGAGCAAGCTGCCGCGCGATTCCCTGATCAAACCCTTCAATAATCCGCGCGCGATCAACATCGTGGTCGTAGGCGGTGCCATCCAGACCGTTTGGTTCGGGACGGACTTCCGGCTCGGCCGCGGAGTCAAAGTCGATGACTGGCGCTGATTCGAGGATGGTCCTGTCGAGCCGCGCGTGGGTGGCCGCGGTCGTGCTCGTTGCGTTTTCGAATGCTGCCGGGGCCGAGGAAAAAGTCCTCACCGACGATGGCGTCGTGCTGGCTCATCCGGAAGTGCCCCGCATCACGGCCGAGGAGCTGAGGCAGTTGATCGACGAGAAAGCCGACGTCGTCATCGTCGATACGCGGGACGCCCTGAGCTACGAGTACGGCCATATCCCCGGCGCCATCAATATCTATTACGACCCGACTGCCGACCCCACCACCCGCGAATTGATCCTGGTCGCGTTGCCGGGGGATAAACTGATCGCGCTCTACTGTCCCTGAATCGACGACGAAGACAGCGCCAGTTTAGCGCTGGAATTGTGGCAACTGGGTTACGATCGGGACAAGGTCAAGTCGCTGCGGGGCGGCATTCTGCGCTGGGAAGATCTGGACTATCCGCTGGTCGGCACGGAGGAAAACCAGTAGACCCTCGCGAGATCGGCGCCTGTCGCCGGGCCGAGCGCCTCGAGTACGGCGGCGAGTAAGCCGCGCCGCCGCCCCCCTTCAATGCACGTTGCGCTCGGCGTCCGCCCAATAGCGCTGGCGGATTGCTTTCTTGTCTATCTTGTTGCTGGGCGTCTTCGGAATCTCGGTCCAGAGCTCGACGGATTTCGGCGCCTTCACTCCGCCGAGACGCGCCTTACAATGGGCAATAACAGCCTCCTCTGTCAACGTGGCGTCGCGCGCTGGGACGACGATGGCTTTGATCGCCTCGCCCCATTTCTCGTGGGGCACGCCGATCACGGCGCACTCGAGGACGCCGTGCATCTCCATGACGCAGGCCTCGACCTCGGCCGAGAAGACATTGAAGCCACCGGTCACAATCATGTCTTTCTTGCGGTCGACGATGTAGACGTAGCCGTCCTTGTCGCGGTAACCGACATCGCCCGTGTGATGCCAGCCGAAAGTGCGCACCTCGGCCGTGGCTTCCGGCTTCTCGAAATAGCTGTGGCTGACGAGCGTGCCACGCGCTACGATCTCTCCGCGCTCGCCCGCCGGCAGAAGATTTCCCGAATCGTCCATGATGCCGACACGCACCGGATATGTGGGCCTGCCGCAGCTCGCGAGCCGCTCGGGATGATGGCCCTTGGCTGCGCGCGCCACGACATCCGGCGGAAGCCAAGTGAGGATCATCGGCACTTCCACCTGGCCGTATGACTGGCACATGCACGGCCCGAACACTTCCACCGCGCGCTTGAACTTGTCGGGCGACACCGGGGAGCCCACCAAAAGGAAGCGGCGCAGGCTCGAATAGTCGTGATCGTGCAAGCTCGGGTGGTCGAGAAGCATGTAAAGCGCCGTGGGCGGACAATAGAGATGGGTGACCTGGTAGCGCTCGATGTTCTCGAGCACCTTGCGGGCGTCGAAGCCCGGCATGATGACATTCGTGGCGCCGATGGCGAGCGTGGCGAGTGACACGGGCCCCGCAGCATGGGTCAAGGGCGCCGGAACGAGGCAAACAGGTTTGACATCGTCGCAACGGAGCGCGCGGCCGACGATCTCCATCATGGTGCTCCAGCCGAGATTGGTGACGTTGACGCCTTTGGCGGGCCCCGTCGTGCCGCCCGTGGGAAAGATGCCAACGACCTCCTCGAGATTGCCGAAGGGATCGCCATCGTCGACCCACGCCTTTCCTTCCCCGGCCTCCATGAAGCTCGCGAGGGAAGGACTGCCGTCGTGCTCTCGGTCGAGGCAAACGAAGTGCCGCAAGCTCGGAACGCTCGCCTTGAGGTGATCCATCTCGTTGCTGTACTGAGAGTGATAGAACAGCCATGTCGTCCGCACGTAATTCATGTATTGCGCGTTGGCGTCGATGCCGTTGCGCACATTGACGGGGATCCAAGTCGCGGCCGCCCGCCACAGGCTAAGAAGCGTGATCAGGACGCTCGCATGATTGGGCGAATAGATCGCGACGTGCTCCTGGTGCTCGAGGCCGTGGGCCTTCATGGCGCTTGCGATCTTGAACGTGAGCGCCTGAACCTCGGCAAATGTGTATCGAAGCTCGGCATCGACGATCGCGAGCCGCTCCGGCTCGATCTCCACGCCCTTGTCGAAATAGTCAATGCACCGCACGGCTAACTAACCCGACGGCTATGCTCCGACCCGGGCGTGCGGTATTCATCCGGCGAGCACCTGTGCCAGATCCGCGACGCCGTCGATGACGAGATCGGGCCGGAACTTGCCCTTTTGCGCCTCGAACGCCGCGCGCGTGGTGACGCCTGTGGTCACGCCGACCGCAAGCGCTTTTCCGTAGCGCGCCAAGCGGATTTCGCACGACGGGTCGTCGCCGACGACGGCCATGCGGGCGATGGGAACTCCGAGGCGCCGACTTGCGACCTTGAGCGCCTCGGCAGACGGCTTGCCCAACGTCTTTGCCCGCTTCTTCGTCAGAGCCTTGAGCATCGCGCAGATGGCGAAGCTCGTGCCGAAGGCGCGCCCCGTAGCCGTGGCAAAAAAGGGCACGTTCGAGGCGGTGAACAACTCGGCGCCTCTCGAGACGGCGTCAAAAGCCGCTTCGAGGCAGCTCATCGTGAATTCGCGATACCAGCCGACATAGACCGCCGCGACACCGCCGCGATAGCTCGGCGGGAGAACGACCTCGATCCCGGCATCCGCGAGCGGCCGCCATACGCCCTCACAGCCGAGCACGAGCACAGGCGCGATCTCCCGCTCGGAAAAGTAGTCGGCCGCTACGGAGGAGGGCGTCATCACTTGCTCGTCGGAGAGGGCGAAACCGGCGGCCCGAAGCTCCGCCGCAGTTTCCGCGGGCGTGCGCAAAGTTCCGTTGGTGAAGACGACGAAAGGGATGCCCGCGCGATTGAAGCGGGCGAGCACATCGATTGCGTTCGGCAAGGCCACGAGGCCGCGGCCCTGGGCATCCCCGAGCGCCAGCGTGCCGTCGAGATCGAAGAGTAATCCTTGGGCTCTCCCAAGTCGCTCATCCGCGCCGGGAGTGAGCGCACCGTCAAGCATGGGCTGCGGCTTCTTTGTGTGCGCGCTTGAGCGTCACCTTGAGATTGGGCCTCTCGACCACGACGTCGTTATCTGTCGTGCTCGCCGGGGCGCCGAGAATCCTTTCGATCTTTCGCACGACGGGGCTATAGGCGCGCTTAGCGGGGCCCGCGGCGATCATGGCATCGACCTGCTCGGCCGGCATCACCGCGCGCAAGAGAAACTCCTCGTCGGAGAGCCCGCGCGGAAGCTTGCGGCGAAGATCGTCGAGCGCAAGGCGCGGCGGCTCCTCGGCGATCTCGCGCGCTCGCGGCCGGTCGAGGATCTTGGCTTCGATCTCCTTGTCGACGGGCAGGGTGGGTCGCCCGAACCGACCCATTACGTAACGGATGACTTGGTCCGGCACCCGCCCATAGCGCTCGGGGCCGATCACATTGAAGAGCGCCTGTGTGCAGACGATCTGCGGGAAGGGCGTCACCATGATGGGGTAACCGAGCTCGGCGCGCACACGATCGACCTCCTCGATCACTGCCGGCATCTTGTGCTCGAGCTTAAGCTCGGCGAGCTGGCGCAGCGTCGTCGTCATCGTACCGCCCGCCATCTGATGGCGCATGAACGAAGCGTCGAACTCCTGTGGAGCACCGAAGGGCAGGTTCTCTGCCTCGGCCAGCTCCGTGAAATAGTCGGACATCTTGCGAAGCGCGTGGTCGTCGATGTCGACCGTGTGGCCGAGCTCGCGCAAGTTCGCGACGAGGCGCGTCGCGGAGGGCAGGGAGCTCCCGTTGGCAAGCGGGCCGACCGCCGTGTGCAGCACGTCGATCCCGAGATCGGCGCCGACGAGGTAGTTGAAGACCGAGAGCCCGATGGTGCAATGCGAATGAAGCTCGAGCGGCTTCCGGCCGATGCGCGCCTTGACCGCGGCGATCAGCGTGCGGGCGCGCTCGGGCGTCAGGATGCCGGCCGGATCCTTGATATAAAGCCGGTCGAAATGGGGCGAAGCGGCGCACGCTTCGGCGAGGTCCGCATAAAAGTCGTCGTCGTGAATCTCGCTGATCGTGTAGGTGAGCGCGGCCATCACTTCATCCGCGCCTTCTTCCTTCATGATCCGCGCCGAAGTCACGAGCGCCTCCTTGTCGTGCATCGGATCGAGCATGATGAAACGTTGTACGCCGTTGCGCACGAGGCAGCGATAGACGAGTCGCATGAAGTCGAGATCGGACGCCTCCCACGCGATGAAGCGCATGCCCGTCGTGATGAACTGCAACGGGGTCGCCGGCGTGGCCTTGCGCATTAGACGAATGCGCTGCCAGGGATCTTCCTTGTGGTAACGCACGGCGACCGACATGAAAGTCGACGAGATGAAGTCGATCGCTTGGAATCCGACGCGGTCCATGATGGGCGCGACCGCGAGGTCCTGAGCGGTCGTCATGCCCATCGCGCCCCAGAGGCTTTGATTGCCGTCCCTGATGGACGCGTCCACGAGCTTGATGTCGGCCACGTCAGGCGCCTCCAAGCGCGGCACGCAGACCGCTCAGTCTCTTGAGATAGTCTTCCAGGAATCCCGGAAAATATGTGGTGTGCACGCCGCCCGCGGCGAACGCCCCATCGCTCATGAGCGCCGCATGGACCGGGAGATTCGTCGTTATGCCCTCGATCCGCGCGCTCGCAAGCGCCGCTTTCATGCGCGCGAGGGCCTCGGCGCGGTCTTTGCCGTGCGCGATGATCTTGGCGAGCAGCGAGTCGTAGAACGGCGGCACGGATACGCCGGCCTCGATGTGCGTATCGACGCGCATGCCGGGGCCCACCGGAAGCTCGACCCGAGTGACGGTGCCCGGGCTCGGGCGGAAATCCTGCACGGGATCCTCGGCGTTGATCCGGCATTCGATGGCGTGGCCGGAGAAGTCGACGTCGGTGTGCGCGAGTCTCAGGCCCTCGCCTTCTGCAATGGCGATCTGCTCGGCGATGAGATCGAGTCCAGTAATGGCCTCGGTGACCGGGTGCTCCACCTGGATGCGCGCGTTCATCTCGAGGAAATAGAATGTGCGGCGGTCGTCGTCCACTAGAAACTCGACGGTTCCGGCGCTGCGGTAGGCGAGCCGCTTGCCGAAACTTACCGCTGCCTCGTGGAGCGCCGACCGCAACGTCTCGTCGAGCAGAGGTGCGGGTGCCTCCTCGACGAGCTTCTGATAGCGGCGCTGAATCGAGCAATCGCGGGTCCCGAGATGGGCCACGTCGCCGCAACCGTCGCCGAGGATCTGCACTTCGATGTGCCGTCCCCGCTCGACATAGCGCTCCACATAAAGGCGCGGATCGCTGAACGCAGCTTCTGCCTCCGCGGCCGCAAGCTCGACCTGATGCTTCATTTCGGTGGGCTCGCGCACAGCCTTCATGCCCCGCCCCCCGCCACCGCCGACCGCTTTGATGAGGATTGGAAAGCCGATCTTCTTCGCAACATCGAGCGCGTCGTCCGCATCGGCCACGGGTGCGCCGGGCGCAACAGGCAATCCGGCCGCGATCGCGTGTTCTCTCGCCTGAAGCTTGTCGCCTGCCGCGGCGAGCGCGTTTTCATCCGGGCCGATGAACGTAATACCGGCCTCGCG
>Ga0209640_10006571_pt1 | contig 10179 bp, 8 predicted proteins | sample RifCSP10_1_FD_184018 | JGI IMG/M metagenome (GOLD analysis project Ga0209640, IMG submission 184018) | Soil microbial communities from Rifle, Colorado - Rifle CSP2_sed 10_1 (SPAdes) (version 2) | ecosystem: Environmental > Terrestrial > Deep subsurface > Rock core/Sediment | place: Rifle... | reverse complement strand
CGACGATCTGACCCGTGGCGATGGCCACCGCGCGCGGCGCGCAGGTGAGGGTCTTCAACAACAGCCAAACAGGAACGAACTCAAGCCAGTTGCGAAGCGGGCTCCTTTGACTCCGTGACACGCGCTCAAGCTAGCACGGCACATGCTGACTGTCAATTTTGGCCATCGAAAGTTGGGCCATCGATGTTCTTCCGTGCGTCGAACTGGGTCGAGCATCGTGACGACTCCAGACACAATCGATTCAACGGCCGTGGTACCCGAGTACGACGTAATAGTGACTCATTAATATGGCCAAGAGTGACGCGCGCCCGTTTCCAAGTTATAGTTTTCCACTGGAGAACAAGGGTCAGAGGAAACCGATGCTCAACTTCGCAATTCGCGTAGCGCAAGACGCGGGACGCTTGCTTCGCGACCGGATGGGAACCGATTTCGAAGTTACGCACAAGGGCGCGATCAATCTCGTCACCGAAGTCGATCTCGCGAGCGAACAGTTGATTCGCGAGGCGATGGCTACTCATTACCCGCGCCACGAAGTGCTGGCCGAAGAAGGCGGTCTGCACGACCGACAGTCCGAATACCGTTGGGTCGTCGATCCGCTCGACGGGACGACCAACTACGCGCACGGGTATCCGATCTTCGCCGTCTCGATCGCGCTGGAGTACAAGGGTGAGATCGTGCTCGGTGTTGTTTACGACCCGACGCGCGATGAGCTGTTCACGGCGGAAAAAAGCGGAGGCGCGGCGCTCAACAACCGCCCCATTCACGTGTCGGCGACCGGCGAGTTGATGCAGAGTTTGCTGTCAACCGGATTCCCCTACGACATCAAGACGTCGAAGATGACTAATCTCGATCACTGGTCTAACTTCGCGATGAACGCGCAGGCGCTCAGACGCGATGGCGCTGCGGCGCTTGATTTGTGTTACGTTGCGTGCGGCCGATTCGACGGATTCTGGGAGTTGAATCTCGGCCCGTGGGACACGGCGGCCGGGGCGTTGATTGTAAAGGAAGCGGGCGGCCGCGTGACGGATTTCAGCGGAGGCGAGTTTTCGATCTACAAGCCGGAAGTCATCGCCAGCAACGGTCTGATTCACGACCGGATGATTCAAGTGATCGGTGGGGGGCAATCAAGCGAGTGAGCGATCCGTTGTCGCGACGGGCAGAATGCGCAAGACCAAGATAACTATTCCCGCTTCAACCTCCAATCTCGGCGCGAGCTTTGATACCTGCGGTCTCGCCTTGGGACTGTACCTCCGGGTCACGGTTGAGGGGGCCGGCGAAGGCTTCGAGATTATTCCGAGCGGCGAAGGGTCGGACAAAGTCCCGCGCGATGAGTCTAACCTGATCTGTCGCGTCGCGCGGTTCCTGGCTGAGCGCCGTGGCCGAAAGATCGACGGCGCGCGCTTGTGGGTCGATAGCGAGATTCCGCTTGCGCGCGGGCTTGGGAGCAGCAGCTCGGCCATCATCGCCGGCATCTCGGTCTACGAGGTCCTGGCCGGAGAGCGCCTGGATAACGATCAAGTCCTTCGCTATGCGCTTAACTTTGAGGAGCACGGCGACAACCTTGCGCCGAGTCTCCTCGGAGGATTGGTCGTCGCGTGCGTCGTTGGCGGAGAAGACGGCGAGCGATCGACGATTACGGTCAAGCGCGCCTGGCCCGAGCAGGTGAAGATCGTGCTGGTCATTCCTGACTTTGAGCTTGAAACATCAAAGATGCGCGCGGTATTGCCCGCGAGCGTCTCGAGGGCAGACGCGGTCTTCAACGTGCAGCGCGCCGCGCTCCTCCAAGCCGCGCTCGCCGAAGGGCGCTTCGATTTGCTCTCAGAAGCGTTGCGCGACCGACTGCACCAGCCCCATCGCGCGCCGCTCGGTCCGGGCCTTGGCGAAGTGCTCAAGCTCAATGAGAAGACGGGCGATCATCCCGGCTTACTTGGAGTCGCGATGAGCGGCGCCGGCCCGACTATGGTCGCGTTCGCGACCGGCCATTCGGAAGAGATAGGCGAGGAAATGAAAAGAAGACTTGAGGCCGAGGGCGTCAGCTCGCGGGCCTTCGAGGTCAGCGTCGACGACCGGGGCCGGGTCATCCAAGATTGATTGTCAGCCAAGGCGACCGGCGCATCGAGGCTCGGAAACTTCGGGAATCAGTTGAGTCTCATCGTGCTATCCGTTAGGCGGCTGCTCCACGATCCCGTGTTCATCGCTCCGCTCAACCGGCCGAATTGAAAGAGCACTCGCAGCGGCGGCATGCCATTCTCGCGCAAGCTGCCGCGCACCTTCCCTCACGGCCATCTTCGACAATCCGTCGCGTGCTTTGTTGGCAGAGATCGGCCGGTGGTAGGTGATCTTCAATCTCCCGGGCCGAGGCAAGAGTCTGCCCACGGGCCATATTTGGTAACCGCCATCGATTGTCACCGGGATGATCGGAACCCCGTGCGCCAGCGCAAGCCGAAACGCTCCCATCTTGAAAGGCTCGATCCCGCCAGTCTTACTTCGCCCGCCTTCGGGAAAGATCACAACCGCTCGGCCAAGCTTGAGCATGCCGATGGCCTCGCGTTGGGCCTTCGGGTCGACGGATTCCAATTTAACCGGAAAAGCGCCGAAGATTCGCGCGAGCGAGCCGAGCACCGGAATCTCGAAGACCCTATCCCACGTCATGTAATAGACTCGCCGCTTGATCGGAATCGTGATCCAGATCGGATCGGCGAAGGTGTTGTGGTTCGGCGCGATTATGCACGGCCCTTCGCGAGGGACGTTCTCGACTCCGTTGAATTCAATCCTGAACAGAAGGCGACAGAAAACCCACACCAAAGGCCTAAGGATGTAAATCACCAAGCGCATCTCTGTTTCAATCTGCTCACGATACGAGCGCCGGCCTTTGCCAGGGTTATGGAAGCGACGGCTCTGACCGCGGACGCAGGATTCTACCTTTCCGAGAATCCCGGCTCAAGCAGACGCGGATCAAGGGATCAAGGCTCGATAGGCTGGATCGCGGCTTAACTTCAGGACCTTGAGAAGTTCGTGGATTGTGGATTGAAGTTGATCGACCCTGCGGCGAGTTGCATGATTAGTCTGAGACTGTCGAAAAAGCATGAGAGAAATTCCATCCGACGTGAGTCAACGACACCTTCTCGATCTGCTGACTTCGCACGTCAGCGATGACGAAGTCGCGCTGGTGAATCAGGCATACTCGTTAGCTGAGAGCGCGCACGCCGGTCAGGTGCGCGATGAAGGCGCGCCCTACATCGTTCACCCGCTTCGAGTCGCGATCTCGCTTGTCGATGAGTTGAGTATCTACTCGCCGACGTTGGTGACCTCCGCGCTGCTGCACGACGTCATAGAAGACAGTTCGATCACGCGAGAGCAGATCGGCGACATGTTCGGAGACGAGGTCGCGCGAATAGTTTGGCTGCTGACGAAACTCGAAGACGTGAGCCTGGGCGCCTACCTCGCAGCGATCGAAGCCGCGTCCGAGACGGGAGCGCCGCTCGTGAAGTTGTGCGATCGCCTCGATAACTTGAGGGGACTAAGCCGCTCACCGAAGGCCGACAAGAAGCGCCGCTACATCTTCACCACCGAGCAGTTCTACTTACCCCTCGCCCGGCGCACCAACAGCTACCTGTACGACGAGATGTGTCACTGGCTGGACAGAGCGCGCGAACATGTGGAATCGCTCAAGTGAGATCCATTCTCCACCTCACCGATGATCCCGTAAGTAACTGATTTTGCGGATGGTTCTGCCTTGAATTGGCTTTGAAAAAACCGCCCGGCTCCTGTAGAATTCTGTTTGCTCAAGAGCTCGAAGAACCTCTTAACCGACAGCGCGCGACAGTGTCTCCGCCTAGGTGTTCTAGCAGGCGAGGACTCGCTTCAGGAGACTGCGCCGAAGCCTCGCGCCCGCGGTGAGTCGAACCGCCTTGCGGCGACGGCGCCGACGATTTGAGACCTAACCAGAGAGTAACCGAATGTCAGAGGCAGCACAGAAGATACCAGTCAACATTGAAGAAGAGATGAAGCGTAGTTACCTCGACTACGCCATGAGCGTCATCATCGGCCGCGCTTTGCCCGATGCGCGGGACGGACTCAAGCCGGTCCATCGCCGAATCCTGTTTGCCATGCACGAGCTGGGTCTCAACCCCGGCCGTCCATTCAAGAAGTCCGCGACGGTGGTCGGCGACGTGCTCGGCAAATACCACCCACACGGCGACACGGCGGTCTATGACGCGCTGGTTCGCATGGCGCAGGACTTCTCGATGCGTTATCCGCTCGTCGACGGGCAAGGGAACTTCGGTTCGGTCGATGGCGATGCGCCGGCAGCCTACCGCTACACCGAGGCTCGGCTCACTCGGCTGGCGACTGAGATGCTCGCGGACATCGACAGAGAGACGGTTGACTTCACCCCCAACTACGACGAGTCCCGCGAAGAGCCGGTGGTCCTGCCAACTCGCATACCAAACCTGTTGGTCAATGGCTCGGCCGGCATCGCAGTCGGGATGGCGACCAACATACCGCCGCACAACCTCGGTGAGGTAATCGAAGCGGCGGTTTACCTGATCCAGAATCCGAACGCGCGATTGAAGACCCTGATGGGGATGCTTCCCGGACCCGACTTCCCAACCGGCGGCTTCATCTACGGCCGCGAAGGAATCAGACACGCTTACGAAACAGGCCGCGGCACTATCGTCATGCGCGCGCGCGCGGCCGTAGAACGCATTGGCCGCGCCGCGGATCGAATGGCCATCGTTGTCACCGAGATCCCCTTTCAGGTCAACAAGGCCAAGCTGATCGAGCGCATCGCCGAGCTGATTAATGACAAGAAGATCGAGGGCATCTCGGACCTCCGAGATGAGTCGGATCGCGAGGGCATGCGCATCATGATCGAGCTGAAGCGTGATGCGATTCCCGACATCGTGCTGAACAACCTCTACAAGCTGACGCCGATGCAGCAATCGTTCGGCGTGATTAATCTGGCGATCGTCAACGGCCAGCCGCGCGAGTTGCCGCTCATGGACACGCTCGGCATTTTCATCGAGCATCGCCGGGAGGTGGTCACCCGCCGGACGCGTTACGAGTTGAAGAAGGCCGAAGCCCGCGCCCACATCCTCGAAGGGCTCAAGATCGCACTCGACAATCTCGACGCGGTGATCGCGCTGATCCGCAAGTCCAAGAGCACCGTCGAAGCCCGTGATGGACTGATGGCGCGCTTCAAGCTCAGCGAGCTGCAGGCGAAGGCGATCCTCGAGATGCAACTGCAGCGGCTAACCGGCCTCGAACGCCAGAAGCTGGTCGATGAATACAAGGAGGTCATCCAACGGATCGCGGAGCTTCAAGAGATACTCGCGAACGAAGCGGTGCTCCGGAGCGCGATCGTCAAGGAGCTTCGTGAGGTACAAAAGGATTACGGCGACAAGCGGCGCACCGAGATCATAGAGGCGGGCGCCGAGCTCTCACTCGAAGACCTGATCGCCGACGAAGACATGGCCATCACGGTGACGCATTCCGGCTACATTAAGCGCACGCCCGTGTCCGTCTATCGGGCGCAGCGTCGCGGCGGCACCGGACGACGAGGCGCCGCGCTCAAGACCGAAGACGTCGTCGATCACATCTTCGTCGCGTCGGCGCACAGCTACGTGATGATCTTCACGAGCAACGGCCAGGTGTACCGGGTCAAAGTCCACGAGATACCTGACGCAAGCGCGGCCGGCCGCGGCAAGGCGATCGTCAACCTAGTCAACATTCCGAAAGGCGAGACGTTCGCCGGCATTGTGCCCGTGCGCGAGTTCGTCGAAGGCCAGTACGTCGTGATGGCGACTCAAAAGGGCACGATCAAGAAGACCGAGCTGTCGGAGTTCGCCAACATCCGCAGCGGCGGGATCATCGCGATGGGAATCGAAGAAGGCGACCGGTTGATCGCCGCCGAGATCACCGACGGCGAGAAGAAGATCTTTCTGGCGACCCACGACGGCATGGCGATCTGCTTCGATGAAGGGGACGTGCGACCCATGGGGAGGCCGGCTTACGGCGTGCGGGGAATCACGCTCGCTAAGGGCGATTACGTGATCAGCGTCGCGGCGGTCCCGGACGACATCGAGATGCTGTCGATCTCGGAGAACGGCTACGGCAAGCGAACGAAGCTAGAGGAATACCGGTTCCAGTCGCGCGGCGGCAAAGGCGTGATCAACATGAAGACCTCAGAGCGGAACGGCAAGGTCGTCGCCGTGCTGCCGGTGAACGACGACAGCCAGGTGCTGATCATCACCGGCCAGGGCAAACTGATCAGAGTCGAGGCCAAGGGCATTCGCGAGTCGGGCCGCTCGACTCAGGGAGTGAAGCTGATAGACACGTCCGACGGCGATATCGTCTCGTCGGCGTCGTTGATCGAGCAACAACAGGATGCGGCTGGTATTGAAGAGGCTTAACTCAGTTTCAGAACGTAGGTGCGAAAAGAGCAGAATCTCGCCGTTGATGGCGATCGTGCTCTTGCTGTTTGTCGTCGCGTGTGGGCGCAGCGTGGACGACTCCCTGCAGCGCGCGCGGGACGCTTGGGACTCCGAGGACTTTGAGACCGCCGCGAAAGAGTACGAGCACTACCTCGAAAGCAATCCCGCCGGAGAAACATCGCGCGCGGCCCGGTATCAGCTTGCCAACATCTACTATCTGAATCTGCACCGCTACGAACAGGCGCGGCTTCACTACCGGGAATTCCTGAACCAGGACCCCGCCCATCCCGACGCGCCGGCCGCGCGGGAGCGGCTCGCCGAAGTGTTGGGAGAGATGGGCCGCTCTTACGAAGCGATTGCCGAATACGAAGCGCTCAATCCGCGCGACTTCACCGAGGGCCGCCGCATTCGATTGAAGGTCGCCGACCTCTACTTCGATCAGAAGAACTACAGCCAGGCGCTGACCGAATACGCCAAGGTGATCGAAGGCGTCGCCTACGACGAGCTGAGCGAGCGGGCGTACTTGCGCGAGGCGTCCATCTACCACCTGGCTCGCGGACAATACAAACAGGCTCTCCCGGTGTATCAGCAGCTTGCCTCGCAGAGCCTCGATCCCAAAGTACGGCTGCGTGCGACCTACGGCATCGCAGATTGTTACGCCGCGCTCTACCAGTGGGACGACGCGATGAAGACGTTGAGGGGAATTCAGGAACCGAGCGAACAGGCTTACATCACGCGGCGAGTGGGTGAGTTTGAGAAGCAAAAGCGCGAAGCCGCACAAGCGCAGAGTGGAATCCGAAGACCGGAATGAATGACGCAGCGTCTTTCCTGTTTCTTGCCGCCGCGCGTCGCGTTGACGCCCTTATATCCCTGATCGCTTCGGCGGTTCGTTCTCGACCCAGACGGCTCCGTCCTCGAAGTACTCCTTCTTCCAGATCGGGACTATCTTTTTCAGCCGGTCTATTGCGTACTGGCACGCCTCAAACGCCGGCCTACGATGGGCCGAGGTCACAACGATCACGACGCTCGACTCGGTTATCTCGATGCGGCCCAGCCGGTGAATGACTCCCACTCGATTGAGGGGCCACTTCTGGTGGACCTCGCCGCATATCTGTTCCATCGTCCGCAGCGCCATCTCTGTGTAACCCTCGTATTCCAGGTACAGCGTCGGCCGTCCCTTGGTGTTGTCGCGGGCAACGCCATCGAAGATCACGACCGCGCCGGAGTCTCCTTCCAGCAACCTCACGCGAAGCCCCGCGATGTCGATCGGCTCGCGCGTGATCTCGACGATGTCGCCTGCCACGATTTCGCCGCCGCTCACGGGAGGAAGCACCGCAAGCCGGTCGCCCTCTGCCAGCCGCTGAGAAGGCGAGGCGTATTCTTCGTTGACTGCGAACAGCAGACTCCGCTCCATCGCGGCAAGTTTGGGATGGCGGGCTTTCAGCAAACCGAACGCGCTTTCGACAGTAACAGGCTCCTGGACCTTAAGCTCGATACTCCCCGCGCCGGCGATCTCGCGCGCCTGTCCGAACATCAGCACCGTGATAGTCACTCCCTTTTCAGGCGCTTTACTCATCCTTCATCCTTGTCTGTCACGGCGTCTGTCACAGCCACCCTGACCTCGACGATGCTCGCGCCGCTGATTCTAAATGCGCGAAGCTCGATTGCTGGTTCAAGCGAGATGATAAAGTACGCTGCCTCGGGATAGAATGCCATCTCGACATCAGAAGGCGACGGATACGCCGGAGTTCGCGGGTGAGAGTGGTAGACGCCCAGCAGCGCGCCACCCGCTTCGCGCATGCGGCGCATCGCGGCAAAGAGGTCTTCAGGGGACGCGAAGTATCTGGTCTGGGGTGTGTCGGCCTCGTTCCGAAGAGGATGCAGTTCGGTAATCACGCCGTTCCGCCCGCTCAGCAGACCGCAGCACTCGGCGGGCCGCGATCTGAGCGCGTGCTCGGTCATCGCCGCTCGAACGTCCTCAGTGAGTTGAACCAACCCGTTGCTCGCCATTTAACCAAACCGCGCCGGGCCCGTCACTCGATCTCCGGCTAAAGGCTCTTCTCAGGAAGAGAGAAAGGTCAGGTACCTTGTGGCGCTCAGCTTGAGGCGCGCCAGCCGCGAACGCGCCGTGACGAACACGCGGCGTTCTTCCATCTCAGCGAAGACCGAATAGGCGACCGGCGTCACAAGCAGCGTAAGCAACAAACACAAACTCTGGCCGCCGATGATCGTCACCGCAATCGCCGACCGTTGAGCCGAGCCCGCCCCGATTCCGATCGCGGTCGGAATCAAGCCGGCGACGATTGAAAACGTAGTCATCAGGATCGGCCTCAGCCTGACGTGATTCGCCTGAAGGATCGCCTCGCGCAGCGGCACGCCCTGACTGCGCAGCTTGTTCGTGTAATCCACCTGCAAGATTCCGTTCTTCTTCACGATGCCCAGCAGCAACAGGACCCCCAGCGCGCTCCACAGATTCAACGTTCTTCCCGTCAGCCACAGCGACAGCAGCGCGAACGGAATCGACAGCGGCAGGCTCAGCATGATCGTGAACGGATGAAGGAAGCTCTCGAACTGGGCCGCCAGAACCATGTACATGAAGATCGAAGCCAGCAGGAACGCGATGATCAGGTTCGTCGTCGTCTCGTCCAGTACCTTCACCGACCCGACGAAGCGATGGCTGTAACCGGGCGGCAGGCCGACTTGGCGAATCTCCTCGGTAACCGTGCGGGCGGCGGCATCGAGCGGAAAGTCCGGAGCATTGTTGGCGTATACCGCCACCTGAAACTGCCGGTTGAATCGCTCGAGCCTCGACGGACCGAGGCCGTGCTCGATAGTCGCGAGGCTGTCCAATCTCACCTGCCCGATCTTGGCTGAAGGGATCATCAACCGGGACAGCACGTCGCGATCACGCTGCTGCTCGGGCAGCAACTGGATCGTCACCGGGTACTGCTCGTCGCCTTCTTTGTAAGTCGAAATCTGGTCCTCACCCGAGATCATCAATCGAACCGCGCCGGCTACGTCCGATGCCCGCACCCCCAGATCGCTCGCGCGCTGGCGGTCGATCTTCACCTGAAGCTCAGGGTTGTTGAGACTGAGGCTCGCCTCGACGTCAGTGAGCCCCGCGATGTTCCGCATTCGTGCCGCGACCTGTTTCGAGATTTCAGCGGCCTTTTGAATGTCAGGGCCTAGAATCAACGCGCGAATCGGAAAGTAGGTCTCGCCTCCTCCCAGCGCGGACGGGATAACGATCTTGCTGCGCAGGTTCTGATACTCGGCGGTGATGCCGCGAATCTTCGAAGCGACGTCCAGGTTCGTAGCCGAGCGCTTCGACACGTTGACCAGCCGGATGTAGATGTGATTGTGACTCGACAGTCCTTCGTGAATGAACGGATTCACGAATTCAACTTCAGGAATCTGCGCAACCCTGCCTGCAATCTCGGTTGCGAGCTTCGATGTGCCTTCGATGGAAGTGCCCTCGGGCAGGTTCATCGACAGCGTCAGCTCGCTTTGGTCGTCGGGCGGAATCCAGTCCCGTCCCACGAGCGCGTTCAGCGGGAACGTCAGCGCGAATGTCGCGAGTGCAATCGCCACCACGACCATCCGATGATCAAGCGACCAGGCGAGCATTCGTCCGTAGACGCGGTCGGTCCAGCCGAAGAAGCGAATGTCCTTCGAGGTGTGCTCTTCGTGTCGCGCGACGGGTGACGCGTCATCCGTGACTTGTTTTTCGGCGGACGCCTTGCTC
>Ga0209640_10006570_pt1 | contig 10180 bp, 9 predicted proteins | sample RifCSP10_1_FD_184018 | JGI IMG/M metagenome (GOLD analysis project Ga0209640, IMG submission 184018) | Soil microbial communities from Rifle, Colorado - Rifle CSP2_sed 10_1 (SPAdes) (version 2) | ecosystem: Environmental > Terrestrial > Deep subsurface > Rock core/Sediment | place: Rifle... | reverse complement strand
CGACGGGTGGGACGGTGACGCGATGGTCGTGCGCAGCGCCGGTGCGATCGCGTTCGCGGCGCAGCTCGACGGGGAGTGGACGATCATCATGCGCTTCCGAGACGCGCTTGAGCCCGGGGCGCCGTGGCGAGTCTGCGCGCGCACGGACGACGGGCGGGAGTGGCTCGACGGCGTCGAGGGCTCGTTCGGCGTCCCAAACGTAGTCACCGTCAACGCCGGCAGCGTCGTGGTGTACGGGCGCGACCTCTCGGCCGGCAACGCCGACCTCGTCGTCGACGAGCTTATCGTCGCGCCGTTCAGGTTGGCCGACGCGCACATCCTCGACGCGCTCGCGTGGGAGCAGCCGTGGGGCCCGTCGCCAGAGGTCCACCTGCAGGGTGACGTGATCGAGGCGCCGCTCGGCGTGTTCGTCAGCGGCGCGACCGCGCGGGCCGACGTCAGGGGACGCGGCGGTCCGCTCGGCCCAAGCCCGACCTTCGCCGTCGACGAGTCGTTCATCACGAACGCCGTGAACGAGGAGCTCGAGCTGATCGAGACGTGGCGACCGGCGAGCCTCGACGCACTGCCGCTGCCCCTGCTCTACTTCCCGCAAGGAGCGGCCTTCACCGCGGACCCGTTCGTCGTCGAGCGAATCGGCGGTCTCGACCTACAGGATCTCGGCGGCGTGCTCGGCTTCGCGGCGGGCCCCGATGGGCGACCAGACGCGGCGACCGTCTACGCGGGCGGCGCCTTCGACCGCGCCGAGCGGACCGGTACCGAGGGAAGCACGCTCGTGACCGGCGAGCTGTCGGGGTGCGGATGGTTCAGGCCCGCGGCCCTCGCCGCGCAGCCGCTCTTCTCGAAGTGGCGCGAGACAAGCAGCGGCCGCGAGTGGCGCGTGCTCATGCTCGCCACCGGGCAGGTAGTGGTGGAGGTCAGCAACGGGTCTGGCACCGACCGGGAGACGTACACTTCGCATGAGCAGATCCTCGCGGCCGGCCAGTGGTCGTTCGTCGCGTTCGACTACGCGCAGGCCAAGTCAGCAGGGGCGCGGGTGCGCCTGTTCGCGGACGGTCGTCCGCGCCCGCTCTCGATGGTGCCGACCGGGGCGTTCTCGCAGATGAACACCAGCACCGGCCGCCTCAACATGCCCGGCCAGAGCGACCCGGCGCTCGGGTTCGACGGGCAGGTGGCGCAGTGCGCGGTCTGGTCGAGCGCGCTCACGACCTCGCAGCACCGGATCGCCTACCTGCTCACGCGGCGCGGGCACCCGCTGCGGAGGGCTTGATGACCTTCCTGCGCCTCAACGGCTGGACGGTCCCGGTCGCCGTCGATAGCGCGACGCACCAGCGCGCCGTCGAGGACGGCCCGGGGCGTTCCGAGCAGGCCGAGCCCATCCTGCGGCCGCGTCGCGCGATCATGTCGTGGGAGGGGCAGTCGGTGCCGCTCGCGTTCGAGGAGGCCGACGCGCTCGAAGGACTGCTGGCGGGGCTCGGGCACCGGATGCCGTTCGACGTGCACCTGTTCTCGACGCGCGGCCGCGGGCCGCTCTCGACGGGCGGTGCGTCGATCGTGGCCGGCGGCGTCATGGGCGGCGCCTGCGCCAGTGTGACCAGCCTCATCTACGACCTGCAGCGCGGCCCGGCGCCGCTGCTCGATCGCTGGACCGCGATGTTCTTCCGCGAGGAGGCGGGCGTCTTCCGACACTACGTCGTGCGTAGCGACGGGGCCGTCTGGTACGAGGGCGCGCGCGATGACACCGTCCCCGTAGCCGCGTTCCTCTCGGTGTTCGACGGCTTCCTGGCGCTGCTCGGCGCGCCCACGAGGTTCGACGAGCTGGTGGTGCTCTGCTTCGCGTGCAGCGACTCGCAGGCGATCGCGTGGGCCTCGCGCATGATGAACGAGAGCATCCCGTTCTCGTCTCTGCCTCGCCTGGACGCCGACGGCGAGCTGTTCGGCGAGCGCGAGGTCGAGGTGCTTGGCGACCTGCGACGCGGGCAGCCACACGAGAGCTTCTCCGACGGCGTTGTCCTGCCCGACGGGAACACCTACTTTCGGAACAACGGGCGCCGCGTGCCGTTCGCGCTCGAGCAGGCGCGCGCGGCGCCGCGGGCGGCGGACACCGGCGGCGAGGAGGGCATCATGCGCCAGGAGACAGTTGCGGCCGAGAACATCAGCGGCGCCGACGTGACGCTCGCGGACACGCTGAACTTCGTGCCGCTGAACGCCCCGTCCGTGCTCCTGGTGCTGAACGGCGCGGTGCAGGAACAGGGCGCCGGCAAGGACTACACGGTTGCGGGCCAAGCGATCACCTGGCTCGCCGGCAGCGGCACGGCGGTCGACATGATCGCGACCGACGTGCTCATCGCCTACTACTCCTCATAGCCGAGGTCGTCGTGCTGATGCCGAGCAACGGTCGCGGGCTGCACCCCATCGTCGACGACTCGACGTTCGCGCATTGGCACCTCGACGACGTCGCGGTGATGGTAGCGGCGGACTCGGTGCGCAACCAGCGCCCGCTGGCGGCGGTCGGCGCGATAGACGTGCCCACGATCGGCGTCGGGAGGATCGGCCGCGAGCGGCTGTTCACGGGCTCGAGGCTGATCGGCCGCGCGGCGACGGCCGACGACATGACGTTCGCGCAGGGCACATGGACGATCAGCGTGTGGGTGCGAATGCTCGGCTTGCCGGCGACGCCGAGCGAGACGGTCGTCATCTGCGCGCTCGGTGGGCGGGATGGCGTGGATGGGGGCACCGCCGACGACAACGTGCAGTTCGCGTTCGAGCTGTACCGCGACGCGAGCGTGGTGCCGTACCCAGGCGCGAACGGCGAGGTGCGCGCGCGGCTGATGTTCGAGAGCGGCTCGGGCGTCGACACGGCGTTGCTCGTGACCGGCGTCGACTTCCGGCGCTTCATCGGCCAGTGGGTTCTCCTGACGTGGCGCAAAGGCACCGGAACCCCGTTCACCTACGACTGCTTGATCAACGGGCGGGTGGCGCAGACCTTCGCCGCGCAGCCGAGCAGCTCGAGCGCCGCGCTGACGAACCAGCGCTGGACGCTCGGTGGCGCGGTCGACGCCGCGGGCACCGGGATCGCGCGCGGCATCACCGGCCGGGTGTGCTCTTGGCACGCGCAGGTTGGCGTGCTGTCGAACCCCGAGGTGGAGGGGATGTGGCGCCTCGGCGCCGGGCTCGCGCGCCCGACGTCGCTGCACGCGCGGCTGTTCGTGCAGGACCAGGCCGCGGTCATGCGCGACCTCACCGACCCGTCGGTGCTCGGCGACGACTTCCTCGAGTCGATCGAATACGGGGACGGGATCGACGACCAGTGCCAGCAGGTGACCGCGACGGTGTTCCGCGAAAGCGGCGACCTGTCGCTGGCCCCGCTGCGCGGCGATAGCTTCCTGAACAACCCGACTCTCGCGCCGACCTACGACCCGCTGGTCGACCTGTGGCGTGAGGTCAGGCTCGAGGTCGCGCGCGTGCCGTGCTGGCTTCGTCCAGATGCGACCGATTGGGCAAACAGGTTCGAGGGCAGGATCGACGAGATCGACGACGGCGGTGAGCGGATGCAGTTCACGATGCGGGACACGGGCTGCCGCCTCGCCGAGAGGTACATCGACCAGGAGCGGAGCTACCCGGCGCCTGGCGACCTGAACACGAACGGGTGCGGGCCGACGGCCGGCGGACGGGAGACGGTCCTGCAGCGCATCGTCGACGACAACGGCGGCGCCGCGGCGTTCGGCGCTTTCGCCACGCTCCACGTCCCGATCCCATCGCAGAGCTGCATGGTACCGATGCAGCAGCCGCTGCCGCGCGGCCACCTCCTGCCGACGCTGCGCACGCTCGCCGGCCACATCGGGTGGGACTGTCGCTCGCGGTGGGATCCGTCCTCGGCTGCGCACCGGCTGACGCTGTTCGACCCGGGGCGGGGGCGCGTCGACTGCGATGCGGTGATCGACGAGGCCGACGTGCTCAAGCTCTCCGCGGGCCGCATGGACGCGAGCAACGTGCGAAACAACGTCACCGTGACCTTCCCCGACCGGCTCTCGCCCGGTCTCCCGAGCGACCAGGGGCTCGCCAACCCGAACAGCGTCAACGTGCAGGACGCGACGAGCATCGCGCGCTACGACGACCGGCGCATGGAAGCGATCGAGGACCAGTCATCGCAGATCGACACGGCGGTTGAGGCGACGCGCATGGCGTCGGCGATCCTCGCAGACCTCGCCTACCCGCTGCGCGGCACGCAGCACGATCTGGTCGGCATCCCGGAGCTCGACTCGCACGACGTCTGCCTGTTCCGCCCCGACGGCCTGCGCACGACCGTCAACCAGGAGGGGGCCGTCCGCGAGGTGCGCCACACCTTCCGGCGCGGCGAGAGCAAGACGACGGTCACGGCGCAAGGCAAGCCGGCCGCCGGCTTCAACCGCTGGCTCTCGATCGAGGCGGGCCGGAACGGCCGCCCGCCGATCAGGAACCCGGGCGAGGCGCTGACAGGCCGCGGCGTGGGCACGCTGCTGCCGGGGCTCCTCGACCTCGTCGAGCGGAGCGTCTACCTCGGCGGAACCAAGTTCGTCGAGGTGAAGAACGGCGACCTGGCGCGGTTCACGCGCGGCGACGCCTACCCGCCCGATGCCTGGGAGGTTACGGGAGGCGCGTGGAACGTCGACCTCTCCGCGGTCAGCGGCGTCACGCTCTCGGGCGGCCGCGCCGTGCTCCTGTCGACCGCCGCGGCCGCGATGCGCTGCCAGAAGATCCCGCTGCTCGGCGACATCGACTTCCCGTACAGCTTCGAGGTGCACTGGCAGTGGCCGACGCCGCCTGCGCTACCGGGGAGCCCGAAGCGCGTTGAGCTGTTCATCGAGTGGCTCGGGACCGACGGGGTGACGGTCGTCGGATCGGTCACGCGCCGCCCGACGACGGCGGTGCTGCCCGCGTACCAGATGCCGGACGTGCCCTCGGTCGTCGGCAACACCTGGTTCGCAAGCCGCGTCGACGGCATCTGCCCGATCACCGACGCGCCCTTGTTGCTCTCGACCGCGCGCTTCGTGCGCATCACCGTGCGACCCGACACCGACGGCGCGCACGCGATGCCGGGCGGCGGGATCCTCGTCGACACTGTCGCGATCTACCGAACCGCGCGCGAAGTGCGGACCTTCTGCAACGCGCCGTGGACCATCGCGGGCGCCGTCTATGACCAGTGGTACAACATCAACCTCTACCCGCCCGCGCAGGCGCCGGTGTTCCGCAGCCACGACTGGGGGCACAACGCCTTCACCTACTCGGTGGGCGCCGGCGGCACGGTCATCCCGCGCGAGGACGGCAGCTTCGAGGTCATCACCGCGGGCTTCCGCGGGTCGGGGCTGATCGCGAAGGAGCCCGGCACCTACCTGATCACTGCCGCGGTCGCGCTGCATGTGGACAGCGCGACGCCGCCCGCAGTGCTAGCGCCGATGGCGCGGGTCGTGAGGGACGCGACGTACTTCTCGTCGTCGCAGCAGTACAACGTCGGCGGCGTGCCGATCGCGCAGGCGAACGGCGGCGTATGGGTGCCGGCCGCGACGTTCGACCCCGCGCTGCCTGGCCTCGACATCACCGGCATGGTGAGCGTGGTACTGCTAGCCGGCCGCGCGGAAATGCGGCGGGATGAGCGGCTCTGCCTAGAGTGGTGGCGCGGCGAAGACACCGGCGCCGTCATCGAGCAGCTTAGCGCCGTCGGTACGTCGCCAGAGGTGAAGACCTGGTGGAACGTCCGCATGGGCCTCGCCGAGTGACTAGCGATTGTCGACTAGCCGACGACCGAGACGAACGCGCGCCGCCCCGCGCTGCGCCCCGACTCGCGGCGGTTCACGGCCTCGGCCTCCGAGAGCCCAAACGCCATCCCGTCTGCCCTGGTGTCGAGCACCACCTCGCGGAACTCGGCCTTCTTCGACGGCCACGACGCCGACGCGGTCGAGAGCGCCGTCGCGGCGACGGCGGGCACCATCGCTCCCCAGGTGCGGACCGGCTGCACCTTCTCGGGGTGGCTGTTGCCTTTGCCGCTGGCGATCAGGTCCGCGACCGCGAAGGTGCGCTGCTGGTGCGAGAAGCGCAGGCCGACGGTCGGCTCCTCCTTGTCGTCCCACAGGCCGTGCGGGACGTTGACGACGAGCCCGCCGTCACCGTAGAGCCGGGCGTTGTCCTCGCGCCCGCGCACGAGGTCGAAGAAGAACTCGATCGCCATCGTCGCGCGCGCAGCTCGCCAGACCGGAACCTCGGGGTGCGCCGCGCTGCAAAACACCACCGGCTCCCGCGTCCAGCTGTCCCACGCGCACACGCGCGCGGGCATCCGCAGGTCGCCCATCCGTGCCGGCCCGAACACCTCGCGCATGAACCCCTCGATGCGCGCGCCGCGGTAGAGCCCCGGCGACTGGTCGAAGGGCCAGCCCTTGTCGAGCAGGTCGCGCCGCTGCAGGAGGGTTTCGAGCAGGTCGCCGACCTCGGGCGCCGTCATACCCTTGGCGAGCGCGAGCGCGACGAGCCCGCCGCCGCTGGTGCCGCCGAAGCCGAGCCCCGGCATCCTCGGCAGCAGCACCTCGAGCGCGCCCGCGATGACCCCGAGCAGCGTCCCGGCGCCAGGGAGCGAGTAGTAACAGCCGCGCGATTGTTCCACGTGACACCTCCGCGCGGCATCCTGCCACGGCCCGCGTCGCTTGACGATCTACCGCTCACGCGGAACGATGGAGCATGGAAGTCACAGTCACGACCATCGTCTCGGGCCTGTCGATCCTCGGGACGCTGGCGGTGGCTGGGCGGCTGGTGTTCCGCACCGAGGCGCGGGTCGAGCAGCTCCAGGCCGAGGCTGCGCGGCTCGCAAGGCACCTCGAGGACGCGGAGAAGACGATCACCGCGTTCAAGGTCGACCACGGCGCGAACGCCGCGGCGACCAGCAAGGACGTGGAGGCGCTCAAGCGCGACGTCGAGAGGCTGAACGAGACGGTCGGCGCCGGCTTCGCCAACCTCTCGGACAAGGTGCACGCGCTGTCGCTTGCGATGCGCGGCCGCCCCGGGCAGGGCCCGCGCGACTCGGGCTAGCCGACGCCCATCCACGGCTCGATCAGGCCGCGCGCCCGCAGCGACCGCACGCTGTTGCCCCACCCGGGCAGCGAGCGCAGCAGGTCGGGGCGCCGGGCGCGCAGGAGCCGCAGCGCGCGCTCCTGCTGCGCCGTCAGGGGCTTGCGCGACCCGTCCACTCGACCTGCCCCTTCGCGGCGCGCTCGGCGTTCTTGCCCTTCGCCTTCTGCACCTTATCCCTCGCGTCGTCCTCGAGGTCGAGCTGCGCGTTGGCGACCGAGGCGAGCACGTCGGCCTTGAAGTAGTCGTCCACGATCGGCAGCGACTTGCGCGGTATCGCCATCTCGACGTCGAGCACGAGCCACGCGGTCTTCGCCTCCTTGCCGATGACGAGCTTCGGGCGCTCGACGCGCGCGATGGGGCTCTCGAACAGCACCTCGCCCTGCGGGTCGTGCACCTTCACGTTCGACACGCCGAGCTTCTTCTTGCTCCTCACCTCGAACCCGGGCCCGCCCTCGCTCGCGACCCGGTGCGCGGTGTGCTCGTCGACGACGCCCGCGAACAGCGGGACGATGCGCTTCATCAACCCGTCCTGGCTCGCGTCGATCCACAGCTTGAGCTTCTTCACCCCCGCGCCCTCGTCGCTCGGCCCCTTGGGCTTCGCCTTGGCGAACGTGACCGACTCGATCTTGCAAGACGCCTTGACGATCTCGAACGTGCTACCGCTCATGTGCTACTCCCTGGTTGCTGCCCGGCTGCGAACGTAGCGCAAAGCCGCCGCGCGGCCAAGGCCAGACAGACGGCGTTGGCGCGGTCGTACTCGGGACCGCCGCCCGGCTTGCGCATGGCGCCGCAGGTCTCCTCGGCAAGCTCGTGCACCGATGCGTTGATCTCGGTCCGCTGCCGGTAGCCGCCCGCGATGCCGAGCGCCGCGCGCCACTGGCCCGGCAGCGGGAGCCACAGCGCCTCCTCGTCCACCTGCTGCGCCGCGAGCCGCCCGCGCACCTCGCCGGCTGACCATGGCAGCGACACCCTTGCAATGCGCCCTCCCATCCCACCGAACGGCTTTTCGATGACCAGCAACCCGATCGGCACGTCGCCGAGCACAGCGAGCACCGCGCGCGCCGCGTCCGCCGTCCGGTCCTGCCCGCTGGCCATCATCACGTCGGTTCCAGTGGCGTTGTTCGTCGCCAGCGAACGAGCGACGCACCAGCCGGTCGAGGCGCCCGGGTCGATCGCGACGAGCGCGGCGCCCTGCCGGATGAACGCGGCGCCGAGCTGCAGTGCGTGCTCGGCCTCGGGGTTCGCTCGGCGGCGCTTCACTGCGGCACCGGGATCTCGCGCACGCGAAGCTCATCGGGCCATCCGTCCGGGTCGCCGCCCTTTGGGTCCGCGAACAGCAGCTCGGCGCCGCCCTCGACGGGTGCCGCGCCCATCTGTTTGACGAAGCACGCGACGTCCGCGCGCGCGCATTGCTCCATGATCGAGCGCGCCCACCGCACATCGAACGGTCGCGCACGCGTGCCGCTCTCGCCGCCAACGATGATCCAGTGGAGCCCCGCGAGCGCACCAAAGGAATCAGCGCCGTTGAAGGTCGGTGTCAGCAGGTCGACGTTCTCGAGCAGCGGCTCGCACGAGAGGAACCGCACGCGCGCTGGGATCTCGAGCAGCCTCGGGATGCGTTCGTCCGCGCGCCGCTGGTCCTCCACGGTGACGCCGAGCCAGACGTTCGCGGGCGGCATCGCGTAGAGCCAGCCGTCGATCCACCACGCCGTCGGGCGCTCTTGCCCCGGCTCGTCCTGCGCACCGGGTGCAGCGCAGGTGCGCGCCATCGCCGCAGCTCGGCGCAGGCACTCCTGCACCGCCCCCGGTCGCTTCGTGAGCAGCAGCCAGTCGAGGTGCGGCGTGCGGCGGATCAGGTCGAACAGCCGCACGCGCAGATGGTCGAGATCGGTGCGGTCCTCGAACACGTCCGCCATCGACGCGCAGAACACGCGATGACGCTCGCCGGCCTTCGCAGCGTTGCTGTCCCACTTGAGCGGCGCGCGCCAGTAGGCCTCGCTCGTCGGACGTCGGCGCGCGTCCACGCCCCAAAGCCCGCGATCCTTCTCGAAGCGCAAAGCCTGCTTCTCGGCGTAGCAGTGAGCGCAGCCGGCCGACACCTTCGCGCAACCCCACCATGGATTAAATGTGTGATGCGTCCATGAGATCGCGCTGTTCTCACCCATAATGTCTCTCCCTCCCTGTGATGTCCCGAAACGCACTGAGCAGCGCCTGCCGCTCGTCCTTGAGCCTGCCCACTTCCGCGCGCGCCAAGTCGAGCTGCCCGTAGACGTAGGCCAACTCGCTTTCGAGCGCGTCACGCACACGAGCTTGCGCGGCTTGCGCGTCGTCCATGGCGTCGAGGGTGTTGCTGCGGATGGGTGGGGTCATGGTTCGTTTCCGTCTGACGGCAGAGCTTCGCACGTGCCCCACCTCATGCATCCACCCGTCGGCACAGGTTGCAGGATCGAAAACTGCTTGCCGCCGCGCTCGGTTCGGCTCCACTCAACAACGGCGCGGATACCCTCGAATCCCTGGCGCTGCGTTTGGAAAAATGACGCGCGCTCGTGCGTGTAGCGCGGCTTAGGCGGGCCGCCGTTGATCGCTTGCCATACGAGTGTTCGTTCGATTGTCGGCCTTGCAACCTCATGCTCGGCGTTTCGTTGCGCGCGCAGATCTGTGATCTGTTGTTCCAACCGCTCAATCTCGTCGACACGCTCGGGAGGCAATAGACGGATCTCCTCCTTGCGCGCGAAGATGCACGGGTAGCAGCCGACGCGATCGTGTCCGCGATGATAGAGCGGGTTCATCGGCACGCCGTGTCGCCGGTGAATCTCGATCACGTCTTGCACAGACCAGCCGAGCAGCGGTCGCCATATCCACCCGCCCCATTGACGCGGGCCAGGGGGCTCGTCCTCCAACGGCTTCATCAACGCGCGCTTGGTGCTCTCCTCCGCGCGAATGCCTAGCACCGATACCGTCTCGACGCCTGTCTCTTGCTCTACGCGATCGTGGTAGGCGCGCAGCGGCTCGATCTTCAGCTCGCGGGTACACCATCGCTGCATTCGGCCTGGAAAGCCCGCGCGGTTTACCGCGCGGGCCACCA
>Ga0209640_10006569_pt1 | contig 10182 bp, 7 predicted proteins | sample RifCSP10_1_FD_184018 | JGI IMG/M metagenome (GOLD analysis project Ga0209640, IMG submission 184018) | Soil microbial communities from Rifle, Colorado - Rifle CSP2_sed 10_1 (SPAdes) (version 2) | ecosystem: Environmental > Terrestrial > Deep subsurface > Rock core/Sediment | place: Rifle... | reverse complement strand
CCGGGTGGAGGGCGAGGATCAAGCCGAAGGTCGGATCCGACACCCGGCGCTGCGTGCTCTGGGCGACCAGCGCCGCCAGGCCGCTCTGCTGCTGCGCGGGCGGCTTGGGCTCGACGGACTGGATCATGCCGACGACGTACGCGTCACGGACGATGACGTCCGCGAAACCGCCGGTGCGCGTGGTGGCGACCGAGATCAGATCGACGCGGTCGCCGTTCTTCAGGTTCTTGTAGGGCACCAGGCCCTTGGGGATGCGCACCGTGGTCAGGACGCGTCCTTCCGGCACCAGTTCGGCGGCCGAGACGAGCTGCTCGGTGGAGGTGGCGAAGTCGTCGCGGAGGAAGGTCTCGCCCTCCTCCTTCGGTTGGGCGAGCTCGCGGCCGGCGAGCGCGCGCGCGTCGGCCACCGCGCCCTTCGGCAGCGCGCTCTCCGCCATCTTGACCTTGCGGAGGTTGTGGGCACCGAGGGTGGTTCCGGCGGGCAGGTCGGAGCTGGCCACCCAGACCTCCTTTTCCGGCTTGATCAAACGCTGGATCTGCCGGAAGCCGAGGACCGCGACCAGCAAGAGCGCGAGCGCCAGGAGCCCGATCTGCAGATAGCGTCGCCGGCTGCCGGCCCCGCCGCTCCCCCCGCTTCCGGTACCGGTACCGGTTCCGTCGAGAATGGTCAAGATCATGGTTCGCCCCTTCTTTGCCTGCTCTCCACCGCACCGCCCGAGCTCGGCCGCGCGGATCGTCGTAGTGCACTCGGTAGAACCCGGACGGCTCGACGGAATGCGCGACAACTTGCGGCGGGCCGAAGATCGGGTCCGAGGGCCATCTCCCCGGCCCGCCGCAATGGCGATATCGACGACGAAGTCGCGATACTGCCGTGTTCGCTAGACGTTACGGTCCAACCTCGGAGCCCTCGTTCGCGGTGCTGAAGTCGAGCGGCGTCTGATCGCCGGCCTGACCCGCGACACCTTCGACGCCGGGGTTGATGCCGTCGTCCATCCAATCGTTGAACGCGGAGGCGCCGATCTCGGCGTTGGTCCCCGTGTCCGTGATGCCGTCGAAGAAGTACGACTGGTCCATGGACCCGATCGCCTCGGCGACGTCGTGCATCTCCGCCGTCACCGCGTCGCGGATCGCGACCATGCCGACGATCAGGCCGATGACCATGATCGTGGCGATGAGCACGAGCTCGGCGCTGACGATGAATCCTGCCTGCCCCTTCTGCTTCTTCATCTACCGTCCTCCTTTCCCGTGCCCGGAGCCACTCCGGACCGATGCCTGACGCGTTGTCGGACGCGCACTAACCCCTTTAGTACGCGCACTGTGCACGAAAGGCGATTGACTTGGGTTACATGTTAGCGGTGCCCACCCGCCGGTGCAATACCCAGGAGGGGGTTGCGGCGCAGTTCACAGCCACAACCTATGGGGTTCCGGCGATCGCTCCGAAGGTCCGGAGGATCTCCATCAGGGCGGGGAAGAAGACGATGACCGCGAACAGCGGCAGTCCGCAGAGCACGACCGGAACCAGCGCCTTGACCGCCGCCAACTGCAACCGCTTGAGCGTGTCTTCGCGGCGGCGGTTGCGGAGCAGGTCGGCCTGGGCGCGCAGCGTCGCTTCGACCGAAGCGCCCAGTCGCAGGCCGCTCTCGAGGGCGCCGGCGATCGCCCTCATCGCCGGCACGCCCGTGCGCGAGGCGAGCGCGCGGAACGCCGCCGCGCGGTCCTTGCCGAGATCGATCTCGCGCGCCACCAGAGCCGCCTCGCGGGCGAGCGGATGGTCCGGGTGGAAGCCCTCGCGCCCGGCGCGCCGGAACGACTCCTCGAGACCGAGCCCGGAGCGCAGGAAAGCGACGATGAGATCGAGGAAGTAGGGCAGGCTCCACTCGATCTTCCGCCGCCGCGCGTTGCGCGTCGAGACCAGCCAGAGATCGGGCAGGAAGAAGCTCACGACGCCCGCCGCGACCAGGCTCCAGGTCGGAAACGGCTCGTCGAATCGGCGCGCGGCGAGCTCGATCATGAGCAGCGGCGCGAGCGCCGCCGCGATGAGCTTGGCGAGCCAGAGCAGGGGCAGGAAGCTCTTCGGCTCGAAACCCGCCTGGCGGACGGCGCGACGATAGGCGCCGTCGATCCGGTACTCGCTGCCGCGGGTGCCGGAGTCGTCGACCGCCGCGCGCCGCCCGCGCAGCAGGAAGAACGCAGCGAGCGCCGCCGCCGCGACGGCGAGAAGGACCCCATCGAGCCAGCCGTTCATTGCGCGACTCTCATCAAGCGGCGGAGCCAGAGAAAGCCGACGAACTGGAGCAGGATGGCGACCGTCAGCAGCTGCAGGCCGAGCGCCGTCGAAGTCAGCTCGCGGAACCACTCGGGTCGCTTCCAGAGGAAGAACGGCAGCAGGAAGTAGGGCAGCAGCGCGGTCAGGATCGCCGAGGCCTGGGCGCCGGAGAGGTGGGTGCGGAGCTCGCGATCGTGGCGCAACCGCTCGCGCGCGATCTGATTCACCGACCGCAGCACGGGCGAGAGATCGCCGCCCGCCTGCCACTTGACGATCATCGTCTGGGTGATCAGCCGCACGCCCTCCGAGTCGTAGCGCTCGACCATGCGCGCGAAGCTGCGGCGCACCGAGAACCCGAGCTGCAGCCGATGGTGCGCCTCGCGCAGCTCGGTGCGCGCCGGCTCCTCGGCCGATTGAGCGGCGCTCGCGAGCGCGTTGGTCGGCGGCTCACCGCCGTCGAGCGCCGCGCACATGACGTCGATCGCGTCGACCAGCTTGTCGAGGAACTTGCGTGCGCGGCGATGCGCCGCGGCCTCGACCATCGAGAACGGCACGAAGGCGGCGAGGATGCCGGCCAGGACGCCGGCGAGGGGCAGCTTCGGCAGCACCGCCCAGAGCGAGAACATGACCGCGGCGCCGAAGAGCCCGACGGCGGCGACGAACATCCACGCCGGCAGCGCCAGCCCGGCGCCGCGCAGCCGGCTCTCGAGCCGGCCCGAAGGCGGCGGAGCCTCGCCGCGCGTGTCGTCGCCCGCGCCCGTGGCGTCGCTCGCGACGCGGTCGAGATGCTCGCGCTCGACTCGCTTGCGGTGCGCCTCGCGCAGCAGCTCACCCGCCGCGAACACCGCGAACGCGAGCGCGATCAGGAGCAGGACGATCTCGTAGATCCCGGTCATCGCAAGGGTTCCTCCTCGGGCGCCACCGGCCGCCAGCCCGCCCGCACGAGGCGGTCGTGGAAGCGCGGCCGGACGCCGGTCGCCCGGTGCCGTCCGATCCCGCTGCCCGTCCGCTCCGTCTCGAAGCGGAAGAGCTCGGCTGAAGTCAACTCTTCGCCCGACCATCGTACCTCACCGATCGAGGTCACGCGCCGGGCGCCGTCGGCGAAGCGCGAAGTCTGGACGACGACGTGGAGGGTCGCCCCCAGGAGCTCGCGGATCGCCCGGCTGGGCAGCTCGAAGCCGCCCAGGAGGACCAGGTTCTCGAGCCGCCGCAGGGCGTCCTCCGGGCTGTTCGCGTGCACGGTGGTCAGGCTGCCCTCGTGGCCGCTGTTCATCGCCTGGAGCATGTCGAAGACTTCCGGACCGCGAACTTCGCCCACGATCAGCCGGTCGGGGCGCATCCGTAGGGTGTTGCGGACGAGGCTCCGGACGGTCACCTCGCCCCTCGCCTCGACGTTCGGCAGCCGCGCCTCGAGCCCGAGGACGTGCGGGTGGTCGAGCCGCAGCTCGGCCGTCTCCTCGATCGTGATCACCCGCTCGTGCTCCGGGATGAAGCACGAGATGACGTTGAGCAGCGTCGTCTTGCCCGAGGCCGCGCCGCCCGAGACGACCATGTTGAGGCCGGAGCGCACGGCGGCGGCGAGGAAATCGCCCATCGCCGGCGTCAGCGTGCCGTTGGCGAAGAGCTCGTCCAGGCGGAGCGGCACCGCACGCGAGCGGCGGATCGAGACGATCGGCCCGGTCGCGCAGAGCGGTGGCAGCAGGGCATGCAGGCGGCTGCCGTCGGCGAGCCGCACGTCGACCATCGGCGAGGCTTCGTCGAGATGGCGGCCGTGCGACGAGATCATGCGCTGCAGGAGCCGACGCAAGTGGGATTCGTCGTCGAAGCGGACCTCGGTGCGCTCGAGCCGGCCGAAGCGGTCGACCCAGACCTCGCCGGGGCCGTTGACGAGCACGTCGGAGACGGTGGGGTCGGCGAAGAGCGGTTCGAGCGGCCCGAGCCCGGTCAGCTCGGCCACGAGCTCGGCTTCGAGCCGGTCGCGCTCGACCGGCGAGAGCTGCGGCGCGCCGCGCTCTTCGAGCGCGCGGCCGAGCACACGCCGCGCCCTCGAGCGCGCGGCGACCGGCTCGCGCAATCCCTCGAGCCCTTCGGATTCGATCTCGCGCAAGATGCGCTCGAACAGCTGCTGGCGCAAGCGCCGGGGCGGCGCCAGGCGTCGCGCCTTCTCGGTGCGGCGGGTGCGTGCGTCGAGCCCGGAGCGCGCACTCCAGCTCGCGCGGAGCGCGTCGCGGATCGTGCCTTCGCGCGCGAGGGCCATTTCGCTCTAGCGCCGCAGCGGCGCCGCGCCGCCGCTTCTCGACTCGACCGCTTCGCCGGCCAGCTCGCCGATCGCCTCCGCGAAAGCGCCCCGCCGCTGCGCGAGGACGAGTGGTGCACCCCGATTGGCGGCGACCACCACGGCGCGGTCGTAGGGAACGACGCGGTCGACCGGACGGCCGAGCCGCTGCGCGACCACTCCCTCGGAGAGATTGCCCTCGAAGCTCGAGTAGCGATTGACCACCACGCGGACCCGGTCGGCGAGCCCGAGCTCGTCGAGCAGCGCGAGCAGACGCTGGGTCGAGACCACGGTCGGGGCGATCGCTTCGGTGACGACGTAGATCCGGTCGGCGAGATCGAGCGCGGCGAGCGTGCGCAGATCGACCGCCGCCGGCAGGTCGACGATCAGGGTCTCGAAGCGTCGGCGCAGGGCGACGAGCGCGCGCGAGAGATCCTCCGGCGCGACCGCTTCGGCGTCGGCGGCGTCGCCCGGCGAGGCGAGCAGATCGAGCCCGGTCTCGGTGTGGTGCAGGAGATAAGGCGTGAGCGTCGTGGCGGCGTCGAGGTCGCGCAGCAGGTCGATCAGGTCGCGATCGGGGGCGAGCCCGAGATGCGCGGCCGCGTTGCCGAATTGGAGGTTGGCGTCGCAGAGCACGACGCCGCCTGCCGCGCGCGAGCCGGCCAGGACGAGGGCGGTGTTGAGCGCCAGCGTGGTCGAGCCGGCGCCGCCCTGCGCGGCGATGAAGGCGAGCACGCGGCCGTCGCGCCGGCTCTCGGACGCCGACGATTCGAGCGCCGAGAGCGCCGCCGCGAGCTCGGCCTCCGAGGCGGGCAGCGCGACGTAGTCGGTGACGCCCGCCCGGGCGCCGGCGCGGAAGAGCTCGGCCCCCCGATCGGCGGCAATCAAAGGGTTGTAGAGACCGAGGATCCAGCGGCCGGGCCGGCGCAAGGTCCGCGCGACGTCGAGCGCCAGCCGCCGCTCGGCGATCAGGTCGAGCAGCACCACCTTGGGATCGAGCCAGCTCGCCACCTGGAGCGCCTGAGTGGGCGTGCTCGCCTCGGAGGTGTGGAGAGCGGAGCCGGGCAGGGCCAGGCGCAGGGTCTCGACGAGCGCCCTCCGAGTCTCCGCCTCCGGGTGGACGACGAGCACGGAGAGCACCTTGGAGCCGGTCATCGAATCGATCCGGGCCGCGACGGCCGCGCCGCCGGAAGAGCCGGGTCCCGGTGCGGGAAAAAGAGAAGAGAAACGGCCATCGGATCCTCGTAAACCGTTCTCCGCACGTCGCCTATCGCGGTTGCGAAGACGAGGGCTGCGGGCTGGCTGAGCGGCGCTCAGTCTAGCAGAGTGGTTCCGGCCGGCGGTGCCGTCCGGGCCTCAGCCCGGCGGCGCGATCGTCGCGAGACCGCGCAGGTAGGGCCGCAGCGGCTCGGGCACGACCACCGAGCCGTCGGCCTGCTGGTAGTTCTCGAGCACCGCGATCAACGTCCGGCCGACGGCGAGCCCGGAACCGTTCAGCGTGTGCAGGAAACGCGGCTTGTCGGCGCCCCGGCGCGTGCGCAAGCTGGCGCGGCGGGCCTGGAAATCCTCGCAGTTCGAACAGCTCGAGATCTCGCGATAGGCGTCCTGGCCCGGCAACCAGACCTCGAGGTCGAAGGTTTTCGCCGCCGAGAATCCCATGTCGCCCGTCGACAGGCAGACGACCCGATAGGGGAGGCCGAGCCGCTCGAGCACGCGGCCGGCGTTGGCCGTCATCCGTTCGAGCTCGTCGTAGCTCGTCTCCGGAGTCGTCAGGTGGACCAGCTCGACCTTGTGGAACTGGTGCTGGCGGACGAGACCCCGCACGTCCTTGCCGTAAGAGCCCGCCTCGCTCCGGAAGCACGGCGTCCAAGCGACGTAGCGGCGCGGCAGGCTCTCTTCGTCGAGGATCTCGTCGCGGTGGAGGTTGGTCACCGGAACCTCGGCGGTCGGGATCAGGAACAGCTCGTGCCCTTCGATCTTGAAGAGGTCCTGCTCGAACTTGGGCAGCTGGCCGGTGCCGACGAGCGACTCGCGGTTGACGAGATAGGGCGGCAAGACTTCGGTGTAGCCGTGCTCGGCGACGTGAAGATCGAGCATGAACTGTGCGAGCGCGCGCTCGAGCGCCGCGCCGGCGCCGAAATAGGTGGTGAACCGGGCGCCGGCGACCTTGGCGCCGCGCTCGAAGTCGAGGATGCCGAGCTCGGGACCCAGATCCCAGTGCGCCTTGGGCGCGAAGTCGAAACTGCGCGGCTCGCCAACCGTTCGTTCGACGCGGTTGGCCGCGGCGTCGGCGCCGCGCGGCACGCTCTCGTGCGGCAGATTCGGCAGCCGCAGCTCGATCGCCTCGAGCTCCGGCTCGAGCTCGGCGAGGCGCTTTTCGAGCGCGCCGATGCCGCTCTTCCACTGGCCGACCTCGGCGATCGCCTCGGTGGCGTCGGCGCCCGCGGCCTTGAGCCGGCCGATCTCGCGGCTGGCTTCGTTGCGCCGTCGCTTGAGCTCCTCGACCTCGACCAGGGCGCGCCGCCGCTCGGCGTCGAGCTCGAGCCAGCCCGCGAAGGCGGCGTCGCCCAGGCCGCGCTCGACGAGCGCCCGCCGGACACGGTCCGGGTCCTGGCGCAGGAGATCGCGAGCGAGCACGGGGCAAGCAGTGTAGCGACGCGCGCTCGAAGGCGTCAACGCGCGGGCGAGCGCGTAAACTCGCGCCGTGATCTCCGCTCCGGTGCGCCGGCGGCTCGCGAACCTCGTGCCGCCTGCGGCTCTCGTCGCGTTGGTCGCGATCTGCGCACGCTTCGCCGTCGATCGCGCCGCCGGGCCGGCGCGGGTCTTCCTGGCGCTGGTCGTCGCCGGCGCGCTCGCCGCCCTGGCTTTCGCCGCGCGCCCGCAGGTGCGCTGGCTCCCGTTCGCCTCCGCGCTCTTCGCGCCGCTCGTCATCCTGCTGCCGGTCGAGTCGCCCGGCACGCTCGCGATCCTCTGGGGGCTCGCGGCGCTCGCGCTCGCCGCCGTTGCCGGCGCGGGTCTCTCCGGCATCGAACCGCCGCGCCGGCGCGAGCTCTTCGCATTGGCTTACGCCGCGCAACTGCTCGTTCACGCCGACTTGCTGTGGACGGCGCCCACGTCACCGCGGACGTTTCTCCTCCTGGCGCTGGCGCCGGCCGTGGCGGCGGCGGCGCTCGAAGCGCTCGCGCGCGCCCGCTCCGAGCTCGTCTTCGGCGCCGCGCTGGCGAGCTTCGCCGCCGGCCCCGGCTGGGATCCGCTCGGCTGCGCGGCGTTGATCGGGGTGGCGATCGTGATCGTCCGGGCTCGCCCGGCGATCGGACCGGCGAGTGCGCTCGTCGCGGTCGCGGCCGCCGCTCCGGCACTCGATGGCGAAGCGGCCTGGATCGCGCTCGCGCTCGCCGCGGCGGCGGCGCTCGCCGGCCACCCGCAGAGGCAGCTCGCCGGGCTCGGCCGCGCGGCGGTCGCGCTCGCGGCGCTCGGTGCGCTCCTCGCGGGGGCACCGCCCTGGAGCCGGCGAGCGCCGCTCGGCGCGCTGCTCGTGGGCGTCGCGGCGCCGCCCCTCGGACGCGTCGAATCGCAGCTTCGCGGCCGCACCGCGACGCTCCACCCTCGGTCCCCGCGCCTCGAGCTCGCGCTGCCGGGCGCGCCGATCGCGAGCGTCGTGCTCGACTCGTTCCTGATCGAGGCGGCCGAACTGCCTTGCGGCACGCCGCTCGCGCGGGTGAGCGTGGCGGGTGAGGGGCGGGAGCTCGCCGTCGGCGTGCTCCGCGTCGGCGCGGAGAGCGGCGAATGGGCCGCCGGGCGCGCCGACGTGGCGGCGCGAATCGCCTGCGGCGGCTTCGAGCCGTTCGCGCGCTGGATCCCGCGCGGCGAGCGCTTCTTCGCGGCGCTGCATCGCGCGCGCTTTCGCCTCGAATCGCCGCTCGGCGCCGAGCGGCTGATCGTCGAGCGCGACCCGCGTCTGCCGCCGCGCACCCGGATCGTGATCGTAGCGGCGGGGGGCGAGCGTTGAGGCGGTGGGTTCTCGCCGCGGCTCTGGGCGCCGCCGCGGCGGCGGTGCTCGACGCCGTTCTCCCCGCGGGCTCGGAGCCGGCCCTGCGCGCGACGCTCGTCGCGTTGCCGATCGTGGTCGCACTGCTCGAAGCGTTGCGCCGCGATCTCGGCGCGCGGTCGGCGAGCGCCGCCGAGCGCCTGCTCGCCGCCGCCTGGCTCGTCGCCGCGCTCTCCGTCGGCCGGCTCGCGTTGCCGGCGGTCGAACCGGCGCTGCTCGCGGCTGGAATCCTCTTGCTCGGCGCGCGCGTCGCCGCGCTCCTGCCGGCGCTCGCGCGGCGCGTGGCGCGCCGCGGCGCCGCGGCGTGGCCGGCGTTCGCTGCGCTCGCCTTCGCCGCCGGCCTGGCGCTGCTGCCGTGGACCGTCGCGCGCAGCGAGCCGATCGGCGACGAACCGTACTTCCTCTTGCTCGCCGAGAGCCTGGCCAGCGACGGCGACGTCGATCTCGCGGACGAGTACGCCCAGGGTGTCGCCCGGGGCTTTCTCGGCCGCGACCTCGGCCCGCAGCCCGGGGATCCGGTCGGGAGCGGGGGCGAGCTCTACTCGCGGCACGAATCGATGCTGCCGTTCCTGCTGGTTCCGTTCTGGATGGCGGGCGGCGTCCTCGGCGCGCGCCTCGCGATGCTCGCTCTCTGGGCACTCGCAGCGGCGTCGATGCTCCGGCTCGCGCTCGCCTTCGGACTGTCGAGCCGGCAATCGCTGCGCGCGGCACTGGTCGCGACTTTCGCGCCTCCTTTCGTCCTCTATGCGCACGCGATCTGGGTCGAGGTGCCGGCGGCGCTGGCGACGGCGGTGGCGATCGAGCTCTGGCTGGGTGCCCGGGACCGCGGTGAGCCCTTCGCCGGCCGCCGGTTGCTCGGCTTCGTGGCCGCCCTCGCCGCGCTGCCGCTGCTCAAGTTGCGGCTGCTCGGGATCGCGCTGCCGCTGTCGCTGTTGGCGCTCGTCGGAGGCGCCCGCCGCCGGGGACCGCGGCTCGCGGCCATCGCCACGATCGCGCTGGTGGGCGCGGCTGTCCTCGTGCGCAATCTCGAGATCGCGGGCAACGCCCTGCGCGTCTACGAGGCGCGCGATCTTGCGCTCCACGAGGTGCCACCGGCCCGCTTCCTGCTCGCCGCCGACGGGCTCGTCTTCGACGTCGCTTTCGGGCTCCTCGCCTGGGCTCCGGTCTGGCTGCTCGCGCTGCCGGGCATCGCGGGCGCTCTCCTGCGGCTGCGCGGCTACGCGCTGGCCGGCGCCGCCTGCGCGCCCTACTTGCTGGTGGTGGCGTCGCGGCGTGAATGGTACGGCGGCTGGTCGCCGCCGTTCCGCTACGGAGTCGTCGTCCTGCCGCTGCTCGCCGTCGGCTTCGCCTCTCTCGGGCGCTCGCGCTCGACGCCGGCCGTTCGAGCGCTCGGCGCGGCGCTCCTCGCGCTCTCCGCGCTCGCGGCGCTGGCGGCCTGGATCGAGCCGGGCTGGGTGCCGAGCTTCGCGGACGGACGCAGCCGGCTGCTCGATCTCGCCGCGGCGCCGTTCGCCGCCGACTTCGCGCGCTTCTTTCCCAGCGCGCTGCGCCCGCGGACGGCCACGTGGCTCGTGCCGGCGGTGGCGCTCGTCCT
>Ga0209640_10006568_pt1 | contig 10182 bp, 10 predicted proteins | sample RifCSP10_1_FD_184018 | JGI IMG/M metagenome (GOLD analysis project Ga0209640, IMG submission 184018) | Soil microbial communities from Rifle, Colorado - Rifle CSP2_sed 10_1 (SPAdes) (version 2) | ecosystem: Environmental > Terrestrial > Deep subsurface > Rock core/Sediment | place: Rifle... | reverse complement strand
CCTACCGCAGCTGGCCACCTACGCCGCCGTGGTCATCACCAGCGTCGAGTGGCTCTTCGAGCCGTACTGGTCCGGCGATCGCCTGATCGCTCGCCTGCACGGTGGTCGGGTGACCCTGACCGATGAGGCCGGCGAGCCCGCCGGCCCCGAGTTTGCCGAAGCCGCCGAGCTGCTGGCCGCCGCGATCGATGCCGATGCCGCGGTGATCGACGGGGTGTGGAGCGCCCAGCCGTTCGTCGGCGACGGGAGCCACGCGCGGCGCCTGGCCGATTCGCTGGCCGAGACGCTCGCCGAGGAGGGGCGCGCCGAGGAAGTGCCTGACCCCGAGGAGCTCGAGACCCGGCGCGCGTTCGTCGCGTTTGACCTCGTGGAGCTCGATGGGAGGTCGCTGGCCGACGTCCCGTACCAGGAGCGGCGCAGGCTGCTCGTCTCGGTGCTGGCCGAGAACGTGCGTGTGCGCATCTCGCCGGCGGTCAAGCAGCCGCTCGCTCCGTGGCTGCACGCCTGGCGCGGCAACGGATTCACCCACTACGTGGCCAAGCACGTGAACTCGCGCTATCGGCCCGGCGAGCGGGTCGAGGATTGGCTGATCGTCTCGGCCGCCGCGGAGCGCGGCCCCTCGATGGTCGGGCGCATGTTCGGCCAGCGGCCGCGGAAGCTGCGCCGGATCGAGGATTGACCCGGCCAGTGGCCGCCCGGTCCCGCCCGAGCCCGCGGAAACTCGCCGCCGACCGGCGTGCCCGCCGGGTCCTCGCCGAGACGGTCCTGGAGCGGCTGGGCCAGCGTTACGAGCACCCACGCTGGAGCGGGCCGCGCCTCGACGCGGCGGCCGAGCTGGTGCTCACCATCCTGTCGCAGAACACGGCCGATACGAACTCGTTCCGCGCCTTCACCGCGCTCCGGGCGCGCTATCCATCGTGGGACGCGGTGCTCTCCGCCCCGACCGACGAGCTGGTCGAGGTGATCCGCCCCGGTGGGTTGGCGCCGACCAAGGGGCCACGCATCCAGGCGGTACTGGCCGAGGTCCACGCGGAGACCGGCGGCACCTGGGACCTCTCCTTCCTGGGGGAGTGGCCGCTCGAGCGGGCACGGGACTGGCTCGTCTCGCTGCCGGGGATTGGCCGCAAGACGGCGGCGATCATCCTGCTCTTCAACTTCGGCCGCCCCGCCCTGCCGGTGGATACCCACGTCCACCGCGTGGCGCTGCGGCTCGGGCTGCTCCCTCCAAAGTCCGATCTGCCGCGGGCGCACGACCTGCTGGAGGAGGCGCTCCGGGACGACGAGATGTACCCGTTCCACGTGGAGCTGATTCGCCATGGGCGCGACACCTGCCGCGCCCCGCGACCGATCTGCGGCCTGTGCCCGCTCACCGACCTGTGCCCCTATTACGGGCAGGTCCTCCGCGGGAAAGCGTCGACGGCTCCAGTGCCGCGGGAACTGCCCGACGCCGGAGTGGAGCCGCGATACCACGATGAGCTGATCCACGGCTGGGCACCGCCGGAGGCCCGCGGCTGAGATCGGTGCATACTGCGGTCATGAACGTCGTGACGACTCCCTACCTCCCCGGCCACCGCGTGCTGGAGGCCAAGGGCCAGGTCTTCGGCCTGGTGGTGCGCAGCCGCGGGCTGGGCGGCAATATCGCGGCCGGCCTGCGATCGCTGATCGGTGGCGAGATCCGGGAATACACCGAACTTCTCGAGGACACCCGGCGCCAGGCGCTCGATCGGATGGTGCAGAACGCGACCCTGATGGGCGCCAATGCGGTGATCAGCATGCGGTTCGACAGCAGCCAGCTGGGGACCACCATGAGCGAGATCGTCGCCTACGGCACCGCCGTGGTGGTCGAGCCCGATGCCGCCGCCCCGCCTCCACCGGTACTGGACTGAGAGGGGATACCGCTCGATGCAGCTGATCCGCACCGTGATGGGGGCCGCCGGGGCGGCGATGCTGCTCGTCGGGCTCGGCTGGGCGCTGAGCGGGCACCGGGACGACGGGCTGGTCCTGATGGCCATCGGCGCCGTCGCGGTCCTGATCGCCCTCTTTGAGCGGGCGCGCTACGGCCGCGAAGAGCGGTCCATCGCTGCGTCCAACGCCTCGATGCGCCGCACCGACGAGGTATTCACCGATCCGACCACCGGCGAGGCCACACGCGTCTGGGTCGACCCGAAGACCGGCAATCGCGAGTACCGCCGCGACGAGCGATAGTCACGCTCGGGACCTGGCCCGACGCTGACACCTCCGGGTCGCCGCTGGTAAACTCGGGCCCCGTTCGCGACCGTGCCGAAGTAGCTCAGTGGTAGAGCAACGGTTTCGTAAACCGTCGGTCGAGGGTTCGAGTCCCTCCTTCGGCTCCATTCCCTCACGCTCATGTGGCAATCGGCGCACCGAGACCCCCCTTTGCCCTCTTAGGTGGTCGTTTCCTTCGAGACCTGGCGGACTACGATGGCGCCGTGCCTCCCATGACCCGGATCGGATTGCGATCGCTGATCCGCGTTGCTGCGATCGTGCTCGCTACGCTCGTCGCGTCGGTCGCGGGAGTGTTCGTGCTCGAGGAGAGTGCGGGCGTGCGCGATGCATCCCTCGTCTTCCTGCTGGCCGTGGCGCTGGTGGCGTACATGCATGGAAGCTGGGCAGCGGTCGCCACCGCGCTGGGTGCCTCCCTCACCTACAACTTTATCTTTCTGCCCCCCGAGTTCACGTTCTTCGTGTCCGATCCTCAGCATCTTCTGACGCTTGGCTTGCTCCTGGTCGTTGGTGTCGCGATCGGGCGATTGACCGGCTTGCAGCGGGACCAGGCGCTGCGTTCGGAGCGCCGCGAGCGGGAGGCTCGCGCCCTCTACGGCGTCAGCCGGGCCATATCCTCGGGCAAGCAAATGAAGGATGCCCTGCCGGCGCTGGTCAGCGGCCTGGCCGCCGATGTCCGGATGACCCGGGTCTGGGTAGGCCTCGGCTCGACCTGGGCGCAGGAGCAGGTGGTTGGGTCGACCAACCCAACCGTCGATGCCCGTGCGCCCGGTCCGCATAGCCTCCTGCGCCGCGGTCCCGACCAGGGACAGGTAGCGTGGGTCCGACTTAGCCCGCCAGCTGCTCCCGCCGGACGGAGAGACAGGCTGGCGCTCTACCGCCTCGAGCTGGTCGATGGCGACGAGACGATCGGTTCCCTTTGGGCAACGCGCGATCCCAGTCTGGCGCTCCCAACCGGTGAGGAGACACGGCTGCTAGCCGCCGCAGCGGACCAGATCGGGCAGGGAATCGTGCGCGACCGTCTCGAGGAGCAGGCCACCGAGCTTGAGGTTGCCCGACGTAGCGAGGAGCTGAAGGCGGCCCTCCTGGACTCCGTGTCCCATGACCTGCGCACGCCGCTCTCCACCATCCGTGCCACGGCGGGGACTCTTGCCGACCCAACAGTCGCGCTCGCCCTCGAGGAAGCTCGCGCCATGGCTCGCGAGATCGACGCGGAGGCTGCGCGCCTTGCCAGCTTGGTGAGTGGCCTCCTGGACATGAGCCGGATTGCGGGAGGCGCTCTTCAGACCAGCCCTGAGCCGATGCCGGTTTCGGAGGTCGTTGAGTCAGCCTTGCACCGCGCGCGCGGGAGGCTTGGCCACCGGCTGATCCAGGTGGCGATTCCGGACGACCTGCCGTTGGCTGCAGTCGATCCGGTGCTAGGCAACCAGGTCATCGATAATCTGCTCGAAAACGTGAGCGTGCACACGCCACCCGATGCTCTCCTGCGCATATCTGCTGAGCGAGATGGCGAGGCCGTCAGGGTGCGGGTAGAGGATGCCGGGCCTGGAGTCCCGCCCGAGGCGATGGTCCACCTCTTTGAGAAGTTCTACCGCGTGCCTGCCCGGCCTCGAGCTGCGCGCCATGGGACGGGCCTGGGGCTTGCCATGGTGAAGGGCCTGGCTGAAGCGATGGGCGGATCGGTGGCCGCATCTCGCAGCGCGCTCGGTGGCCTCGCAATTGACGTGTGGCTGCCGCAGGCTGCCGTGCCACCGGAATGAGCGAGCGGCGGGCGAGCATTCTGCTGGTCGAGGACGACGAGCGGTCCAGGGGGGCGGTGTTGGCCAACCTGAAAGGGCATGGCTACCGCGTTCGCGGGGCTGCCGACGGCGAAGAGGCGTTGGTCTCGTGGGATTTGCGCCGCCCGGATCTCATCCTGCTCGACTTGGGGTTGCCCGGTATCGACGGGCTGGGCGTGCTGCGACGCATCCGACGCGACGCCACGACGCCGGTGATCGTTCTCTCGGCGCGCGGCGAGGAACGCCACAAGGTCGAGGCGCTCGACGCCGGCGCTGACGACTATCTGGCCAAGCCGTTCGGGATGGCCGAGCTCCACGCTCGCATTCGTGCGGCTCTGCGACGCACCCTGGCGCGAGAGGTCGACCCGAGCGGTGCCGCGGTGATCGGCCCGATGCGGCTGGACCCGGGCCGCCGGGTCGTGACGATTGGGACGGCAGAACTGCATCTCACTCCCCGCGAATACGAGCTGCTCAAGGTGCTCGTCGCTCATGCCGGCCGGGTGGTAACGCGCGGCCGGCTCCTCCGCGCCGTATGGGGCACGGCCTACGCTGAGGAGGGCCACTACGTGCACGTCTATGTCGGCCAGATCAGGCGAAAGATTGCCGCACTCGACCCTGACGGCGCCCTCGCCGACCTGTTCGTGGCCGAACCCGGGGTCGGATATCGCGTGCGGAGCGCCGAATCGGAGGCTTCTTGAGCCTTTCTTGAGGACCGAGCCGTGCTCGACAGGCTGTTCCCTCTTGGGCTGCCCGTCACGCTGAAGGTATGCAAGCGCCAATGTTCAGCAAAGACGCGGGGCCGGATGCCGAGTATCAGTTCGATTTGGTACGCAGTGCCATCGCGCTCCTCGCCGGTGGCGGTGCACGCCGCGTGACGCTCGTGAATATCGGACTCAGCGAGGCCATGCTGCGCGAGGCCGGCGGGCTGGCCCGCGCCGCCGGAATACTCCTTCGCATTGCGCCGCATGGCGCCGCCTCCGACATCACGGTCGAGGCCAGCGGGTGACCGGTTCCCATGGAGGCTGAACCAGGGGGCCAGACCCAATCCGACGACCTGCGCGAGCTTCGTCCGGCCCGTGGCGGTCGGCCGGGTGATCGGTACGTGCGCGTGGTGGAGCCGTTCGCCGCCGACTTCCGCCGTCGCGCGCCCGGCCACCTGGTCGCATCCGAGCGCGTGCTGGCGCCCGAGAGCGGCCTGGGACGCCTCGCCGACGTGCTGCGGAGGGTCTTGATCGGGCGACGGATCGCCAGCGAGAAGGAGGCGCAGGAGCGGATTGGGCCGGTCAAGGGCCTGGCCGTCTTCGCCTCCGACAACATCTCGTCATCGGCCTATGCCACCGAGGAGATCATGCGGGTGGCGGTGGTGGCTGGCGTCGCCGCCCTGGCCGCCACGCTGCCGCTCACCTTCGCCATCGTGGCGGTGCTGCTGATCGTGGTCACCAGCTACCAGCAGACGATCCGCGCCTATCCCGGCGGCGGGGGCTCGTACATCGTGGCCAGCGACAACCTGGGGGTCGGTCCGGGGCTGATGGCCGCCGGCGCCCTGCTGACCGACTACGTCCTGACGGTGGCCGTCTCGGTGGCCGCCGGGGTTGCCGCCCTGACATCGATCTTCCCGGGCCTGTACGACCAGCGTGTGCTGGTCGGTGTCGGCTTCATCGCGCTCCTCTGGATCGGCAACCTGCGCGGCCTGCAGGAGAGCGCGAACATCTTCGCGGTCCCCACCTACATCTACCTCGTCGCCATCTTCGGCCTGCTCGCCTACGGCGGCTGGCTGGCGGTCTCAGGCTCGCTGCCCCCCTATAGCGCCCCTCTTGCATGGACGAATGCCGTGCCGCTGGAGGGACTGGGGCTGCTGCTGATCCTGCGTGCCTTCGCGGCGGGATCGGTGGCGCTGACCGGCACGGAGGCGGTCTCTAACGGTGTCCAGGCGTTCAGGGCACCGGAGGCGCGCAACGCCGGCCTGGTGCTGATCCTGATGGGAACGCTGTTCGCGACCATCTTCCTGGGGATCAGCTTCCTCGCCTCCCAGCTCGGGATCATCCCGGACCCGTCGGAGCAGGAGACGGTGATCAGCCAGATCGCCCGCACGCTCTTCGGCGGCGGCACGCCGCTGCACTACCTGATCCAGCTGTCGACCGCGTTCCTGCTGATCCTCGCCGCCAACACCGCGTTCGCGGGCTTCCCGCGCCTCGCCAGCATCCTCGGCAAGGACCGATTCCTTCCGCGCCAGTTCCAGTACCGCGGCGACCGGCTGGCGTACAGCTTCGGGATCATGGTGCTCGCCCTGCTGGCGGCAGGATTGGTGGCGGGGTTCGGCGGCAGCGTCACCAACCTGATCCCGCTCTACACGGTCGGCGTCTTCATCGCCTTCACCCTCAGCCAGTCCGGGATGGTCGTTCACTGGTGGAGGCTCCGCCACGAGGTGCGCGGCTGGCGCTGGCGGGCCGCCCTCAACGGCGCCGGTGCCACTGCCACCGGCGTGGTGGCTATCATCGTGGGGGTCGTCAAGTTCGCCCTCGGCGCCTGGATGGTGCTGCTGCTGATCCCGGTGCTGATCGGCCTGATGTGGGCCATCGGGCGCCACTACCGCAGCATGGAGTCAGCGCTGGCCGTCGACTGGACCGGCGCGGCCCTGCCTCGACGCGTCGCGCCCCGCGTCCTGGTGCCGGTGAGCCGGCTCGACCGCGCCACCCTGAACGCCCTCTCCTTCGCCAGCTCGATCTCGACCGACGTGACGGCGATCCACGTCGCGAACGATCCGAGCGACGTGGCGCGCATGAAGGAGGACTGGGAGCGGTGGGGCGGCCCGGTCAACCTCGTCATCCTGGAGTCGCCGTATCGCGCGCTGATGGCGCCGCTGATGGCCTACATCGACGCGACCGATCGCGGGGATCCGGCGCAACCGACCACCGTTCTGCTTCCCGAGTTCGTGCCGCGCCACTTCTGGGAGTACCCGCTTCACAACCAGACCGCCCTTCGACTGAAACTTCGCCTCTTCTTCAGGCGCAACACGGTCGTGGTGGACGTGCCGTACCACATCGGGTAGTTGGGGCTGAGACCGTCAGATTCGATGCGCCTCGAAGGCAGGCTTCCAATCCGGCGTAACCCGATCAGCCTCCGGCGGTGCAGGACGCGGATGCCTCGCCTCTCGCCTCGGCCCGCTTACTGAACGCAGTGTCTGTGCCTTCCCTGAAGAGGTGCGCGACACGGCAAAGCGCAGCAAGGCAAAGGCGCACTCCGCCGACGACCGAGAATGCTCGCCTCGCCCACAATGTGAGGGTGCGGCGCTCCCGCGGATCTCTCGCTCCACGCATCCTTGACCCCATCCTGGGGCTGGTCGAGCGGATCGACCGGAGACTGCGCCGTATTCATCCGATCGGCGACGACTCGGTGCTTGGCCTCGAGCGCCACCGACACGGCGGTGCTCCCGTGACGCTCGGCGATGGGACGGTCGTCCGTGCCGGCGCCCTGGCCCCGATCATCCATTTCGACAACCGGCGGCTGCAGCAGCTGGCGTCATCGGGCTGGCCGACGGATGCCTGGCGAGTCGCTCGCAGCGACCTGCGCTCGCTGGCTGCGGCGCACGCGGCGCTGCCGCCGGAGGAGCGCCCGATGGCCTACCACGGAACCACGGTGCTCGCCGCATTGACCCGGCGCGCGGGGTTCGACGTCCGCGAGCGCCGCCGCACACGATGGGTGCGCCTCCAGGATTGGTACCTGCGCTCGCTCCTTGCCCGATGGGCGCCCGACGGGCGCGTCCGCTTGACGCACGGGCACGGCCCGCTGCAGACCAGGGAGGCGTGGCTCTCTGGCACGGAGTTGGTTCGGCGCTACGGTGCCTCGCCGCCGCCTCCGGAGTAGGGCCACCGCCGGCCGATGCCGACATGCCCGAGCACCCAGCGGCCGAGCATCATGAACATGCCGAGTCGCAACGGGCCGCGATGCAACCTCCGGGTGGAGGTCGCGATCCACTCGTCGCGAACGTGGCCAACGCGGACCCCGGCGCGCTTGGCACGAACCAGCAGGTCGAGGTCTTCGGCGTGGTGGAGGGTCTCGTCGAACCCGCCGAGCTCCCGGAAAAGGGCAGCCTCGCACCAGAACATGTTTGCCCGGGTGCGCACCAGTCGCTTCCCGTTCTCCATCACCCAGAAGAACGCCCGATCGATGGGGTCGCGCCCGTCCGCGATGATCCGGATGCTTGCCACTCGCTCGCCGGCTGCTGCCCGTGCCGCGACCCGGGCGAGCAGGCCGGGCGCCATCCGCGAGTCAGCGTCCATGAAGACGAGCAGCCCGCCCGTCGCTGCCACCGCCCCGGCGTTCTTGGCGCGGGAGACCCCGTGCTCCGCGGCCACGACGACTCGGACCGCGGGCCCCGCCGCGGCCGCCCGCGCGGCACCGATCTCTCTGGCAAGCGCCGCGGTGCGGTCGGTCGAGCCGTTGCTGGCGACGATCGCCTCCACTTCGGCGAGCGGATAGGACTGCGCGGCGATGGAGTCGAGCGCGGCAGGCAGCAGCCGCTCCTCGTTGCGCGCCGGCAGGATGACGCTGATCTCAGGCATCGAGCAGCTCCGCGTAGGTGCCGGGTCGTTCCACCCGCGCCCGATGCTCGATCTCGCGCAGCGTGCGTGCGCAGTCGCGTGAGTGCGGGGCTCCCTGCGGGTGCAGGTAGATCCGGGTTGCGGGCGCGCGAAGCAGCCGGGCAAGCGGTCGGGAGAGGAGTGCGCCGCCAACGCGCATCAGGGCTTCCTGCGCCGAGCCGGCACCCATGTATCCCGTGGCCGGCAGATCGATCCGAGTCCGTCGTCCCGGGTCTTGCCGCAGGACATGCAGCCCGCGCAGGGTGACGAGGTAGCGGAAGCCAGCCGAGCGCGCTGCTCCGGCGAGGCCGGGCCCGGCGAGCCAGCCGGGCGGGCAGAAGCCACCCGGCGCGAGACCCAGCCGATCGAGCCAGGCGCGTCCCGCCTCGAGGCGCTCCCGCATCTCGAGAGGCGCCAGCGCGAGGAACTCGCCGGCGTCGCCGGCGAACAGGCGGGCGCGGACCCGGTCGGCGACGGCCCCACGGTACGGGCCTTCCGCTCGGTGCGTCCATCCGTGTAGCACGATTTCAGAACCGGCTGCGGCCTCGTCGCGGACGAGCCGCTCCACATCAGCCATTCCGCGTGCATCGGCGCCATCCTCCGCGGGGATGACCTTGAGCACACGCGTGGCGACGCCCGCGTCATCCAGCCGCGACAGGAGCCAGCGGACGTGCGGCAAGGTCGATGGCGCGACATCGTGGACGGCGACGATCAGCACGGTGCCGGCGAGTCTACCCCTCGCCGCGGAATGAACCGCCGGTCGGCGGCGGCAGTACCCTAGGTGCACGTCGTGCCCGGCCTGGCTCCAGCCAGGCGAGCAACCCCCGATCGATAGGAGCTGCCGTGCTGGGCTACGCCGTCCGCCGCATCCTGTGGATCTTCCCGGTGCTGCTCATCGCCTCGATCATCACCTTCCTGATGATGCACGCGGCGCCGGGGAGCCCGTGGAGCCGCGAAGGGCGACAGCTCGACCCCGTGGTGATCGAGCGGCTCAACGAGCAGCTCGGACTCGATCAGCCGCTGCCGATGCAGTACCTGGCGTGGCTGGGGCGCATCGTCGTCGGCGACTTTGGCCTCTCGGTCGGTGAGCACCCGTTCCAGGTTCGCGACGTGATCGGGAACAGTGCCCTGCCCTCGCTGCAGTTGGGGCTGATGGCATTCGCCCTGGCGCTCATCGTTGGGCTGCCGCTGGGGATTGTCGCTGCCCTCCGACACCGTACCGTGATCGACTACGCGGCAACCGGGGTCGCCGTTCTCGGCATGGCGGCGCCCGCCTTCGTGCTCGGCGCCCTCTTTCAACTGGTCTTCACCGCGGGCGACTTTGATCCTCCGGGGCTGCTGCCACGCCACGGCTGGGATTCACCTCAGCACTGGATCCTGCCGACGGTTGCCCTTGCCGGCCTGCCGATGGCCCAGATTGCACGGTTCACCAAGGCGAGCATGCTCGACGTGCTGCACGCCGAGTACATCCGGGTCGCGCACTCGAAGGGCCTCGAGGAGCGGTGGATCGTCACCCATCACATGATCCGCAACGCACTGGTCCCGCTGGTGACCATCGCCGGACCGATCCTCGCCATCCT
>Ga0209640_10006567_pt1 | contig 10183 bp, 6 predicted proteins | sample RifCSP10_1_FD_184018 | JGI IMG/M metagenome (GOLD analysis project Ga0209640, IMG submission 184018) | Soil microbial communities from Rifle, Colorado - Rifle CSP2_sed 10_1 (SPAdes) (version 2) | ecosystem: Environmental > Terrestrial > Deep subsurface > Rock core/Sediment | place: Rifle... | reverse complement strand
CCCGCCGCGAAAACCCCGCGCTGCAGTCCGATGCGTCGCTGCGCTTCTTCCCCGTCGATAACGACAATCTGCTGTGTTATGCCAAGTCGGCCGGCGACCTCGACAGTCTGGTGGTGACCGTCGTCAATCTCGACCCGCACCACGTCCAGTCCGGCTGGGTGGAGCTCGATCTGGCGTCGCTCGGCATCGACACGCATACGCCCTACCAGATGCACGACCTGCTCTCCGGCGCTCGTTTTCTCTGGAGCGGCACGCGCAACTTCGTCCAGCTCGATCCGCAACACGCGCCGGCGCACGTTTTCGCGCTGCGACGCAAGGTGCGCACCGAGCGCAATTTCGACTATTTCCTGTAAGCCGACCCGGCCGCGCAACGATGGACAGGCCCGCCAACCTCCAGCGATCCGAGCCGCAGGTCGCAGAAGCCGCGCCGGCCGCGCCGCAGGATGACCCGCTCTGGTACAAGGACGCGGTCATCTACCAGTTGCACGTCAAGGCGTTCTTCGACTCGAATGACGACGGCATGGGCGATTTCCGCGGGCTGATCGAAAAGCTCGACTACGTGCGTGACCTGGGCGTGAACGCGATCTGGCTGCTGCCCTTCTATCCCTCGCCGATGAAGGACGACGGCTACGATGTCGCCGACTACCACAACGTGCACCCGCAGTACGGTACCCGCAACGACCTGCGCACGCTGATTCGCGAGGCGCACCGGCGCGGCCTCAGGATCATCACCGAGCTGGTGGTCAACCACACCTCGGACCAGCATCCATGGTTCCAGGCCGCACGCCGCGCGCCGCCCGGCTCCTCCAAGCGGGATTTCTACGTCTGGAGCGACAGCGACAAGAAGTACGACAAGACGCGCATCATCTTCACCGACACCGAGACGTCCAACTGGACGTGGGACCCGATCGCCAAGGCGTTCTACTGGCACCGCTTCTTCAGCCACCAGCCGGACCTCAATTTCGACAACCCGAAGGTGCTGAAGGCGGTGGTCCGAGTCATGCGCTTCTGGTTCGACATGGGGGTGGACGGATTCCGGCTCGATGCGATTCCGTACCTCATCGAGCGCGACGGCACCAGCAACGAGAACCTTCCCGAGACGCACGCCGTCATCCGGCAAGTCCGCGCGCAAGTCGACGCACATTACAAAAACCGGCTGCTGCTTGCCGAAGCCAACCAGTGGCCCGAGGACGTGCGCGAATATTTCGGCGACGGCGACGAGTGCCACATGGCCTACCACTTTCCGCTGATGCCGCGAATCTACATGGCGATCGCGCAGGAGGACCGCCACCCCGTGGTCGAGATCATGCAGCAGACGCCTGAGATCCCCGAGAACTGCCAATGGGCGATCTTCCTGCGTAACCACGACGAGCTCACGCTGGAGATGGTGACCAGCAAGGAGCGCGACTACATGTACCGGATGTACGCGGCCGACCCGCGCGCGCGCATCAACCTCGGCATCCGGCGCCGGCTCGCGCCGCTGATGGAAAACGACCGCGAGCGCATCAAACTGATGAACAGTCTGCTGCTGTCGATGCCCGGCTCGCCAATCATCTACTACGGCGACGAGATCGGCATGGGCGACAACATTTTCCTCGGCGACCGGAACGGCGTGCGCACGCCGATGCAGTGGAGCCCGGACCGCAATGCCGGTTTCTCGCGCGCCGACCCGCAGCGGCTGTACCTGCCGCCGATCATGGACGCGGTGTACGGCTACGAGGCCGTGAACGTGGAGGCACAGACGCGCGACCCCTCCTCGCTGCTCAACTGGATGCGGCGCATGCTGGCGGTGCGCAAGGCCAGCAAGGCGTTCGGGCGCGGGCGGCTGTCATTCCTCAATCCCGGCAACCGCAAAATTCTCGCGTACCTGCGCGAGTACGGCGAGGAAACGATCCTGTGCGTCGCCAATCTCGGCCGCTCGGCACAACCCGTCGAATTGGACCTCGCCCGCTATCGCGGACGCGTGCCGCTGGAGATGATGGGCCGCACCGCCTTTCCGCCCATCGGCGAACTGCCCTACCTGCTAACCCTGCCTGCCTGCGGCTTCTACTGGTTCCGCCTCGCCGCTGACGTTGAAGTGCCCCGCTGGCACGAGGAGCGGCTGCCGTCCGAAGACCGGCCGGTGCTGGTGCTGTTCGACGGCTGGACCAGTTTTTTCCGTGACCGCGTCGTGCCGTGGCGCATCCGCATGGCCGAGAAGCTGCGCGCGCAGTTTGAGACCGAACTGTTGCCGCGTTATATTGCCTCGCAGCGCTGGTACGCAGCCAAAGGCGAACCCATCAAGCGCGCCGCGCTGAGCGACTGGGTGCTGTGGGGGCCGGAACATTCTTCCTGGCTGATCGCGCTGTTGCAAGTCGAGGCGGCGTCGGGCCCGAGCGCATATTTCCTGCCGATGGCTCTGGCGTGGGAGGATGGCGAGGAGGAGCACCTGCATGCGCTCGCCACCGCGACCTTGGCGCGGGTGCGTCAGCAATCGCAGGTCGGCGTGCTCGCAGATGCGTTCGCCGACGAAGCGTTCTGCCGCGCGGTAGTGGAAGCCATCTGCGCCGGGCGCGAAACAGCCTGCGCGCACGGCAAGCTGCGCTTCACACCAACCAAGGCCTACACCGGCCTCGCCGGCCGCGCGGTCGCCAAGCTGCCGATGAGCCGGCCGAAATTCCAGGGCAGCAATACGGTCGTGACGCTCGGCGAGCGCCTGTTCCTCAAGGGTTACCGGCGCCTCAGGGCCGGCGTGAATCTCGAGTTTGAGATGGGGCGTTTTCTGACCGAGGTTGCGCGCTTTGCGAACTGCGTGCCGGTGGCAGGCGCAATCGAATACGTCGCCGCCGACGGTACCCCGACGAGCCTGGCGTTACTGCAAGGCTATGTCGCAAACCAGGGTGACGGCTGGTCGTACACGCTCGACTACCTCGAGCGCTACTTCGAAAGCCAGCTCGCCGCATCGGCCGCGCCGCCCGAGGACGTGCATGGCGCCTACCTGTCATTGGTGCACACCCTCGGCACGCGCACCGCGGAACTGCACAAGGCACTTGCGCTGCGCACGGGCGACCCAGCCTTCGATCCCGAGCCGCTGGCACCCGCGGACCTCGCCGGTTGGAAGCGGCGCGTCCACGAGGATGCCCTGGTCACGCTCGCGCTGCTCGAGCAGAACCACTCTCAGTTCCCTGCAACGGCGCGTGGGAATGCGCGCACACTGCTCGATGAGCGGCAACGGCTGCTCGCGCGGATCGAGGCCTGCGCCATGCCGGCGTGCACTGGGCTCAAAACCCGCTACCACGGCGACTACCACCTGAGCCAGGTGCTGGTGAGCAGCAACGATTTCGTCATCATCGACTTCGAGGGCGAGCCGGCACGGCCGCTGGCCGAGCGCCGCATGAAGCACTCGCCCCTGCGTGATGTCGCCGGGATGCTGCGTTCCTTCGATTACGCGCGGTGGAGCGCCGTGCTGCGTGACACCCACACCGACGCCGACCGGGCCAGGCTCGCGCCACTCGCGCATGGCTGGGAACGCCAGGCTCGCGAGATGTTTCTTCGCGCCTACGACGAGACCGCGCGCGATAGTGGCCTGTACGGGTCCTTCGCAGAAGTGCAGGGGCTGATCGAGTTGTTCGAGCTGGAGAAGGCGCTCTACGAATTGCGTTACGAAGTGACCAACCGTCCGGCCTGGATCAACGTCCCGCTGCAGGGCGTGCTCGTACTGTGCGGGCTTGCGCCGGACCCCGGAGCGGACAACGCAACGCACTCAAAAGGAGGCTGATATGGAAAAAGTCGACATCATGCTCGAACCCGTGAAGGCGTTCCTGGTTCAGATCGGCGGGTTCCTGCCCAAGCTCGCGCTGGCGATCGGGGTGCTTATCGCAGGCTGGCTGCTTGCCAAGGTCGCGATGTTCGCGATCGTCAAGGGCTTGCGCGCGATCAACTTCAACGTCCTCACCGAGCGCGCCGGCATGGACGGGTTCCTGCATCATGGCGGCATCAAGACCGACACCACCGGGATCCTGGGACTGCTCATCTACTGGCTGGTCATCCTGGCGGCCCTCATCATCGGCTTCAACAGCATGGGGCTCACTTACGTCACCGGGTTGCTGGGCCAGGTCGTGCTGTTCGTGCCCAAGGTCATCGTGGCGCTGCTGATCCTCGCCTTCGGCGCCTACTTCGCGCGCTTCGTCGGCAGCACGGTGGTCACCTACTGCAAAAACATCAACATTCAGGACGCCGAAGTGCTGGGCAAACTCGCGCAGTACGCCATCATGACTTTCGTCGTGCTGATCGCGCTGGACCAGGTCAACGTGGGCGGTGACATTGTCCGGCAGAGCTTCCTGATCATCCTGGCCGGGGTCGTATTCGCGCTGGCACTGGCTTTCGGGCTCGGAGGAAAAGCCGCGGCTGCTGAGCTCATCGATCGCTGGTGGCCCAGGCAAAAGAAGAACGACGGCGACTAGCGCGCGCGGCATGCCGAAATGCACGGTGATCGACCCGGCATACACGCTGGAGGCGGCGTGAACGAGCGTGCAGCCCTCGAACGCCTGGGCCGGATCCACGAGATCGCCCCTGATTACTACGATATCTGGGGCCGGCGCCACGAGGTTTCCGACGCGAGCTTGCGCGCGCTGCTCGCCGCGCTGGGCGTGCGCGCGGGAACGCCGCGGGAAGTCGAAGATTCGATTCGCGCCGCCGAGTTCGAGCGCTGGCGCACTGTGGTTCCACCGGCGATCGTGGTGCGCGAGGAAGCCGCACCGTGGACCATACGGCTGAATCTCCCGGCTGCGGAGGCGAATCCGCCGCTCGCCTGGCGTCTCACGGAGGAAGACGGCAAGCGGCACGAGGGCACGTTCGAACCCGCTTCGCTGAACGTCGTCGAATCCTTCGAGCGGGACGGCGAACGCTTCGCCGCGCGCGATTTCACGCTGTCGGTCGCCGCGCCTTGCGGCTACCATCGCCTCGCGATCCTGCGCGATGGCGCCATGCTCGGCGAAGCAACGTTCGTCGTCGTTCCTGCACGATGCTTCCGCCCGCTCGCCGTGGAGAACGACGGTCGCGTCTGGGGCACGGCGGTGCAGCTCTACGCGGTGCGTTCGGAACGCAACTGGGGCATCGGCGATTTCACCGACCTTGCGACGCTGCTCGCGCAATGGGGCGCGCGCGGCGCAGACGTTGTGGGAGTCAATCCCCTGCACGCCCTGTTCCCCCACAACCCCGAACACGCGAGCCCGTACAGCCCGTCCTCGCGCTGCTTCGTCAACGTGCTTTACCTGGACGTCGAGGCGACCCAGGACTACACCGAGTGCGACGAGGCGCTCGCGCAAGCGCGCACGCCCGAGTTCCAGTCGCGCCTGAAGGCGCTGCGCGACGCCGATCTGGTGGACTACGCCGGCGTCGCGGAGATCAAGCTGCCGATGCTCGAACGCTGTTTCGCGCATTTCCGCAGCCGCCACCTCGCTTCCGGCACGCCTCGCGCGCAGGCATTCCGCGCCTACCAGGCCGCGCACGCGCCGGCGCTCGGGCGGCACGCTTTGTTCGAAACGCTGCAGGAGCATTTCCACCACGAGGACTTGCAAGTCTGGGGCTGGCCGGCGTGGCCCGAAGCGTACCGCGATCCCGCCGCGCCCGAGGTTGCGCGGTTCGCTCAATCTCACGCCGAACGCGTCGAGTTCTACGAGTACCTCCAATGGCAGGCCGAGCTGCAGCTCGAAGCCGTCGGCCGGCGCTCCCTGGAACTGGGCCTGGGCGTGGGGCTGTACGAGGACCTCGCTGTTTCCATCGACCGCGGCGGCGCCGAGGCGTGGGCGAACCAGAATCTGTACGCCATCGCGGCGAGCGTCGGCGCCCCGCCCGACGATTTCAACCTTCGCGGCCAGGACTGGGGATTGCCGCCGCTCGCGCCCGAGCGGCTGCGCGCCGCGGCCTATGCACCGTTCATTGCCACGCTGCGCGCCAACATGCGCCATGCGGGTGCGCTGCGCATCGACCACGTCATGGCGCTCGCGCGGCTATTCTGGGTGCCGCAGGGCGGCGAGCCCCGCGACGGCGCCTATGTGCACTATCCGTTCGAGGACCTGGTGGGCATCGTCACACTGGAAAGCCATCGCAACCGCTGCATGATCATCGGTGAAGACCTCGGCACGGTCCCGGACGAAGTCCGCGCGACGCTCGCGCGCGTCGGCATTCTTTCTTACCGGGTGCTTTTTTTCGAACGGCAGCACTCGGGCGATTTCAAGCCGCCGGTCGAATACCCGGCGGACGCTTTGGTCACGGCCGCGACGCACGACCTGCCCACGCTTGCCGGCTACTGGGAGGGGCGCGACCTTGCGCTGCGCCGGGAACTCGGACTGTTCCCGACGGAGGATGCGCATCAGGCGCAGCTACTCGCGCGCGCGCAGGACTGCGCGCGGCTGCTGCTCGCCCTTGAGCGCGAAGGGCTGCTGCCCGAGGGCGCCACCGTGGACCCCATGTCGCTGCCGGAAATGACGCCGGCCTTGCTGCGCCAGCTGCAGGCGTTCCTCGCCCGCAGTCCTGCATGCATGCAGGTGGTGCAACTGGAGGACGTAATCGGCGTGCGCGAGCAGGTGAACCTTCCCGGCACCACCAGCGAGCACCCGAACTGGCGCCGCAAGCTGCCGCTCGCGCTCGAGCGATGGCCCCGCGATGAGCGCTTCGCCGGGCTCACGCGCGCACTCGCGGCGCTGCGTCCGCTCGTGACCGGTACCGCGAAGCGCGACTGAACTGCACAATGCATAGGCTACCAACACCCGGTTCGGCGCAGGCCAACGGCGTAGAACTGGTTGAGACCTGCCGCGTAAAGGCGATCGAGCTGCTGCGCAATAACCTGTCGCCGCAAGGCATCCTCGCCGCGACCCCCCACGCGCGCGCCGAGTCGCGCGGCTATGCGGCGATATTCGGTCGCGACGCCGCAGTGTGCGCGATCGGCATGGCGCTCTCGGGAGATGCCGTGCTCTTACGCGAGGCCGCGACCGGGCTGCTTACGCTTGCCGGGCACCAGGCGGCAAACGGCCAGATCCCGAAATTCGTCGACGTGCGAAGGCACGAGGCCGACTTCTGGTACCTCGGCTGCATCGACGCCACACTGTGGTGGCTGATCGCGCTCGACTTTCTCGATTACCGCGACCCGGCCGGCAAGCTGCGGCAGCGGGTTGCGCCCTCAGTCGCGAAAGCCATCCAGTGGCTGGGCGCGCAGGAGCACCAGCGTTTTTTCCTGCTCCAGCAGAACGAGGCAAGCGACTGGGCCGACATCATGCCGCGCTCGGGCTTCGTGCTCTACACCAATGCGCTCTGGTTCTGCGTCAAGCGCCTTTACGGACTCCCGCATGCTGACGAGACACGCGAGAATTTCAACCAGCTTTTCCATCCGTTCAGCGCCAATCTGGCCGAATACCGGCGGGCCCGACTGCTGGCGCATTACGTGAAGCGCAACGCGAGAAACCGCGACCTCTACCTCTCCTTCGTCAACTTCACCTTTTTCGGCGAGGAAGGCGACGTCTTCGGCAACCTGCTCGCGCTGCTGTGCGGCCTCGCCGACCGGGAGGCCACCCGGCGCACGCTGCTCGCGCTCGATCGCGCGGGCATTGCGGAATCCTGGCCGGTGCGCGTGGTGTGCGAGCCGATTCCTGCCAGCAGCTTCCTTTGGCGTGCGTACATGTCACGCCACCGGCAGAACCTGGAGTGGCAATATCACAACGGCGGCGTGTGGCCGTTCGTCGGCGGATTCTGGGTCACCGCACTGGCGCTGGCGGGCGGGCACGACAGGGCAAATGCCGAGCTCGCGAAGCTCGCGGGTGCCAATGCGCTGGATGGCTGGTCATTCAACGAGTGGCTGCACGGCCAGAGCCTTGCGCCGCGCGGCATGCGTGGCCAGTCATGGAATGCCGCGGCCTTCCTGATGGCCATGGACGCTGTGCGCACGGGTAGTTCAGCCTTCGCGCGACGGCCCCGCTAACCGCGTCGATCGTGGGATGGTAGCGTGGCTGACGATGAAATGGTTTTGCCGAATGCAGAAGCCGGCGTGCTCATTTGGCAGGCCCGCGGGATTGCTCGCCGGTTGCCGCGGGAGCCAGGGTGTTCGCGCACTGCTCCAGCCACGAGCGCGCGGCACGGACGTCCGGCAGGCGCCAGCGGGCAGCCGACCGGCCGGGTCCCACTTTAATCGAGTGTCCATTCATGGCATTGACAACGGAAAATCCGTACTCGTCGGTCACATCGTCGCCGAGGAACACCGGGATTTTCCCGCGAAACGGTTTTTCAGACATGAATTCCGTAATCGTAATCCCTTTGTCGCGTCCTATGGGTATGATTTCCACCACCATTTTTCCGCGCTGCAGCCGCAGTTCCGCTGCAGAATTCAACAACTCCCGCAGCAGCCGGTGCAAGTGCCCTCCCAGGCTCGGGACCTGCCGGTAATGGATGGCCAGCGTCAGGCCTTTTTCCTCCAGCAGCAGACCGGGATGGCGCGCGGCGAGTGGCGCAAGCCTGTGCATGATCTTGTCAAACCGGTGCGAGGGGGCCGCGTGTCGGTGCACAACTCCGGAACCGTCGCGGCGTTCGCTGCCATGTTGGCCGGCGGTCGGAAGGCGCAGCGGTGCGAAGAGATTATCTACCTCGCCAATCGGGCGCCCGCTGACGAGCGCGATCGCTTCCCCGGTGGCCGTGCGTAGCTGTACCAGCGTTTGCTTAAGTTCGCGGTCCACCGTTACGCCCGCGGGGGTGGCGGCAAGCGCGAGCAGCGTGCCGTCGATATCGAGGAAAAAAGCCCAGCCTGGCTCGGCCTTGGGCAGGCGCGCTGGCAGGGACCGATTTTTCTCCTGTTGCCGAACCATAGCAGCCTGTCGGACCTGATCTGTTATTGCAAAAGAGGATAACAGATGTGCGAATTTACCCGCGCTTTTCCCGCTGAGGGTTGACAAGGGTCAAGGCTCGGCAGTACCTACGAAATCAAGGGCGGTTCAATTTCGGTTCGCGACGCGTCACCTCGTGTCGGATCTCGCGCAGCTTGGCCTTGACCTTGGCCGCATTCTTGCTGCCCATTCGAATCATGATCTTCTGGCCCGCCGAGCGCGCTTCCAGAGCGGGATCCGCAAATTCGTACATGACCTTGGGTTGAGTCAGCTTGATGGGTCCGCCGCTGTCGGGCGCATCCAGCAGATCGTCGAGCGCCTCAACCAAGCGGTCGTTGAAATATCGTTTCGGATACCCCAATTCTTCATAGGCCCGCTGGAATAGCGGATAGAAATGGATATAAGCGTTGACGAGTTTCGGGGCATCGACTGCCTGCGCGATCGTCACGTACGCAGTATAGCGCGCCGCATTGCCGGGGCTGATGACCGTGTTGTCCACCGTGCCCAGCCGGGCGAACGGCTGCGGGACCGGTTTGACCGGCATCATGCGCACAGGGGCCTTCTTGCGCGGCAGATTATCGATGGTGGCGACGATGCGGCGGATCATCAGGTCGGGATAAAAGAACTTCGTCAACGATTCCGTACCGAGCAGTCCCGCCAGCGCCTTCCACATCGCGGCGTCGCTGTCGCCGAGCACAGGCAGGGGCCGCGCCGGGTCCGTTTCGAGGGGGTGACGTATTGCGGGCGCGGCGCTGGCCGCGGATGGGGCCGGTAGTGCTTCCGAGTGCGTTGGCGGTGGCACGGACTGCTGCAGGCTCTGCTGCCAGTAGTAGTACGTGGCGGCACTCCCCAGGATGAAGACAAGCAATACCCACCAGATTGTTCGTTTCATAGTCATGGTCCCCGCAGGGGTTGAAGACACGTGCTCTATTGATTGATTTTTCCGGACACAAAACGTGCATAGCCCGGGACGTGCCCGGGCTTGGCTAAGCTGGTAAGCGACGCGAGCCGGCACCTCGGGTTGATGCCCGAGGTGCGCGATGATTTTGTGGGCAAGAGTATCATCGTCGAGCATTAAATCGGCGCTCCCGATTGCGGTTTAACGCGCAGACCTCTCTGGCCACTTGGATTACAAAAAGCCGGGCTCGTTCCGCCAAAGAGGACAATCGTTCTTGTGCCGCGTGTCGCGTTCGCGAAGTTGATGCGCCAGAACGAAAAAAAACCAACGGATCGATTAGCCGAGCGTCTTGTGGATGCGCATGAAGTTCAGCCAGTTCATGAAGCCGGCGGTGGTGTAGAACACCGGCTTGCCGCTGAAGTCGCCCCAGCACTTG
>Ga0209640_10006566_pt1 | contig 10184 bp, 7 predicted proteins | sample RifCSP10_1_FD_184018 | JGI IMG/M metagenome (GOLD analysis project Ga0209640, IMG submission 184018) | Soil microbial communities from Rifle, Colorado - Rifle CSP2_sed 10_1 (SPAdes) (version 2) | ecosystem: Environmental > Terrestrial > Deep subsurface > Rock core/Sediment | place: Rifle... | reverse complement strand
GGGCTTCCCGTGGCGGGCGGGTCGGCGCACGCCCGACGACCTCGTCGACGCGTCCGTCTTGCGAATCGAGTCGGGCCGCATGACGCGCGGTTCGGTGGCCGCCGCAGCAGGAGGAGCCCGGGTCTGCGCGGTGCTCGTCTGGTCTCACCGTTTCGGCGACTTGGATCTTGCCGAGTCCCTCTCGCCCCATGGATACATCGAGACGAAGCGGTACGGTCCGGTGCGGACGCTCTTCACCCGCCCTTGCTCTACGACGGCCCTGCCTTGATCCGCCCGAGCTGATCGAGGGCTCGGAGGGGCGGGACGCGTTCGATGGCCTTGCTGAACGAGAACACCTCGGCGAGCAGGTTGAGCGTCAGCAGTACGGCCAGCGTCACGTTGCGGCCCACCGGGGTCATGGTGAGCATTGCTCCGACGCCGAGCGCAGCGCCGAGAGCGTTCGCTCCTGCATCGCCCAGCATGATGCGCTCGCGGAGATCGTCAGGGAACAGGCCGACGACCGAGCCCATCAGCGGGGCGAGGGCGATGCCCACGACGTTGGCGCCGGCGGCCGCGGCCAGCGGGACGTACGCGATGACGCCCACTTTGATCACGCGGCCGGGCGCCCGATCCAAGAGGTTCGCGAGATTCGCGGCCAGGGCGATGATGAGGCCGTCGAGGACCAGACGATCCGGCTCGCCGGCCGCCACCGGCGATGCGAGGACGAGCGCCAGGAGGCCCCCACCGGCGAGTTTGAGTCCGCCGGTGGTGAGTCGTCCCCGCGCCATTGCTCGCAAGTGCCCGCGAAAGCCCTGCGCCGACTGCTCAACCGCGACGTCATCGATGAACCCGAGCAGGGCGAATCCGAGGACCGCCACCAGAACCAGGGCGCGGGCCTCCGTGAGCGTTTCGTTACCGACGTCGAACACCCCGAGGACGACCCGGCCGCCTTCGATGACGACCAGGCCCACCGCGAGCAGAATCCCGCCTCCCGTGGGCACGCGGTGGCCCCGGTAGTTGGCCCGCTGGAGGCCGTCGGCGCTCAGAAAGTCGCGCCCCGCGGCGAGGACGAGTCGGACGATGACAAACCCGACGACGAACGCGATTGCCAGGGTCATTCCTGGAACCGCATCGCCATGTGCACGAGCACCGGGTTCAGCACGCCGAGAACCATGCCGGGGACCGCGATGCCCGAGTCGTTCAGGGCAAAGCCCAGCACTCCAACCACGAGGAGTCCGCCGAGGACGATGCCAAAGGTCGGCACCCGTTCCTCCACGACTTGGATAAAGCGCGGCCGACGCCAGAACAGGTAGGCGATGAAGCTCAGGGCACCCGGCACCATGACCAGCCAGATGGAGCTGGTGATGACCCGAATGTTGGCCGCGAGCTTGCGGAGGATGACAGTGACGAAGGCTCCGCCGCCCTGGGCATCGACCTGCTCGTACAGACGACCCAGATGAGTGCGGTCCCCTTCGGGCTGCGACAAGTCGAAAGCGGTGAAGGCGCCGATCACAACCAGGGTCCCCGCGCCAATGAGCACGATCGTCCGGAGGCGAATCCTCGAGCCGTACAGCCGATAGCCGACGTAGGCGAACGCGGGCACGGCGGTCAGCACACCGCCGACGTCGGCCCCCCAGGCCGGGAGTCCGTCCACCACGAGAAGGAAGCCGAGCAGACCCGAGGCGGCGAGGGCGCCTCGCCGTCCGCCGATCCGATGGGCCAACAGGACGGCGAGGGCGATTCCCCCGGAGGCGAGTTGGGCGAACGTCAGGTTGTTGATGCCCGCAAACCTCCCGGCGATGATCGGGGAGTCACCGAAGGCCGTGTTGAAGAGAAGCTCGGTGTCGCTCATGACCGTCGTCCCGACGATCACTCCCACGACGACCACGAGGAGCCAGCCCGCGGACGCCACCGGGTCGGAGCGGCCCACCATCCACGCGATCGCCGCGAGCACGGTGGCCCCCCCGAACACGAATGGGAGATACGCGCCGAAGCCCAACCCCGCAAAATTGATCGCTCCGGCGAGGTAGGTCGCGGGGAGCACGGCGAGAACCCCGAGAGCAGCCGCCCCAACGATGCCCCGGATCCGCCGCATCCGCGAAAAGTGCAACACCAGCCAGGCGCCGACGCACAGCAGGAGCTGCAGGATGATGAAGAGACCCGACATCACCCCCACGGCGTCATCGCGAAAGACGGCTTCGGCGTTCTCGCGCATGAGCAGTGCTTTGCGCTCGGCGAAACTGCCCGACGTCCGCCCCTCCTCGAACGCGCGACCCTCCATCGAGTCGGGTCGCTGCGCCCCCATGAGGTTGGCGATCCCCGCGCCAACGTCGTACAGGGTCACAAAGCCGTCTCGGCGGGTGGTGGAACTGCCAAGCAGGGACGGCTTCCCTCCTGGTCGTCGGAGTCCGACGATGGTCAGCTGCGGTTCGCCGACGGGCGACGCCGGGGCCACCACCAGGACACCATCGCGGTCCAGATCGACATGCACGAGGAGTCGGGCCGCGAGGTCGTCCGCGGCCTCAAGGGCGGCCTTCGACATCTCGTCACGCACGGACTCCCGAACGAACGAACGGTAGGCCTCCGTGCGGACGAGGTCCGACGCCTCGACGAGCACCACGGCACGCCCTCTCCATTCGGCGGCGAAGGCGTCCTCGACGGCGGAGGGGTCGAGCCGAAGACCGAAGGCGGCGCGTCGGTCGGCGACGAGCAGTCCACGGTCGACGCGGCCTCCTGGAACGCGACCCTCACCATCCATGAGCGCGGCGGCGGCCTGGCGGTCGTAGGCATCACCGGTTGTTTCCTCCGCTTGCCGGTCGGCGTTGGCAATCACCGCGCGGTGCGCGCCGGCATCATCGAGCGTGTCCCCGAGGGCCCCCACTTCCGCGTCGAAGAGCTCGCGCGCCTGTCGCGCGACGTAGGACGGCGTCGACACCATCAAGACGTTGGCGGATGACCCATGCCCCATGCGGCGGGCGTACACGTCGACCGCTGCCTCGTCCTCGAAGATCTCGTCCGGTGAGAGGGCATGGCCGGATTCACCCGGCCCGACCGCGCGGGTTCCCGCACCGATCGTCGCATAGCCCGTCCCGGGCTCGGTCTTGCGGCGCACCACCCGCACCGCAAGCGCTCCGATGGACGCGTCCTCGAGGAGGGCATCGAGGGTTGGCGTGTCGGCGTCCTCGTACGCCTGCCAGGTCACATGGGGCAACGAGAGCACCAGCAACCCGCGCACCTTCGGCTCCGGCGGCGGGTCGTCTTCGCTGCCTACCGCTGGGGCCGGCGCCGCGGACAGGGCCAAGCAGATTCCCACCACACCCGCTACGACGACGGTCAGCCTCGCCCTCACGGGATGCTCCTCCCTTGTGCCCGCATCCGCCCCAATGCGGGCGGATGAATCACTCCCACATACAACGCCGTGCCAAGCGCGCCGAGACCCGCCAACACGGCGATCGAGGCCGGCCGCCCGCTCGGATCGATGGCGCGCCACCCGACCCACATCCCCGCGCCCGCGACGGCTGCCACCGGCATCGAGCGCGCAAGGGCGGCCGGGAGGAGCGACACCCCCGAACGCCGCGCCACGAAGATCCCGAGCACGATCGCCCCAACGGTGTACGCGAGCGCGAGGCCGAGCCCCATGACAAAGAGGCGCCCGGTCGGCCCCTGCGACGGGCCGACCGCGAACATGAAGACGGCGCCGCCGAGCGCCGACCCCACCGAGACGATCGTCGGTGTCCTCGCATCGGCGAGCGCGTAGGACGCCCGCGTCAACAAGAGAAAGACGCTGTACGGGAATAACCCGAGCGCCAACGCCGTGAGCGCACTCCCCATCATGGAGACGCCCACCGGCGTCGTCTCCCCGAAATTGACCGCGCGCATGATCGGTTCGGCCAGAGCAACGTAGCCGGCGGCGGCAGGGACAACGAGCAGCGCGAGTGCGTCCAGACCCCACCGCAGCGACCTCCCGAACGCCGTGAGGTCGCCCTCAGCCACGTGCTGGGTGAGGTCGGGAAGGATGGTGTCGTGAATTGATTGGCCGAGCACGGCGTACGGGACGAGAAAGAAGACGTAGGCGACGTAGTAGGCAACGACGCCCCCGGGAACGGCCATCCCGACAACGAGCGCCGCTGCGAGCAGGATCCCCACGCTCGCATTCTGGAAGCCCGCCCACGCCGCATGGTGGAGCGTCCGGCGCACCAGCGGGTCGCGCCACCCGAACCGGGGCCGAAGACGGAACCCGCTGCGGACGAGGACGAAGGTTGGGACGGCGACGAACCCGGCGACGCCGAGGGTCCCGGCGACGCCGAGGACCACCTTTTCGGTCGTCGTGACGGCCAGAGAGGGAGCCTGACCGTCGCGGAGCAGTGCGAACACGGCCAAGCCCGCCACCATGATCACGGTGTTGGCGATCGGCGCCGCCGCCGACACTGTGAAGCGGCGCCGGGCCTGAAGTACCGCCGTCGCCACGGCCCCGATCGCGTACAACATGACCTGAGGAATGAAGAACCGAAGCAGGAACGTGGACAGCTCTCGCTGGGCCTCGGCGGTCTCGGGGTCAGCCACTCCCCCACTCAGCACGGTGGCGATCTGCGGAGCGAACACCACGCCGACCACGGCCACTGCTCCCATGGCCGCGAGGCCAAACCCCAGCAGTCCGCCAGCCAGAACTTCGGCGTCTCGATCGCGGCCCGAGTGGAACAACTCGACAAACCCCGGCACGAGCACGGCCGACAGGGCGCCGGCGGCGAGGAGCTCGAACAGCACGTTCGAGACGAGATTGGACCCCTGAAACGCGTTGCCGAGATGCGTCGTTCCGAGCACCGCCGCGATCACCAGGACACGCGAGAACCCGAACACCCGAGACGTCGCGGTCGCAGCCCCCATCGCCACGGCCGAACGCCGGGCGCGGTTCCCTTGTGACCGCGTGCTCGGTGGAGTCGAGCCGCCCCCGGGTTGCGCACCTTCGAGCGTCGTCGGTCTCACCTCGTCATCAAGGTCCGGAAGGGCCGGGGATCAGCGCCGATGCTCCCGACGCCGTGCCATAGTGGCCCCGCTGACCGCGCCCGAGGTCGGCGAGCGCCAAGACGACGGCAAGTCGGCCCGACGCCTCGGACGCGTGGTCCACCGTCGACACCCGGTCCTTGAGGTCATCGGACGACCGGACGCTTTCGGCAACGGTTCCGCGCTTCTTGCCGGAGGGGTCCGCAGCGAGTTCGGCGCCGAGGGTGAGAAGCGAGGCGTCTGCCATCGCTCGAACCGCGGCGGGGAAGAGGTCATCGACGGCCTCCCCGTCCGCATCCGCAACCACGGCTACGCGAGCGCCGGGGCCCGGGTAGGCGGCGAGGTCGAAGTCAGCACCTCCCGCGCGATCGACGGTCACCAATCCGGCGTCGACCAACGTGACCAAGGGATCGGGTAGCGCATCCGCGGGAGGCGCATCCGCCGGGGGCGGCTCCTGGGGAGGCACGGCCACGACGAATTCCCCCGCCGCGACACGAGCGGCAAGCTGCTCGAGCGCCACGCGGCGAAGATCATCGACGTCCGCTCGGGGAAGCCCGACGATCGAGCGCAGCCGGGTGCGCTCGTCCAGATCGTCCGCCGCCCATGCCGGCTCGAGCCACAGAACCGCCGGGGCGACGGCGCCGGCCTGGCGCACCGCCTCCACCACCGCGTGCGTGTCGTCTTCACTGGCACCGCGCAACGCGACGATCACGACCGGAACCGGAACATCGGAGGTCAACCGGCCCTCGAGAGCGAACGGAATCTCCGCCTCGGCGAAGGTTCGCACCTCATGCATTTCGCCCTCGAGCCGCTCATTCTCGCGGTGCTGCTCCTCGGCGTTGCGCTCGACGCGGTCGATCTGAGCCTTGAGGCCGTCGACGATCGCGCGGTCGATGACCGTGGACCCCACCACGATGCCGAGGGCGAGGGCGAGGAACACCGCGATGAGGGAGACGAGGTGGAAGCGAAAATTGATCATGGGAGGTGGGGATGCCGAATCGAGACGCTAGAAGCTGTCGGTGATCGAGAACCAAAGGTCGCGCAGCGTGACTTTCACGCCATCGAGGAAAACCTGGAGCGACTCGCTGACGAGCACGATCATGAGGACCGCAACGAAGGCGGAAAGGACGAGCCACACCACGTCCCGCCGACGCACCCTCGACTCGTAGAGGCGGTTGACCCCCTTGGCGTCGACGAGCACCGGGCCGAGCCGAAGGCGCGTCAAGAAGGTGGAGGCCATGCCCTTGCGGCCCTTGTCGAGAAACTCCACCATCGTGGCGTGGGTGCCGACGGCGACGATCAGGGAGGCCCCGGCCTCATAGGCGAGGAGCATGGCCACGTCCTCACTCATTCCCTCGGCGACGAACTCCTGATACTCAACGCCCCACGCGAGCAGCTCCTCGCGACCGGGCGCCCGTCCGTCTGGGTGCACGTGGTGGATGAGTTCCGCCCCACATCGCACGGCGCGTTCGGTGAGCGAGTCGAAGTCACCGGTGATGATGTCGGGCGTGAACCCGATGTCGAGCAGCGCATCCGCGCCGCCGTCGACCGCGATGAGGACCGGTTGGAACTCGCGGATGTAGGGACGGAGGGTGCGCAGGTCGTTCTTGAAGTCGTGCCCACGAACGACAACGAGGGCGTGCCGGCCCTCGAACTTCGTCCGTAACGCCGGAAGCTCGAGCGGCTCGAAGAACAGGCGGGCCTCTCTGCGGATGTACTCGAGCGTGTTCTCGGCAAACAGTTCGAGCTCGTCGCCGATCGCAGAATGGGCTGTCGCCATGGCCTCGGTCACGAGCTCCAAGGACTGCCGAACGCCGTTCCCGACGAGATGCTCGCCTCGCCAGATCTCCCCGCCCTCCACCCGCACACCGTCACCATCGCGAAGCGCATCGAGCAGTTCAGGCCCGACACCATCAACGAGCGAGACGCCGCCACGGAGCAGCACGATCGGGCCCTGGTTGGGATACCGCCCCGAGATCGACGGCGCGGCGTTGATCACCGCGGCCACGCCCGCTTCGACGAGCCCCTCTGCGGCAACACGATCGAGATCGCGGTGATCGATCACCGCGATCTCGCCGGGCTTGATGCGCCTGACCAGCGTCTTGGTGCGTCGATCGACCCGGCATGTCCCGGTGAGGACGCTCATCTCGGCCTTCATGCCGGTCTGGCCCCGCTGATTCAAGATCGATCCTTACTGGCTGACGCGAGCAGTTCCTCCGCATGGCGGAGCGCCTTTTCGGTTCCCTGGCCGGACAGCATCCGCGAAAGCTCGATGACGCGCCGCTCGCCGTCGACCGTCATCGCCGCGGCCACGGTCCGTTCGCCGTCGCGTGCGTCGACGACCGCCTTCTCGACGGCGATGTGTGCGTTGGCGAATGCCGCCACCTGGGCGAGATGGGTCACACAGAGCACCTGGTGTTCGCGGGCGATGAGCCCGAGCCGTCGTCCGACAGCCAGTCCAGCCTGGCCCCCGATCCCCGCGTCGACCTCATCGAACACGAGCGTGGGCGCGCCATCGCTCAGCAGCACCCGGGCCGCCAGCATCGTACGCGCCAACTCTCCGCCCGACGCCACGCGAGTCAGCGGCGCGGGCGGCTCACCGGGATTGGCCGCAAGCAGGATCTCCACCTCGTCAAAGCCATGTTCCGGAAGGTCGCCCGGCGGTCCCGAACGCACGTCGATCGCGACGCGGGCAGACGGCATCCCGAGTTCTTGCAGCTCGTCCGCGATGGCAGAGGCCAAGGCGACCGCGCACCGCCGGCGGGCGTCGCTGAGGACGCCGGCATGCTCCACGGCCCGCACGAACTCCTCCTCGCGCGCGCGCTCGAGCTCACGGGCCCGCTTCTCAGCGGACAACAGCCCGTCGAGTCGCGCCGCCGCTGCGTGTCGGAACGCGAGGACCTCACTGAGACCCTCGCCGTACTTTCGTCGCAGCTCGCGAAGTAGCCGGCGACGCGCCGATACGTCCTCGAGGCGAGCGGGGTCCTCTTCTGCGGCTTCCGCAACGTGTCGGATGTCGCGGGCGATCTCCGAGGACGCCTCTTGCACAACCTTGAGTCGCTCCTCGAGGTTCTCGAGCGTTGGCACCGCGTGGAGCACCGCGCTCGCGCGCCCGAGAGCGTCGATCACCTGCTGGTCGAGTTCCTCATAGGCGGCCTCCGCAGCTTCTCGAATCGCGCGGGCCGAGCCGAGGGACGTCTCGGTCGCGGCGAGGCGCTCGTCCTCCTCGGCGTCCTCGATGGCGGCGGCGTCGATCTCCTCAACTTGGAATCGCAAGAGGTCGGCCTCACGAGCGCGCTCGCGTTCGTCGCCACCGATCTCCGAGAGGGCAGACTCGAGATCGCGGACTCGAGCTCGGGCGTCGCGATACTGCGCGAGGGCCGCCGCCACCGACGCTCCACCGAACCGGTCGAGGGCGGCACGCTGCGCGGCGACCGAGAGCAACGAGTGATGCGAGTGCTGGCCGTGAAGGTCGACGAGCTGGCGACCGACCTCGGCGAGCGTCGCTGCGGGAACCATTCGACCGTTGACGTAGGCACGGCTGCGGCCCGTGGCGGGAATGACGCGGGCGAGGACGACCTCATCTTGATCGAGCGCGATCTCGTCCTCGACGTCGCGACTCCCGAGCGCCACAAGACCCGCGACGTCGTCGAACCGCGCCTCGACGCGGGCTTCACTCTCGCCCGCTCGCACCAGACCGGCGTCGGCGCGGGCGCCGAGCAGGAGTTCGATCGCTTCGACAACGAGGGTCTTGCCCGCGCCCGTCTCGCCCGTCAACACGGTCATCCCGGGCCCTAGCACCACGGTGAGGTCGGCGATGACGCCGACGTTCTCCACCCGCAACTCCCTCAACACCGGCGCGTCACCCCGCCCGATCAGGCAACTGGAACTTGGCCTTCAGCACTCCGTGGAAGGTCCGGCGGTCGATGACGAGGAGCCGCGCCGGCCACTCCCCCGGGCGGCAGGTGACCCCGTCGCCCACCGAGAGGGATCCGAGCGTCCGCCCGTCGATCGTGAGCTCCACCTCGGGTTCGGCCGCGACCTCGAAACGAAGCTCCTCGTCGGGAGCAAGGACGAGCGAACGGTCGAAGAGCATGTGCGGCGACACCGGCGTCAGGAGCAGGCATCGCAGGCCGGGCGAGATGATGGGTCCTCGAGCCGAAAACGCGTACGCGGTCGACCCGGTCGGCGTCGAGACGATGATGCCGTCAGCGGCGTAGGTCGTGAAGAACTCCCCGCCGATCGAGACGGCGAGTTGCACAAGGCGTCCCGAGTGCGCCTTTTCCATGAGGCACTCGTTGAGCGCCCACCATGACCCGCCGGCTGGTCCCGACGATTCGACCGTGACGCGGACCACCATGCGCTCTTCGACGTCGACGTCTCCGGCGATGGCGCGTTCGAGGGCGGCGTCGAGGTCGTCGGCCTCCACGCCGGCCAAGAAGCCGAGCTGGCCGAGATTGACCCCGAGCACGGGAACCTGCGCCTGGTAGACGAGATCCACGGTGCGCAGCATCGTGCCGTCGCCGCCGAGAGAGACCGCGAAGTCGAGGCCGGGCCCGAACGCATCGGCGGGGACGCCATATTCGCCGAGGCCGACGGCGTCGGCGTCCTCAGCCACAAGGCGGACGGTCACGCCACGCTCGGTCAGCTTGGCCGTGACGACGCGCACGAGGTCGGCCGACGCCGTTCGGTGCGGGTGAGGAACGAGGCCGACGGCGGTCATGGCTCGCTCCGATGGGCCTCGTCGACGACGGCCATCACCTCTCGCTCGTCGACCGATGGGGTGTCTCCCCGAACCAGATGGAGGAGGAACTCGATGTTCCCCTGCGCCCCCCGCACCGGTGACGGCATCACGTTGACCGACGCCAAGCCGCGGGTGCCGAGATGGCGCACCACCCGAATCAGGACGTCTCGATGGATCGCCGCGTCGCGCACGATCCCACCCTTGCCGACGTTGCCGCGTCCCGCCTCGAACTGCGGCTTGACCAGAAACACGAACGACGCTCCCTCCGACGCCAGCGCTGCCAGTGCCGGGGCGACCGTTGTGAGCGAGATAAAGGAGAGGTCAGCGGTGACGATCGAGGGGCTCTCGCCGACGTCGGCTGTCGTGAGGGTGCGGACGTTCACGCCCTCGAGCACCGTCACTCGAGGATCGGCTCGGAGGCGGGCCATGAGCTGACCGCGGCCCACGTCGACGGCGACCA
>Ga0209640_10006564_pt1 | contig 10187 bp, 12 predicted proteins | sample RifCSP10_1_FD_184018 | JGI IMG/M metagenome (GOLD analysis project Ga0209640, IMG submission 184018) | Soil microbial communities from Rifle, Colorado - Rifle CSP2_sed 10_1 (SPAdes) (version 2) | ecosystem: Environmental > Terrestrial > Deep subsurface > Rock core/Sediment | place: Rifle... | reverse complement strand
CCCGCCCTCCTTTGCCGGAAGGTGTCCTCCAAGGGGGCGCGGCCGCCCCCGGCCGCGCAGTGTCGGCGCACGCGCCCGCTTCCGGCCGCGAGCCCGGCGCGTTGCGCGGACGATTCAACCGATTCGTGCTGCGCCGCGGGAGTTCGCGCATACCTTTGGCGAGTGTGAGGCGGGCACTTGCATTTTTCGCCGCGGGGTTGGTCGCTGCGGCAATCGCCGTGGCGATCTGGTTCTGCTCACCTCCAAAGCCGGACGGAGGGAGTTTCGATCGGCGGCGCGGGAAGGTCGCGAGTGTCGCGGAGGATCCCGTGATCGCGCACCCCGGTGGATTCATCAGCCAGAATGTGCTGCTTCGGAGTGACACGGGATTGCAGGTCGAACTGTGCGTGCTGCGTCCGGCGGATGCGGCCGGCCCGCTTCCGCTCATAGTCTTGTTGGGAGGACATCGCACCGGCCGTGATGCGGTTCATCTGCTTGGCTCCCCCCATGGAGTTGCGGTCGCTGCCTTGAACTATCCTTACGACGGCCCCGAGAAGCCGAAGGGCCTGTGGCAGGCAGTCAAGGTTGCGCGACTGGCAAGGCAGGCGCTCGCCGACACTCCCCCGGCCGCGCTGTTGGCGACCGAATGGCTTCTCGGTCAACCGTGGGTCGATCCTGCGCAGGTGGAGATTGCGGGTGTGAGCATGGGCGTGCCCTTTGCCGCCGCGGCGGGCGCCCTCGAGCCCCGGTTTCGACGTGTGTGGCTGATTCAAGGCGGCGCAGACCTTCGGGAATGGATAGGGCACAATCTCGACTCCGGTTTCCTTCGCGGTCCGATGCGCCGGTTCGCGGCGCAGTTCCTCCATCGTTTCGTGCATGGCTCCCGTTTCGAGCCTGAACACTGGGCGCCGCGAGTGGCGCCACGACCTGTCGTGATCATCGCTGCGCGGGGGGACTCGCGACTGCCTGTCGAGTTGGTGGAGCAACTTGGGGACGCGATCACCGGGCCGAAGGAGATGGTCTGGGTCGAAGGCGACCACATCGATCGCAGGCCCGAGGCGGTTCGCGAGATATTGGGTCTTGTCCAGGACCGGCTGAAGAGGGAGTCAGATCCTTGAGCGCGACACTCCGAGCTGCCTGCCAGCCGGCCGGCGCTCCGATCGCCGCTTGCGAATCGCTGCACCTGTGGTAGACAGGAGGCACTTGTGAGATCGTGCATCACGAGGCATGTGCGCGCGATGTCCCTCGCAGGGGGCGCGGCAGGAGTCTTTGCAACAACCCCAAAACATCAGGTCCACGATATGAATCGTTTCCTCAGGCTGGCTTCGTCCATCGCGACGCTTGTCACGGTCGGAATTCTTCCCGCCGTTTCCCAAACCACCGCCCCGCAGATGCCGGTGATCGTGATCCAGCAGGTGGATGCCGAAGACACCGATGTCTATGCCATGCTGCTCGCGCGAAACAATGAAACGATCAAGGAAAAGCTCGGATTCGAGAACTTCTTCCGGGTCTACCTCGGCGTGACCGCTGGTGAGGACACCGGCGCGGTCTTCGTGGTCACAGCCGCGGATTCCTTCGCCACGCTGAGCAAGAACTCGACGGTGGTCTTCGCCGATCTTGAGCTCGCGGCACGCGGCGATCAACTGGACGCGGTGCGGACACTCGGACCGCAGACATCATGGAAGGCCGTGCGTTTCCAGGGAGCCCATGTGGGCGCTTCGATCTACAATGCTTGGGTGAGTGTGACCGACGAACCCGGCTACCTGGCGGCGCTGGATGAACTGCGTGCACTCCTCGACGCCCGCGGATTGAAGGACGTGCACCTCAACTTCTACCGGGCGGTCGCCGGCCGGACCAACGCAACCCACTTCGTCTCTTTCAACGCGCCTTCGTCCGAGCAACTCGCGGCGTTCTTGGACGTGATGGCCACCGACGAGGCGATTCGCCTGTGGATCGTGGCGTCGGGGAAGCATCGCACCCTCGTGCGGACCGGCACCTACCTGGAAATCACCAAGTAAGCGCGGCGCGAATCTGAACCGGGCGGGCGGGGGCGCCCGCCCTCCCTTCGCGGAAGGAACTCTCCACGAGGGCGCTCACCCGTCCTTTCACGGAAGGAGTGCTCCAAGGGAGCGCGGCCGCCCCCGGCCGCGCAGTGTCGGCGTGCCATCGCAACCGGGCGGGCGAGGGAGCCTGCCCGCCCTTCGTGGAGGGAATTCTGCACGGGAGCGCCGGCACTCCTGTGATGGTGCCATAGGCCGCGGGTTCATTCGCCTTCCCATGGCGGATGGGCGGCGAACTTTCTCTGTCAGCATTCGCGATGGGAGAACACCAAGGGGCAGATCACTGCCTGTTGCCCACCCATGAATTCGCCCGCCCCGCTCTCCAAGCCGCTCACGATCACAAGTTGGATCCTGCGCATCGTCGCCGCGGTCATCCTGCTGCAGACGCTGTTCTTCAAGTTCACTGCGCATCCCGATTCCGTTTTTATCTTCACGGCGCTAAACCAGGAGCCGTTGGGCCGGATCGGCTCGGGCGTTGTCGAGTTGATTGCGAGTATTCTGCTCCTGCTGCCGGTTGCTGCTTGCGTGGCGAACGGTGCGCTCCTCGGCATCGGGGTGATGAGCGGCGCGATTTTCTTCCACCTCACGAAACTTGGCATCGTCGTCAATGGCGACTCCGGCTCGCTGTTCGCGCTCGCTGTCGTCGTTTGGGCGAGCTTGGCGATCGTGCTGTGGCTGCACCGGCGCCATTTGCCAATCGTCGGTTCGCGATTCTGATAACCGAAAGGAGCACTCCCATGAACCGTCGTCACACAATCCTGTCACTCCTCGTCGCGACTCTGCTCACGACCTCGCTCACCGCCGGTCCGGTCAACACCAACTGGCGGGGCCTCGCGATCAAGGGCTACGACCCGGTCGCGTATTCCACCGATGGCAAGCCGGTCGAGGGCAGCGCCGAAATGACCTTCGAGTGGGAAGGCGCGAAGTGGCGCTTCGCGAGCGCGGAGCATCGCGACGCGTTTGCCAAGGAGCCCGCGCGCTACGCGCCGCAGTTCGGCGGCTACTGCGCTTGGGCGGTAAGCCAGGGCTACACCGCCGACATCGACCCGGAGGCGTGGAAGATCGTCGATGGAAAGCTTTACCTGAACTACTCGCCCAAGATTCAAGAGAAGTGGGTGCAGGACATTCCCGGCAACATAGCAAAAGCCGAGGCGAACTGGCCGAAGTTGCGCGAGAAGTAGCCTGTCTTGCGCGGTAGGAGTCTGGTCAGGATCGGCTGAGATGGATGTTCTGTTGCTTCGACATGGTTGTGCTTGAATTCACAACGAGGTGGAGAAAAGGTCGCCTCCGGTTTGATTTGTAAGGGCCTTCGTATCAGTTGAATGCGCCTGCTATCCTAATCTCATCCTAGTTACTAGAAAATTAGGATTTGCTCGACAAGTCCTAATCTGACCCTAATTCGCCTCAAATTAGGATTAAAGTGGAAATTCCCAAACACCCACCGAATCTAACCTCGATATCAAACGCATTCACCGAAGGGCAGTTCACGAAACTGGTCAGTCAATGGCAGCGCTGGACCATCGACGACAGATACCTGCATTGGGACGACCTTCGCCATCGGACTCCACCGGACGGATGCACCCACGAGGAGTGGTGGTATGTTCTCAAGGTCGCACGCACTGGAAACTACAGGCCGATCGGGCTTCTCTCCAACGTGGGTGGCCCGTTCGTGTTTTGTCAGCCCAACAACCTTACCGAGTTGCTGCAGCAGGTCGACCGCGGTCTTGGCCTCACAATCGGATTGCCGGATGCAGTGTCGAGTGCCGCGTCGCGCGACCGCTATGTCATCAACACGCTGATCGAGGAGTCGATCACGTCGAGCCAGCTGGAAGGCGCGGCGACGACGCGTGCAGTCGCGAAGGAAATGCTTCGCTCAGGACGCCCGCCGCGCGACCGGAACGAGCGCATGGTCCTCAACAACTTTCTCACGATGCAGCGCATTCGCGAACTGCGCAGAGAGAGACTGACCGGGGATATCTTGTTCGAACTCCACCGGCTTGTCACGGACGGCACTCTCGATGACCCGGGTGCAGCAGGGCGATTCCGGCGCGCCGACGAGAAGATTCGTGTGATCGATCCGATCGAGGGCACGGAGTTTCATTTGCCGCCAAGCGCAGACGAACTCCACAAGCGAGTCGAAGCGATGTGCGCGTTTGCAAACGGCGAGACGCCCGGCTATTTCATTCATCCGGTTATTCGCGGGATTATTCTCCATTTCTGGCTGGCCTACGACCACCCGTTCGTCGATGGCAATGGTAGGACCGCCCGCGCGTTGTTCTACTGGTCGATGCTGCGAAACGAGTATGAGCTGTTCGAGTTCATTTCGATTTCGGAGATCATTCTGCGGGCGCCTGTGAAATATGCGCGTGCGTTTCTCCTCACCGAAACCGACGGGAATGATCTGACTTACTTCATCCTTCACCAAACCGAGGTTATTCGTGAGGCTGTGAAATCATTGGGAGCCTATCTCCAACGCAAGAGAGAGGAATTGCGTTCGGCCGGAGAGAGTCTGCGAGGGATGCAGGCGTTGAATCATCGCCAGCAGGCGTTGCTCGTACATGCGCTTCGCGAACTGGACACGATCTATCAAATCGTCGCGCACCAGCGCGCGCACGGCGTCACCCATCAGACTGCTCGCGATGACTTGTTCGACTTGGTGAATCGCGGGCTGCTCACTGTCCGAAAATCGGGTCGATCTTACCTGTTTCGAGCGCCAAGCGACTTGGCAGAGCGGCTCAAGCGACATCCGGCCCGAAAATCCAAGTAGTCCTTCATCAGCCGCTCAGCGCAGGCGGCGAATCGGGCACGGGCTCGCCGAATACCGAGCGCGTTTTCGCGGAGGGTGGACCACTTCCGAGACCCTTGCGGATCAGGAACAGCTGGCGCCTGTGGACCCGGAGATGCATTGCCGCGAGACAATGCCAATGGTGGATGTCGAGATCGCCAAACCACGGATGGGCGAAGCGCGGCGCGTCGGGTGGGCGCGGCAGATCGTTGCGCACGAGCGCCGGATACTCCGCGAGCAACCGGCGGAAGTCCAACATCACGCCGATGCCGTGGCTGCCCGTCGGCTTTACGCCCGCGATATCCATCGCAAACGGCGGGGTTTGGCCGCGGCTCAGGAAGACAAGGACCTTTGAAACCGAGCTGCCCACGATTACGAGATGCTCGACCAGCATCGCGGCCGACCAGTGTCGCGAACTGTCCTCGATTCCGGGAAGCGGTGGCACAAGCACCCGCTGCGTGAACTGTTCCGGCGTGAAGAGGCCGCAGAGGTCCTCGATCCGGCGACCCTCGTTCTCGAAGATCACCGTCGCATCCTCGAACGACGTCGTCCTGCAGAACATCGGGAAGACGATGTAGCGGGTGAGCCAGCCCTCCATTTTGCCTAGACCGGCGCCCGGGGGATCGAGTTTCGGATATTGCGCTTCGCTCATTCGGTTTCGAGCGGGGAGCCTAACCCGTCATGCGCCGGCATTCACTTCAAAAACGCAAACGCCCCGCGCAGCACGTCCCGGCCGCCTGAAGTGACGTTTTCGCCGTGGCCCACGATCACGCGGTCGAAATCCCACGCCAGCACCCTGTCGAGCGACTCGCGAAACGCCGCGCGGTCGCGTATCGCCATGCGAAACATCCGCGACGGGGTGGGGCGGCCGAGTGCGCCGTTTAGGCGAAGCAGCAGCCGCGAGCGTAGGTCGGGCGGGTCGAGATTGAACATCAGGTCTGCCACGATCAGCGTGCGCGACGCCACGTGCAGGAAGACGACCTCGTTGACCACCGGCATCCCGCGCATCAGGCGCGCGAGCAACTCGCCGCCGGGCGCGCCGGGGCGGTCGTCGGCGAGCTTGGCGGTGAAAGGCAGCTCCGGGTGCTCTTTCACCATGCCCGGGGTCGCAGAGAATTCCGCGCCCTTGAAATGCTCGAACCACCCCGGCCAGAAGCCGTCGTGCATCCGGCTCGGCGCCGCGAAATGGCGCGCCTCACCGAGCATCCGGATCTCGCCGTCGAGTTCGCGGCTCCACTGCACCGGTGAGTGGATCCACAACTTGCCGTCCGCGAGGCGGACGACCGTCATCCTGTGACCCATCTCGATGCCGATCACGCGCAGCGGTGAGCTGTATTCCCAGACGCCGGGTGCGAACTCCTTCAAAAGGGGAGCCATGCGCGCATCATGCCCGCGAGTCACTTCAGACGAAAGCCGGAAAACGGTGACGGGGAGTCTGGCGTTACGCCCGACTCTATTAGGCCCGGCGCTTGCGCCGGGCCTAATCCACCGGCAGCTCGTTGTCGGTGCGCAGCACCTGCACCGGCGTTTTCGTCTTCACCCAGAGCTCGGTTTCCTTGAAGTAGCGCGCGGGCACGCTCTCGAAAGCCTCGCCAATCGTGTTCACGGGCAGCATCCGGCCCTTGCGCGAGGCGTTGAAGCCGTAGGCGGCCTTGAGCGTGCGCTCGCCGACGGACTTCACGCTTGCGTCCTCAGGCACCTGAAGCACCCAGCCGGTGAGGTCGGTGTCGGGCATCTCGCCGCTCGGGTCGGACACGAGGATCACCCACTGCTTCTTGAGCGGCGGCGGCTTGATGTCGTCGCCCGGGTCGGGCTGCGTGGCGAGGTTGATCTCCTCGAGGATCTGGCGCAGCACGGCTGGCGCGACCTTGTGCTTCTGGAGAATCTCCGCGACCTTGCTGACTTCGATTTTCGGCATGGAGCGGCGGTTCTACCAGTGGTCGCCCGCCGATAGACAGACAAAAGACATGGCGGGGGAAATATTCGACATCGTGGACGAGGACGACCGGGTCGTCGGCCAAGCGCCGCGCTCGCGCGTGCACGCCGAAGGGCTTCGTCATCGCGCGGTGCACATGCTGGCAGCCTGTCTGCGAAGGAGCGTCCGATCTCGTACGGACCTGTGGCCGGGAGCGAGCACCCAAAATCGAGGTCCGACAGGCTGCCCGGGATCGTGACCAATCCGCTGCCGAAGGAAATCCTCGCGATCCGCGCCTGCGCGGAAACCGGCAGCGAGTTCGTCCGCGTCTTCACCTGCAGCCACGCGGGTCCTGTCACACCCAACTCGGTGGAGATTTTTGAGGGCCGCTGGATCGAGCCCGCCGAGATCGAGCGTTGGGTCGAAGCGCGCCCCGACGACTTCTCACCCAGCTTCCGGCTCGCGTGGCGGCTGTTTCCGGCTGCTTAGCCTTTCAACCCGCGGCGGCGGATGAGCTCCATCATCTTGTCGTGGATCACGCGGCGGGGGACGCGCTTCTCGGCTTCGCGCGTGACGACCTCCCAGTCCTCCTCGCTCGGAGGGCCGTAGGGCTCCCACGGCTGGTGGTGGCCACGCTTGCAGGTCCACGTGATCTTGCCGCCGAAGATCGCGAAGTTCACTTGCAGGCGGCGTCCATCCGCGTCGCGCGACCAGTAGCCGATGTCGAGATTCATCCGGCGCGAAGCTAGACGCGGGCGAGGGTGGGGCAAGCGCGGCGAATGCGAACTCCGGAACATTCACCAATCGGGCCAGAATTTTCACACAAAGGCCGCGAAGGTAACGAAGGTTTCATGCAATGACAGGCCCTGTATCTTTGCTTGCTTTGCGAGCTTTGTGTAAGGTCTGACCGTTGGAGCTTGGAGGTTGGATGTTGGAGGTTACAACCGAGGCGTGCGTCGTTCTCTTACTATCGCCGTCGCGCTTCTCGCCTGTTGTCCAGCCGCAGTCGCTGCGCCAGGTCAAACGGAGGCCGACATCCTGCGAATCCACCGCGAGGCGCTCGGCGGCACGGCGGCGATCGCGTCGCTGCGAGCGTTTTGCGCGGAGGGTGTCACGAAACACGAGGCGGGCGAGGTCGAGTTCACGCTCTGGGCCGCGAGGCCAGCAAAGCTGCGGCTCGAGAGCCGCCTCGGCGGAAAGACGATGGTGCAGAGTTACGACGGCGTGACGGCTGCGTGGGGCATGCCGGCCGGCGGGGCGCCCGAGCTCCTCGCTCCAGGCGAGGCGCGTGAGTTCATCGCAGGCGCGGACTTCGACGGACCGCTTGTCGATCCGGGCGCGAAGGGACTCGCGGTTACTTACGCGGGCGAGTCCGAGGTGGCGGGGCGGCCATGCCTGCACCTGATGCTCGCGGCGCGCGACCTCGAGTTGATCGAGCTTTTCGTCGACGCGGAGACCTATCTCCTCCTCAAGCGAATCTCCGCGCGGCCCGAGCTGCCGGACACGGGCAGGCTCGAGACGTTTTTCTCGGACTACCGGCCTGTAGGTGGCGTGATGATGCCGTTTCGGGTGATGACCTTCGAGGGCGAGCGGAAGGTCACCGACACGCGCATCGAGCGGATCGCGCCGCTGGCGGCGCTGCCCGATTCGCTTTTCGAGATGCCGACTGGCGGGTGAAGGGAAGTGCCGGCGCAAACACCAGTCCTGCGAGCACGCATCCCCGTTGATAGTGATGTCCGGAAGGACACCGACGATACGCCCGTTCGTTTAGATGTCCCGCCGCTCCCGCGGCGGGCTACGACGGAGCAACGAGTTCGCAACCGCGCTCAGTTCCCGAACATCTTGCCGAACGACGGCATCTCGAACCGCGTGAAGTCCTTCGGCGGGGTGAAGAGCGAGTCCGGCTGATTGCCCGGTGCGATGGCGGTCGCCTCCGTGCGCGAGAGCTCCTTGCCCTTGAGGCTGCGCTCGACAGTGCGCAGCGGGAACAATCCCTCGCTTTGTGCGGCGGCCTCCCATGCGGAAGGGCCGGCAGGCGGACCGCCGGGTCCGCCTCGCGCCATCGCGCGGAAAACGCCCAGACCCTTGGCGGCCCAATACTCGGTGACGGTCTTCTTCTCGGTGATGATGTATTCGTGGCACTCGTAGCCGAGGATGGTCTCAGTGCGGCCGGACTTCACCGGCGGCGTGGAATCAGCCGCTCCCTGGTCCATCTGCGCGGCGATGTTCATGACCATATACATTTTCTCGGAGGGCATGAGCATCAACATCTGCTTGGCGGTGAAATCCATGATCATCGCGCCAGCCTCGGCGGTCTCGGAGCTCTCGATCCGCATCTTGTCGGCCGTGTAGTAGTAGGTTGTGGTGAAAGTCTTCCTCCCCTCGGTGGTGAGGAGCTCGATCTTGCCTTCAAACGAGGCCGCGGCTGCCCGGGCGGCGACGGACACGAGAATCAGCATCAGCAATGCACGAAGCGTTTTCATGGTGGATGGTGTGCGGACACCCCGGGAAGAGGGGCAACTCCGGATATGGCCCGGCGTCCCGCGGCTTGCAAGTGCAGGGTCGGGAATTGGCTTGAGAAGCCGTCTTTTGGGGAGTCAACTTGACTTCCACTTTTCATGGCTCTCTTCGGCTCCCACTCGGTCGTGGCGGCGCAGCTCGCAAGGTTCCCCGCATTTGTCACTGCGCTTGCCTACTTGAAGCCCTTCTACGTCAAGGGCTCCCCGGAGAACACGCGGCTCGGCGCGTTGAGCGAGGGCGAGTCGGTCCGGCACGACATGGGCGACGGGGTCTTCGGCATCGAGCAGGTCTACCGCACGCGCTTCCGCGGCGAGGCGAACTACGAGTCGCACCGGACATACATCGACCTGCAGGCCGTGATCGAGGGCGAGGAGGGCATCGACGTCACCGACATCGTGCGCCTCTCGGTGATTGAGCCCTACGATCCCGACAAGGACATCATCCGCTACGCGCCCTTCGAGTTCGGCTCCTGGCTTCGCCTCGGTCCGGGCGACCTTGCGGTCCTTTTTCCGCCCGACGGACACATGCCGTGCCTGCACCCAGGTCGCGAGCCCGTGCTTGTGCGCAAGATCGTGGTGAAAGTGCCCGTGCCGCCGCAGGCTGCGCCCCAGGCATGAATTACCGCCACGCGTTCCACGCGGGCAATTTTGCCGACGTCTTCAAACACGTCCTCCTCGGAGCGCTCGTCGGCGCGATGCAGCGCAAGGAGAGGCCTTTTCTCCACCTCGACACGCACGCGGGCCGCGGTCGCTACGATCTCGCAGCCGCGGAGCGCGGCGACTCGCTCCTTCGCGCTGCGGACGAACCAACGCCCCCGGAGATTCACGACATCGGCATCGCGAAGATGCTGGAATCGATCCAGGCCGACCTGAAGGCCATCGGCGTCCACTACGACGCCTGGTTCTCGGAGCGCTCCCTCTACACCGGG
>Ga0209640_10006563_pt1 | contig 10188 bp, 10 predicted proteins | sample RifCSP10_1_FD_184018 | JGI IMG/M metagenome (GOLD analysis project Ga0209640, IMG submission 184018) | Soil microbial communities from Rifle, Colorado - Rifle CSP2_sed 10_1 (SPAdes) (version 2) | ecosystem: Environmental > Terrestrial > Deep subsurface > Rock core/Sediment | place: Rifle... | reverse complement strand
CCGTGGCTCGAGCAGCATCGGAGGCTGCTAGAGGCCGGTCAGTTGCGCGATGCGCAGCGCGATCTCCCGGATCGCCACCTCCTCGCCGCGACAGATGTTGAAGGTCTGCCCGCGCGCGGGCTCGCTCGCCATCAACGCCGCGAGGTACCCGGCGGTCTCTTCCACATAGGTGAAGTCGCGCGTCTGCGAGCCGTCGCCGTGGATCCCCGGTGGCAATCCCGCGAGCGCGCGCAGAACGAATCGCGGAATGACCTCGCCCTGATCGAACGCGTAGTGCTCGCGCGGGCCATAGGTGTTGAACGGACGCGCGACCACGGTCTCGAGCCAGCCGGAGCGGTGAAACACGTGTGCGTAGTATTCGCCGGCGAGCTTGGAGGCGCCATAGATGGTCTCCGGGCGGAACGGATCGTCTTCCGTCATCGGCACGGCGACCGCGCTGCCGTACACCTCCGAGCTGGAGCAGTAGAGCAGCCGCTTCACGCGCGCCGCAGCCGCGGCCTTCAGCACGTTGTAGGTGCCATCGACGTTGACTTCGTGCACCGCGGAGGGCTGGCGCAGGCTCATGCGCACGTTGCGCGTGGCGAGATGAAACACGTACTGCGCGCCGCGAACCGCCGCTTCCACCGCGGACGCATCGAGCACGCTTGCCTCGATCAATGCGACGCGCTCTTTGTGGTGCGACAGGTTGCTCCGGCTCCCGGAAGACAGATCGTCGAGCACCGTGACGTCGTTCTGCCCTTCGACCAGGCGATCGACGAGGTGGCTGCCGATGAACCCGGCACCGCCGGTGACGGTGACCCTGCTTGCCGAAATGTTCAGCACGCGCCGACGAACCTGGCGACGCCGCCGATCACCGCCTGCACCTGCGCCTGCGTCATCTCCGGATACAGGGGCAGGCTCACGAGATGCGCAGCGGAGTACTCGGCCCGGGGGAAGCTCCCGGCCGCCAAGCCGAGCGGCCGGTAACATTCCTGCAGATGCAGCGGCAGCGGATAGTGCATTGCGGTGTGCACGCCGCGCTGGCGCAGGAATTCGCGCAGCGCGTCGCGGCGCTCGACGTGCAGGACGTAGAGGTGGCGCGAGGGAACGTTGTGCGGCAGAACCCGCACCGGCTGCACGCCGTCCATCGGCTCGAAGGCCGCGTCGTACTGCGAGGCGATCGCGCGCCGTGCGGAGTTCCACGCGGCGAGCCTTCCGAGCTTGACCCGAAGGAAGCCCGCCTGGATCGCATCCATGCGGCTGTTTGCGCCTTCGAAGCGATGCAGGTATTTCTCGGACTGCCCGTGGTCGCGCAGCATGCGTGCCCGCTCGGCGAGCGCCGCGTCCGGGGTCGCGATTGCGCCGGCCTCGCCGCAGGCACCCAGGTTCTTGGCGGGATAGAAGCTGAACGCCGCGGCGCCCGCCAGGGAGCCCGCGGCACGTCCCTTGTACGTCGCACCATGAGCTTGAGCGGCGTCCTCGAGCACCTGCAGTTCGTAGCGCGCGGCGAGCCCGGCGATCGCGTCCATGTCCGCGACCTGCCCGTACAGGTGCACCGGCACCACGCACGCCGGGCGCTCGTCCCTGGGACGGCGTTCGAATGCGTCTTTCAGATGCTGCTCCAGGCGGTTGGGATCCATCAGGCACGTCGAGGCGTCGACGTCGACGAATTCGAATGCGGCTCCCGCATGCGAGATGGCTTCCGTGGTCGCAATGAAAGTGTTCGGCACGGTGATGACGCGATGGCCGCGACCGATTCCCATCGCTTGCAGCGCAATGCGCAGCGCGTCGGTGCCGTTCGCGACCGCGACCACGTGACGGTACCCGCCGAACGCGGCGAATTCGTCTTCGAAGCGCTCCACTTCGCGGCCGCCGGAGAAGCGGGCTTCGTCGATCGCGTCCGCCACCACCTTCAGCAGCGCCGGTCGCAGCTCGCGGTGCTGCGCGACCAGGTCGAGGAACGGAACTTCAGCGTCCATTCACGTAGCGCAGGATGCGGGCCGGGTTTCCGGCGACGATGGCCCGCGGCGGCACATCCTGCGTGACGACGCTGCCGGCCCCGACGACCGATTCCTCGCCGATGCGCACGCCGCACAGGATCGTCGCGTTGCTGCCGATCGAAGCGCGCCGCTCGACGTGGGTCGGCTCGCACACCCAGTCGGTTTCGCCCTTCAGGCCGCCGTCGTCCCGCGTTGCGCGCGGGAAGCGGTCGTTGATGAACATCACGCCGTGGCCGACGAACACCTCGTCGGCGATCTGCACGCCCTGGCAGACGAACGTGTGGCTCTGGATCTTGACGCGTTGCCCGATGCGCACGCCCTTCTGAATTTCCACGAAAGGGCCGATGCGGGATTCATCGCCGATCTCGCAGCCGTAGAGGTTGGCGAATCCGGCGATCCTGACCTCGCGGCCGAGCCGGACGTCCGGAGCGATGCGTACGGTCGGGTCGCTGGTCATGCCGCCGATGATAGCAACCCTCGGATGCGGGCAAGGTTGGCGTCGAGCGACGTCTGGGCTGCTTCCAGCATCCGCACGACCCGCAACCCGTGCTCGCCGCTCATCATCGGGCGATCGCGCGCCTCGATCACGTCGGCGAAATGCCGCACGACTCCTGCGAGCGCCTCGGCATTCGGCACGCGCGGCGAATGGATGTCGCCGATGCGGTACTCGGGCATCGCCGTGAGCCGTTCGGCTTCGGAATGGACCCGGATGCCGCTGTCATAGATGCGGATCTTTTCCTCGCGGTCCAGATCGTCCCAGACCACCATCCGGCGATCCCCTCCGATCGCGATCCGCCGCACCTTCGCGGGCGACATCCAGCTCAGGTTGAAATGCGCGATCAGCCCGCGTGCGCAGTGCAGCGTCAGGTACGCGATGTCCGGAAGCTCGGGGTTCAGGTGGCAATAGCCGGTGGCCTCGATGTGCAGCGGCTCCACGCCGATCACGTGATCGAGAATGGAGAAATCGTGCGGCGCCAGATCCCAAAGCACGTTCACGTCGGGCTGGAACAGCCCGAGATTCACGCGCAGCGAGTCGTAGTACGAGATCTTCCCGAGGGCGCCGCTGCTGCTCAGCTCGCGCAGCTTGTGCACTGCGCCGGTGAAAAGGAACGTGTGGTCGACCATCAACGTGACGCCGCGCTCGGTCGCGAGCGCGATCAGCTCCTCGCACTCCGCGCTCGTGCGGCACATCGGCTTTTCGACCAGCACATGTTTTCCGCGCTCGATCGCCCGGCGCGCAAGCGCGAAATGCGTCGCCACCGGTGTCGCAATCACCAGTGCATCGACGTCGGCACGATCGATCAGTTCCAGCGCGTCGAGATGGCCCGCCAGACCCGGCAGCGCCGAGCGGGCCGCCTCCAGACGGTCGGCTTGCCGTTCCGCCACCGCCTGCACGCGAAAGCGGCCCGAACGGGCCAGATTCCGCAGCAGGTTCGGTCCCCAATACCCGTATCCGATGAGCCCGGCGCCGATCATGGTGCCGGAAATTGTAGCGAGCGACGCGCCTCGGGTGGCAACGTCCAGTACAAGTTGCCGCGACCCAGCATGGAGCCGATCACCGCACGGTAGTCCCGCAGCGACTCGGGCGAGATCTCGCGCCTGAGATCGGCGAAAAACGGCAGATCTTCCAGGTTCGCGCGGTGCCGGTTGAGGTCGTCGCAGATCACCCCGACATGATGCTCGAAGAAGTAGGAAATCAGTTCCGGCGAATTGCCGGCGCGAGCGTAGTAATACATGAAGAAAGGCAGGCGGTTTACCTGCACCTGCAGGTACGCCGAATAGCCGAGGCTGGCAAGCGCCACGAGTGCCCACGCGCGCGCACGCCATGTGCCCAGCCGATCGAGCACGTGATCGGCGAAGGCGAGAAACGGCAGCGACAGCACCGGCAGGATGAACAGCAGGTAACGCGGACCGTAGGCCCATTCGCCCGCCCAGGAAGGCAGCGCTGACAGCAGCAGCAGAAACACCACGAAAATCGCCAGCATCGCGGTGGCATCCGTCCGGTAGCGCCCGCGGAAGCGCTTCCACCCGGCGAGAGCGAACGCCAGCAGCGGGAAATAGAGGAAGATGCTGAAGCGGGGAGAGAACAGGAACCCCCACAGGCCGTCGGACAGCCGGCCCACCGGCGACGTGAGCTCCGGCCTCCATTGGTGATAGCCCGTGAGCCAGGGCGCACCGAACTTCAGATGATTCAGCAGCGCGGCGAGCGCCACGATCAGCGCCGGCGGGATGAGCAGCGTCGCGACGAGCGCGGGCGGACAGGCGCGCAGCTCGCGCCACGAGCGTCCCCGAACGATCGCATGGGCCGCGAGCAATACGGCGATCGGCAACAGCAAGCCGTATACCACCCGCGTGAGCACCAGCAGTCCGGCGCATAGCCAGACCGCTGCAAGCGACAGCGCCGCCTGGCGATCGAGGCCGAGCGGCCCGCGCTCGCCAAGCGAGCGCAGAAGATGCACCAGGCCGAGGAAGAACGCGCTGAACAGGATGACCTGGTACAGCTCCGAGCTCTGGGCGCGCTGGTAATACCACAGCGACGTGCCATACATGACCGCCACCACGTAGAGCGCGCGAACACCAACCCGCCGCGAATAAGCGGCGGACAGTGCGTACAACAGGCCGCCCAGCACCGCGCCGAGCGCGACATACCACAGGTTGAACAACACCAGGCTCGGCAGCCGCCCCGGCACGCTGATGTCGCCGCCGACCGCCTGCTGCAGCCACATCGGCGGGAGCGCGAACAGCGCATTGCCGACGCCGTACTTCGAGTAGTACAGGTTGTTGCGCTCGTTGCGCACGTAATACTGGCCGGGCTCGCCGAAGCCCTTGGCATATTCGGCGGGCACGTTCAGCTCTCCCCGCAGCAGCAGGCTGCGCGTTTCCTCGCGCCACGCGCCCGGGTCTCCGGCAAGAAATTCTCCCGGCATCCACAGCAAATTGACCGCCGAAATGCCGAGCACGAGCGCAATGGCCGTGCGCCACCTCGAGCGGGGTGCCACAGGCTTCGCGGGCGCTTCTACGCGCGTCTCCTGGTTTGGGCGGGGCGCGGCACCGCAAAGCTCGCGAGCGGCGCGATTCGCCATTTGACGATCGTCCACAGCATGATGACGCCGTGGCGCCATGTGATCTTCTTGCCGCGCGCGTAGGTGCGCGGCGAATAGTGAATCGGCACCTCCTCGAAACGCAAGCCCTTGCGGAACAGCTTGCACACCAGCTCGTTGTCGTACTCGAACCCGTCCGCGGACACGCGGAGGGATTCGAGATCGGCGCGCGCGAATGCCTTGTAGCAGCCCTCGTAGTCGGTAAACGCCTTGCCGTAGAGCAGATTCGTAAAGGTCACGATCAGCATGTTGCCGATGTAGTGCGTCAGGTAGGGCGAGCGCCGCTTGCCGATGAAACGCGGCCGATACAGCAGGAAGCGCGATCCCATGACCGCGTCGCAGCGGCGCTCGAGGATCGGTCGAATCACGGCCGCATGGTCGGCCGGGTCATATTCGAGATCGGCGTCCTGCACCAGCACGAGGTCGCCGGTGCACGCGCGGATGCCGCTTTTCACGGCCGCGCCCTTGCCGGCGTTGCGCTCGTGCCGCAGCAGCCGAATGCCGGCGAGGCGGCTCGCGATTTCCGCCGTTCGATCCTTCGATCCGTCATCGACCACGAGGATTTCCCGCTCGATGCCCGGGATTACGGCGCGCTGCACGCGCTTCACGATCTCCTCGATCGAGGCTTCCTCGTTGTAGGCCGGAATGATGATCGAGAGTTTCATCGAGATTCAGGCGTTCGCGCCGAGGTGCGCCTCGCAATGCGCCAGCGCGCGGACCACGGCGGCGCCGAGCTTGACGCTCTCGAGCGTCGTGACGCCTTCACGAATGGCTTGAGCGAATTCGGCGAGCGCGCGCGCAAGCGGCAGATCCTCGGGCGCCGCGGGTGGCGAAGCGTCATAGCCGAGCACGCGTGAATCCAGCTGGACCTCGAAGCTGCGGTGGCGATCGTCGAGCGTGCTCAAGCGGATCTCGGCCGAGACGTCGCCCGGAAATCGCAGCATCATCTGCAGCCGTTCGCCGAAGGCGTCGCCCATCCGGCGGCGTTCGAGCATTTGCGCGCTCACCGCGATCGGCTCCGCGCCGAGCAGATCGATGCACATGGCGACGTCGTGCGGGCCCCAATCCCACAGCACTCCGAGGTCGGGCCGATACGGCCCGCGGCCGCCGGCCCGGGCGCGGATGGCGCGCACCGGGCCCTGTTCCGCCACGACGTGCTTGAGCTCGCGAAACGCGGGATGAAAAAGATGCACGTGATCCACCATCACCAGGATTGCGCTCCTTTCTGCCGCGGCGACGATTTGCCCGGCAGACCCGATGTCCAGCGTCATCGGCTTTTCCACCAGCACCGGCCGCCCCGCGTCGATTGCCGCAAGCACGATCTGGGCGTGCGTAGCCGCCGGCGTTGCGACGATGACCGCGTCCACGTCGGCCGCACCGACCACCTCTCGCCAATCCGCCGACACGGTGCAACCCGGCGGCACGAGGTGCTTCGTCTGCGAATTGCGGCTCGCCACTCGCGCAAGCGTCAGCCCGGGCAATCCGGCAATCGTCCGGATGTAGTTGCGGCCCCACGGCCCCGCGCCGACGAGGCCCGCTCGCAGCGGCCCTTGCACCGCAGTCAGCTCTGACCGGTATAGCTCGCATCGGTCCAGGCGAAAAACCGACGCAAGCCTTCGTTCAGGTCCACGGCCGGATCATAGCCGAGCTGTAACTGCGCCTTGCGGATGTCGGGGCAGCGGCGCATCGGTTCATCGGCAGGATAGCTGTCCGGATATTCGATCACGTTGCAGGCGAGCCGCCTGCCGAGCACGGTTTCGATGCGCCGGACCAGCTCGAGCATCGACACCTCGGGCACGGGGTTGCCGATGTTGTAGACCTCGCCCGGAACGCCACGCAGGGTTGCCAGCATGAAACCGGCGAGCGCATCGGCCACGTAGCAGAACGTTCGCGTCTGCGCGCCGGACCCGTAGACGCTCAGGGGCTTTCCCGCCTTGATCCGGCTCGCGAAGTTCGGCAGCACCCGGTAGTCGCGTTCCGCCATTCCCGGCCCATAGACATTGAACGGGCGCACCGTGACGGCAGCGGTGCCGAACGTTTCATGGAACACGTACGCCAGCGTCTCGCCGACGCGCTTTCCCTCGTCGTAGCAGGCGCGGGGACCGCGGGTGGCGACGTATCCGCGGTAGCTCTCCGGAGTCGGCACGTGCTTCGGATCGGGATCGCCGTAGATCTCGGACGAGCTGAAGTACGTCAACCTTGCGCGGGTGCGCGTCGCAAGCTCGAGCAGGTTGCGCGTGCCGCTGATCGATACCGCCAGCGTCTCCAGGGGGTAGGCGCGATAGAAGAACGGGCTTGCGACGCCGGCCGCATGGATCACGTAGTCGAGCGGTCCCTCCCAGTCGAACGGCTGGATGACGTCATGCCGCACGAAACGGATATGGGCGTGTTCCCGGGCAACCCGGCTCGCGCTGCTCGAAGTGAGCAGATTGTCCAGCGCGACGACGCTGCAGGGCTTGCGCAACACCCGTTCGTTGAGCAGAGCGAACAGCTCGGTGAAATGACTGCCGAGAAACCCGCGCGCTCCCGCAAGCAGAATGGTCTTGCCCGAGAGTTCCTGCGCGGCCTCGCCCAGCCTCGCCGCCACGTCCTCGATGTCCGAAGCGAGCACGCGCTCGACCATCTCAGCACACCTCCAGCCGGGGAAGGGGCACGATGAACTTTCCCCCGCGCTCGCGGAAGGCGGCGTTCCGCTCGATGATCGAATGCGCGAAGTTCCACGCGAGTACCACGAGGTAATCCGGTCGCCGCTCGAGGATCGCATCCGGTGCGAGCACGGGAACGTGCAGCCCCGGCGAATACAGGCCCTGCTTCCGCGGGCTGTCGTCGGCGATGAATTCCACCTGCTCGGGTCCGATCCTGAAGTGGTGCATCAGCGTGGTCGCCTTGGCCGGCGCGCCGTATCCTGCAATTCTGCATCCCTGCGCCTTCAGTTGATGCAGGAGCCGGCCGAGCTCCTCGCCCAGAGCCCCGACGCGCCGGCTGAAGGCGCTGTACGTTTCGATCCGGTCCAGCTCCGCTTTCCTTTCCTGCTCCAGGATGGCGCCGACCGATCGGTCGACCGCGCGCTCGCCCCCGACACGCTGCGCCAGCACCCGGATGCTGCCGCCATGCGAATCGACGCGGAGCGCCTCGATTGCCTCGAAGCCGTGCGCGCGCAGAAAGGGAACCAGCGGCCGCAGCGCATGATAGTCGAGATGCTCATGATAGATCGTATCGAACAGCGTCTTTTCGACGACATCGAGCAGATAGGACACTTCGAAGCAAAGCAGCCCGTGCGGCGCCAGCAATTCGGACACGCCGTCCAGCACCGCACCCAGATCATCGATGTGCGCGAATACGTTGTTCGCCGTGACGATCGACGCGCGGCCGCGCTCCACTGCAAGTTTGCGGGCGAGCGGGGGCGTGAAGAACTTGGGCAGCGTCTCGAATCCCTGGCCTGTGGCCTCGGCCGCGATCCGCGTGGCCGGGTCGACGCCGAGTACCCGCGCACCCCGGGTGCGAAACGCCCGCAGCAACGTGCCGTCGTTCGAACCGAGATCGACCACCAGCGCCCCTGCGGGTGCGGCTGCGCGTGCCCACAGCCAATCTGCGTACGCTGCAAAGTGCCGCACGAAAACGCTCGAGGTCCCGGACACGTAGAGATAGTTCTCGAAGAGCACGCGAGGATCGACGACATGAGCGAGCTGCAGGTGCGTACAGCCGCTGCAAAACTCAAGATCGAGCGGGAACGCCTGCTGCGCGGCATCGCGCTCGCCCGCGCCGACGAAAGCGTTCGCGGGAGGCGTCGGCGTCAGGGAAAACGCCGGCCGCAGCGCAGCGCCGCCGCAGAGCCGGCACGACGATCGCCGGCGAACCGCTGCCGTCATCGGGGCCTGCGCCGCTCAGGGATGGATGGGATCGACGCGGACGACGTCGGCTTCGTAGACCTCCTGCGCGCGGGAATTCCGTCCAAACGCGAGGAACACCGTATCCTCGGGAAACACCATCGCGTGCTCGACCATGGGTCCGGTGAAAAACATCTGGCCCGCTTCGATGCATACCCGTTCGGGCGCCGCCTTGCCGCCGACCGGCCGGTGCCAGTACTCGATCCGCCCCGAGAGCACATAGCAATAATGCCAGTCGGTGCGGTGATAGTGGTTCGCGCGCACCGCACCTCGCCGCGAGGAAATCAGCACGCAACTCTTCATCGGCACATCGACGAGTGGCAGGATTTCGCCGCGCGCATCGGCGAACGGCGGCGGCAGCGCGACGAGCACGGTATTGGGCCATGCACGGCGCTCTTCGTCCGTCACCGGATCGATTCTGGTCAAAACCTGCCTCTCCGCGTTTTTTCTTACTCTACCATCCTTGCCCGGCGGCCAAGCCGTCGAGTACGCTAGCCTCGCCCCCATGCTGAAGAAAATCGAGGCCGGTGCAGCGCTGCTGCTGACGCTTCTGTCGCTCGGCTTCGCCGCCCGGTTCCTCGGCCGTGCCGGTCCGCTGTGGCGCGACGAAGCCGCGACGCTGAACTTCGCGTCTCAGCCGGGATACGGCGACCTGGTGCGCTCGCTCGACTTCATGTCGCTGCCGTTGCTCTATCCCACGATCCTGCGCGGGTGGTCGGGGTTGGGATGGACGGATGCGGACTTCGCCGTGCGCCTGCTGGGATTCCTGGTCACCGTCGCGGTGCTCGCCACGACGTGGCTCGGCACGCGTTCGCTCGGCCTCGGCCCGCCGCTTCTGACGCTCGCGTTCTTCGGCCTGCACGGCGTTGTGCTCGGGACCGCGGCGCTGGTACGGCCCTACGGGCTCGGAACGCTCGCGGTCATCGGCGCGTCGTGCGCGATGCTTCGATTCGTGCTCTCGCCCGGCCGTGCGACCTTCGCGATCGCCGTGATTTTCGCGACGCTGGCCGTGCAGACGCAGTACCAGAACGCGTTGTTCGTCGCGGTGATCTGTCTCGCGGGTGCACTCGCCGCGCTGGACGAGCGCGACTGGAAACGAGCCGCGTTCGCCGCTGCGCCCGGCGCGATGGCAGCGCTTTCGCTTCTGCCGTACCTTGGCGTGCTGAGCCGCGGCCAGGAATGGCGCAGTCTTCATCGAAGCGTCACGGACGAGCCTCTGGG
>Ga0209640_10006561_pt1 | contig 10189 bp, 8 predicted proteins | sample RifCSP10_1_FD_184018 | JGI IMG/M metagenome (GOLD analysis project Ga0209640, IMG submission 184018) | Soil microbial communities from Rifle, Colorado - Rifle CSP2_sed 10_1 (SPAdes) (version 2) | ecosystem: Environmental > Terrestrial > Deep subsurface > Rock core/Sediment | place: Rifle... | reverse complement strand
GCGCATTTCGGCCAGGCTGCGGATATAGGCTACGGCATCATTCACCATCTTATGGGTCATGGCATCACCGGTGGGTTCCGGCTGCTGATTTTCCTCCGCGGCATCATCCCCTTCGGCGTCTTCAGCTTTGTCCTGGTCTGCTTTTTTGGCTTGCTTAGCTTTCTTCCCTTCCTGCTCATTATCATCCGGCAGAAGATCGGGAAAGCCGCCAATCTGTACCGGTGTCGCCGCACCGAGGTTGGTCCCGGGTGCCATTGCGGCGATATGCGCAGCATAGAGCATATAGGTACCGGCGCTGGCGGCCCTGGCCCCGGAAGGCGCGACGTAAATAGCCACCGGGATCGGCGAGGCGATAATTTCGCGGATAATGTCGCGCATCGCCGTATCCAGTCCGCCGGGTGTATCGAGTTGTAATACCACCAGGCTGGCGTTGCGATCCTGCGCCGCCTGCAGCCCACTTTGGATAAAATCCGCAGACGCCGGTCCAATGGCGTCCCGCAGTGTAAGTACCATTACGGGTTTTTCCGCGGCGGCGCTCGCCAGGGTCATTACCAGGCATAAAAACAGGCTGCCGGCAATACGTGTCACGATGGAATATCTCCTTGATTTTAAAATAGTAATCTAAAGCAGAGACTAACATTCCTTAAGTTTTCATGCCACACAAAAAATCACGATGAAGTTGAGGAATAGCGGTCATCTGTCGATATAAAACTTTAGCTACAAGCGTGCAATGGCAGGGGAAAACGTAAGCAAATTAAATGGATAGCCATAGTTACCCGGGGCATATCCTGGCCGGCCGCCAGTCCAGGAGCGCCGGAAATGTAACACATAATCAGTTATTCAATCATTAGCGATTAATTAAACCATGGTACAGCGGTATTAACCGATCCCGAGGCGAAAAATCTTCGAGCTGTCAGGGATCGTTTTGTCAGAATCAACCAGTAGCGATCTGTCGGGATGCCTGACCATCGAGCCGGACGACAGACGCCTGCAATCGGTGCTTAATCCGGAACAGAAAAAAGCGCATCGATATCAAGCTTAACGAAACCATGACCTCCTATATCACGATCGCTTGATTAATAAATCATTAAACACAGAGTCACAGAGAACACAGAGGATTAATAATTTTAAAAAATCACATTAAGTCGGACATGAATGTGATTTTCTTATGCTAATGAATAAATTCGTCACTTCCGTATTATGGTTTTCAATATGCGTGACTAGTTACGAGCCCGCATTTATCATCATGCTCTGTGATCTCTGTGTCTCTGTGTTTAAATTAAGATATACTTTCCTCCGAATTTTTTCACCGGATAAATCCTGTACAACATGGCGGAGAGCGATAAATTTTTCAACAAGGCGAACAGTCTTATCGACAGACTGGAAGCGCTGCTGCCTGCGCCGCCGCGCCGGGCTGGAATAAATTCCAGTATTGCGTTGCGTTGGCGTCACCAGAATAATCAATCCTGGCTGGAGCCGATCCTGCATACCAGCGCCATTGAGCTGGACGACCTCAAATGCATCGACCGGCAGAAAGCCGCCATCGTCCAGAATACCCGCCAGTTCGTTAATAAAGTCCCGGCGAACAACGTCCTGCTGTGGGGACCGCGTGGGATCGGCAAGTCGTCGCTCATCAAGGCGATATTGAACCGGTTCCAGGCTGAGGGTCTGCGCATCATCGAAGTCCAGCGGCAATACCTGGTCGACCTGCAAGATATCTGTGCCGCGATCGATGGCGCCGAAGGCCGCTTCATCATCTACTGCGACGATCTGTCATTTGAAGCGGGCGATCCGAGTTACAAGGCACTCAAGGCCGTCGTCGATGGCTCCATCAGTTCAACCCCGGACAACGTCATGATTTACGCGACCTCCAACCGCCGTCACCTCATCCCAGAGTACATGATTGAAAATCAGCAAGGCCGGATCATCGAAGGCGAATTGCATCTGAGCGAGGCCACCGAGGAAAAGATTTCGCTCTCGGAACGGTTCGGTTTATGGTTGGCGTTTCACCCGTTCAACCAGGACCAGTATTTGAGCATCATTGATCACTGGATCGCCAGGATGGGCGCCAGGGTTGAGAATTGCGAACTGTTGCATCAATCTGCGTTACGCTGGGCGTTGGAACATGGTTCCCGCAGTGGCCGTACCGCCTGGCAATTCGCCCGTGACTGGACCGGCAAGGCGCTGCTGGAGCAATGAACTGATCAGACACACGACGGTCAGTTTGCAGCCGGGAAGCAGCGTAGTTGAGCAGGGTGGGCACGTTGTTTGTGCCCACGCGGATGCTTCCAGAACAGGTAGGATGCGGTGAAGAACGACTGCAAGGATACAGGAGGCAGGGGGTCACTAGGTGTCGTTGCCAAAGAACCGCATTGTTCGAGATAACTGGACTAAATCAATGGGGTCAGACTCGATTGATTTTATAGATTGCCTTCATGATACCTGATTGGGACGTTTGCCTGGAATGACAGGGCAAGTATGATCAATCGAGTCTGACCCCATTGATTTATACCCGCGTGGGCACAACCTACGTGCCCACCCTACGGCTAGCTCCCGGATTCCTTTTAATTCCATACTGGCTACCCTGGTTTATTTATCCAGAAACTTCTCCGCATCCAGTGCCGCCATGCAACCGAAACCGGCGGAGGTGACCGCCTGGCGATAGATCTGATCGGCCACGTCGCCCGCCGCGAACACACCCGGTACGCTGGTCGCCGTAGATTCACCGTTCTGGCCGGTTTTGATTACGATATAACCATTTTTCATTTCCAACTGGCCGGCGAAGATACCGGTATTGGGTGTATGGCCGATGGCGATGAATACCCCTTGCAGGCTGATGTCGGTTTTGGCGCCGGTCTGCGCATTCTTGATGCGCATGCCGTTAACGCCAGTCGCATCGCCCAGCACTTCATCCAGGACATGGTTCCATTTGATGACGATCTTACCTTCCTTTTCCTTGGCAAACAGCTTGTCCTGCATAATCTTTTCCGCCCGCAACTTGTCCCGCCGGTGCACCAGAGTGACTTCAGAGGCGATATTGGCCAGGTATATTGCCTCTTCCACAGCGGTATTGCCGCCACCGATCACGGCGACCTTTTGCTTGCGGTAAAAGAAACCGTCGCAGGTGGCGCAGGCGCTGACCCCCTTGCCCTTGAATGCCTCTTCCGACGGCAGGCCCAGGTATTGCGCCGTCGCGCCGGTGGCAATGATAAGGGCATCGCAACTGTAAGCACCGGAGTCGCCTTGCAGATGGAACGGCCGCTTACTCAGATCGACTTTATTAATGTGATCGAAGATGATTTCAGTTTTAAATCGCTCGGCGTGCGCCTTCATCCTTTCCATCAGGGCCGGTCCCTGCAGCCCTTCGATATCACCGGGCCAGTTATCCACATCCGTGGTGGTAGTCAACTGACCGCCGACTTCGATGCCGGTAATCAGCACCGGCCTGAGATTGGCGCGCGCCGCGTAGACGGCCGCGGTATAACCGGCCGGACCGGACCCGAGGATTATTAATCTTGCATGTTTCACTTCAGTCATTATTCACTACTCATTATTGGTTTAAACGGACACTGATATTGTACACGGAGACACGCTTACGCAGTAACGAACCGGAGCACGCAGATATCAAAATCAAATCGATTATATTACCGGCTGGTTTCCATGGTTTGATCCATGACAATATAATCAGAGAATTCCCCGGCTCCATCCCCGGTTGGATGGCGAACAGTCCTTATAAATTCCGCCAGAGGAATCCGTCACCCCGGCGGTAATAGATTCCGACCGCCCTGCCATAAATTTCCTTCTTATCTATAAACCCGAAAAAGCGACCGTCTATGCTGTCACCGCGGTGATCGCCTAAAACCAGCAGCATACCGCTCGGGACAGTAATCTCATTTATATCCGGGCCGCTCCCATCCTGTAAATTCAGCAATGCCTCCCGGCCGGCAAACTGCTCAATCCCTTCCTGGGCCGGCAGCGCCAGCGTCTTGCCATTTACGTTTAATCTGCCATCGCTCAGGGCAACTCGATTTCCGGCAATGGCGACCACTCGCTTGATTAAAAGTGTTCCATTCAGTGGCGAATCGAATACAACAACCTCGCCCGGCGCCGGATCGTTTCTGTCAACCAAATCGATTTTCGTGTAGGGCAACCTGATACCGTAGGCGGTTTTATCGACGATCACCCGATCCCCCGGCAACAGGGAATATTCCATGGAGCCACTCGGCACATAATAATGATCCGCCAGCGAGGAGCGTACCGACGTCACCAGCACCAGGATGATTGCCAGTGGTAATAACTCGGATCGAATAATGGCTTGCACTTTTTTCATTCAGGTTCCACTAGTCATTTTAATTGGCGTTTAGATAATTATCTTAATTCCCTGATCAGGATTTTAATATCCCCCGGATCCTGGGCCACGCAGCTTTCCCGGCCTCATGCATGGCGGCTACCGCCGGCGCCACCAGCCAATCCGTCACGGCGGTTTGATAACTGGGACGTTGCCTGGCCCGCTCATACCAGGCCGCGACATGGGCCTTATCGGCCCACATGCCGGCCAGCCCCAGTTGTTCCAGTCGGGTGAGATAAGGTGCGATGCCGATATCGGCCAGGGAAAATGAACGGCCCGCCAGCCAGTCCCGGTCCGCGAGTGCCGCCTCCATATCATGGAGCAGTTTACGGTAGCGTTGTACGGCCGGAATGAACCCGGCATGATCCATGCCCATCGCTATCGCCTCCCGGTAGAACTTTTCCTTCTCGGGATTGTTCATCCGGGCGTAGAAGCTGGTCATGTCCTCGGCGGTCTTCGGCAGAAAGTCATTACGAAAGGCAATACAAAAACTGAGGATCACCACCGCGCCGTGCAGGCTTTCATCCAGTTGTTTGGTCCACCCGCGCATGCTGGCACGTTCCGCGGGGCTGGCCGGCTTGAGCGCCGGGCCGGAGAATGCTTCGTCGATGTATTCATTAATCACCGTGGATTCGATGATCACCTCCGCACCGTTGACCAGTGTCGGCACCACGGCGCCAGGATTCAGCTTCCGGTACTCGGGATCATACTGGTCCCCGGCCCGCAGATTCAGGACCGTCCCTGTGAAAGCCACGCCTTTTTCGGCCAACGCCATGCGCACCTTTTGTGAACAGGAGGAAATGCTGCCGTGATAGAGCCGCACCGTCATACATTCAAGAACCTGCTAATGCCTCACATGAATTTCGATGGTTCAGAACGGATAGGGATGCGGTGTGCTGCCGGAGATGGTGATCCATTTCACTTCCGTCATTTCTTCCATGGAATAATGACCGCCTTCCCGGCCGAAACCGCTGTTCTTGACGCCGCCGAACGGGACATGGGGTTCATCATAAACCGTGGTATGGTTGAAGTGGGTCATGCCAGTCTCCAGGTTCTGGGCAAAAAACATCATCTTGTCCATATCATTGGTCATAACCGCCGATGACAGGCCATATTCGTTGTCATTGGCCAGGGCCAGCGCCTCGAGATGATCCCGCGCCTTGCATACCACGACCACCGGGGCGAAACATTCTTCGTAGAATATTTTCATGGAGTTATCGACATCGATGACGACGGTCGGCTCGTAATAAGGCCCATCATATTTGCCGCCTGCCACTACTCTGGCGCCCTGTTTTATTGCCGCCTGGACCAGTGCATCTACCCCGGCACATTTCGAGGCCGAGATCAACGGACCTATCACTGTCGTCGGGTCTTTCGGGTCACCCACCTTGAGCGCGGCGGCCTTTTTGGCGAACTTCCGGCAGAACTCATCGTAGACAGGCGCTTCCACGATGATACGGGTTCCGGCCATGCAGATCTGGCCCTGATGCAGAAAGATACCGAAGGCAGCGGTGTCAACGGCAAAATCCACATTTGCATCGGCAAGCACGATAAAGGGACTCTTGCCGCCCATCTCCAAAGTAATTTTCTTGCCGTTGGCGGCCGCCTTCACGGCCAGTTGCCTGCCGGTGGCGGTCGAACCGGTAAAGGTCACCATCTTGATACGTGGATCGGAAGTCACGATATCGCCGAACACGGAAGACTTGCCGGGCACAATGTTCAAGACCCCCGGCGGCAGGCCGGCCGCTTCGAACAGCTCGCCGATCATCAGGCCGACGATCGGTGTGTCGTTCGGCGGTTTCAGGACAAAGGTATTGCCGGCGGCGAGCGCCAGACAAACCTTTTTGGTCGACAGGATGAACGGGAAATTAAACGGCGATATACCCGCTATCACGCCCAGCGGTTTGCGAATGGACATGGAGAACATACCCGGACTATCCGCGGGGATGGTTTCGCCAAAGATACGGCGCGCTTCTCCGGCGGCGCTGCGCAGCATATTCACGACGAAACCGGCCTCGAAGGTGGCTTTCAGCAGCGTCCCGCCGGTATCGGTGACGATGGCATTAATATAATCCTGCAGTCCTGACTCGAGAATATCCGCCGCTTTCATCAGGATCTTTTCCCGCTCGTTCGCCAGGGTCTTGCCCCAGGTCTTGAAGGCGGCATCAGCGGCTGCTATAGCTTTATCAAAATCGGCCTTGTCGGCCTGATGGATGCGGGCGATCACACCGCCATCGGCCGGATTGGTGTTATCGGTGGTGGTGCCGGACACGGAATCAACCCAGGCACCATTGATAAACAAACGATATTCAGGAATAGCGGAACCTTTTTTCGCAATAGCGGATTTGGACATAAGTAATACTCCCAAGCATAATTTTTGAAACGCTGCTCTTGTATACAAGCAGTGACCGTGACGGGCTGAAATTAACATTATTAAGCAGCCAAATCCAATGAAATTATGGGTAAAAAAAATTCTTATTTATAATAAGTTACACGCAACAGCTCCGCTGGTAAGATGTTACAAACGGCGAATAGAATTATTCTGAAGTGGACATTGTGAGCACGACCAACAACCAATACCGGACCATCCCGCAATTGCAGGTTCTGCTGGAAACGGCAGACGCTGCCGCTTTATGCAGGGAATATTCACGCCAGGAAACCGTGACCGCGCTCAGGCTATGCCTGAATTCAATCAGGGAACAGATAGGCCATGACAGCAATTACCGGGCGCCGGATTTTCACAGCCCTGAATTCTTCAGCGCTATCCGCAAGGAGATCCTCCGCCACCGGGAGCGTTCGCTGCAAGCGGTGATCAATGCCACTGGAATAATCCTGCACACCAATCTCGGCCGGGCGCCGATAGCAGCGGCAACCATCGATGCGATCCGGGAAACAGCGCTGGGTTATTCCAATCTGGAATTCAACCTGGCGACGGGAAAACGCGGTTCCCGATATATGCATATCGAACGGATCCTGCAGCAGATTACGGGAGCGGAAGCGGCCGTGGTCGTGAATAATTGCGCGGCAGCGGTGCTGGTGAGTCTGAATACCCTGGCCAAAGGCCGTGAAGTGATCGTCTCGCGCGGGGAACTCATCGAGATTGGCGGCGGCTTCCGCATGCCGGACGTAATCGCCGCGACCGGGGCAATCCTACGTGAGGTCGGCACCACCAACAAGACGCGGCTGGCCGATTTTGAGCGCGCCATTAATGAAAATACCGGCGTTATCCTCAGCAATCATTGCAGTAATTACAGCATAGTCGGTTTTACTGAGTGTCCTGACCTGCAGGATCTGGTGGCGCTGGCACATAAACATAACCTGTACATGGTGGAAGATCTCGGCAGTGGGGCGCTGCTCGATCTGTCCGCCTATGGGATCAAAAATGAACGCAGCGCACAACAGATACTCAAAGATGGCATCGACCTGGTCATGTTTAGCGGCGACAAGTTACTGGGTGGGCCCCAGGCCGGCATCATCGTCGGCCGCAGCGCGCCCATAGAAGCAATAAAAAAGAATCCCTTAATGCGGGCCTTACGCATAGACAAACTGTCACTGGCAGCGCTGGAAGCAACCTTAAACCTGTATCTTGCCCCTGAGCTGGCCATGCAACAGGTCCCGATCCTGAAAATGTTGAGTGAAGATCCGGCTGCCATTAAAAAACGGTCCCAGACACTGGCACGACAACTCAACAAGCTTGATTCCATCACAGCGCGTGTCGAGAACGACGTCAGCTTTGTCGGCGGGGGGTCCGCGCCCATGAACGAACTGCCGACCTGGGTGATCCGGATCGAATCGGCCAAGCACTCCAGCGAAGAAATCAGTAAACTGCTAAGGTTGCGGAAACCGGCCGTCATCGGTCGGATCGCGGCTGACAATTTCGTACTGGACCTGCGCACAGTATTTCCTGAGCAGGTGCCATCCCTGCGTGAGGCGATTACATCCCTGACCTGACAATCCGATTATTCAAACAAGCGATCTTTGGGGTAATATAGGCAACACAATCAGCAGCAAGATCAAAATAAGGAGGTGAGTGCAGTCTGGTGACTACCCTGGTCTTCAAAACCTGTGACTCGTTGTGAGACGAATGGTGGGTTCGATTCCCATACACCTCCGCCACCAATAATAAACACAGAGGCACAGAGTACACAGAGAAAAGATTTTAAAGATAAAAATGAAATGATCGAGAAACCAGAATATCTATTACAATTTTAATGGTTCGCGGTTAATTACTTTATTTCCTCCGTGTCCTCTGTGTCTCTGTGTTTAATTTATTCTTTTTAAACGATCACGAATTTCATCATTCGCTGACATGGTTTTCGCGGTCTGGCCGTCGTCGGCGGGTTGATCCGGATCGGCGCCATGTTGCAGCAAAAGCTCCACCAGCTCCATGCAGCCGTGTTTGGCTGCCGCCTGCAACGCGGTCCAGCCGCCATGCTGACGGGCATTCACGGCGGCGTCGTGATCCAGGAGCAGCCTGACTATCTCCACTGATCGGCAGGCAACCGCGCTGTGCAGCGGTTGCACCCGGCTGGGATTAGCGGCAATGGCATTGACCTGCGCGCCTTGCTCCAGCAATATCTGCACGCAACCGGGCTGGTTGAAGAAAGCCGCCAGATGCAGAGGCGTAAAACCATCGGCGGAACGGGCATCGAGCAACTGCTTGTCGCGTAGTAATTGTCGTATTAACTTTTCCTCCCCCAGCGCCGCTGCCTCGAAAATATCCAGATCGACAACCTCGCCCCGCAAGTAACGGACCATGTCCGTTTTACGGTAATAAGCCGCGATCATCAAGGCAGACACGCCGTCGGCATTGCGTGATCCGGCCAGTGCTTTGTCTGCCGCCACCAGCTTTTGCAGCTCACTCAATTCTCCGTTCGTGATCAGAACGAAGATACTTCTGGAATCAGTCATTTTAATTCTTCATTTTAAATAATTCGCCCTGGCGCAAGCGTAAGGGATATCGTACCAAATTTAGATTATTCAATCACGGCTAACTACGGATCACCAATCCCTCAGAAATAGAATCTTTGAAGAATGATGTCTCTGATTATTTCACTGCCAGTAAGCGCCTGAAGCGCCAATGACAGCATTGATCAGGCCCAGGATCAGGTTGGCGGTGACGATCCGGCGGATCTGATTGAGATTACTCGCAGCGTCAGAAAACATCTCTGCCGCGAGTGCCTGTTTGAATCGCCGGTATGGCGCAAACCAGAGGTGCAGGAAAAGCAGGATCATCAACCAACCAATCCCTTGCATGAGATGTAAATATACCGGTAGTTCGGCAAAGCCATCCCGATAACCGAGTATCATCCAGTAGCCACTGATTACCAGCATTACGACCGCTGCCCATACCCAGGGAAAAAACCTGCCCAACGTGCGGCCCCAAAGCGGTAGCCGGATTTTCGGTTCTAAACCTCCTGCGGCAGGTCTGAGGACTATATGGGCAAAGAACATCCCACCCACCCAAACGATAACGGACAATAAATGCAAGGTAATCGCTATGGACATTAATCGCTCCTGTTTAACGTGATTATAACGGGCACTTTAATTTTATCCGAAAAGTATTCCTTCACATCTGAACGAAATACATCAATATCAATGCCCATGTAGAAACCTTTTATACTCTTCGTCTTTTCAAGTCCTTCGGAAGCCATACGGCTTGCAGTATCGTGGAGCCCCTGGAACCATTTCAGGTGCGCAACCGCGATCTGGATCAACCCCTGTATAAACAAACCTGTTACAGTACGTCTTCCTGCTGCCACCCAGACCGCTTCGAGAACCTCATGGGCCTCCCACCAGTATTCATGATTAAACAGATCGATCCCATATAAATATTCATCA
>Ga0209640_10006560_pt1 | contig 10190 bp, 10 predicted proteins | sample RifCSP10_1_FD_184018 | JGI IMG/M metagenome (GOLD analysis project Ga0209640, IMG submission 184018) | Soil microbial communities from Rifle, Colorado - Rifle CSP2_sed 10_1 (SPAdes) (version 2) | ecosystem: Environmental > Terrestrial > Deep subsurface > Rock core/Sediment | place: Rifle... | reverse complement strand
TTGGGAATGTTGATTCGTACGCCGCTCCCCCAGTCCTACCCAATGATTTCGTAGGTTCTTACTTCCACCTGGGAGACGCCCATCAGGCCGCGCGTATGCCGCAATATCTCCTGGTGGGCCTCGCTCTTGCGGTACCGGTCAATGGCCGCCTGGCTTTCCCACGTTTGCAGCGAAATGATCTCACCCGGGTTGTCCACGCTCCGAAGAAACTCTTCATTGACACAGCCGGGCTGCTGGATCGGCAACGGCGCGCAGCCTTGCTTCCAAAGCCGCTCGGCCTCGGCTGCTTTCTCTGGGGGAACGGTGACGACAATCATGCGCCTCAACATGGCACGTCTTCCTCCTCGGTAAAGCTCCCCTGTCCCGATCCACAGGGAGTTCAGTATAACACTCACCGGGCCGCGAGAAGGCGTGTTGGGTCCCTCCCTCCTGGCTCCTCCACTGTCGCTCCGCGCCCGGAACAAGTCGGGCGGGGACGCTGCGCGGGCGGGCGCGGAATCTCTGTGGCGGAGCGGAGTACCTTTTACCATACTTTATTTTTGCAAGGAAGCATTATCAAAGCTATTGTAGTTCTCTCTCTTTGATATACAATATGCCGTGGATTGGGAGATGAATGGCAGAAAACACCGGGGAAAAGAAGGCGGTTCTAATACGAGGAGCCTAGAATTCACTTGACCCGCAGGGAAAAACGTGGCTATTTAACCGGAGTAACTGTGATTCTCCAGGGGGCTGCGCGGCTGCGGGGGTTTTGCCGCCGGGGAGTGCCGAGTGCGTGGGAGTGGGAAAGCGTTGCTCGAAAGCGTCCAGCCAGAGCCCGCCCTGGATTTGCGCGAGGTGATGAACATCCGGCAGGCTTCGCACTACCTCGGAATCTCGCCCGACACTCTTTACCGGTATCTGTCGGAGGGCAAGCTTCCTGCTTTCAAACTGGGCAACCGCTGGCGCTTTAAGAAGACGACGTTGGATCGCTGGATGGAAATGCAGAGTAAACACGGAGCCGACAAGGGCCACCGGGACGCCGCGTCCGCGCGGCGCGTGAAGGGGTAAGAGCAAGGGGGCGATATGTTCGGGATGGGAAAGAGCAAGCAACTGATCGGGATGGACATCGGGTCGAGTTCCATCAAAGTGGTCGAGTTGAAGCAGTCGGGCAATGAATTAGAGGTGAGTAGGCTCGGCGTGGAGCCGCTGGCCCCGGAAATTGTGGTGGACGGCGCCATTGTGGATACGGGCCAGGTCTCCAACAGCATCGCCAAGCTGTTTACCGAACAGAAGATCAAAACGAAAAACGTCGCCACGGCCGTGTCGGGCCACTCGGTGATCGTCAAGAAGCTTTCCCTCCAACCCATGACGGATGAGGAGCTGGAAGGGGCCATCCCGATGGAGGCCGCCCAGCACATTCCCTTCGATATTGCGGAAGTCAACCTCGATTATCAGATCCTGGAGACCCCGGCGGAAAGCCCGGTCATGGACGTCCTGCTGGTGGCCGTCAAGAAGGACAAGATTCTCAATTACACGAACGTCATTACGCTGGCGGGGCGGACCCCGGTGGTGGTGGACATTGACGCCTTCGCGCTCCAGAACGTGTACGAATACAATTACGAGCCGCCCCCCGATCTTACGGTAGCGCTGCTGAATCTCGGCGCCAGCGTCATGAACATCAACATTGTGCGGGGCCGCACACCGCTGTTCACGCGCGATGTCTCGGTGGGAGGCAATCAATATACCGACTCGCTGCAGAAGGAGCTGGACCTCGGATTTGACGAAGCCGAAACGCTCAAGACCGGCGTCACGTTGCCGGGCATCAGCGACGAGGCGCGTCTGCCCGTCATCAAGTCGGTTTCGGAAATTATCGTGTTGGAAATTCAGCGGACGTTTGATTTCTTCCGCGCCACCGCCGGGGGCGAGCAGATTCAGAAGATCTATCTGGCCGGCGGCTCGGCCCGCGTGTATGGCCTGTCGGACTTGATGAAGCAGGAAATCGGGATTCCGGTCGAGCAGTTGAATCCGTTCCGGCGAATTAAGTATCCGGAAGCCGGCCCGCTGGGCGAACAGGTATCCTCCCAAGGGCCGCGTCTCGCGGTGGCCGTGGGACTCGCGTTAAGGAGCTTTGAAGACCTATGATCCGCGTAAACTTGATGGGATTACCCAAACAGCGCAAGCGTGCGCGCGGCCCGGTCGTGACGCTCGAGGGCGGGCGCTCGCTGATCCTCTTGGTGGTGGTCGTGGCGGTAGTGGCCGGTTACGCCTATTTCCGGCACCAGAGCCTCCAGCAACAACTCCAAGATCTGGACGTGCAGGTGACCGAACTGCAACGCGAATTGGCTGACCTGAACCGCATCAAGCAGGAATACGACGCCAACGTGGCGCGGCGGGAGGCGCTGACGGCGCGGATTAACGTGATCGAGGCGCTGAAGGCCCGTCAGGCCGGGCCGGTCCAACTGCTCGCCACCCTTGCCTCGGCGGTCGTCCGCACCGACTCGCTCTGGCTCACTTCTTTTACGCAGACGGGGCAGAATATCACGATTGAGGGCACGGCCTTGAACGTCAAAGCGGTGGCTGACTTCATGACGCAGTTGCTCAATCAGCGGATCTTCGCGACCGTGGATTTGCGGGAGACGGCCCAGGACCCCGCGAGCCGGGCCGTAGACAACTTTTCTTTCATCCTGAACGGCCAACTGGCGGCCCCGGAACCGGCCCCTTCGACGACCGGGTAGGAATCAAGCGGGCAGGGAGGAAGTATGGCAGCTATACCTAAATTTAATGAATTGTCCCCGGTGGTCCAGATCGCGGTAATCCTGGCCGTGGGCGTTGGCCTATGGGCGTTGAGCGAATACGTGTGGCCCATGCCGACTCTGCGGGAACAAGTGGCGGCCCGCCAGACGCAAGTGACCCAGTTGGATAGCCAGGCGCAACCGCTCCGGCCGTTCCGCGAAAACCTCGGCCCGCTCCTCTCGGAAAACGCACAGCTTGAATTGCAGTTGGAAAATCTCCGGCGCATCGTGCCCGACGAGAAAGAAGTGGACAATTTCGTGCGCTTGGTGCAGGCCGAGGCTCTCTCCGTCGGCGTCAGCCTGCGGCGCTTCACGGCCCAAGCCGTCTCCCAGCAGGAGTTCTACGTAGAAGTTCCTTTTGAGGTGCAGATGGACGGTCCCTTTTACGACGTCCTGCAATTCTACGACCGGCTGGCCCGGATGGAGCGCATCATCAACGTTTCCGAACTGCAAATGGGCGGCACACAGTCGAAAAAAACCGTCGGGCGAGGCCAGTATGTCCATAGCCCGGGCACAACGGTCGCCGCGGTTTGCCGGGTGACTACGTTCTTCAGCACCGAGGGACTCCAAGCGGCGGCGGCGGGGGCACCGGGCACGGCAGCTCGACCGGCGGCGGGCGCACCGGCCCGGCCGGCGCCGGCCAGATGAGGAGAATGAAGAGGAGGGGGATCTCATGAAGGCCTGGATCGTGTGCGGGACAATTGTAGCGGGTGTGATCTTCGGGGAAGCGTTTTCAACGTGGGCACAGGCGCCCGCAGGCGCCCGCCCGCCAGCGCCAGCGGCTCCTGCCCGCTCGCAGGCAGCCCCGCAGCAGGCGGCTCCCCCGCCGGCTCCTGCCCTTCCCCCTGCCGGCGAGCGGCGGGACCCGTTTCGTCCCATTGAGATCAAGGGGCCGGCGGTAGACCTGCCTCCCGTCTGCACGCAGGCGGGCAAGCAAGGCCTCCTGATCGGCCAGTTGCAGTTGCAGGGGATCGCCAGGAGTGTTGAAGGCGCGTGGATTGCCGTCGTGGATAACAAGACGGGACGAGCCTATTTCTTGCGGGCGAAGGATGAGCTCTGTAATGGCGTGGTCCTGCGAGTGGACCAGGAAAGTTTTGTGATGGAAGAACGGACCACGGATTCCTTTGGCCGGACGCGGACCCGGGAAGTGGTCCTGCGCGTACCGGAAGAGTAAGCACGAACAGGGGGCAGAACAGCGGATGAAGACGAACCAGAGGATCGTGCCAGCGAACGACGTGCGTAGAGGGAATGTTTCCAACAGAGGGGGAGAGTCCATGAGATTCACAGGCCGGTTGGTGCTGTCAATTCTGAGTGTGGTGTGGGCGGGAAGCCTGGCCCAGGCAGCGGTGGAGTTGTTGGGCGTCCGCACGACCGTAGATCGGCAGGCCACGACCTTCCTGCTGCGGTTGCCGGCCCAGGTTGAGTATAGCCCGACCCGGATCGCACCCCGCTTGTTCGTCGTAGACATGACCGGCGTCCTCAGCGGGTCCTCGGCGGAAACCCAACTGGTGAATTCCCCCTTGGTGGACAGCTACCGGCTGCTGCCGTATCGAGGCGCCGACGAGCAGCCCCACCTGGCGCTGGAACTGACCTTGAAGGCCGAAGGCCAAGTGCACATCACCGCAATGGCCGACGGCTTGCAGGTCCGTGTCCAGAGTAATTCCAAATCGGTCCCAGCCGCCCCGGCGGCTTTGACGGAAGCCCCCGGGAGCAACGGGTCCCGAACGGCGTCGAAGGCCGACGGAGAAAAAACCTCCGCACCCTCCCCGTTCGGTCCGCCGGCCGCTTCCCGCCCGATCTCGATTCAGGAAATTGCGGTCGCCCAGTTGGAAGACGGGGCCGGACTGGAGGTCGAGATTCTCGGCGATGGCGTCATGCAGTACCGCACCATGGAACTTCGCCAGCCGGATCGGCTGGTGGTGGACATTCCCGATGCGGTCAACCGAATTCGCCAGCGACGCCTGGACGTGGATACCCCGCCCCTGAAGGCTGTGCGAGTGGCGCAATATGCACGTCAGCCGGCCATTACGCGGGTGGTGATGGACTTGGATTCCAAGGTTCCCTTTGCAGTGCGCCCGCAAGCGAACGGTTTGGTAGTAGCGTTGGGACCTTCCCAGCCCGCGGAAGACAAGGCCATGGAACCGACCCGCTCGGTGCAGGAGCCGCTCCTGGTGGCTTCCAACCAGCCGACAGCCATCCCGGTTCCCGCAGTTCCGAAATCACCGCCTGCAACCGTGGCTGCTCTACCGGTGGTCGCAGTTTCTGAACCAGCCGCCCAAGGTTCCGAGGCCGCCGCTTCTGTTTCTCCGGCGGCAGTGGAGCCCCCTGTGGCCCAGGCCCAGATTCCGTCCGCTCCGGCTGCTTCCCGGTCGTCCGGTACCGTGATGCTGGCGCAGCAAGCCATTGCTCCTCCCGATTCGTTGTTGCTCGCGCAGGCAACGCCGCAAGCGCAGCAGCAGCCCGTCTATACGGGCGAACCCATCTCGGTGAACCTGAAGGACGTGGACCTGAAAGACTTTTTCCGGTTGGTTCATGAGATCAGCGGATTGAACATCGTTCTCGATCCCAATGTGAGCGGGGTCGTCACCATCGTTCTCGATGAAGTCCCCTGGGACCAGGCCATGGACATCGTGATGCGGAACAACCAGCTCGAGAGGCAAGTCATCGGGAATGTCGTGCGAATCGCGCGCGTGTCCACCCTGGAAGCGGAAGCCAAGGCGCAGTTGGCAAAGGCGCTGGCAGAAGCGCAGGCGATTGAGCAGAGTCAGCCGCGCCAGACCGTCACCCGCGTCCTCAGTTATGCGCAGGCCGAAGCGCTCGTTCCGACGCTGAAGCGGTTCCTGTCTCAGCGGGGCGACCTCACCTTCGATGTCCGGACCAACATGCTCATCATCACGGATATCAACACCGCAATCGGCAATATTGACAGACTCCTCGGAACGCTCGATCAGAAGTCGCAGCAGGTCGAGATCGAAGCGCGGATTGTGGCCGCCAGCCGCTCCTTCGCCCGGGATATCGGGAGCCAGTTGGCTGCGTCGGGGCAGAGCGGCCGGGTGGTTTTAGGCGGAGCGGGTTTGGTGGGCACGAGTCCCATCCTCCGGGGCGCAGTGCCCCCGCTGTTCGTCGGCACGCCCCCAGAACCGCCCGCGCCCGGAGAGCCGCCGAAGTTTGCGAGTGTGGCGCAGCCCCTGGCCGTCAACCTGGCTGCGGTCGGTCCCGTGGGAGGCGCCACCTTTCTCATTACCACCCCTACCTTCGCGCTCGACGCCATCCTGACGGCGGCCGAGTCCCGGGGGTTGGGGAAACTCCTCTCGCGCCCGAAGATCATCACGCAGAGCAACGTGGAAGCCACCGTGCAGCAGGGCGTCCGAATTCCCATTCAGACCTCGATCAACAACACCATTACCCAGCAGTATATCAACGTGACGCTGCGGTTGACCGTTACCCCGCAGATCACCGCGGAGGGAACCGTCTTTCTCCGGGCGGATATTGAAAACACAAACATCAATCAAGGGATTGCCCGCATCAACGGCATTCCGGCACTCGACACCCAGCAGGCCACCACGCAGGTGCTGGTGTCCAACGGAGGGACGGTCTTCTTCGGAGGCGTCATCCAGACCACTAACACCCTTACGGAACAGCAGGTTCCGCTGCTGGGCAGCATTCCGTTGGTTGGAAATCTCTTCCGGCGCAGGGCGACCAGCTCCTCGACGAGCGAGTTGCTGTTCTTCATCACTCCCCGGATCGTGCAATCGTAAGCAAGGTTCGGTTCTTTTGAGACAAGGGCTCCCCCGCGAGGGAGTCCTTCCTGTTTTCGGGGAACGAATCCGAGCCGCGCTTGTCCCGAGCGCAGCCCCTCGACTTCGCTCGGGGCGGTCCATTCGACTCCGCTCAGGACGGTGAGCGACAGTCGAACCGTGAGCTTGTCGAACCGTCGAGGGGACCGTGCGGGAGCATTCTTTGTTTTGATCTGTCCCGCGGCCGTACGCGAGTGGTTGCTCGGAACGGATCAGTCAAAGAAAATTCCGATTTCCCACCCTGACCTCTATGCCGCCGCAAGAGCCATCCCCCTACGGGGCCCGTCTAGCGAAGCTTCGGGAGCGCATTGCGGAGGAACGCTTGGAGGCGTTCCTGGCAACGTCGCTCCCGAATGTTCACTACCTCACCGGCTTTTCCGGAAGTGCGGGCGTGCTGTTGGTGACGCTCGGAGACTCGCTCCTGTTCACCGATCCGCGGTACGATCTCCAGGCGCATGAGCAGGTTCGGGAGTCGCGGGTTGTCATCACCGCCGGGGACGCCTTGACGGCGGCGGCCAAGCGGTGGAACCGGAGCCGCCTCCTGCGCCTCGGGTTCGAAAGCGGCGCGGTCTCCTTTCAGACGCATCGGGGATTGCGGAAATTGCTCCCGAAGAAGCGTCTGATCCCCACCGCCGGCTGGGTCGAAACATTCCGAATCGAGAAGGACGAGGGCGAGATCGAACAAATCCGCCGGGCGGTTGCGGTGGCCTCGCGGGCGTTCTCGGAGACGCTGCCGCTCGTGCGGCCCGGCATCCGGGAGATAGAAGTGGCGGCCGAAATCGAGTACCGCATGCGGCGCTACGGCGCCGCACAGCCGTCGTTTGAGACGATTGTGGCGTTCGGTGAGCGGACGGCTTTGCCTCATGCTCGCGCGGGGGCGCGGCCGCTGCGAACCGGCGAATGCGTTCTGATGGACCTCGGTGCTATACTGGACGGCTACGTCAGCGACATGACGCGGACGGTTTTTCTGGGGAGGCCATCCCGGAAGGCTTCCCGGATGTATCAGGCAGTTTGGGAGGCCCAAAAAGAGGCTGAAGAAACGGTCCGGGCTGGGGTAGAATGTGCGACGGTGGACCGGGCGGCTCGGCGGGTCCTGGATCGCTACGGGTATGGGCGCTATTTTACCCATAGCACCGGCCACGGCGTCGGGCGCGAGATTCATGAACTCCCGCGCATCGCCAAAAAGCAACACGCCGTGTTGCCCGAGCGCGCCGTCATCACGGTCGAGCCGGGCGTTTATCTTCCCGGTTTCGGCGGGGTCCGGATCGAGGACGTCGTCGTGGTCCGGAAGACGGGAGCGGAAATCCTGACGCAGACGCCGAAAGACCTTACGGTGCTCTAGAGGTGTTAGGTTTTAGGTCACCTTACACCTTACACCTTACACCTGTTTTTTCCATGAACCTCAAAGAGATCAAAGAGCTGGTGGATCTGATTACGGAGAAGGGAATCTCCGAGTTCGAGTTGGAGCGCGCCGGAGTGCGTCTGAAGATCAGCCGCCCTACGGATGGAACCAGGGCAGCCCAGGCCGTGGCGCACGCGTCGGTGAGCCGTCTTCCGGCCGTGTCCGAAACTCCGCCGCCCCCGCCTCCGGTGATCCGAACGCCCGTCCCGCCCTCCCCGGCCGCAGTCGCTCCCCAAACCGACGACGTTCACACGGTTCGTTCCCCCATGGTCGGGACCTTTTATAGCGCTCCGGGGCAGGGATCTCCGCCCTTTGTTCAAGTCGGAGACCGGGTCGAGGTCGGGCAGGTGCTCTGCATCATTGAGGCGATGAAATTAATGAACGAGATCGAATCGGAGATAGCGGGCGAGGTTCTCCGGTGTTCTGTCGAAAACGGGCAGCCGGTCGAGTACGGAGAACCTTTGTTTGATGTGCGGCCTTCGGCCAAACGCGCCTGAACCGGCGACGGCCCTGGGTGGAACAGGCATTCCTGCCCGAAACGACCCCGCCCAGGCGGGGTCGTTTCGCAGTTGACAGACAAGGATGTCTGTCCCACAGGGAGTCCGGCATGTTTCGGAAGATTCTGGTCGCTAATCGCGGAGAAATTGCCTTGCGGGTGATCTGCGCCTGCAAGGAGCTCGGCATCCAGACCGTAGCGGTTTACTCGGAAGCCGACGCCCACTCCCTTCCGGTGCGCTTTGCGGACGAGGCTGTTTGCATCGGGCCTGCCCGTCCGAGCGCCAGTTACCTGAATATCCAGAGCGTCATCAGCGCCGCGGCCATCACCAGCGCCGACGCCATCCACCCCGGCTACGGGTTCCTGTCCGAAGACACCAACTTTGCCGAAGTGTGCGAGACCTCCGGCGTTACCTTCATTGGCCCTTCTCCGGAACTGGTCCGGTTGATGGGGGACAAGAGCGGCGCTCGCCGGAGGATGAAGAAGGAAGGAATCCCGATCCTGCCCGGGTCCGAGGAGGTGGTCGGGAGCGCTGCGGAGGCGGCCGAATGGGCCAGGACCATCGGCTATCCCGTTTTGCTCAAAGCCGCCGCAGGCGGGGGAGGCCGGGGGATGCGGATCGCCCGGGAACCGGCCGAAATCGCCGCCGCCTTCGAGGCCGGCGGCCGGGAGGCGATGCAGGCGTTTGGTTCCCAGGAGCTGTATGTCGAAAAGCTGATTCCAAACGCCCGGCACATCGAGTTTCAAGTCCTGGTGGACCACTCCGGCAAGGCGCTCTCCCTGGGCGAGCGCGAGTGCAGCATCCAGCGCCGGTACCAGAAAATCCTGGAGGAATCGCCGGCCCCCTCGATCCGGGCCGAGATGCGCCACCAGATCGGCGCACAGGTGGAGCGCGTGCTGAGCCGCATCGGGTACACCAACGCCGGGACGGTCGAGTTTCTGATGGACGAGCAAGGCGACCTCTACTTCATTGAGATGAATACGCGGATTCAGGTCGAGCATCCTGTGACAGAGTTGGTGACCGGTATAGACCTGGTGAAGAGCCAGATTCTGCTCGCCGCCGGCGCCCCGGTGCCCGAGATCGCGCAGGAGAAATTTTGCCTGCGGGGACACAGCATCGAGTGCCGCATCAACGCCGAGGACCCGGCCACGTTTGCCCCCTCCTCGGGCCGGATCACTTCCTTCCATGTACCGGGCGGAACCGGGGTCCGGGTGGACTCGGCTGCTTATACCGAATGTTTCGTGCATCCCTACTATGACTCCCTCCTCGCCAAGCTGATTGTGCACGGCCGGAACCGCCAGGAAGCCCTGAGCCGCATGAGCCGGGCTCTCGGGATGTTCATCGTGGAAGGCGTCCAGACTTCGATCCCGCTCCACCAGAAAATCTTGACCGACCCCGACTTCCTTCGCGGCGACTACACCGTCCGTTTCCTGGAACGCTACCAATCTCGCCCTGTCCTGGCGGCAGTAAAACAGTGAAGAGTGACAAGTGACCAGTGACGAGCAAAAAACATAAAGCAGTGACGAGTGATAAGTGATGAGCCAATCAGAGCCGCGACCGTAAGGGAGCGGTCACTGCCGTGACCACTTGTCGGCAAACTAGAGAAGGGAAAACTCCTACCTGCATTCAGGTTTTTCTTGTCACTTGTCACTTGTCACTTGTCACTGTTCTTCCATGCTGATCGCGTCCTTGTTCGCTGAAGCCCCGCTTTACGCCATCCTCG
>Ga0209640_10006559_pt1 | contig 10190 bp, 7 predicted proteins | sample RifCSP10_1_FD_184018 | JGI IMG/M metagenome (GOLD analysis project Ga0209640, IMG submission 184018) | Soil microbial communities from Rifle, Colorado - Rifle CSP2_sed 10_1 (SPAdes) (version 2) | ecosystem: Environmental > Terrestrial > Deep subsurface > Rock core/Sediment | place: Rifle... | reverse complement strand
GCGGTTCGTCAGGCTGACCTCGGAGCCGCCGCCGTCCCGGTCGCGGATCGCATCCACGCTCTGGTCCAGCCTCGCCGTCGTGAACAACCAGCCTCGCCAGAACCAGTCGAGGTCCATGCCGGAAGCGTCGCGCATCACGCGGAAGAAGTCCCACGGCGTCGGGTGCCGGAACGCCCACGCCTTCGTGTATTCGCGGAACGCGAAATCGAAGCGGTCCCGGCCCAGCACCTCGGTGCGCAGCAGGTGCAGCATCAGCGACGGCTTGCGGTACGCGGTCCAGAAGAGGTCGCGCGACTCGACCGGCCGCGTCATCAGCGGCTGCTCCTCGCCCGGAATCGCGTGCTCTCCGTAGATGTTCAACGGAATCGCCGCGACCGTGTCGCCGAAAGCCTGGCCGCGGAAGTAGTCCTGCGTCACGCCGATGTCAATGAACGTGTTGAAGCCTTCGTCCATCCAGGGATAGAGCCGCTCGTTCGAGCCAACGACCATCGGAAACCACTCGTGCCCGAACTCGTGAGCCAGAACCCAGTACGTGTCTTCGCGGGTCGGCAGGTTCGGGACGAACGTCAGCATGGGATACTCCATGCCTTCGATCGGCCCCTCGAACGTGGTCGCCTGCGGATACGGGTAACGGAACCACTGTTCGCTGAAGTGCCGGATGACCTGCCTCGCCATCCGTATCGCTTCCGGCCACTTGTCTGCGCTCCGCCGGTACATCGTCTGAATCAGGATGCCGTCCCAGTTGACGGCGTCCCAGCGCAGGTCGGGAGCCGTCGCGAACGCGAAATCGCGCACGTTGTCGGCGTGGAACCGCCACGTGAGGTTGGCGGCAGCCGAGGGGCGCGTCGCGGGCCGGCCCGCCTCGTCGGCGGTGATGATCGAGACGGGCTCATCGGAGACGCGGGCGCGAGCCAGGCGCTCGCGCTGCGCGGGCGTCAGGACGTCATCCGGATTCTGCAGCACACCGGTCGCCGCGATGACGTACGCGGCCGGCAGCGTGATGGCGACATCGAAGCTGCCATACTCGAGGTAGAACTCGCCGGACCCGATGTACGGCTCGTGGTTCCAGCCCTTGACGTCGTCGTACACGGCCATGCGCGGGTACCACCACGCGATCTCGTACAACGTACCGTCGCGGCCCATGCGGCCGGCACCGTACGCGGGCACGGGGAAACTCCAGGCGACATCGAGCGTCAGCTCGCCGCCGGGCGGCAGCGCCCTCGGCAGATCCACCCGCATCGTAGTGCCGTAGATCTGGCGTGACAACTCGACACCGCCGCTCGACAGAGCGGTCAGGCTCAGCCCTCCGTGGAACCCCTGGCACGAGAAGTCGAAGACCGATTCGCCGAACGCCAGCGGCGGCTGGTTCAGCGTGTTCGTGATGCTCTCCGGCGCGCAGATGTTCTGGTCCAGGTACATCCACAGGTATGGCAGCGAGTCCGGCGAGTTGTTGCGGTAGCGGATGCTGCCGCGGCCGGCGAGGACGTTGCGCTGCACGTCGAGAGTGGCCTCGAGCCGGTAGTCGGCGCGCTGCTGCCAGTAGTCCGGCCCGGGCCGGCCCGATCCCGACCGGTACCGGTTGGCCGCCGGCATCACGAGCGGCCGGAACACGGAGGTATCCTGCACGGACGCCATCTGTCCGCTTGCGGGCGGGGCCTCGATCGCCTGCCCGACCAGGCAAACGGCGATCAGCAGTCCGATCGTACGCACACACCCTCCTCCGCAATGTCCGCGATCACGGGATAGTGGAATGACGAGAGGATCTGCCCCCCGACATCGCTCGGCATCAGCGGCGGCGCGTAGCGCCGGCCGCTGCATGCTGTTGTCAGACAGCCCCCTCCGACGATCCATCGGGATTCCCTCCGCGCCACTCGAGAGTCGAACCGCGTTCGGATATACTCCCGTGCACTTTCCGGAGCCAGCTTCACCGTGCCCGGGCCACTCCGCACGAAGAAATCGCCTCCGGCCGCGGCCTCGAGCCCCTTCCATTTCAGGAACACCGGTTCCGGGTTGCGCTGGCAACTCACCACGCAGACGGTCTTGCCCTGCACGACCTGCGCCTTCGGATCGATGCAGGTCCCGGCGCGATCGCCCAGGCCGTTGCGCACGACCTGGGCGAGGTGACGCATGAACTTGTCGTCGCTCTCGAGCGTCTTCGACTCGCCGCGCTTGATCAACTCTTCGGCGTTGCGGTGAGCGCGTAGATACTGGTCGAAGAGGAAGTTCTTGATCGCCTGCCCGAACGCCCGGTCGTCGGTGATGCGCTTGTAGAGCTCGAAGTTCGAGTCGACGATCTCCTGGATCACGTGCTCGACCTTCTGGTCGAAGGTGAGCCGCACGTTCTCGCGCGTGTTGACGCGCGCGGCCGCGTCGAGCCCGGCGTCCTCGTCGAGCTTCTCCATCATCTGGCCGAGGGTCACGCGGTGCTCGGGGCCGAGGTTCAGGCCGAAGCGCTCGTTCAGCTCGGCGATGATGCGCGAGAGCGTCTCCATCTCCTCGGGCGCCGTGCCGTGGGTGCTCTTGGTGCCCGCGGGCTCGAGCACGCCGGGCTTGCGCTCCAGCGCGATCTTCCCGCTCCCCGTCTGCTGGATGCGGTACGACTCCATGTCGATGTTCTGCTGCACCTCGCGCGGCAGCGCCTCCCGGTCGGCGGGCAGGAGCCGGCGCAGGTCGCCTTCGGATCGAAGTAGAGCTTCGCGAAGGCGTTCACGTCGGTCTCGGTGTAGACGGGGAACGCGACGAGGCGCGTCTGGAGCTCATAGGGGAGGTTCGGATCGGTGGCCCGGAGAGCAGAGTCGTCTCGTAGTAGGGCTCGAAGGCCGCCTTGATCTCGTCGGCCTCGTTGGCGAAGTCGAGCACCAGCGTGCCCTCCTTCTCCGGGTGCGTGCGGTTGAGCCGCGAAAGCGTCTGCACCGCGTTCACGCCGCCGAGCTTCTTGTCCACGTACATCGTGTGGAGCAGCGGCTGGTCGAAGCCGGTCTGGAACTTGTTGGCGACGATGAGGAAGCGGTACTCGGGGCGCTCGAAGGTCCTGGCGGTCTGGCCTCCGGGAAGCCGTTCATGTCCCGCGCCGCGCGACCGCGAGTCTGCGACGAGCCTGCGCACGCAGTCGAGCTGCTGGTATCGGGGGAAGATGAGGAAGCGCCGGCCGGTCTTCCTGCCCTTCTCGTCTTCCTCCTCGACCTCGTGGATGAACTGGCGCACGAGGTCGAGCACGCTGTCGCGCGCCCAGGTCTCCTCCCAGAGGTACGCGGTGGCGTAGCCCTTGCGCGTGGGCGGCACGGGCGGGTTGCCGGCGCCGCCGAACTTCCCCTGGCTCCCGGACGGCCTCCCTGCCGTGGTGCTGCTCGATCTTCTGCCATTCCCCGGGCTGCGTGGCGAGGACGAAGTCCACCACATCGCGCGGCAGGAGACAGAGCGCACGGTCGTAGTCCTGATGACGCCGATTGCGGTAGCCGCCCGGCGGGTTATCGCCGTAGGGTGGTGGCGTCTCGCGCACGGTCGTCGCGTCGCCCGTGCAGGCGTCCGGGCCGTGCTGGAGCAGCCCGCACTCGATCGCCTCCTCGAAGGCCCGCTCGGAGATCTCGGGGCTCATGGTGCCTCCGTCCCCTCGTTCAGGGTAGCGAGATACCCGTCGTAGACGAACAGCCGGTTGCGGCGCTTGCCGGTCAGCTCGCGCGCGACGGCGAGCTCGACGAGCAGATCCATCGCCGAGGATGCCGCCGGGAACGACAGGCCCGTGGTACGACAGGCCTCGGGCATCGACAGGATCGGCCGCGCCTTGAGCGCCTCGTGCACGCGCAGTGCGGAACCCGCGCGCCGCCCGCGTAATTCGATGCGCGCGCGGTCGGCGCGGAACATTTCCCCCAGCCGCTGGGCGGTCGAGACCGCTCCCTCGGCCGTTCGCTGCACGCCTTCCAGGAAGAACGCGAGCCATGCCTCCCAGTCACCCTCGCGGCGCACGCGGTCCAGCAGCTCGTAGTAGGCGGCCCGGTGCTGCTTGAAGTGGAGGCTCAGGTATAAGAGTGGCTCGCGCAGTACGGCGGCATGACAGAGCAGGAAGGTTACGAGCAGCCGCCCCACGCGCCCGTTGCCGTCGAGGAAGGGGTGGATGGTCTCGAACTGCACGTGCGCGAGTCCAGCGCGCACCAGCACCGGAAGGCCGTCGTCCTCGGCGTGCAGGAAACGCTCGAGCGCGGCCATGCAGTCGGGCACCGCGGTGTGTGGCGGCGGAACGAAAATCGCGTTGCCGGGACGGCTGCCGCCGATCCAGTTCTGCGAGCGGCGGAACTCGCCGGGATCCTTGCCGCTGCCCCGCCCGCGCGAGAGCAGCACGCCGTGGATCTCACGGATCAGGCGGTTCGAGAGCGGAAACCCCTCGCGCAGCCGCGCGAGGCCGTGTTCCAGCGCGGCGACGTAGTTGGACACCTCCACCACGTCGTCGAGCGGCACGCCCGGCGCCTCCTCGATCTCGAAGAGCAGCAGGTCCGACAGCGACGACTGCGTCCCCTCGATCTGCGAGGACAGCACCGCCTCCTTGCGGACGTAGGCGTAGAGGAAGAGCGACTTGTCCGGCAGCAGCGTGGAAACGCCGTCGAGCCGGCCGAGCGCCAGGACGGCCGCCTCGAGCGCCTGCTGCAAAGGACCTTCGAGGGCGAGCGGCGGCACGGGCGGCAACGGTGTGGGCACGAAAGCGTGCACCGGCTCCCCGCCGGCCGTGGTCACCTCGTAGCAGCCGGTTTCACCGCGCTTCATCGTGGCCGGGCTCCGGGTTGCTCAGCATCCCTGAATAGCAGGACTGGTTATTCAGACTTCAATGGCTAAGTCTAAACAAGCGTGGGGCGATAGGGCAACCAACCTCCTCTTGTTGGACCGGCTTGGCAGATAGCCGGCGCCACGGCGCAGGCCCGCTCCGGCGTGACGACCCCATGGGCCGCAGGCGGCCGCGTCAGGCGCGCGCCTCCTCCCGCACGTCGATCTTGCCCGTCACCGCGGCGGAGATGAGGGCGGTGCGGAGTTCCTTGAGGCGCTCGATGGCCTCGCGGACCTTGGCGACGAGTGCGTCGATCCGCGCCGTCTCCCGGTCGAGGAAGGTCGCTATCGCCGCCTGCTCTGAGATCGGCGGACATACAACCGCGAACGTCTTGATCTGAGCGATATTGATGCGCTCGAAGGTCGAACCGACGGACACGGCTTCGATCTGGCCCACCATGACTGGCGAGTTGAGTTGGTACGCGAGATAGAGCTGATCGCGGCCCGATGTGATGAGGCACACGTCCTGCCCCATGCAGAACGGCTCCTCTGTGTCGACGTAGGCGGCGGCGCCGAGCGATGCGTTTCGGCTGTAAACGATGTCGCCTCGCCGAGGTCTGCGGCCTCCTTCCGTCAAGTCGGTGAAATCCGCCTCGCTCACTCTTCTTGGCCCATCAAGAGCAATGCGGCCCGGTTTGACCTCTGTCGTGCTGACGATCGGAAGTCCGTCGAATACGTAAACCGCTGTTCGATGCTTGCAGTCTATTACGGACCAGAAGCGTCGAAGCGCTCCATGTTCCCAATGCGCAGGAATCTCTCCGAGCCACTCGACGCCGGACTCCTTCATGGGGACGGTCGGGTCGAGGCCCCTGGTGACGGCGCAGGTGATGAGGGCGGCGCGCTTCTCCCGCAGCAGCTCGATCAGCCGCTCCTTCTTCGCCACCAGCGCATCGATCCGCGCCGTCTCCCGGTCGAGAAACGCAGCGATGGCGCGCTGCTCGAGCTGGGGGGGCATCGCGAACAGGCTAGTCCGGATTGCATCGCCCCCGAGACCAAAGCGCGTGATCCCATTGGCCGCGACTCGAAACTGATCGCGTGTGCCGATCGCCGAGAATGCGCGGCTCAGGAATGCACCGGCAAGACCACTGCCCGGACGAACGTGCGCGAGGTGATAGCCGCACAACACGTCCGCCAGGTCCTCGACCACGACCGCGGGGACTGCAATGTCCGTCCATGATTCCGAGTCCTTGGTGATCAGCACGTCCCCAGCCTGCAGCGAGAAGCGCCGAACCTGCTCGCGTGTTGCGGTCGCCGTCATGAACTCGAGATCAGGCGTGATCCGCTCGTTGTAGTAGACATCGGTGTAGTTGCAGAGCCTGACGGGCTCCTGGCCATCGATGGACTTCTTGTCGACGTTGCTCAGTTGGACGGATGCCAGCGTCTTCAGCCGCTTCACCTCCCAATGGGCCGGAATCTCCCCCAGCCACTCGACGCCGGAGTCCTTGTAAGCCGGGTACGCCCTGAACCGCTGCAGCGCGCTCATCGCCACGGCCCTCCGGGTCGCCACGTTCCCTCCGAGCGCATCCCTTTCCGCACATCCTCCAGCACCGGCGACAGGAACGCGTCGAGGATATGCGCGCATTCGTCCGCGAATCCGTCCGGTACCGCGATGTGCGCCCGCCGGGCGAACGCGCGCACTTGCACCGGGCGAGACGGGTTCTCCCAGTATTCTCGGGTGAGCCCGATCGGCGCCTCCTCGGAAATCGGCGTGCGGCGCCTCTCGAAGGTTCGCCGCACCGCCTCGGCCAGCGTGGCGCGATCGAACTCGAAGCGGCTGGCGAGATGGTGCAGGTCGAAGAAGTCCTTGATCCGGCTGTTCCGGTCGCCGAGCACCACCATCGCCTCCAGCTTCTCGGCAACCACGGCCTCGCGCGGGTAGGCGAGCAGCTCGGGCGCGGGGAAGTCGAGCAGGGTCGGGTACGCGCAGGTCTGCGGCGTCGGCCAGACCGTGTCGCCCAGTCCCATGTCGATCTGCAGCATCAGGCGCGCCTTCCCGGATCGGGCCGGCAGCGTGGCGCGCGTGCCGGCGTACTCGTCCTCGGCGCGAATCGCCTCGATACGCATGCGCTCGCCGTCGAAGTCGACGGCATCCTGCGGCACTGGTGTCGCGACGATCACGCGGAGGTCTTCGCGGATTGCGTCGAACGCGCCGTCGCCCCGGCGCAGGAGATCGAGGTCGAGCGTGGCCCGATAGGGCCGTTCCGACCAGAGCCGCAGGAGCATCGCGCCCTTCAGCACGAAGCGGTCGCGGCGATCGGAGACGCCGAGTCGATAGAGAAAGCGCTCGAGACAGTAGCTCGTCAGCAGGGTCTGGTAGTCGTCGCCCGTCTGCTTGGCTCGGTTGAGCAGGCGCGCGGCGACGGAGGCGGCCAGGTTGGTCTTGCCCGTCATGCGATGGCGTCCAGGTAGGGCTGCATGACCCGCGAGACGCGGCAGATCCGCGCGAAGCGGGCCAGATCGCTTGCGCGGCCACGGTGCTTCCGGCTGAAGTCGCGTAGCGCTTCGACAGCGACATCGACGCCGACCTTGTTGCGGTACTTGAAACAATCGGCGACCGTCTTGGCCGGGGAATAGACGCGGATCGTGACACCCTCGACGCGGTGCTCCTCGATGCCCTCGCTCAGGGCCTCGCCCGAGAAGCGCGCCACGCGCAGGCGGGGATAATCGAGGCGCGGGCGGCGCGCTTTCTCGGGTAGCGCGATCCAGACCTCCGCGGGGGATTGAGTCGTCAGCCCGTGGAAGCGCAGCGCCGTCAGCAGGCAGAAGACCCCCTCCGGCACGCGCTTGGCGACGTGCGCCAGCGTGTGCTCGGCCGTGAGCGCGTGCCGGGCAGCGACGTAGACGCCCCGGGCCTGCCGCAGAACCAGTCCCTCGTCCACCAGGCGAGAGAGCTGCGCCCGAGTGATGCCGTGGGCCTCAAGATCCCTCGGGCGGGTGAGACCCTTCTCCTCGATCAGCCGCAGCGTTCGATCCCTGTTCGTCCTCGGCATAGTGTACGGATGATACGAAACGTCGGGAGTTAGACGCAAGTCCCGACCTTTCGGAGCCGATTTGTCCTGACAGGAAACGTCGGCACTTAAGCCGGGCATGCCGACATTCTGCGTGATCAGCTGGCCCGCCCGCCCGTCACCTCCGCCAGCATCCGCACGATGTCGCCCTCGATGGCCCGGATCTCGCCCCGATCTTCTCGAGGGGGCGCGGCGGGGTGTAGCGGTAGAAGTAGCGGTTGAAGTTGATCTCGTAGCCGATGAAGCCGACGCGGCCGTCCCTGGGATCGCGCTTGGCGGTGTCGATCCAGGCGTCCGGGACGTGGGGCTTCACCTCGCGGTCGAAGAAGGCGCGCACGCTGGCCGGCACGCCCTCGGCATCTGCGGGATCGTCGCCCGGGGGCAGCGGGACACTCTCGGTGTCGCGCAGCTCCGGGTCCGGCTCCGGGTTGCCGTCCTGGTCGCGGCAGATCGCGGCCGTCTCGTCCCGCTCCGAGAGCGCGGAGAGGATCGCTTTGCGGGCCGGCGCCGGGAGCTTCAGGCCGGCCTTGCGGGCGGCGGCGTCCAGCGCTCGCTCAAACTCGTCGCGATCCTTGAACGTGGTGGCCCGGAGCCCGCGCACGAGCGCGCGTATCGCGTCCTGCAGCGCGCGCCCCTCGGCCTGCTCCTTCGCGGCCGCGGCGCCCTTCTTCTTCGACTGCGCGAGCGACTGGAAGCCTCTCTCCTCCTCGAGCAGCGGGATGCGTTCGGGCGTCGCCTGGAAGTTGAGCCGTAGCGGGCGTTCGACGGTGATCTTGCGGAAGCCGAAGTGGGTGTTCGGGAAGATGCGGCTGACGGCGACCTCTTCATCCTTCCCGTCCTTTGTGATCCGGCGTGTATCGCCGTCGCGGAAGGCGGCGAGGAGCTTCACGATGTCCGGCGCCCGATCCGGCGGGATCTGGCGGCGCTTGTCGCCGTGGCTCTTGCGCATCGGCACCCAGAAAGAGCTGGCGTCGATAAGCTGGAACTTGCCCTTGCGCGCGCGTGCCTTGCGGTTGGTCACGACCCAGATGTAGGTGGCGATCCCGGTGTTGTAGAAGAGCTGCTCGGGCAGCGCGATCAACGCTTCGAGGAGGTCGTGCTCGAGGATGTAGCGGCGGATCTCGCTTTCGCCGCTTCCGGCATCACCTGTGAAGAGCGGCGAGCCGTTCATGATGATGGCGATGCGCGAGCCATCTTCCTTCGGCTCCTTCGCGTGCGCCAGCATGTGCAGCAGGAAGAGGAGTTGGCCGTCGCTGATCCGCGCCAGGCCCGCAGCGAAGCGGCCGGACGCGCCGCGCTCGTGCTCGGCGCGCACGGCGCCCTCGTCGCGCTTCCAGTCCTTGCCGTACGGCGGATTTGCGATCAGGTAGTCGAAGCCCCGCCCCGCGTGGCGGTCGTTGGACAGCACGCTTCCGTAGGCGATGTTGTCCGCATCGCGGCCGGTCGGGTCTTTCATGAAGAGGTCCGACTTCGAGACCGCCCACGTCTCGGGGTTCACCTCCTGGCCGAAGAGGTGGATCTCGGCGACGGGGTTGATCGCGGGTCGCAGCAGCTCGCCGTTCTTGCAGGCCGGCGGTGACGTGCTCCTTCGTGATCATGAGCATGCCGCCCGATCCGCAGCAGGGGCCGTAGACCGTGCACACGATGCCTTTGCGCCGGATGCGGTCCGAGTCGCCGGCCAGCATCAGGTCCACCATCAGGTGCACCACGTCGCGGGGCGTGAAGTGCTCGCCGGGGTTCTCGTTCAGCGCCTCGTTGAACTTGCGGATCAGCTCATCGAAGATCGTCCCCATCGTCGGGTTGTCGACCTTGTCCGGGTGCAGATCGACATTCTTGAAGCGCTCGGGCACCTGGAAGAGAAGACCCGCCTCGTCGAGCTTGCTGGTTGTAGAAAGCGAAGCCGGAGGCGCGCCGGAGCTGCGCGTCGAGATCCTCGAGCCCCTTGCCCTTGAGCTGTCCCTGTCGCTCGAGGACCTTCTTCTTCGTGTCCGCGAGCACGCAGTCGAGGCGGCGCAGTACGGTGAGCGGTAGGATGACGTCCTGGTACTTGCCGCGCTTGAAGGTGTCGCGGATCAGATCCGCGACGCCCCAGAGGAAGCTCACGATCTCGCTGTGATTCACTCTCTCACCTTTCGGTCGCTCGTGTCATCGCGTCGCCTGGTTCGGCCTGTCTGACGAAATCGGGGAGCGGCCATGCGCCGCCCGCTACTCTTCCTCGTGTTCGACCTCGATCGAGCAGTTGGCGACGAGCGCGGCCACGGCGCCGATCGCGGCCCAGACGGGGGCGAGCAGCACGCCGACGACGCCGACGGTCATGGGGACCTCGATAAGCGAGCGGCCTTCGTCGTTCTTGATGATGATGCGGCGGAC
>Ga0209640_10006558_pt1 | contig 10190 bp, 7 predicted proteins | sample RifCSP10_1_FD_184018 | JGI IMG/M metagenome (GOLD analysis project Ga0209640, IMG submission 184018) | Soil microbial communities from Rifle, Colorado - Rifle CSP2_sed 10_1 (SPAdes) (version 2) | ecosystem: Environmental > Terrestrial > Deep subsurface > Rock core/Sediment | place: Rifle... | reverse complement strand
CTCGGGGAACGCGCTCTCGGCTGCGGCCGATAGACCTCTGCTTAAACCGAAGCTTTCCAGTCGGACGTCCGCAGCCTCATTCGCGCTCCCCTCGGTCGCCCCGTAAAGCGAGGGGGCCTGGCGAGCGACCCGAAAGCACCAGTCGTGCAGGTTCAAAGAACCCACAGGTCTATTGCTTTCGGGAAGCGAGTCAGGTCCGGAGCGAACCTATTGCTTTGGGCGCGAGAGGTAGGTCCCCGAACGAGTTCCCGACGAGGAGGCACTGAAGCGAAGGGATCGGGGGTCCTCTCCATCGGTGGACATTTTCTCTGCGTTGAGGTAACAAAACACCATCTAAGCATTGGAGGTTTCATGACCCTTATCTTGAACAACGACGAGATCCAGCAGGCCCTGAACGTCAAGGACTGCCTGGATGTGATGGAAGAATCCTATCGCGAGCTGGCGACCAGCCAAGCAGTAAACCGACCTACCAGCCACTCCTACCTCCCGCACACCCTGCCCCAGGCGACTTACAGTTTTAAGTCGGTGGACGGAGGGGTGAAGAAATTCGGCGTTCTGGCGCTGCGCATCACCTCGGACATCGTGCAGGAGAAGAGAGTCGGCGAGATGGTGCGGCTGGAAAAACTCCCGCTTGCCGGAAAGGGCCGGTTTCTCGGCCTGGTCCAGCTCTTCAGCGTGGAGAACGGAGAGCTCCTGGCGATCATGCCGGACGGCCTGATCCAGCAGACCCGGGTCGGAGTGACGAGCGCCCTCGGGGTAAAGGCCCTCGCGCGCAAAAACTCGGAAGCGCTCGCCCTCATCGGCTCCGGCGGGCAGGCCCGCTCCCATTTCCGTTTTCTCACCTCGGTTCGCCCCATCAAACGGGTGAAGATCTATAGCCCCAACCCGGACCATCGCAAGGCATTCGCCGCTCAGATGGAAAGGGAGACCGAGATCCCGACGGAGGTCGTGGAGAGCGCGGAGGCGGCGATCAAAAACTGCGACGTCGTATGCACCGCCACAAACTCCTCGCGCCCGGTATTCAGCGCCAAGCTGCTGGAGCCCGGCATGCACTACAACTCGATCCGCGAGTTCGAGATGGACGAGGCCGCGCTCGAGAGGAGCGATGTGGTCGCTATCCACACCCGCTTCGGCGGCATCCAGCACTTCCAGCCGCCGGGGATCGAGAAGGACCTGCCCGCGGTGCGCCGGGAAAAGGCGCGCGACTGGAGCCGCTATCCCGAGATCCAGGATCTCCTCGTCGGCAAAGTCCCCGGCCGGATGAGCGACAAGCAGATAACGTTTTTTCTCAACAACGTCGGCACCGGGGTCCAGTTTGCGGCGATGGGCTACACGGCCTACCGCGCCGCCAAGGAAAAGGGCCTGGGCCACGAAATCCCCACGGACTGGTTTCTCCAGGACATCAAGCCTTGATTCCGCGCATGGGTCTTCTTGCATCCGGTAAATCACATACGGTATAGTCCGCTCTCGAAGATGGAATTTGAAACTTTTCTCGATATCTCCCCGAAAATGCCATGAAGCCGCTGGCGTCCTGGAGCCGTCCGTTGCAGGCGCTGGCCGCCGGATTCGTGATCGGCCTCGCTGCGATCCCAGGCTTAGCTCCGGGGGAGGCCCTGGCGCTTGAGAAACTTCGCATCGCCCTGACCACAAAGGACTTCGGCTATCTGCCGCTCTTCGTGGGGATGCGCGCCGGCTATTTTCAGCAGGAAGGCTACGAGATTCAGTGGATCCAGATACGCTCCAACGTCATCGCCTCCGCGCTCCTGGCGGGCGAGGTCGACATCGGGGCTTCCGCCGGCTCTGCCATGAGGGCCGCCGTCAGGGGGGCGCCTATGAGGGCGATCTTCTTCCCCTACCAGAGGTGCACCTTTGTTCTCATGGGGGCGCCCGGCATCAAAAGAGTGGATGAGTTGAAGGGCAAGGTCATCGGGACCACGGCGCCGGGGAGCACGACCGAGATCGCCGCGAACATGGTCCTGGAGCATTACGGTCTGGATCCCAAGAAAGACGTCAGCTACTTCTCGGCCGGCGGCGCCGAGACCTCCGTGCTCGCGATGCAGCAGGGCATCATCCAGGCGCGCGCCCTCAATCCGGACGCGGCCTTTCTCTTAAAAAAGAAAGGCTTCACGGTGCTTGCCGTGCTCGCCGATCTCGGCCCGTGGCCATGGGGAGGATACGCCACCACAACCGCAAAGCTCGCCCAGGAGCGCGAGAAGATCAGGCGCTGGACCCGCGCCATGGTGAAAAGCCTGCTTCATATGGCGAACAAGAGAGAGGAGACGATCGGTATTGCGGTGAAAGAATTCGGCCATCCGCGCGACGTGGTGGAAGCGGCGCTCGAGGTCTCCGTGAAGGCGATCGATCGCGGCAACCCGGGCGGCGCCACCGAGGAGTCGCTAAGAAGAAACATAGAGCTCACGATCGCCCAGCCCTTAAAGCTAAAACAAGCCCCCTCGTCAGCCGGTCTCGTCGACCTTTCGCTCCTGCGCGAAGTCCACGCGGAACTGAGAGTGAAGGGCAAGTAAGAGCGCTGTTTTCTGGAGGCTCCCGCCCTTGTGAAGCCGGCCGCCTCGTGTCTATAAAAGGATATCATGCCGTTTTCCAAACTCGGCCTTTCCGCTAAAGCGCTCGAAGGCGTGCGCGCCTCCGGTTACACCGAGCCCACTGCGATCCAGCTGCGCGCCATCCCGCTGGTGATGTCGGGCCGCGACTTGATCGGCTCGGCCCAGACGGGCACGGGCAAGACCGCCGCATTCGCGCTGCCCATGATCTCCCGCCTGGCGCAGCACGGCGCGCTGCGCGGGCTCGTGCTCGAGCCGACGCGCGAGCTGGCCGCTCAGGTAGAGACGGCCACGCGCGATTACGGTCGCTTCACCAACCTGCGCATGGCGGTGCTCTACGGCGGCACCGGCTACGGCCGGCAGGACCAGGCGCTGCGCCAGGGCGTGGACATCATCGTGGCGACGCCGGGGCGCCTGCTCGATCAGATGCAGCGCGGCCTGGTGCGGCTCAACCAGATCGAGATGCTCGTCCTGGACGAAGCCGACCGGATGATCGACATGGGTTTCCTGCCCGACGTGCGCCGCATCGTCGAGCGCTGCCCGCGCGCGCGCCAGACGATGCTGTTCTCCGCCACCATTCCTCCCGAGATCGAGCAGCTCTGCCGGTGGGCGCTCAACGATCCCGAGACCGTCGAGATCGGCCAGAGGCGCTCCCCCGCCGAGACCGTGACACACGCGCTCTATCCCGTAGCCAGCGATCAGAAGCAGGAGCTCCTGGAGGAGCTCCTGCGCCGCACCGACTACGATCAGGTGCTCATCTTCTGCCGCACCAAGCACGGCGCCGACCGCGTCGCCCGCCGGCTCCAGCAACAGGGTCACGCCGTGGCCGTGCTCCACTCCAACCGCACGCAGCAGGAGCGCGAGCGGGCGCTCAGCGGTTTCCGCAACGGCCGCTACGAAGTGATGGTCGCCACCGACATCGCCGCGCGCGGCCTCGACGTCGAAAAGATCAGCCACGTCATCAACTACGACGTGCCGCACCATCCCGAGGACTACGTGCACCGGATCGGCCGCACGGGCCGCGCCCAGAGCGTGGGCGACGCCTTCACCATCATGACCGGTGAGAACGCCGAGGAGATCGCGGCGATCGAGCACTTCATCGGGCAGAAAATTCCGCGCGTCAAGCTGGAGGGCTTCTCTTACAAATACACGCGCCTGCTCGAGGACCGGCCCCCGCCCATCTTCGGCGGCGGCCGCTCCCGACGCCGGCGCCCTGTCGGCTACGGCAGCAGAAGATGACGCTGAGGACGGAGCCTCTTCGGCTCCTGGCAGCGTTTCACCCGGCAGCCGACCCGGAGCGGACAGCGTTCCACGGCTTCGCCAGCATGCCGAAGAAGAGGCCCGAAACGACGAAGAGCACGCTCAGGGTCCAGAGCAAAGGCTCATAAGTCTCCCAGCGGTCGTAAATAGCGCCGGCGACAACCGGACCGGCAACGCTCCCCCAGGTGTAAAAAAAACTCATGTAGCCCCTTATCTTGGCGAAGTGCGTCCGCCCGAAAAAGTCGCCGACCACCGCCCAGCCGACAGGGTAGGTGGATTCAACGGCTGCGAAAAGAATGGTGAAAAGCCAGAGCACCCACACGGAGTCTGCAAAAATCGGCAGCAGCATGGCTCCGGCGCCGGCATAGAGAATAAGCGTGAGCATGTGCGGCTTGTTGGTCCTGTCGGCCAGCCAGCCCAAGAGAAGCGTAGAGACAAATCCCATGAAGGCGCTTGCCCCGAGAAGAAAGGCGGCCTCCGGCTGGCTCAGCCCCTTCCACACCATGAGCGGGATGAAATGGGTTGAAATCGCATGGTACGAGGCGTTGCGAATCCCGGCTGCAACCACGAGCGCCCAGAATGTGATAGAGCGGAAGGCCTGTCGCACGGTTACATTCACCTCCGCTTGTCGCCTCTGGCGGATGCCGGTCTTTTCATCGCTGAGACCTGCCAGGCTATCGCCGTCGGGCAAAAGTCCCATGCTCTCAGGGGAGCGGCGAATCGTGCAGCACAGCGGCACGCCGATGAGCAAAAATAACAGGCCGGCGACGATGGCGCCCCAGCGCCACCCCCAGGCATGCACGATGACGCTGAGAAGAGGAGCGATGAGCACTCCCCCAAGGCTGAAGGAGGCGCTGTTGATGGTAATGGCCCGCGCGCGCTGGCGAATAAACCAGCTGTTGGTCAGCACCATCGGGGCGTGCATGAAGCCGCCGGAATGGGCCAGCGAAATGACGCCGAGATAAACGATGAGAAAGGTGGCGTAGCTGTTTACGGTGGACAAAAGTAAATAGCCGCTACCCATCAACAAGACCGCCACCAACATGACGGGGCGGGGACCATACCGGTCCAGCAAATGGCCCACGATCGGACCCTCGACGGCGCCCTCGGCGCGCGCCAGCGAAAAGGCAAAAGAGGTGGCCGTCCGGCTGAGGCCCAGATCCTGGCTCACGGGGAGGAAGAAAACGGTGAAGCCGAAGCTGTGAAGGCCGGCGCCGAGGACCCGCAGGGCCGAGGCCGCGGCCACCATTTTCCAGCCGTAAAATAGTCCTTTTACCTTGGTAAGCAATGATTCGATTCTGTTCTTAGCAGCCTGCTGAAAAAGGCTTGTCTGCAGTCAGCCGGTCCGGAAGTCTCTCTCAGGTCCGATGCGATACACCTGTGCTACGCTCCACGGAAGACACGCTTGATGCTCCTCGCCTGACGCATCGGCCCTTCGAGATCCCCCCAGGCTGGCGGTTATGATACCGGCGTTCTGGTCGGCTGAATCTCTAGGCGCTCAACCTGCCAAAATCGCTTTGCCAAAGTTTTCTCAGCTGGGCCAGGGCCGCTTCGGACAGGCCGCCGGCGCCGGAGCAGGAGACCGCCTCGTCGATGTGGGCGGTATTGGAGAAACCGACCAGAACGGTTGAAACTCCAGGATTCATCAGCCCGAAGCGGATGGCCGCCTGGGTGAGCCCCTTGCCATCGACGCCGAGCGCCGTTTTTACTTTCTCGGCTCGCCGGAGATCCAGGGTGTAATCGGAGCCGGGCGAAAGCGGCTCCGGGCTGCTGCCGCCGCCGGTACTGGGATCGGCGGTCAGCGCCCCGGCAGCTAGAATGCGAATGACGAACGCGCCCATGCCCTTGGCTGCGGCGCGGTCGAGGATTCGACCGTAGTCGAGGGCGCTGAAACCCGGCGGCACGGCTTGGCCGGCGCTGGGATTAAGCAGATTGTAGTAACACTGAAAGCCGTGGAACTCGCCGCTGTCAACCAGTTCATGGAGCGCTTTGGGATCGCCGAGCCCGCTGAAGCCGAAAAATCCGACCTTGCCCCGGTCGCGCATCACCTTGAGACCTTCGACCACGCCGCCTGCGCCGAGCACGTCGCCCGGAGAGAGGCTGAAACGTTTCCCCATGCCGCGCACTTGCGTGACCCGGGTGTGAAGCTGGACGAAGTCGACGCGCTCCCGGCGAAGCCGCTCCAGTCCGGCCTCGACCGCGCGGATCGTGGCCGCTTTGATGTCGTCGACGGCGTCGGCAGCGAGCCGAATCTTGGTGGAAACCACGGGCCTCGCCCCAAGCTCGTTTAGAATCCGTCCCAGATTTTCCTCGGACTTCCCCAAGCCGTAGGCGAAGGCGGTGTCGAAGAAATTGATTCCCAGGTCGAGCGCGTGGCGCACCGCCTTGACCTGCTCCTCGTGCGGCGCTTTGACCATGAGCACGGCGTTGTTGCCGCAGCCGAAGCCGATCTCGGAAATCTTAAGTCCGGTTGTGCCCAACGTTCGGTACAGCATCGGCGCCCTCCCTATCCTCGTGCGACCGGCAGGGAATATTCGCACAGTTCAAACACCTTGGCAAATAATAAACCCGTTGACAAAGGAAGTCTTCTACGATAGTTAAAAAATCATCCATCGGTTTGCGCGACTGGCGTCTACGTGGAATCGACCACGGGGGAGTGCAAAGCGTTAAGATGGCCGAACGCCTGGGTCTCTTATCATAGAGGTCCAGGTTTTTTTGTGTGCCGTGCCAATCAACTTCGCGCCACTTCGTTAATCACCCCTCGCCCTCCCTGCGGCGTACAAAAAAAGTACGCCTCAGTCGGCTCGGGGCTCGCGCCTCGTTGCGCTCGTTCCTTGACACGACGCCCACTCCACCCCTATGAGACTCAAGACAAAAAGGACACAAAATGATTAAACAATACCTGCTGGCGCCGGGCCCGACCCCTGTGCCCGACGAGGTGGTCAGGGCGATGGCCCAGACCATGATCCACCACCGGACGCCCCAGTTCAGCGAGGTCTTCGCCGAGGCGCGCGAGGGGTTGAAGGCGCTCTTCGGGACGAAAAATGACGTCCTGGTTTTGGCCTCATCGGGAACCGGGGCGATGGAGGCGGCGGTCTCCAACCTCTTCTCGCCCGGAGAAAAGGTTCTGGTGATCAACGGTGGAAAGTTCGGCGAGCGCTGGCAGCAGATCGGTCAGGCGTTCGGCCTCCAGGTCACTCAGCTCAAAGTGGAATGGGGCAAAGCAGTCAAGCCCGAGGTCGTAGAGAAGCATCTCAAAGTCTATCCCGACATCCAGGGCGTGCTCATCCAGGCGAGCGAGACCTCGACGACAACGCTCCATCCGGTACAGGAGATAGCGGAGTTGACGCGCGGCGGCCCGCTCCTGGTGGTCGACGGAGTGACTGCCGTCGGCGTTCTGCCCGTGCCCATGGATGAGTGGGGCATCGATGTTCTGGTCACGGGCTCTCAGAAGGCCTTGATGCTCCCGCCGGGATTGGGCTTCATCGCGCTCAATGAGCGCGCCTGGGCGCGAACCGAGAAGGCGAAGCTCCCCCGCTTCTACTTCGACTTGAGGCTCGAGCGCAAAAACCAGTTAAAAAAGACCACCGCCTTTACGCCGGCGGTCTCTCTGGTCTTCGGGCTCCACGCCTCGTTGGAGATGATGCAAAAAGAAGGGCTGGAGCGGGTCTACGCCCGTCACGAGAGGCTGGCGCGGGCCACCCGCGCCGCGGCCGCGGCCCTGGGGCTGAAGCTCCTCGCCCCGGAGAATCCCAGTCCGGCGGCCACCGGCATCGTGCTCCCGGAAGGAATGGACGGAGAAAAGCTGCTCGACTATCTCCGCGAGCGCATGGGTATCACGTTCGCCGAAGGACAGGATCAACTTAAAGGAAAGATCATTCGCATCGCCCATGTCGGATATATCGGCGCCTTCGACGTCCTGGTCGCCATCAGCGCCTTGGAGATGGCGCTCAAGAAGCTCGGACACCCTGTCGCATTCGGCCGGGGGGTGGGCGCCGCCCAGGAAATTCTTATGGAAGGCCTGGATTAACGGGAAAACAGAGGATCGAGGAATGAAAGAGAGTCGATGGAAAAGACGAACATACTTGTGACAGATTCGCTGGCCCCTCAAGGGCTCGAGGTCTTCGAACGCGCGCCTGACTTCAAAGTGGACGTGCGTCTCGGGCTCAAGCCGCCGGAGCTCAAGAAGATCGTCGGACCCTACCACGGCTGGGTGATCCGCAGCGGCACCAAGGTGACCGCCGAACTCATCGAGGCGGCGGGCCATCTCAAAGTCATCGGCAGGGCCGGAGTGGGCGTCGAGAATGTCGATGTCGAGGCCGCGAGCAAAAAGGGGATAGTGGTCATGAACACGCCCGGCGGCAACAACGTGACCACCGGCGAGCACACCATCTCGCTCATACTCTCGCTCGCCCGCCACATTCCCCAGGCCGTCGCCTCTCTCAAATCGGGCCAGTGGAAGCGCGACAAGTTCATGGGAGTGGAGCTTTGCAACAAGACCCTGGGCGTCATCGGCCTCGGCAATGTCGGGCGTATCGTCGCCGAGAGGGCCGTGGGCCTGAGAATGAAAGTGATCGGCCATGACCCCTTTGTCACGCCCGAAAACGCGGCCCGGCTCGGCGTCGAGCTGGTGAGCCTGGATGAGATCTTCAAGAGGTCGGATTTCATCACCGTGCACGTGCCGCTGACCAACGAGACCCGCGGCCTGATCAACCGCAAGGCCATCGCCAAAATGAAGCAGGGGGTAAGAATCATCAACTGCGCGCGCGGCGGGATCGTGGACGAAAACGATCTGGCGGAGGCGCTGAAGGAGGGCAAGGTGGCGGGAGCCGCCCTGGACGTCTTCGTCGAAGAGCCCCCTTCCCCGGACCACCCGCTCCTCAAGATGGAGCAGGTCGTTACCACGCCTCACTTGGGCGCTTCCACGGATGAGGCGCAGCTCAATGTCGCGATTGCGGTGGCCGAGCAGATGGTCGATTTTCTCACTCGTGGAGTCATCCGCTACGCCGTCAATGTCCCTTCGGTGAGCCCGGAGCTCCTGAACGCGCTGCGGCCCTATCTGACGTTGGGCGAAAAGCTCGGCAGCCTCCAGGTGCAGATGCTCGCCACATTTCCCCAGGAGGTCCACATCGAATACAGCGGCGAGGTGACCCAATACGACGTGGCGCCCCTGACGCTCGCCGTGCTCAAGGGAATTTTGACTCCGATGATGGAGTCGAGCGTCAATTACGTCAACGCCCCGGTAGTCGCGCGCGAGCGCGGCATCAAGGTGGTGGAATCCAAGAGCAGCAAGGCCACCGACTACGCCAGCTCGATAACCGTGAGGGTCAAGACGAAGGAGAAGGATCTCGAGGTCGCCGGCGCGATCTTCGGCAGCAACAATCTAAGAATCGTCAAGATCGACAGCTTTTATCTCGAGGCGGTTCCCGAGGGCTACATCCTCATCCTCCATAACCGGGATGTCCCCGGCGTCGTGGGCGCCGTTGGAACGTTCCTGGGCAAGCACAAGATTAACATCGCCGCCATGGAATTGGGCCGCGAGAAGGTGGGGGGCATGGCGATCTCGCTGTTCCATGTCGACGATCCCGTGCCCAAGGAGACGCTGGAGGCCCTTCGCGAGCTGCCGAACATCGTCACCGCCGAATTAGTAAAACTGTGACTGAAAATGGGCCGTTCAAAACGTTCAAGCCGTTCAATCCGTTGAACGATTTGAACAATTTAAACAACTTGAACGCTTTTTTCTGTTCTGCCGACTGTCTGCCGACGGGGTCGTAAAAAGATGGCGAATGTTGCCGTGATCGGGGCCCAATGGGGCGACGAGGGTAAAGGAAAGATCGTCGATCTCTTTACCCGGGACGCGGATATCGTCGTCCGTTTTCAAGGGGGCAACAACGCCGGCCACACGCTCGTCGTCAACGGAAACAAGACCGTCCTCCATCTGATCCCCTCCGGCGCTCTGCATCCGGGCAAACTCTGCGTCATCGGCAACGGAGTGGTGGTGGACCCGGGGGTCCTGCTCGAGGAGCTCGACGGGCTCAAAAAGCGGGGATACCTGCTCGATGACTCCTTTCTCCGTATCAGCGAGCAGGCCCATCTGATCATGCCCTACCACAAGGCCATCGATCTGGCCCGGGAGAGACTCCGGGGCAAGGGAAAGATCGGCACCACGGGGCGGGGGATCGGTCCCGCCTACGAAGACAAGGTCGCCCGGACCGGCATCCGCTTCGTCGATCTCCTGGAGCAAGATACGTTTCGCGAGAAGCTCCGCCACAATATCAAAGAAAAAAACATCTATCTCAAGGCGATCCTCAAGGAGAAGACGCTCAGCTTCAAAGAGATTCACGACACCTACCGCGGCTACCGCGAGCG
>Ga0209640_10006557_pt1 | contig 10191 bp, 8 predicted proteins | sample RifCSP10_1_FD_184018 | JGI IMG/M metagenome (GOLD analysis project Ga0209640, IMG submission 184018) | Soil microbial communities from Rifle, Colorado - Rifle CSP2_sed 10_1 (SPAdes) (version 2) | ecosystem: Environmental > Terrestrial > Deep subsurface > Rock core/Sediment | place: Rifle... | reverse complement strand
TCTAGGCTGTATGGTCGAGAAGGTCAATCTTCCCCTCCCGCTCACAGCGCCGTCCCCGGCGCAATCCGATCCTCGCTCACTGCATGTCTTCTCCTCTCGTTCACAGCGCCGTCCCCGGCGCAATCGAGCGGCGGGAGCATGGTTAGCGGGCGGGGCGGGCATGTACTGGATTCTAAGCATCTTCTTAATCGCAAAGACCGGGTGGTGGCTTAAAATAAGCGGGTTATGTTCAATGCGTGATAATTTGCGACGATCTTGTAACCATCAAACCCTTGTGCGATATGTCGCTGCGAGCGCAGCGAAGCAGTCTCCTTCCCCACTCGCCGGGGATTGCTTGTATATTGATAGTTGGCAGATAACACCTCTTCGCAATGACAGGATGCAGCCAAAATGACCATATCGAACCCCACAACGCTTTCCCCAACGGGTGAAGACAGGCTCGATTTCAAAAAGGTCCTCCCGGTCTTCGTCATCATCCTCATCGATTTGCTCGGTCTGACGGTGATCATCCCGCTTATGCCGCTGTACGCCGCCGCTTTTGGCGCCAGCGCCTTTACCGTCGGCCTGCTCGGCGCGGCCTATCCGGTAATGCAGTTTGTCGGCGCTCCTCTGCTCGGCCGCCTTTCCGATCGCTATGGGCGCAAACCCATACTGATAATCAGCCAGATCGGCACGCTTGGTGGTTTTCTCGTGCTCGGCTTTGCCAGTACACTCTGGATGCTGTTTCTGGCCCGGCTGGTGGATGGCATTTCCGGCGCCAACATCTCCACGGCACAGGCGGTCATCTCGGACAGCACTTCTGAAAAGAACCGCACCCAGGGTCTGGGCTTGATGGGCGCGGCCTTCGGTCTGGGTTTCACCATCGGCCCCATCATCGCCTTCGTATCCCTGGCGCTCAGTGGGAATGATTACCGCGTCCCGGCCTTTGTCGCCGCCGGCTTTTCCCTGGCCTCAATCCTATTGACCTGGTTCTGGCTCGACGAGACCCTGCCCGCCGAGCAGCGGGGCGAAAGCCGGGACCGTTCCCCGATGTCCCTCGCCGCCATGTACCGGGCGCTGGGCCATCCGGCTGTTGGCATCCTGCTCCTGCTCATGTTTGCCCAACAAATCGCCTTCGGGGGATTGGAGCAGCTGCTTTCCTTGTTCACGCTCACGCGCCTGGGTTTAAACGCCTCCGGAAATGCAATTATCTTCGTCTTCATTGGCTTAATCGTCGTGGCGGTCCAGGGCGGCTTTATCGGGCCGTGGAGCCGAAGACTCGGCGACCGGCGTTTAATCTATTTGGGCCTTATCGTCCTGGCGCTCGGCCTGGTCCTGACCGCCCTTACGCCGCGCCAGCCCGTCCCGTGGTACTCGCGGGAAGCGCTGACAGCCGAGCTGCAAGCCAGCGGTGACTCCCGAATTCATGAAAACGCCACCACCCGCGGCCTGGCCATTGAGCTGCCGGAGGATCAGAATCCGGGCTGGTTGGGCCTGGGCTGGATCCTGGCCGCCATGATCCCTGCAGCGGTCGGCGGCGGGATCTTACATCCCAGCATTAACAGCCTGATCACAAAGCGCGTGCGGAAAGGCGAGGTCGGCGGCATGCTGGGCATGTCGGCCGCCTTTCTGAGCGGCGCCAATGCCATCGCCCCGCTGCTCGGCGGCGCCATCTTTCAGGCCCTCGGTTCCACTGCGCTATTCCTCTTTGGTGGCCTGTTAATCGCTGCTCTATGGCTGCTCGCCCTGCGCCGCCTGAAGCCCGGCGTCGAGGAAACCGTCCCCGCCGGCCAGCCCCGTTCCATTCATTAATCACCCCACCAATTTCCCAATCTACCAACTTCCCGATTTCCCTGTCTACTTTGTCTACCTGTCTACCTGTTTCCCTGTTTACCTGTCTACCTGTCTACCTGTTTCCCTGTTTCCCTGTTTCCCTGTTTACCTGTCTACCTGTCTACCTGTTTCCCTGTCTACCTGTCTACCTGTTTACCTCTTCACTGATTCTCCCTCACAAACTCTAACGCATACTGCGCGTCCTGGTAATTCGGGTTCTCCACCAGCGCCTGGTTGAATTCGGCGATGGCCAGCCCGGCGTTCCCATCCCGGTACAGGCCCCAGCCCCGCCATAGCAGGGCCTCCTCGGAGTTGGCCGTGCGCTGCAGGGCGTACTCCGCCAACGCCAGCAAATCCGCATTCCGCCCGCTGAAGAAATAGGCGAAGAACGGCCCGAACTGGTAGCGCAGCATCCGCTGGGGGAGCCCCAGGTTGCGGGCGTTGTCGTAAGCGCGGGCTGCCTCTCCGTACTCCTCGAAATAGACCAGGTTGGTGCCTACGTTGAACCAGGCAAAAGCGTCCTGGGGATCGGTCTCCGTCTCGGCCTTGGCGGCGTCCAGGGCGTTCTGCCGGTTGGTCTCCACGTCCCAATCCTCGCCCAGGATGGCCTTGACCGTCTCTTCCTGCTCCGGCCGGTAGATCAGGATGTAGACGCGGTTAAAGGCCTTCCAGTTTTGGTCCATCTCGGCGTACTTTACCTTCCGGTCCGCTCCCAGGAAGGAATCCTGCGCCGTGAACGTCTCCGCGGCGTCATCATAGGCCGTCAGCAGCAGGTAGTGGCCGGCCCAGCGGTCGTCGTTAGGCCAATAGGTCTCGTCAATCTGAAAACCCTCCTCGATCATCATCGGGATGCCGGCCGCCAGGAACTTCTTCATCATCTCGATATCCCCGCCCACGCGGAACTCTGTATGCAGCCAGCCGGCGTGCGTGCGGGCGTAGAAGACGAGCTCCTCAACGTTGACGTTGCGGTCCTCCCGCAGGGGCTTCAGCAGGTTGGCGATGGGGGTCTGGTCCCCCTCCCAGCCGTAATAGCGCATATACATGGAAAGGGTGGCCGGGCCGCAGTTGTTGATATCCTGTTTTTCCCATTCGGGCGGCGTCAGCGCCATGGCATCCGGTATGGCCGTCGGCGTCAGCGTCGGGGTGGCAGTCGGCCCCGGGGTGGGCGTCTCTTCCGGGTCTCCGGGGGTGGGGCTGCTGGTGGGCAGCAACGTCACCTCCACCGCCGGCTGCGGCAGCGCCGTCGGCAATTCCCCCACCGGGTTGAGCGCCGCCCGCACGTAGGTCATGGCAAAATCCACCCGCCAGGACAGGCGGTTGTTGACCGGCGGGATCTGGTAAACAACGAATCCGAGAACGACCAGTCCGGCCAGAATTAAGCCAGCTTTCAGCAACAGAGTCCTGCGCATGGCGGCTATTTTATCATCCAAAAGTTAAAGGGGCATTAGGGGATACTTCTAGTACAAATTACCCATCCCTCCAGGTGACTCCTTTTCTACCCCTGGTGCGTTTTATATAGTGACAGACACTTTGTCTGCGTGGATATCCATATGCTTAATATAAATACTGACCTGATCAAACGCGCCCAGGAAGGCGACTTGAAGATCATCACCGCGCTGTACCAACATTACCAGCGGAGCATCTTCCGCTACCTCTATTACCGGGTAGGCGACCAGCAGACCGCCGAGGACCTGACTTCCGAGGTCTTTTTGCGGATGCTGCGCTTCATTTCGGGGTTCCGCCCGCCGAGCTCCTCGTTCCCCTCCTGGTTGTTTCAGATCGCCCGCAACCTGGTCGCAGACCACTTCCGCCAATCGAGCTCCAGTAACCACCTGGAACTGCAGGAGAGCCTGACCATGCCCTCCGACGATGTAGACCGCGCCGTCGAGCGCAAGCTGACCGGTGAGGTGCTTCGCCGGGCTTTGGACCACTTGAGCGCCGAGCAGCGCGACGTGGTCATCCTGCGTTTCCTTTCCGGCATGCCGATCTCGGAAGTTGCTCGCGCCCTCGACCGGAGCGAAGATTCCATCAAGGGTTTACAGCGGCGGGCTGTGATTGCTCTTCGCAAAATATTGACCGATTGGGAGATTTCATATGTCCAAAAATGATGACCTGTTTCAGGCATGCCTGCGCGCCCTGGAGAAGGGCGCGCCCGTGGAGTTTTTGGCCGCTCGCCTGCCGCAAGACGATGACGAGACCAGGTCGCTGGTCCACCTGGCGGCAGCGCTGCGCGGCCTGCCTCATCCAAACCCGTTGCTGGCCAATGCCCGGGCTCGCCGCTATCGGCTGCAGGCCAGCGTCCGCCGCTCCGTCGCCACCGGCCAACCTGGCTCCAATCACCACCGTGGCCGGGTCACAGAACCGGTGCGCCCCCCAGCGCGTACCACCCGCCGGTCCCGCATCCCGGTAATCGCCGCTGCCCTGGTGATTGCTCTGGTAATGGCGGCGGCCTTGCTCGGCGCCGGCCTTTTGCAGGCGGGGCTGCGCAATGCCCAGGCCGCCACGCTGGCAGAAGTCACCGGGCAGGTGCAGGTCGCCTCCGCCGGGCAGACCGGCAGCTGGCACGCAGCCAGCGATGGGGAGCGGCTGCGCTCCGGCCAGCGTATTCGCACCGGGCCAGGCTCTAGCGCCACCCTAACATTTTTCGATGGCAGCCAGACCACGCTGCAAGCCGGCACCGACCTGATCCTCAGGCGCGTCGATGGAGGCTTGGGTAAGGTCCTGCGCGTGGTCATCGACCAGCAGGCCGGAAAATCCGATCATCACGTGATCCCCTTTGGCGGCAAGAACAGTTCTTTTCTGGTCTTCACGCCTTCGGGGATAGTCAGCGTCCACGGCACCCAATTCCGTGTGGCCGTTGGCGAGCGGGGTGCATCCCGCTTTGCGGTGGATAGCGGCGTCATCCTGGTAGCCAACGACAGTTCCCAGGTTTACCTCGAAGCCGGACAGACCATAGCCGCCCAGCCAGGGCAGATTCTGCAAAGCCCCGCTTACCAGTTCACCCTGCAAGGGCTCCTGACCGATATGCAGGAGAGCACCTGGACCGTGGCGGGAGTCTCGTTTACCGTCCTGCCCGAAACCACCATCAGCGGAAATCCACAGTTGGGGGATACCGTGCTGGTCGAAGGGCGCGTCGAGGCGGATGGCTCCTGGGTAGCTGACAGCGTCGAGCCTGCCGCGGGCGCCAGTGAAACCCACACCTTCACCGGCGAGCTGCAATCCATGGAAGGGCAGACCTGGCAGATCAGCGACTGGAGTCTGTTAGTGGATGAGAACACGCAGTTGGGCGAAGGTCTGGAGGTGGGCGCGTCCGTACAGGTGAACTTCGAAGTGCTGGCTGGCGGCCAGTGGCATGCCCTCAGCATCCTGCCGTTGGAAGAGCCCGAACAGGATCCCACCCCGACCCCCACACCTACAGCCGACCCGGAAGCGGACCCGGTTCTGGCCTTTGAGCCCGAACTGGCGGAGCTTGCCGCCTGCGAAACCGGCGTGGACCTGACCGCCGCGCTTTCCAACACCGCCAGCGATCCCAGCGACTACGCCGCGAACGTCATCCTGGATAGCGCCGTGATCACTGGGGCGGAACACGTCGACCTGGTTGAAGTGGTGCCCTCAAACTGGGAGCTGATCGAAGCCGGGCAGCAGGTCGATTTTGACCTGCACGTGGACCTGGCTGGCGATTGGAACACGCTTCTCGATGGGACCCAGGTCCAGGTGCGTGTCTTCATCGCTTCGGAGACCAATACGCCCGAAGGCCATCTTGCAGCCCTGACGCTTAATCTCGTCAAGGATTGCCAGGTGACCGAGACCGGCACCCCAACGGAGACGCCAACCATAACAACCACAATGACCGCCACCCCAACCGGGACGTTGACCGCCACTGCCACCCTGACCGCCACTGCCACGCTGACGCCCACCGAGACGATCACGGTTACGCCAACCACGACGGTCACCGAGGAGCTGACCGCCACGCCGACGTTGACCCCGACCGCGGTTACCACCCCGGCCCCGGTTACCGCCTGCACTGGCGCCAATCCGCACCCGGCCGGAACGAAGCTGGCTGACAAATTGGGCGTGCCATACGACGAGATCATGAGCTGGTTCTGCCAGGGCTTCGGTTTCGGCAATATCGAGATCGCCTATGGCCTGAGCCGGGAGTTCGGCGTGCCTGTCGAGGATATCTTTGCCATGAAGAGCGGCGGGATGGGTTGGGGCGAGATCCGCCACGTGCTGGAGGGCCAGTCTGCCGCACCGCCTCCGGCGACGGACACGCCGCCTCCACCGTCCGCCACGGATACTCCGGCGCCCGGCGGAGCCGCTGTTCCCAGTCCGAGCGCAACGCCTGCTCCCAGCGGAGGAAACGCGGCCGCCTGTGCCAGCCAGGTTCACCCTGCCGGCCAGGCGCTGGCCCAAAATTATGGCAGGTCGTACGCTGAGATTATGGGCTGGTACTGCGCAGGCTTTGGATTTGGGGATATCAATCAGGCCTACGGGCTGAGCCAGCAGTACAACCACCCTGTAGAAGAAATTTTCGCCATGAAGGGCGCCGGGATGAACTGGGGCCAGATCCATCAGGCCCTGTCGGGGAACGGCGGGGGGAAGGGAAAGAACAAGCCCTGATAGGGGAAGCCCTTTCAGAGAGCACTTTCCGGCGCAGATAAAACCCACCCTGGTTCCCCAAAACAGGGCACGAAAGAAGTTGTCGGGGGGCGCAAGCCCCCCGACAACTTTTCTTACTCCGTCTCTTGGATTGCTTTTTCCGCTTTTTGGCTGAATAGACCCCGCTCACCTTTGGCCACTTTTCTCACCGCCTCGATGAGCACTTCCGGCCCCTCATCCTTTGTGATGTAGCCCGCCGCGCCGTACTCGAGTGCCCCTTGGATGTAATAAGTTCCGTCATAGGCACTGAGCACCAGCACTTTAACCGGAGAATTCTGCTTGGCGAGATTTTTGATGACCCCGATGCCGTCCAGCTCGGGCATTCGCATGTCCAAAAGGAGCACATCCGGGGCAAGCTCGCTTACCTGCTTGAGCGCTTCGTTTCCACTGCCCGCTCTGCGACTACCTGAATATCTTGCACCTTCTCCAGAATCTCACGAATGGCGCCGCGGACCATTGCATGATCATCGGCCACAACTACCCTGATTGAGTTCATCCTCCTCAGGCCTCCCGTATATAAACAAGTAATTTACCGGTTGGATATTGCTGTGGCGCCGTTGATTTACCTGGCCTCTACATCGTTGCCCTTCCCGCCGCTTGGCAAGAGGCTAAACGTTCCCAATTATAACAGAATGCCTGTGCAAAACAATCAAATAAAAGAGCCTCTGCGGCTGCTCCACGCAAACAAAATTGAGTTATGAGGTCGTTTTGAACCGCGAAGTCGCCAAGGCCGATCAAATAAGCTTACAAATCGCTGACAAATCCAAATCGAACTTGATTTATCGAGAATAAACGGATAATATGGTAATGGCAAACGTTGGGGTGCCCCCCTCACCCCGGCGTTTGCCGTTTTCATTTTAAATTAAGTTGTTCGGTCGGCGGTTTGCCTTAACCACAGGCTGGCCCGCTCCGGCTGCATGGTCTCTTCGACTGCAGCCAGCAGCGCATTGGAAAGTTTTTCCAAATCTACTTCGTCCCGCAGGATCGTGCTGAACCGGGCAATAACCTTCTCGGCGTCGTACTTTTGCCGGTAGAAGCGCCGGTCGATACCGTTCTGAATTCGCCGGCGGAGCGGAGTGAACAGGACTGCGATGGTCAGGGTGGAGACAACGATAGCGATCACCGACTGCTGGCCGCCAACAGCCCTGAATATGCTTTGAAGTAAAACCACGCCACCGAAATAGACCAGCCCGAGAATTCCGGTTAGCACCGAATAGACTAATGTCCTCCTGATGATGAGGTCAATGTCATATAAACGATATTTCAGAATGGCAATGCCAATGGCCACCGAGAGCAGAGCTACCAGAAGGCCAAATATCATTGAGCTAATCCAGGACGGAAGAACGGGGAAGATGCCAAGGCCTGAACCGACGCCGTAAAAAACCCAGACCAGCAGGAGGGAGACCGCGTAGAAAAACCATTTGATCTGAGCCCGCACCTCTCCGGATGCGCGCCGGAAGCGCAGGAACAGGGAAAAGGCCGCCAGCAAAATCAAGGGAAATGCCAGGATATCCAGCGCCTGGCGCATCCCTTCTGGAAAGTTTTCCAGGGCGGGGATACCCGCTGGATTAACGTAAGCCTCGTAGCCGGCAAGGGGACCGGGCGTAAAAGCGTCGATAAAAATGGTCAATACGATATAGACTGCCGAGAACCAGGCAAGCGGTCGCCATCGTGGTGATAACAGGCGTCCTTCGGGATAAAGCATAGGTAATCCTACACCGATTGGCCATACGTATACGATCCAGATCCATTGGGATATCCAGGCAAGGACCAGGCCGAATGGCAGGATTCGATTGGGGGACGACAAGGCCAAGCGGGCGTATTCCGATGAAAACAGGAACAGCGAGGCGCTGATGCCAGCTGTGATCAGGAGCCAGCCAATCAGGTTTTGGAACTGGCGAGAGATGATGAGGAGTCCCACGGCGGACATGGTCGCGAGCGTAACAACCAACATGACTTGCAATAGCGGGCCGTTTGGGAAGGCATTTCGAGCGCTCAGCCAAAAGCCAGCCCCAGTGATGAGGAGGTTTATGATCAATAGTAGCCAGGCAATCCGCGAACCCATGATCTTGGTCCTTTCTGACCTGGCCTGATCCACAAATTAACGTGTTGCGGCCGCGAGGAATAGCGCCAAGTCTTCTGCATTGTACCAAAAAAAGACCCGGTCATCTGACCAGGATAAAATCTACCAACCTGACCAGGCCGCATACTCCCCGGTGGCGCGATGCGGCTGGGCACCTTTTTTGCTATGCTATGCAAAAAAGAGAAAGGAGGAATCCCATGCTGAGGTTCAGCATTGGCGCATTTATCGTTCTGCACGGCCTGGTCCATTTGTTATACTTTGGGCAGAGCTGGAGGCTCTTTGAGCTGCAACCCGGGATGGTCTGGCCGGAAGGCTCGTGGGCGTTCTCAAAGCTTCTTGGAGTTGAAGCCACCAGACTGCTGGCGAGCATTTCTTGCGTGCTGGCTGCCCTCGCTTTCGTGGCCGGCGGCGCAGGGATGCTGTTGCGGCAGGCCAGGTGGCCCTCCACACAGATCCGGTCCGGTCTCCTGACCGGACCCCCTATCCCTTATCCCCTCTTCCCTACCATTCTTTGGAGGTATCACCATGAAAATCGCCATCATCCTTATTGGCATCCTTGCCGGACTTATCTTGCTCGGCTTGGGGGGCTTGCGGATAAAGCCCGCGCCTTTTGGGGCCTTTCCCCAGCAGCAGCCGGAGCTGGAAACCGTCCCGCTGCCGGATGGTTTACCCGCCCCGGTGGAGCGCTTCTATCGCCAGATGTACGGGGAGCGCGTGCCCGTCGTCGAGTCGGCGGTAATCAGCGGGCGGGCCCGCATGCGCCCGGTAGGGAACATTACCCTCCCGGCGCGTTTCCGCTTCACCCACGACGTCGGGCAGGGTTACCGGCATTACATTGAGGCAACCTTCTTCGGTTTCCCGATCCTGCGCGTCAACGAACGCTATCTGGATGGGAGCGGCCGGATGGAGCTGCCCTTCGGCACGTTCGAAGGGCTGAAGATCAACCAGGGCGCCAACCTGGGCCTGTGGGGCGAATCGCTGTGGTTCCCGGCCATCTTCCTGACCGACCCGCGTGTGCGCTGGGAGGCGGTGGACGCGGACACCGCCCTGCTGTTCGTGCCTTTCGAGGGCGGCGAGCAGACCCTGGTGGTGCGCTTCGACCCCCAGAGCGGCATGGTGGACCTGCTGGAGGCCATGCGCTACCAGGGCGAGGACAGCCAATCGAAGACCCTGTGGGTCCCCCAGGTCCTGGAATGGGACAGCGTGAACGGGAACCCGACCATGTCCCGGGCGGCCATCACCTGGTTCGACGCGGGCACGCCCTGGGCGGTATTCGACGTGGAGGAGGTCGTCCTGAACGTGGACGTGCAGGAATACATCCGCGCCAGGGGCGAGTGAGGGACAATGGACGGTGGGAAGTTGCAGAAGTTGTAGAGGAATAGTCGTTATATGGGTTTCTTGGAGTAGAATCAATCGTCAGACCGCCCACGGTGACATCGTTCAACAGTTTTGCCCTCATGCCCATCAGGTTTACGCGGCAGTGAAAAGAATGAAAACCACTCTAATATTTCCCTTTTTACTCCTTATATTTACGCTTTGTGCTTATCCCGTTTCAGCTGCTCCGACAATCAGCAACTTAAGTGATAACCGAGGTCAATACAGCGGCGGGATGATCCCTAAATACGAAAAGCTTGAGA
>Ga0209640_10006556_pt1 | contig 10192 bp, 9 predicted proteins | sample RifCSP10_1_FD_184018 | JGI IMG/M metagenome (GOLD analysis project Ga0209640, IMG submission 184018) | Soil microbial communities from Rifle, Colorado - Rifle CSP2_sed 10_1 (SPAdes) (version 2) | ecosystem: Environmental > Terrestrial > Deep subsurface > Rock core/Sediment | place: Rifle... | reverse complement strand
ATCCGCTTGCCGCTTGCGAGCGCCTCCCGGACCCAGCGCTCGGCGTCGCCCATCGCGGCCACCTCCTCGAGCATGTGCAAGACGTACGCGGGCGCCCCGCCGTGCAGCGGGCCCGAGAGCGCGCCGACGGCGGCGGAGAGCGCCGCTCCGCAATCTGCGCCGGTCGAGGCGACGATCCGGGCCGTGAACGTCGAGGCGTTGAGCCCGTGCTCCGCGGTGCAGATCCAGTAGGTGTCGATCGCCTTGACGTGGCGTGGGTCCGCCTCGCCTCGCCAGCGCAGAAGGAACTTCTCCGCGGCGGTACTGCCCCCCGCCACGACCTCGTCCGGAACGTGATCCAGGTGGCCGTCGGCGACGCGCGCCGAGCGCGCGACGATCGACATCATCTGCGCCGAGAGCCGGCCGAGGTCTTCGCGCGCCTGTTCATCGGAGATCTCGTTCAGCTTCCCGAGCTTCCACTCTCCTGCGAGCCGTGCCGTCTCCGCCTGCAAGTCGGCGGGCGCGTTCCCGGTCAGCCCGGCGGGCTCGTACAGCTCGGGATCGGGCATCCTCGAGCCAGGGTCGTCGTCGACGAGCAGCCCCCAGACGCTCTCGTACGGCACATGGCCGACGAGCTCCTCGATGTCGACGCCGCGATAGCGCAGCGACCCGCCTTCGCGATCGGGCTCGGCGATCTCGGTCTCGACGGCGACGACGCCTTCGAGCCCCGGTCTGAAGTCGGTCGTCTCGCTCATTGAGGCTCCGCGAGGGACGCTACCTGACAGGGGATTCGGCCGCGCACAGGTACGATCGGCCGCGCTCATGGCCCACCGCGTGACGCTGATCCCCGGGGACGGGACGGGCCCCGAGCTGACCGAGGCGGCGCGCCGCGTCCTCGAGGCGACGGGAGTCGGGTTCGAGTGGGACGTTCGCCAGGCGGGCGTCGACGTCATGGAGGAGGGCGGTACGCCGCTCCCGGAGGACACCCTCGAGTCGATCAAGCGGAACCGCGTCGCGCTCAAGGGGCCGATAACGACCCCGATCGGCACCGGCTTCCGCTCGGTGAACGTCGCCCTCCGCCACGAGCTCGAGCTTTACGCCTGCGTCCGCCCGTGCAAGTCGTACCCGGGCGTGCGCTCGCGGTACGAGGGTGTGGACATCGTGGTCGTCCGCGAGAACACGGAGGACCTCTACGCGGGGATCGAGTACGAGGCCGGCAGCGATGCCGCCGCACACGTCATCGAGATGCTGAACGGCCTCCAGGCGAAGCAGATCGCTCCGGGGTCGGGCATCTCGGTCAAGCCGATCAGCGCCGAAGCGTCGGAGCGGATCATCCGCTACGCCTTCGAGTACGCGCGCGCCAACGGCCGCCGGGAGGTGGCCGGGGTGACGAAGGCGAACATCATGAAGTTCACCGACGGGCTCTTCCTCTCGGTCTTCCGCGACGTCGCCGCCGACTACCCGGAGATCGCATCCCGCGAGGTGCTCGTCGACGCCCTCTGCATGGGCCTCGTCCAGCGTCCGGAGGAATGGGACGTTCTCGCCCTGCCCAACCTCTACGGGGACATCGTCAGCGACATCACGGCCGGGCTCGTCGGCGGGCTCGGACTCGCGCCGGGCGCCAACATCGGCACGAGCGCTGCGGTCTTCGAGGCGACGCATGGCTCGGCGCCGAGGTACAAGGGCCTGAACAAGGCGAATCCGACCGCGATGATCCTCTCCGGAAAGCTCATGCTCGATCACCTGGGCGAGCGCGACGCCGCCGGACGCCTGGAGCAGGCGGTGGCCGGGGTCATCGCCGAGGGAGAGCGCGTCACCTACGACTTGAAGTCGACGCGCGACGACCCGACCGCGGTGGGCACGTCGGAATACGCAGACGCGATCATCGAGAGGCTCGAGGCATCCGGCTGAGGACGAGGTTCCTTGGCTGGGCCCGAAGAAAGGAGCGCAGTGAGCGGCAGGAAGAAGGTGACGGTCGTGGGCGCCGGGAACGTCGGCGCGACCTGTGCCCAGGAGATCGCACGGCGCGACTACGCCGACGTCGTGCTCGTCGACATCATCCCGAACTTCCCCCAGGGCAAGGCGCTCGACATGAACCAGGCGGGATCCGTCCTCGCGTACGAGCCAGGCATCACGGGGTCGAACGGGTACGAGGAGACGGCGGACTCCGACGTCGTGGTCGTCACCGCCGGGCGGCCGCGGGCACCCGGAATGAGCCGGGACGACCTCGTCACGACGAACGAGGCGATCGTGACGGCGGTCACGCGCGAGGCCGTGCGCCGGTCGCCGAAGGCGGTGCTCGTGATCGTGTCCAACCCGCTCGACGCGATGTGCCACGTGGCGAAGGCGGTGTCCCGGTTCCCGAAGAGCCGCGTCGTCGGGATGGCGGGCATCCTCGACACGGCGCGCTTCGCGGCCTTCATCTCCCAGGAGCTCGACGTCTCGGTCCGTGACGTGACGGCGATGGTGCTCGGCGGTCACGGCGACCAGATGGTTCCCGTCGTGTCCGCGACGACCGTGGGCGGCGTCCCGATCTCGGAGCTCCTCCCGCAATCGCGCATTCGCAAGCTCGTCGAGCGGACCCGCTTCGGTGGAGGCGAGCTCGTCAACCTCCTCGGAACGTCCGCGTGGTACGCACCGGGCGCGGCCGCTGCACAGATGGTGGACTCGATCTGCCTCGACCAGAAACGCGTGCTTCCGTGCACCGCGTACCTCGAGGGCGAGTACGGGATCCGCGGCCTCTACATGGGCGTGCCCACGAAGCTCGGCGCCGGGGGCGTCGAGGACATCGTGCGGCTCAAGCTGACAGCCGACGAGCGAAAGATGCTCCGCGCCTCCGCTGCCGCCGTGCGGGAGGTCGTCTCCATCCTCAAGAGGTCGTAGCGCACGATGGACCTCCGGCTGGCAGGCCGCACCGCCGTCGTCTGCGGAGGATCCGCGGGGATCGGGCTCGGCATCGCCGAGGCCCTCTCCGACGAGGGGGCCAACCTGGTCCTGTTCGCCCGGCGTCCCGACGTCCTCGAGCAGGCCGCCGAGCGCCTCGGCGCCGCTGCAGTGCCCGGGGACGTCACCGTCGCGGACGACGCCGAGCGCCTCGTCCGCGCCGCCGTCGACGCATTCGGTGGAATCGACATCCTCGTCAACAACTCGGGAGGCCCTCCGCGCAGCTCGGCGCTCGCGCTGGACGAGCGAGGCGTCATCGAGGCCGTGGAGCTCATGCTCGTCTCTGCCGTGAGGCTGACCGGGCTGTGCCTGCCGTACCTCGAACGGAGCGAGGCCGGCCGGATCGTCAACGTCACGTCGAGCACGGTCAGGGAGCCGATCGACAACCTGGCGCTCTCCAACGCCGTTCGCCCGGGGGTCGTCGGCTGGGCAAAGACGCTCGCGCGCGAGCTCGGGCCGAAGGGCATCACCGTCAACTCCATCGCCCCCGGCCGAGTCGACACCGAGCGCCTGCGGGAGGTCTACCCGGAGGGTCCGACCGAGTCCGACCTGGCGGCAATCCCGCTCAGACGCCTGGGCACGCCGCGCGAGGTCGGCGATCTGGTGGCGTTCCTCTGCTCGGACCGCGCCGCCTACATAACGGGAACCCTGATCACGGTGGACGGCGGCCTGACCCGCGGGCTCGTCTAGCCGGAGAGGACGCGCGTGCGGCTCCGCTACATCGTGGTACCGGTCGTCGTGGCGGCGGTGGCGATGGGCGCGCTCTGGACCGTGCCCGCGGACGACTTCATCTTCACGCCGGACCGCGCCAAGCCGCTCGCGGAGCGAGTCGTCGTCGAAGGCGCGAAGCCGGCAGGCGAGGGCGACGTGTACTACGTGGACGTCTTCGTCCGGCGGACGACGCTCCTCGAGAACCTGTTGCCGTTCACCCGGCCGGAGGGTTCCACCGTCATCCCCGAGCAGGACCTCCTACCGGACGGCACGTCCGAGGAGGAGCGCAACCGCGAGAACCGGCTCGCGATGCAGCAGTCCAAGGTCGTCGCGTCCGCGGTCGCCCTGCGCGCCCTCGGGTACGACGTGAAGGTGGCGCCTCGTGGCGCAGAGATCATCGACGTCGGATCCGGCACCCCGGCGGACGGGAAGCTGAACGAGGGAGACGTGATCGTCGGCGTCGACGGTCAGGCGATTCGAACGCTCGAGGAGTTGAGCAACGGCATCGGACGCAGGAAGCCGGGCGACCCCGTCCGCCTCACCGTCCGGCGGGACGGGCGAACCGTGACCGTCACCGTCGGCACGGTCGAGCACGCGCAGCAGCCGGGCCGGCCGATCGTGGGCATCATCGTCAGCCAGGACGCGGACATCGATCTTCCCGTCGACGTCGAGATCGACCTCGGTCAGGTCGGGGGGCCGTCCGCGGGACTCCCCTTCGCCCTCGAGATCGCGCGCATGCTCGGCCGGGACGTGACCCACGGGTGCGTCGTCGCCGCGACCGGCGAGCTCGCGCTCGACGGGACCGTGCTCTCGGTCGGCGGGCTGCAACAGAAGACGATCGGCGCGCGCCGTTCGGATGTGGATGTCTTCGTGGTTCCGGCAGGGAGGAACGCAAAAGACGCCCGCAAGTACGCGAAAGGCCTTCCCGTCATCGCTGTGGAGAGTTATCAACAGGCGTTGCAGAAACTGGCAACAGCGCCCGTAAAGTGCTGAGTTTGCAGGCCTTTATTCAGTTCTGAAAACCGGCGCAAATTGCGGCGATTTCGTCTCGGCCGCCCTTGTCTCCCCCGGCGGCGCCGACCACAATCCCCTGGTTGACGAGACGCGACCGCCCGTGAGAGATCCGCATTGAAACGAGCTGGGGCAACCTGCGACGACTGCTACTTCCGTCGCGAGGGTCTCTGCGCGCTCCCCGGGAACGTCGCGTGCCCCACGTTCCGGGCAGCGACCGCCGGCGCTCTTACGCCGCCGAAGCAGCCCCGGCTCGTCCCCCGGCCGCTACCCCGGATCGCCGTCGGGCACGCCGCCTAATAACATCCGCCGCGATGCAGGGCTCACAGCCGAAGGCGAAGCGCGACGTTCCGTGGTCGCTCATCGGCCTGGGGGCGGTTACCGCATACGCGTTGCTGCTCGTCTTCCTGAACGACGAGACGATCCCCGTCAACTTCGTCTTCTTCACGGCCAAGATCTCGAAGCTCGTCCTCATCTTGCTCTGCCTCGGGCTCGGCTTCGCCGGCGGCTTCTTCTTCGACCGCTGGCGCCACCGCCGGAAGCGCCGCGAGACGGCGTAGGGGCGAGGCTTGCCTCGCCCGGGCCCTACAGCTCGACGAGCGCCGCGAGGATCGCGACGCCTTCGGCGATCCTCTCCGGCGTCTCGAAGCTGAACGCAAGGCGCGCAGCGCTCCGCCCCAGCCCCGACCCGGGCGGGAAGAAGTCCGTCCCGCGGACGAACGCGACTCCCTCCCGGGCGGCGTGGCCCGCGAGCTCCGACGCGTCGACGTCGTCGCCGAGGTCGAGCCACACGAAGTAGCCGCCCTCCGGCCGGCTCCACGACGCATGCCCGCCGAAGCCGCGCTCGAGGCCCTCGAGCATCGCGTCCCGGCGCGCACCGAGGCCCAACCGCACGCGCTCGAGGTTCGGCTCGAAATGCCCGCGCGCGATGAACTCCGAGATCGTCGCCTGCGCGAAGAACGGCGGCGATATGTACGTGGAGGCTGCGCGCTGCTCGAACGCGCCCGCCTCACCCTCCGGCAGGACGAAGTACCCGGTGCGCAGCCCCGGCGCGACGGTCTTCGAGAACGACGAGGCGTACGTGACGAGCTTGCCTCCCTCCAGCGAGTGCAGCGCCGGCGGCGGCTCGCCCTCGAAGCGGACGAGGCCGTAGGGGTCGTCCTCGAGCACGGCGAGCTCGTGATCGGCGGCGATCTCGGCGATCCGCCGCCGCCGCTCCGTGCTGAGCGTGCGCCCGCTCGGGTTCTGGAACGTCGGGATCGTGTAGAGGAACGACGGCCGCTCTCGTCGCGCGCGCAGCTCCGCTTCGAGCGCCTCCGGGTCGAGGCCCTCGTCGTCCATCGGAAGCGGGACGATCTCGGCTCCCTTCTGCGCGACGATCGTGAGCGTGCGGTCGTAGCTCGGCCCTTCCACGAGCACGCGCCCGGGCCGTCGCTCGAGCTGCTCGGTCGCGTAGAGGACGAAGCCGAGAAGACCTCCGACCGTCAGGACGACCCGCTCGGAGCCGACGTTGTGCCTTTCCGCAACCCAGTCCCGCAGGGGCGCATAGCCACCTGCCGGGCCGTATCCGAACACGCGCGCGCCCTCCCGCTCCGCAACCGCGGCGGCGCACTCCGCGAGCGTGGCGGCTGGGATGAGCTCCGGAGACGGTGCTCCACGCGCGAACGAGATGGCAGCCATGGCTCCGAGCCTACCGGCGACAGGCGTCGGCCTCGCCTCTGCCCTTTCACGACCGGCCGCGGCCGTTCACTATGTGCTCACATGGAGCGAGCAGCGCTCCCACGCAGGGAGCACGAACACGTCTGGGGCGGGCAGGTCGAGGAGCGAGGGCTGCGGCACCGCCTCTCGGATCCGGTGCTGATCGCGGCGCTCGCCTCGGCGGGTGCGACCGCGCTGATCGTGCTCGTACCACCGCTCCACTTTGCCTACCGGCAGCCCGAGCTCCATGTCGCGCTCGAGACGGCTGCGGCGCTGATCGGCTTTCTCGCCAGCTACCTCGTCTTCGGACGCTTTCGCCGCAGCGGCGAGCTCGCGGACTTCGCTCTCGGCTACTCGCTCAGCTTGCTTGCGTGCTCCAACCTCTTCTTCGCCGCCATCCCGGCGGTGCTGGTGGAGACCGGCTCCGACCGCTTCGGGACCTGGACGAGGATCTCCAGCCAGCTGCTCGGCACGGCGGTGTTCGCGGCGGCCGCCTTCGTACCGCCGCGTCGTCTCCGGCTGAGCAGGAACCAGGCCATCGGCGCTGCGCTCTCGCTCCCGGCCGTGCTGGCCGGAGTCGCGATCCTCGTGCTCGTATTCGGGTCGAGGCTCCCGACGGGCGTCGAGCTCATACCCACGCCGGAGTCCAGCGGACGGCCGCGGCTCGTGGGCGACGCGAGCGTTCTCGTGGCGCTGCTCGCCGGAATGGCGCTCTACTGCGTCGCCGCCTTCGGGTTCGCGCGCAAGGCGCGGCGGACGAACGACGATCTCATGAAGTGGCTTGCCGTGGCCGCCCTGTTCGGTGCGTTCGCTCGGTTGAACTACTTCCTCTACCCGTCCCTCTACACGGACTGGGTGTACTCAGGCGACTTCTTCCGGCTCGCGTTCTACGTCGCGATCCTCGTCGCCGCCGCTCGAGAGATCAGCTCCTACTGGGCGACCGTGTCGGATACCGCGGTGCTCGAAGAGCGCCGTCGTATCGCGCGTGAGCTGCACGACGGCCTCGCGCAGGAGCTCGCCTTCATCGGCAGGAACCTCCACCGCCTCGACGGTCGCGACCCGGCGGTCGCTCGCATCACAGCGAGCTCCGAGCGCGCGCTCAGCGAGTCCCGCCGTGCCATCGACGCGCTGACGAAGCCTCTCGACGAGCCGATCGAAGTGGCCCTCGCCGAGGCCGCCCGCGAGACGGCCGAGCGCGAGGGGACGAGCGTCGAGCTTGCCCTCGCGTCGAACGTCGAGCTCGATTACCGGCAACGAGACGCGCTCATCCGCATCGCCTGCGAGGCGATCGCGAACGCCGCTCGTCACGGCCGGGCCAATCTCGTACGCATCTCGCTCGTCAACGGGCGGATGGTGCACCTCCAGGTCGTCGACGACGGCACGGGCTTCGATCCGGAGGCCGTGACGTCGCGGCGGGACGGAGGCTTCGGCCTCACCAGCATGCGTGAGCGGGCGCACGCCGTCGGCGGCTCGTTCGACGTTCGGTCCCGACCGGGTACCGGGACGACCGTAGAAGTCGTCCTGTGAACGACCCTGTCAGGGTTCTCCTCGCGGACGACCACGTCCCTACGCGCGACGACATCCGGCGCGCGCTCGAAGCCGACTCCCGCTTCGTCGTCTGCGCCGAGGTCGGCGACGCACCTGCCGCGATCGAGGGAGCGGTCCGAGAGGCGCCGGACGTCTGCGTCCTCGACGTGCGCATGCCCGGCCGCGGCGTGGCGGCGGCGTGGGAGATCAGCGCGCGCCGTCCGCAGACGAAGATCGTGATGCTCACCGTCTCGCGAGACGACAGCGACCTGTTCGCCTCGCTCCGCGCCGGCGCGTCTGGCTACTTGCTCAAGGACATGGACCCGGAGCAGCTCCCGGACGCCCTGAGCGACGTGCTGAACGGCGAAGCGGTGCTTCCTCCGTCGCTCGTCGCTCGGGTGATCGAGGAGTTTCGAGATCGAAGCCCGCGACGTCGTGCGGTCCTCGCCGGAGACGGCTACGAGACGCTCACGAGCCGCGAATGGCAGGTTCTGGACCTCCTGCGGCAAGGGCTCTCGACCGCAGCGATCGCCCGCAAGCTCGTCGTCTCGCCGGTCACGGTGCGAAGCCACATCAACAACATCCTCCGCAAGGTCCGTGCGCCGAGCCGGCAGGCGCTCCTCGAGGACTTCGATCCTCGCGGCTGAACGGGCTCGGCTGCTGCCACGCGGCCCGGAGCGTTGACGCATCTCATCGGCCAGAAACGCTCGTCGCCCTTGCCCACCGACCCGCTCGGTCACAAGCTCCACGAACAGAAGGCCCGACGGGCCGAGGCTGTGGCGTGCTGTCAGGGGAGAGCGACCATCGCTACGACGGAACATGCGGACGGTCAGGCCCAGGGGACGGGACCGATCTCCCTGCGGCTCGACGGCCAAACGTTCGCCGAGACCAGGCAAGAGCAGCCGGTAATCGTCGCGGGTACCCGCTGTCTCGTGAGAGTCGCCCGATCCGTCGAGCAGGTCGAGTCGCTGCGCACCGCGTGGGTGTCGATGGCACGCGACGGTGTCCAGACGGACCTCGACTACTTCCTCTGGTCGCTCGAGGAGGAGCCGCACGTCGTCCGCCCGCACGTTGTCGCGGTCGAGCGGGACGGTAGGATCGAGGCGATTCTGAGTGCCCGGGTCCTCGACGCCCCGTTTCCCTGCAAGCTCGGATACTCGACGGTCTACGCGCCGAAGGTACGCGCGATCTGTGTGATGCGCGACGGCTTGCTCGGACGCGCCGACCCGGAGACCGTCCGCGTCGTCCTCGACGAGCTGATGTCGGGGCTCGAGCAACACGAGGCAGACGCCGTCCTCTTCCGCCAGCTCGAGCGGGGCTCGGCCCTCCAGGCCGCCGCACGTGCGCGATCCACGTTCGCAACGTGGCAGCACGCTTCGCAGGCAGACCTGCGCTGGCGGATCGACCTTCCACCGACGTTCGACGAGTACGTGAGCACGCTGTCCTCGTCCTCGCGAAAGGGAGTCCGCCGGACGAGGAGCCGCCTGGAGCAGAAGTACGGCGACCGGCTGTCGACCAGGATCTTCAAGGAGCCTGCCGTGCTCGACGGGTTCCTCGCCGACGCGGAGAGCGTCGCTCTCAAGACCTACCAGCGCCGGCTGGGCGTCGGCTTCCAGGGAGTCCCGGACCAGCGGGCGCGGACGAGCATGCTGATGGAGCGCGGCTGGTTCACGGGGTACATCCTGTATCTGGACGGAACGCCGATCGCGTTCGAGCAAGGCGAGGTGTACGGCGGCCGCTTCCACTCGCTGTCAGCAGGCTACGACCCGTCGTACGGGCAGGACCGGGTCGGGGCCCACTTGCTGATGACGGCGATCGAGGACCTCATCGGGGATCCCGCTGTGTCCGTCTTCGACTTCGGCTTCGGGGACGCCGACTACAAGCGCAGGCTCGGGCACCGAAGCGTCGAGGAGGTCGACGCGATCGTCTACGCGCGCCAGCTCCGACCGATCTGGGTCAACGTCGCGAGATCGGTCGTGTTGCAGACCTCGTCGGCCACGAAGGCGGGGCTCCGGCGCGTCGCGCTCCTGGACTCGAGCAAGCGCTGGTGGCGGCGCAGCCGTAGCGCCAGGAGCTAGAGCTCGGCGACGAGCTGCGCGGTCTCGGTCGGCGTGGTCCCGACGCGGATCCCGCGCGCTTCGAGCGCGTCCTTCTTCGCCTGCGCCGTCCCGGCCGACCCCGAGATGATCGCGCCGGCATGGCCCATCGTCTTGCCGGGCGGTGCCGTGAAGCCTGCGATGTAGGCAACGACCGGCTTCGACATCTCGGCCTCGATGAACGCTGCGGCCTTCTCCTCCTCGTCGCCTCCGATCTCGCCGACCAT
>Ga0209640_10006555_pt1 | contig 10192 bp, 8 predicted proteins | sample RifCSP10_1_FD_184018 | JGI IMG/M metagenome (GOLD analysis project Ga0209640, IMG submission 184018) | Soil microbial communities from Rifle, Colorado - Rifle CSP2_sed 10_1 (SPAdes) (version 2) | ecosystem: Environmental > Terrestrial > Deep subsurface > Rock core/Sediment | place: Rifle... | reverse complement strand
GGGATGGCCGCAGTCGAGCCTACAGGGACGTACTTGTGGCGTCCCCCGACAGGAGACACCGGCACCGCTTTAACCTATGCTGCACACGGGGTGAGTGGTTACAAATCGGCGATGGAAAATTCCGGAAGAAAAAAAAGCGCCAGTACTGCTAATAATGGCGCTTCGTTTTAATCGGGGATGCTCATTACACAGGTTTATAACAATGTGTCATGTAGCCAATACCTGGTAAAAACAGGATACGCCAGCACAAGGCGATTTCACGGTTGGATTACGGACCAAACTGTTGCTAAACCCGTCACACACACCCAGGTACGCGCTTCACAAATCGGTACTTTTGTCTCATTACACCGTTTAAAACAATGCATGCCCGTCGATACCCGAATAAGCTATTTGCGGGGCGTTATTTTTGCCCCAAACATCGCCGAGGAAAAAACAACATCAATTCAACTGAAGTGAGAACAAAGTTATGGACGCGCACAATAAACACGCTCAAACCCCGTTTCCGTCGCTCGCTGGAAATTATGTATTCGACGATTTACTGTCGGTACGGGAACGCCAGTTTCTGGTGGAACATGGCCAGGTACGCAGCCTGAACACGGGCGAAACCTTATGCCAGCAAAATGCCGTCGAAGACTCCATTTATGTGCTGCTCAGGGGAGAGGTTGAAATTGTCGAGGACGTGGAGAACAAGCAAATATCTCTGGGGAAATTGCACCGCGGCGATATCGTGGGTGAAATTGGCGCCTTGTTTTCGGTTCCCCGCATCGCATCAGTTACGGCTAGCAAACCCAGTGTGGTATTGGCGGTACCGGCAAAGGATTTCGCGGAACTGCTTAACAAAACCCCCATCCTGCAAGGCGCCGTTTACCAGCGGTTATATGAGCGTTCCCTGAAAACCGCCATGCAAACCATGCCGATATTCTCGCAGCAAGACAACCCCGCCATGACGGAACTATCCCGCGTGCTGAAATGCTGGGGTTCCAAGTATCTTAACTAAGGCGGCGCAATTGCTGTCCCAGGGAAATACTGACAGGATAAAAAAGTTATCGATACACCGGCGAGGGTGCAATTTACCAATAGTAATCTTTCGCAATCCGCCGCGGGTTCTTGCAATCCCTATATTTTGCAGGCAAGGTTCTTAGGGGATCGTTTCCATGCAATAGTTTCTGATTACCAAAGCAGGCATTGGGATAAACGGAAGCGGCGGACGAACTTAACAATAGTTTTCTTAACAACAATCTATTTATTTTTCAATGGTTTGATCAAATCCCGCAACAGTACTGCAAAGCGTGGTTTTATTATTCCCCCCTTTCGCCCTAACGATACTTTTCAATATATTTTCTAAGTCTTTAACTTTTCGGACAATACGCTCAACCATCGTTTTTAATAACCGATAATATTGTTAATAACCTTATTGTTGGGTGCATAATGAATAGTAATTTCCTTGACCGTCTGCTCACGCACGGCACGATCCGGCAAAAAATACTTGTTGGTTCAGTACTTATCATCCTGATCCTGGTGCTTACCGTGTCGATTACGCGCGTTAACACAGCGGATACCGAAACTAAAATCACGCATTTAAGCCATAACATCCAGCCAACGTTTGTAGCCGCGATGAATTTGATGAATCAAATTAAGCAGGCATCGACCTCGATGAGTTTTTACTTGCTTACACATGAAGACATACATAAGAGACAGTACGAATATTACCTGTCGGCGATCGACTCCGCCGTCAGTGATTTAAAAAACACGCCGTTCGCAAAAAATGACCCTGCTACCAAACAATCCATTGAGACCATTGAAAATTTCACCGCTCAACTCGCCGGTTACAAACCCAAATTAGTTGAATTGGCGGAAAATTATAATAAAAACTACCCCGCAATTGACTTTGCCAACAACCATCTATCGCCAATCGCCCAAGATGTTCTGCAACAGGTTTCTACGATGATATTGTCGGAAACCACGGAATCAGCCACGTCACAACGCAAAAATTTATTGCTGGCCTTGGAGGATCTGCGGTACTCGTGGGCGAGTGTCATTAACAACAACCGGATTTTTCTGATTTATGGTAATACTGATGTTCTCTCCAACATAAAATTATATCTTGAAAAAACCGAATCTCTAGTTAAAGAAATTGGCACTTTCAAGGCAATCCTGACCTTTGAACAGGAGGAACTTTTACCGTCAGTTGACCAACTACGCCTGAAGTGGCTGGAGAATTTTGATGCTTTATTAAAAATCCATCAAGGTGAGACGGCACGCACCGATGCCTACCTGATTCGAACGGAAATAGGCCCGCTACTTACCAAGTTGGATGAAACACTTAACGCGCTGTTGCAGGAATACCGGGACGTTATGCTCAATACGAATGACAAACTGATTCATCAAGCAAGTAAAACCAATAATCTGGTCGAGTTGTTGTCTATCGCCGGGGTTATGCTATTAATTGCCATTTCCTGGTTAATGGCGCGCGGCATTTCCAATCCTTTAAAGGCCGTAGTGGCCGCCATGAATAATATCGCGGAAGGTGAAGGTGACTTGACCACGCAGTTAAACCAGCATGGCCGGGATGAAATCGCTTTACTCGGCAATGGCTTCAATAAATTCTCGTATAAAATTCGTGAAATCTTATTGAAGGTTCGCACAGCAACGGAAAACCTGACTAAATTCGCCGTTGACATGTCAAAAATTACCGAGGAAACCAGCGCCAATATTCAGAAACAAAAACTAGAAACCGAGCACATCGCCAGTTCGATTACAGAAATGTCGATCACCGCGCAAGAAGTCTTAAAGTATGCCGTTTCGGTATCAGAGGCCAATCAAAATGCCAACCAAGAAACCAATGAAGGCAGAAAAATCGTGAACATGGCCATAGGCGCCGTGCAAACGCTTGAAGAAAAAACCGGAAATCTGTCCGATTTAATGCACAAACTCGGCGGCGAAATAAAGGATATCGGGACGGTCCTGGATGTAATACAGAATATTACGGAACAAACCAACTTATTGGCATTAAACGCCGCAATAGAAGCTGCCCGCGCGGGCGAACAAGGACGGGGGTTTGCCGTGGTAGCGGATGAAGTACGCACGCTTGCCCGGCGTACCGCGGACTCGACCCTTGAAATTCACGCGATAATAGAATCCATTCAAAATGACACCCAGTTAGTACTGGACAATGCAAGTCAAAACCAGGTCATCGCCAAATCAACCACCGAACTTGCGATCAAAGCGGGCAACTCCCTGGATGCGATAGCCACAGCGGTGTTAAATGCAACGGATAAAGCCGCACAAATTGCAACTATTACCCAACAACAGTCGGCTGTTGCCGACGAAATCAGTAGAAATGTCGAAAACATTACTTTCCTGGCAGACCATACCTCACAAATTGCCAACCAAGTAATGTTAAGCAGCCAGGAACAGCAAACGCTGTCCGAGAATCTACGCCGGCTAGTTGGCAGGTTCAAGCTGTAAATTCAGTATCGGGCACCTTTTAATTGCGCACGGGATAGTTTTAGTACCCGCAATGCCCCGGCATATTGTTATTGTCTTGAATATGCCGGTTACACAGGCATGCCACGATGATTGGCGAACGCTATCATGCCCTTGATCACCCGGTAAAACCACCATATCAGCGCTAACACAGCAACAGCATATCCCACGCCGTAATACATCGTACCGACTCCCACCATCATAAAGGCCGACACAAAAATAAAAGTACGCATCAGCCATTGGTGGTGACTGAATATGATCTCCTGGTTTTCATTCCAGGCATGATCTTGCCCCGGCCGTTTTTCATGATTTTTCGACACTAGATAGTTAATACCAAACCCTAATAACGCCGGCGCAAACAACATGTACAAAAAATACGTGCTCCACAAGATTAACGTTTCAGATTTTGCGGATGAAGACAAAATAGCTAATTGCCTCATGGGTTTCTCCTCCGTTTACGGTTAGCAATAAAACCAATTGCTGGCATAGCCTAGAGAAAATCGACGAAGGTCATTTACTTGGGCCTATCGCGCAACAATTGGCGAAATTGCAACCCAGGATTTCGGGGATATAGTGCAGCTTTGTTAACATCATATAGTATAGCGGAGTCGTTCATGTTTCAAACGGCGGGCCAGTATGCCGTTTATAATATTTTTGGGAACCCATAGCACGAACGACTAATATAAATTGATTTTACCGGCCATAGCTTTGACTAATAGACCCGCCACTTCGCTATTTTGCAGTACAGCAAACCGGCGTGCCGGCTAACAAATCATTCATCTTCTACGGGAAATATTGGGCAATCCGGCCATCCGAAACCCCAGCGCCAAGGTAATCCTGTGCAAGGCTTACCGCCAATTCGAACGGCGCGATACATTATCTCAGCAGCTATCACAAACGCGTTTTCGATATCCTGCCTGGGTTTCCCAAATTGCCTGGCGAGTTCTTCGCTAAGCGCGACACCGGTTTCGATGACACACGCTTTCAATTCATGGTCAGCTTGTTTACGATCAACATAGCCATTTTCCGTTTCACCTCGCCAATAAACACGGTCATGGGCAATACAGCAGGATTCCCAAGGCGGCTTGCTGCCGAACTTTTCCTTAAATGACGGAAACAACTCCGCCAGATACCGCCAGCCATCGGATAGTCCGCCGCTGCAGCCATCGGTTTTGAAAGCAGCAATATTATTTTCGGGAACAGACTGAACGGAGCGCAGTTTATCCATACTGTGTAATTCCAGCCGTTGATCTACCTGTTCCAAGGACAAAGCGTTAACCTGCGACCAGCTAAACAGCCCTATGCTGACAATGGCGCTGATACGCCGCTTTTTTCTCATTGTGCGCTTATCCGGCAAACTGAAGCGAAGGTATCGGCCGGCAAGACGAATGGCCGTATACGTATCTCATCAGCGGCACATTTATCAAACGTGTTCTCATGGTGCAAAAATGTGATGAATCTTCGGATGACGTCCATATTAGTAGTTTATTATAAGTATGCCGGCAGTGGACAATGCGCTTTCTTCACGCATGATACACCAACCAGGACACGTTTTTTCTATTTTTTCACGCTCGCCTGCCCTCCTGGTTTTTTAGTCAATGATGCACCTTTGATCCGGAACCTGCCGGTTTTTGTGGACGCGAAAATGAGCACATGATAGCTGCAAGTCAGGATAAATGTAATATGATGATGGCATGTCAGCCTGAATCCGCGTTTCGTTCACTGGTTGTATTGGCAAAGTTAGCTAACAATCCCCGAAAAATAAATTCTGGCAATGTGCTTAACCGAACTGGGGTATCAGAATCGTCGATCGGTTAATGTTAAAAGAATGCAAATGCAACAATTAACATCACTATTTTAGTCTAAACCTAAAACGTCGTGACCGCTAATAACAAATCGGCAAACGTTAACTTTAGTCCGTGCCATCCGACCAATATGGCGCACTATGTGCTATAAAAACCATTAAAATTTTGGCGACGCTCGCATTTCTTTTTATCCATACGAGGACGTAGTCGGGATGCGCGCGCGTTACTCGACCATATTTCCGCCTGGGCTAGCCGAGGTTTATATTTGCTGGTACCTTAAATATGATTAGCTAATGCTGCTTTGCTGTAATAGGAATTCTAATTAGTCTCGTTTCCGAATTTCAGCCGAATCATCGCGGCGCTTCGATAAATTTATGGCACCCAGCGGCACAACGTAGACGGAATATGTAGGCGGAAAATAATTGAGCTCTAAAGAATTTAATAGTCCCAGTCAGCGTTGAGACTTTAGTTTTTAGGAGATAAAACCAAACGCGTCAACTTGAGTTGCGGCAATGTTTCGTACAACCTTGGTAATTTGGAAGCTGGGCGATGAGTAACCTGTATCATCAAGTCGCTTTCTCAACATCTTGCTATCAAACAGACTCTGTCACCGGCCGCTTGCCAGTTAGCGTATTAGGAACTAAGTTTTTGATTTTTTTGCATTGTGAAATCCAAGATATCCAAGAATTAACGCGATTATAGCCACAACAAGTGCATAGTGACCGAGAATACTATTTGGATTTTGGCGCCTTAAATTCTATAATTCACTGGCTTTTTTTGGGTTATTGGAGCAACTTTATTACTGACTGTATGACATCATCAACCGACTGGGATTACTAAAGGAATTGCTTTATCAACCAATATTATGACAGTGGTTTCGGCTTGCCCGGAACCTGAAGACCGCAAACTTCGAATAAGAAAGCGCCACTGAACCCCAAAGGATTACTTAGACAGTAATCTCTAAACTCAGAGGCAACGATTTTTTAATGAAACTAAAACTAAATTTGCCATTGCTGATTTTAAGTATTAAATGACCAATCAGTTAAACACTTCAAAAAACTATTTAACCCCAAGAGAAACCGCGGATTACTTGAAGGTTTCCACGGAAACTATCCGTCAATGGGCAAAAACGGGCCAACTTAAAGCGGAAACAACCTTAGGCGGTCATCGCCGATTCAATATAGAAGAAGTAAAACGATTCGCCGCCAAGCTGCAAACCAAAGGATCTATCAACCGCTCTCCCCGTATACTGATCGTGGATGACGACAAACAGTTCGTGGGATTTGTGGAGGAACTCCTCAGGACTTTTTCAGATGATATTATTATTGCCTGTGCGTTTGACGGATTTGAGGCGGGCCATAAAGTTGATATCTTCAAGCCATCTATCATCATACTCGACCTGGTAATGCCAAACATCAATGGGCTCGAAGTTTGCCGCTATCTTAAATCCAACTGCCATACCAAGGACATACGAATCATAGCAACGACCGGCTTCACTTCCGAAGCGACCATTCAGAACTTTATTAATGCGGGTGCTGAAGCGGTTCTGGCAAAACCGCTTAACGTTTCGCTGCTCGAAGAACTTGTAATGTCTGGTTGCGCGGGCTTCGACGAGTAATTGTTATTTTTTACTTTTCTTTGTGTTCTCAAGAACCAATCCGCCTGGTCGCATGTAAAATATCCACAAGCCAATACACCCTTCTCAGCGCAATGAAGAATACCGTGCTGATCCCCGCGCTAGGTTATTGCATCTCTATTTTATCGGGACTAGTTCTCCGTTAAGATTACTTGGCCGTTCCGCATGTGAGATTCCATCTGGCCGGAAATCGTAAAACGGCAATTGGCAAGTTTCTTCCAGCGGCAACAATCCGGCACAGGGGTACAATCCACTACGGACTTTTAGAATTTTTTAACACTCTCTCTTTTTATGGTGTTTTGTTTTCTGTGATTTCTGTCTTTTCTGTTTTATTGATTTCCGCCAATTAAAAGTTTCTCCCCATTCGACGCTAATGTACAACTAGCCGGGAATTTTACTTGCATCAATCCATATTATTTTTCACTTTCATTTTAAAGGAAACATCAGATGTCTACTAACTCAAGCGTTGAAATTATTGTAAAGGACTTCGTACTAGGCGAATCGGTCGACATTACCGTGATCAACGCGTTTTACGAGAAATTAAAACCCTTATTAACTGATAACTCCGCTGTTTGCGTCGATGCCAAAAACGTTAAACTTATTGACACTTCCGCATTGCAACTGCTTTGCTGTTGGTTTCAGGAAGCGAAAAAAAGAAATATTAAAGTGACGTGGAAAAATATCGATGGAGCGTTTTATCAAGCAGCGCAACTCCTAGGTGTTTCTCAACATCTGGCTCTCGAATAGCATCTGTTGTCCGCTGTTTTTGCCGCACTTTTGCGATCGCGCCGGCTTGTTGATTTAATTATCAACGGCATCTTGGGTTCCTGCGTATTATGTTATTATTTGGATTTTTCATTAATTCTTTGCCCAAATAATTTCTTTTTGTGTTTTGGATTCCTTGGTTTTCCATCCGCACATTCGCGCATATGGCGCGCCGTGTTTAGATAACGATAACTATTTTCCGCAACGCGCGCTATTTTATAGACCTCATAAGCGTGCGTTTTGAAAATGTTTGTCGCACACTGATTTGTTGATCTGAATCATTTAGATATTTCACTTAAGTTATCCTCAAAAGAAACGATATTAATTGCGGCTCCGCAAAACGCATTGCATGGATTGAAACAATAATTAATTTCTATCAACTTTGTTTTCTTGGATTCAAGCAATGTTAATCAACGGATCAGAACAGCAATGGTGTAAATATTGCAATGCGTATCGATCGTCATTTCCTGGCCGCGTTACAATGTTACTAACCTTAATTGGAGGCTTATATCATGGCAAGTATTCTAACGGTTGATGACTCTGCATCAATGCGTCAGATGGTTGCGTTTACATTAAAAAGCGCGGGCCATGAGGTAACAGAAGCAAAAGACGGTATAGATGCACTGGAAAAAGCTAGGCTCACAAAATTCAATCTGGTTATTACAGACGTGAATATGCCCAACATGGACGGCATCACACTCACAAAGGAACTGCGCGCGTTAACGGAATACAAATACACTCCAATTCTCACGTTGACAACAGAATCCGGCAATAACAAAAAGCAGCTAGGCAAGGCCGCCGGCGCCACAGGCTGGATAATCAAGCCGTTTAACCCGGATCAATTATTATCAACAATCAAAAAGGTATTGGGGTAAAAGCAATGGCGACTGATCTTAAGCAATTTCATGCCGCTTTTTTCGAAGAAAGTCTCGAAGCTGTTGACGACATGGAGACCGGCTTGCTGAATATGGATGTCGGCCATATCAACCCGGAATCCATAAACACCATATTCCGCGCCGCGCATTCCATTAAAGGGTGCAGCGCCACATTTGGGTTTGCCGAAATTGCCGGATTTGTTCATGTCATGGAAACGGCGCTGGATGAAATGCGCGACGGCAGTCTGAAGCCAACCCAGCAAATCGTCGATGTGTTGCTGAAGTCCCTCGATGCACTGCGTATGATGATAACAATGACACGGGATGAGGTAAAACTGGACAACGATTCTTTCGCGGATATCCAGGCTAAACTGCAAAACATTCTGGTCGCGAACAAATCTGCGGCCGGAAATACTCACGCAGTAACGGCCGCACCGGTTGCCAACAACCATGAAGCCACCGTGTGGGAAATACATTTTGAACCGCAACTGGACATTATGAAAACCGGCAATGATCCATTGCGAATGTTCAATGTACTGCAAGACCTGGGTGAAGTGAAAGCAACCGCCAGCCTGTCCAGCTTGTTGGACTTCCGCACCATTGATCCCGAGGATTGTTACCTGTCGTGGGATTTGACTCTGACGGGCGCGACGACCAAAGCGGAGATAGAAGAAGTATTCGAATGGGTGGCGGATGAGTGCAAACTGAGTATCGCTCCTGCGGTCACTTCGATCAGCGACGTCAACGAAGACAAATCGTTAGGGCATGCCGACGCAAAAAAAACCGATTACCCGCATTCATCTGAAAAATCCTCCGGCGCCTCGTCCCATTCCGATTCAGCTTCCATACGGGTGGGTATTGACAAGGTGGATGCCATTATCAACATGGTGGGGGAATTGGTTATTACCCAGTCCATGCTGGAGCAACTGGGCGGAGAGTTTGAAGAAGAACTTAAAAGCTCGGCTAACTACGAAAAATTGCGCTCCGGCTTGATTCAACTGGAAAGAAATACCCGGGAATTGCAGGAAAGCGTCATGCGGATAAGAATGCTTCCGATCAGTTACGTCTTCAACCGCGTGCCACGGATCGTTCATGACCTGTCAAAAAAGTTAAACAAAGAAGTCAATGTTAAAATGTGGGGTGAAAACACCGAGCTTGATAAAACCGTATTGGAAAAAATCGGCGATCCGCTGGTGCATTTGATACGCAATGCCCTTGATCATGGGATAGAACCGCCAAAGCAAAGAAAAGCAGCGGGCAAACCGGCATCCGGCACAATTTATCTAAACGCCTACCACAAAGGCGGCAACATTATGGTTGAAATCCGTGATGACGGCGCAGGCTTAAACAAGGAAAAAATTATTGCAAAAGCAAAATCCCGCGGATTGATCAACAATGACGAACCCGTTACTGACGAAATAATATATGAGCTGATATTCCAGGCCGGGTTTTCCACGGCGGACATTGTTACTGATGTATCCGGGCGCGGTGTTGGAATGGATGTGGTTAAAACCAATGTAGGCAAGCTCCGCGGCATTATAAACGTTGACTCGACTGTTGGTAAAGGAACTGTAATAAGAGTAAGATTGCCGTTAACACTTGCCATAATTCCGGGGATGATAGTT
>Ga0209640_10006553_pt1 | contig 10194 bp, 7 predicted proteins | sample RifCSP10_1_FD_184018 | JGI IMG/M metagenome (GOLD analysis project Ga0209640, IMG submission 184018) | Soil microbial communities from Rifle, Colorado - Rifle CSP2_sed 10_1 (SPAdes) (version 2) | ecosystem: Environmental > Terrestrial > Deep subsurface > Rock core/Sediment | place: Rifle... | reverse complement strand
TTTAATCCAATGTTGTTTTATTCAAGGCTGTTTATTCCAAAGCGGTTTAATGCAGGGCAGTGGAATTCAAAACTGTTATCTCCATGCAACTGAATCGCCGTATAAAAACTACGAAGCTTTAAAATCAATTGGGTATTATAGTGCCAGGGGCTTTCATTTAAAACCAAGTTGGTCACACCGCAACCAGTTAACGCGGAAAATTTCCACTAAACTTACGGTCAGCACGACGGTTCTCATCTCACATAGCGCACCCTAAAATTACCCTTATACCTAACAGGAATGGTGGTTAAAACCACCCGGCAAGGAGAACGTATGAATTCACATCTCTATTATTACCGCGCGTTGGCAAAATATGTTTATGACGGCGACACCATTACGGTTGATATTGACCTTGGCCTGCACGCATGGATGCACGAGGAAAAAATCCGCCTGGCGCGCATCAACTCGCCGGAGCTAAAAGGCGCGGAGCGCGAACTGGGATTAAAATCGCGCGATTATTTGCGTGAACTGATCGAAGGCAGGGAAATCTTCCTGCAAACTATTAAAGACAGTAAATGCAAATATGGCCGTTATCTCGCGGAATTGTGGTTGGAGAAAGCCCCCAATGAGTGGATTAACGTGAATGACTTACTGGTTGAAACCGGCCATGCCCAATATGCGGAATATTAATAAAGGGCTGTCCGAAGAATCAGTGGGCAGTTCAACCCCGATATTCAACGCAATGGCGCAAAGGACAACAGATAATTTCTTAAAAAATAGGTGAGAATCGCATTTTGGATTCCAGATCGGGTGGTCCAATAACGTACCCTGGCGATACGGCTGCATGGATTTTATTGGGGAAGCACTGAACAAGTCACTTTTCGTCACCCCGGCGAAAGCCGGGGTCCAGCTAAATCAATACCTATCTGGATTCCGGCCCCGGCTTACACCAAGCCGGGGCATGCTTTAAAAGACGCCGGAATGACTTAATCAGAGGTTTCTTAGTTTGAATTCTTTGCGTCTTCGCGGCTTTGCGTTAAAGTTATTTGGGCGTTGGATACCGATAGATTTTTCTGACGCGGCTCTATTATTCAGCGCCGGGGAAAAACGCAGCCTAGCGGCGTAAAAAATACAAAAAACTTGGTATTTTGCGAAATATGGAATTAAACTCTGCGCCATTTACCGCCGCATTGGTATTTTTTGCTGTTTTTGCAGTATCGTTGCCAGTGGCAAGGGCGCATGAATTTAATGAGTGCGCCAAGATTGATAACACTGCCGAGCGGCTTAAGTGTTATGACGAGTTACAACAGCAACCGGCCGCACCACCGGAGTCGATTGTTGAAGAGCGCTTTAGCCGGGAACTGGAATCCAGTTTTGACCAGTTTGTTATAACACCGCACAAACCTAATTATATTCTTCCAATAACGTATAACGAGAAATTAGACTCGTCAAACTATGGCGCGCCGCTTTTATCCGGCGATGACGAATACCAAAAAGTCGAATTCAAATTTCAGTTAAGCCTGAAAGTCCCGTTGGCAAAACAGTTTATCTCCAGAAACGGCAATTTGTGGTTTGCCTATTCCCAGCTGTCCTTCTGGCAACTCTATAACACTGATCTGTCATCGCCGTTCCGGGAAACCGTCTACGAACCGGAGTTGCTTTGGGTGCTGCATACGGACAATAAACTATTCGGGTTAAGAAACTCGCTCATTACTGTCTCCCTGAATCATCAGTCCAACGGCCAGCCGGAGCCCATGTCGCACAGCTGGAACCGTATCATCGCTGGTTTTATTTTCGAGAAGGATCGTTATATCTTCTCGCTCCGGCCCTGGTACCGCATACCGGATCGCAGCGATGATGACGACAATCCGGATATAGAGAAATACATGGGTTACGGTGAAGTGGCCGTGTTGTTTAAATATGAAAATCACCAAACCACGGTGATGCTCAGGAACAACCTGGATTTTGACGATAACTACAATACTATTGAACTAACCTATACTTTCCCGATCAACGACCGGTTAAAGGGGATCGCCCAGTATTTTAACGGTTATGGTGAAAGCCTGATTGATTATAACCACAAGGTGCACCGCATCGGCGTCGGTATCTTGTTGACGGATTGGTTGTGAGGCGCGGTTTCATCAACTGGATTGTTTTGTAGAAACGTTGCGGGCATTCAATTCAGAAAAGTGTCAACGCAAAGACGCAATGGCGCAGAGAATTATTGAATTACAATAAGTCAGTATACGCTGGTATCATTCAGTGACGATAAGATAGTGAGGCTGCGCTATTCGAAGGAGCCATAAAAAGCCGCGCTTCTTTGCAGCAACGGCAATTATTCTGCACTCACTCCACTCAGTAACCACCAATAGCGTTACTGAATATTGATTTGCAATGTATTCGTCACTCCGGTACCCGGCACGGTAACCGTAAGTGTCTCCGGTCCCGCTAAGATGCCCGTCACCTGACCTTTGGTTCCCGCCGCCGTCGATACCGTCGCGGTCTGCACAGCGCTGGATTCCCAGAATACACCTTCGGTGTAGTTGACCTCGCTGCCCCCGGAAAAAGTGGCCGTTGCAGTAAATTGCGTGGTTTGGCCAACTAAAACCGTCGCCGGGCCATTGATCACAAGAGAATCCAGGGTTTGACTGGATACAGTAACCGCAATTGCCGGCGAGTTGATTACCATAGCGCTGCTGTTCAAACTGCTGGCCGAAACGCTGGCGGCGCTGGTTGCGATGGCGGTGAGTTTACCTCTCTCATCACCAAACACGGCCACGGTATTAACATCGGCATTCCACACGACATCATTGGTGATAGTCCTGGAGGTGGTATCAGAAAAAGTGCCCAGGGCAGAAAACTGGCGTTGGGTTGCCACGGGCAATGTGAAAGCAATACCAGGATTGATCGTAATCGACTCTAACGTCGCATTAGTGACGGCCAATGACGCTGTTCCCACTGCTCCGCTTGCTGCGCCATTTGCCAACCTATCGGTATACGATAAAGTAACGCTGCCGGGGGCCACGCCCCTGACGCGCGCCACCGCCCCGGTTTGCTCCAGCGTGGCGTTGGAATTACTCAAGCTCCACGCCAAGGGATTGCTCAGCGGCCGGGTGAAGCCATCCGAGAACAAACCCATGGCCGTAAAATCCTGCGAATAACCGGCGGGTAATGCGCTTACCGCACCGGGGCTGATCGTGACGGAAACAATCGTGGCGTTAGTGACATCAATGGTTGCCGTAGCGTCCGGCGCAAGCGTTGCGCTGTCGTTCGCCGTGATTGTCACCCGGCCCGTGGCTAACCCTGTCACTACTCCTTTCGACCCAACATTGTTGCTAACCGTGGCCACCACCGTATTGTTTGACGACCAGCTAACCCGGTCGGTGATGTCATAGGTGCTGTTATCGGAAAAACGCAACAAGGCTTTCAGTTGCTGCGTGCGGTTTATCGGCAGCGCGCCGAGCCATTGCGGCTCTACAATTAACGCATCCGCTGTTTTATTGTTAACGACTGTCAGGCTGACCACATTGGAGGTTACCCCGGAAGTGGCAGTAATAAGAGTAGTACCAGCAGCCACGCTAGTGGCCAGTCCGCTACTATTAATAGTTGCAAAGCCGCCAATACTCGAATTCCAGCTCACGGCGTTGCTAATATCATACGCCCGGTAATTACTAAATGTACCCAGAGCGGTGAATTGTTGACTGAGCCCCAGCGGCAGGTCATTTGGCAGGATGGCCGGGGAAATCTCGATCTTTTCTAACGATACTGAGATGACGGCAAGCGCCACGGCAGTGGAGGTCACGCCGGACAAGGACGCAGTGATAGTGGTGCTGCCCTCGGTGACAGCGGTCGCCACACCGCTGGTATTAATCGTCGCAACAGCGGGGGCGCTGGAGTTCCACGTAACACTATTGGTGATGTTCTGCTGTGTACCATTGGAGTACAGCCCGGTCGCGCTAAATTGCTGGGTCAGCCCCACCGGCAAGCCACCCGCGACAGCCGAAGGTGTCACCGTAATACCGGTCAACGTCGTGTCACCAGGGCCGGTGATATCTTCGCCCCCGGATCCGACAATGCCTGCCACTCCCAACAGCGTTAACACAACCAGTGCCGCGGCACGGACTACGATACGACTATTGACTGAGTGGCGCCGCACGGTGAGTACTCCTTTTGATAATGAAATGCATCGTTAGGTAAGCCGCGAGTGTTCCCAGTCCGATGGACAGCAGATCCGCTAGGTCAAACCGGCCGTAAACAAAATAATTCGCGGTGTTTTCCAGAAACGGAATGCCCGCAAACCAGTCCGGCACCCAGCCGGCGATCACCCGCGCGATAACGTTAATTTGCGCGATTTCAAACACGCTGTCAAAAGCCAGCCAGCCCAGACAGACCGGCAACAGGCAGCGGCGGTAATACGCGGCGGGTATTACCAGCGCCATAGTTAACATTATAAATGTATAGACATGCACCAAGGTCGGCAGATGCTGGCCCAACACGCCAAACACGGAACCGCGGCCTTCGCCAAGCCGCATCCACTCCGGCAGGAAATAGGCCGTGCCCGGTTGCCGGTCCATGGAATACACCAACACGCCCAATAACAACATAATCACCGCGGTAATAAGCGTGATCGTTTCGGGGCGCAGGATTTTTCCGTGTATGTTTCGCATAGTGCCATGGAAAGCAGTTTACCCAATCATTATGATCATGGAAATCCATTTTTAGATTGACACACATCAAACGCATCCGGGTGTTTCAACGCATTATTGCGCTTTACCGATCCGAGGCAGCCGGTTTATCTCGAATAATGATACGACCCGTTGACAATCAATCTTGCGATTGCTGGCAGTGAGTTGACTAAGGCGCCTGCGATTGCATCAGCGCAGCAGCTGCCGTTGCTTTGTGGACGTAACCAGCCCGGCTGTTTCCGTGATAAACGGATTGAATCCGGTGACAAAGTTGACACCCGTTAAATTGCCTGAGTTACTGCTGACGGTAATTGGCACCACATTGCCCAGGGCAGCGAAGGCACCGCATGCTTCGCCGTTGCCGCAGATTACGCTATCCGAATTGGCATCATTACCGGCTTTAACCGCGTAGTTGCCAATGGGTACTCCAGAAAACGTGTATTGATATTGCCCATTCACGATCCCCACCGCCACGGTTTTCACTACGCGTTCCTGGTCCGCATCAATCAACCGCACATAGTGAAACCCGGCATCCCTGGCAATCGCCTGGTTATTGACTATCACCGGAATAGCGCGTGGGGAATTGGTGGCATTAGCCGCAATGCTGATCACCGCGGCGGCCGCCGCCAGGTCCGTCATTTGACTGCGATCCACGGTTGCAATGTAAGTACCCACGCCATTGGCGTCCACAGCGCTCTCACTGACCGTTAACCAGCCTCCGGAATCGTTAGTTACAGAATCGATGACTAAATCCGCCTGCCCGCCGTTGCTTACCGCGAACTGCAGAGTATCGGTTGTGGTATTAAACACAAGCCCATCGGGCGCCACCAATATCAATGGGTCAGGAGGCGGTTCCGTCACAATCGGCGTATCGTTCGCGATGGACACGGCTTTGGCGGCGTCAATCAGGCCATGGCCGTAAAAATCGTCCCGTCCGGCGGCGCCCAGATCCTGGGTTAAGTCGCCAGTTGCCAGCCACTCGTCAAACTGCTCCGGTGTCATACCCGGATTGACGGATTTCATTAACGCCACGACACCCGCCACGTGCGGCGCCGCCATCGAAGTTCCCTGATAAAACCCATAGCCCAGTTCCAAAGTGCCGGATAGATCCCAGCCCATGGTGCTGAGAATTCCATCGGGATAAGCGTCGCTGTTTAAGTTCGCGGTCATATCGCCGCCGGGCGCCGCAACATCAATGGTGCTGCCGCGGTTGGAGTAAAAAGCAAGTTCACTGGCAAAATCCACGGCGCTGACCCCAACCACGCCGTCATAGGCAGCGGGTGCGGATAATGCGGTCGATGACTCGTTGCCCGCCGCCGCGACCACGATCACACCGGCATTGCGCACGGCGATATAGGCCGGCGGCGCTACCGTCGAACTGGTTGGCGCACCCAAGCTAAGATTAACGACGGCAACTGCCTGATCCAGTATTTCACCCGAATCGTTCGCCAGGCCCGCCGCATAAAGCAATGCCTGCTGCACATCGTAGTCCGTGCAACCCAGCTTGCCGCAGGCCCGCAAGGGCAACACCTTGACATTCCACGCCACCCCGGCCACACCCGTGGCATTGTCGGTTACGGCGGCCACCGTGCCCGCCACGTGCGTGCCATGAAAACTGCTGGCTGTCACACCATCGCTGTCACCCGGATCTGTGGGATCATTATCAATGCCATCGCCGTCACCCGAATTCGCCGTGCTGCTGATAAAGTCGTAACCGGCCAGCAACGATGCCTGTAAATCCGGGTGGTTCAACACGCCGCTATCGATGACCGCTACCACGACTTCAGGCACACCGGTGGTCATATCCCAGGCTAAAGGTAAATTGATTTTCGGGTAATTCCATTGCAAACCATAATGGGTATCATCGGGCTCCCTCAGCGGCTGACGCAGATAATTCGGTGCGGCATATTCCACGTCGGCTCTGCCGCGCAGCGCGTTTACCACGGCAATGGTTTTCTGTTTTAATTGCCGCTCAGGATCGGCTTGCTGGCTAACGGCCGCGATACCGAGCGTATGCAAAGCCAGGGCCCGCGTACTGGCGCCGCCCAAGCTCATTAACAGGGAACGGCCCGGCGCGCCGGCTTTGACCGTGAGGCCCACGGACGCCGCCAGCCCCTGGCTGGTCACGCTAGCTACTGAAAAAAAGTTGCTTTTGAATTTCACAATCACGTCACCGGGAATAAAATTCTCTTCAACGTTCATGTCGTTGCCGCCGGCCTGCGGGAGCAGCGCACTGGTGGAGGGCAGGCCAGTCGCCAAAATATAATTGCGCGCGCCTTGCTCCGCCTGCACCCGCAGATAATAGTTACCGCTGTTTTGTGGCGCGATGGTTAAAAAATTGGGATTGCTGTCATCCGCCACCACCGCTACAGCATCGCCGTTGGCGTTCTCCAGCGCGACACAGAGTTCAAGGATATGCGCGTCAAAAGCTTTACAGGTAGATGGATTACCGGTAGGGCCTATTGCATCGCCGGGGAAGAAATACAGGATCTGCTGCGCAACCAGCGCGATCTGGTAATAGTCCTGCACGTCACTGCCGCCGTTTGCCAGGCGTCCAAACGGCACAGACCCAGGCACGGCGACAAAGCCGCCAAGGGTGACCGGGTTTTTTAACTGTTGCGCCTGCGGGATCGAATCATTGGAAAGGTAAGGCGCGAAGGGGTCGTTAACATCGGAATCAGTTTGGGAGTCTCTATTTACCGAAATCGCGCCGCTGATCGTTACCGTTTTTACCGGGGATCCGCTTTTCTTGTCATGCACACTGCCGATCGTAGTTACCACCGCGAGGGTCAGTAACAGTAATAAGCGAACGTGTTGGTATTTTTGCTGTCCCGGCAACATAACAATAACTCATGCAAGACCATTTTAACGACCCATTCAGGCACACTGTACAGACACACTGTACAACAGGTGCCGGGCAGATGTCATATAAATCCAGTCAATTTTAACGGCAATCATCAGCTACTGGCAATCAAAGCCGCAACACACGCATGCGCGCGGTAAGTGGGTTGCCTGTCCGGCGGGCTTAACCCAACCGGCGGTATATACCATGCATTAGCTTACAACACTGCAAACCCAGGTGACAGCTAACAAGAAATGGATTACAGGGCATAAAAAATCCCGTCAGGCGTCATGCCTGACGGGATTTTAAGGGGGATTTGAAAAACGGCTGCTTACAGGATTAGAAAGTCGCCAGCAGTTCCAGGCGCGCGGTCGTGCCATCACCTTCACCCACCAAGGGCGGAACCACATCGGCTGGGGTCTGGTTGCCATCATCATTAAAACGGACTTCCGCATTGGCAAACAGGTTCTTCGAAATGCTGTACAGCGCCGCAACGGTCACGGACGAAGTATCCTCGGCCAGGAAGGCGCTGTCGTAGGAAACAAAGTCAAAGCGCGCGGTGCCGGAAAATTTATCGTTAAATTGATAGTTGGCCATGACCATGAAGCCGCTGTCGATTATCTCATCGGCAAACAAAACCTCGCCGCCGACCAGGAGTTTGCCCGATTTCCAGGTGGCGTGAATATCAATGATATTTTCAACACCTTGATCCTGGGTCACCAAACCCACGGTCAGATCGAGATTTTCGAAGGCTTTAATTTCGCCGGCGATTTTGACGGAATTCTCCTCGGGGACATCACCCAGGTCATTCAGGACACCGGCAATGAGTTTCACTTTATCAATTTGGTAACTGAATTCCAAACCGGCGAGATTATTACCGTCTTCGAAGGTTGACGCATCCCAAATGTCCCACAACTGACCGTGAGTGATTTGGTACATGTCCGGCGCGTCTTCACGTTCCCAGCTTAAGCGGTTATTGAACACGCCGCCTTTCAAGGACATTTTGGGATCAATCGCCCAGTTCAAAAAGATTTGTTCCAACCGGCCCGAATCACCACCCGCACTGCCCGGATTAATATCCGCATCGAAACGCATGCTGATGCCTTCTTTCAATCCGGCTTCCACATCGATTTCTCCGGAGGTATCGAAGCGGCCTTCTTCACCATACTTACCCAAACCCGTACCGTCGGATAGTGTCCATACCATATCGACAAAACCGGATGGCGAGACATCCAAAGCGCCGGCGGAGTGTGCAAACGTCAGCGTCATTAACGCCAGTGAACTTGCTATCAACGTTCTATTCATGGATTTTATCCTCTTGTTGTTCGGTTTTTCGTTCCGATAATCATTCCGTTAACTGCCTCTTGGAGCGCACGGCGCAGCTGCCAATCCTGCGTCCCCCCCGCCTTGCGCCAATACGAGGCAAAATTGTACCGTAGGTGCCCAAAAACGTCTTTAAATCCTCGGTATTTTTTCAAATTAATTCACAATTGCGCAAATTGTGATTGTTGGCTAAAACGATCTGGCACAGTATTAGCTCATATTGATTACAAAGTGTGCATTGATTGGCGTTTACTGCGCAAACGCAAGTTAATCATTATAGGAATACACAGCCGATGCACTAAAAATAAGAATTTTAAACCAGGATCTTTATTAGTTAATTGTTTCGGTCTAACTTTTATCGATGAACGTCATAAGATTAACTACTTTCAAACTGGAACCCACACTATGAAAAAACTAAACAAAGTCATTGGCTCCGCACTATTCATCACTTCTGCAATCCTTATGTCTTCCGCGCATGCGGACAGCGGTTTTTATCTTGGCGCCAGCGCTGGCAACGCATCCATTTCCGGACAACCCGATACCAGCATCGATTTCGATTCAGATGATACGGGTTACAAGGTATTTGGCGGTTTTAAATTTGCCCTGCTCGCGATAGAAGCCAGTTATGTCGATTTTGGCAAGCCGGAGCAAAACAATATCAATGTTGAGTTATCCGGCTATGATCTTTTCGGCATATTGAATATCGGAATTGGCCCGATTGACCTGTTTGGTAAAGTCGGCGTATTTGCCTGGGACTCAGATGCTTTGGTTTCAGGCAACAGCGTTAATAAGGATGGCACTGATCCGGTCTACGGTATCGGCGCCGGCCTCAGCCTCGGCTCACTCAGTGTGCGCGCCGAATATGAATACTTTGATATCAGTGATTTTGACACGGTGGAAATGATCTCAGTCGGCGCGTCGCTAACGTTCTAAATACGCGTTCTAAGTGCGCGGCCTAAGTACGGGACCGTTATTCGTTATTGGTTATTAACAATGGGTCTTCCGAAGAATCGGTGGGCAACTCAACGCCGCTATTAAACGCAAAAACGCAGTGGCGCTAAGCGAGCCGGATAATTTTTAAAACCAGATAATTTTTAAAAAACAGGCGAGGATCGAATTTTGGATTCCAGATAGGGCGGTCCACTAGCGTATCCTGGCGATACGGATGCTTGGGTTGCAATAGTTTGAAGTCTTTGCGTCTTCGCGCCTTTGCGTTGAAGTTTTTTTGGTGCTGGCCTAGAAGTCTGTCGGACTTAGGACTGATCTGAATGGCACTTACTTAAAGAATGAGAGTTTATAAATAGCTTATTTGTTAGCCCTTATTTACATTCAATGAAATTCGTCATTGCGGCGGATGCCGGAATC
>Ga0209640_10006552_pt1 | contig 10194 bp, 7 predicted proteins | sample RifCSP10_1_FD_184018 | JGI IMG/M metagenome (GOLD analysis project Ga0209640, IMG submission 184018) | Soil microbial communities from Rifle, Colorado - Rifle CSP2_sed 10_1 (SPAdes) (version 2) | ecosystem: Environmental > Terrestrial > Deep subsurface > Rock core/Sediment | place: Rifle... | reverse complement strand
TACGGGACGCTCCTGGCATCCCCGGAAGGGATCGCGGAAAGGATCACGCCGCGGACGCGGGCGGTCATCCCCGTGCATTTCGCCGGCGCTCCGGCGGACCTCGACCCGATCCGGGAGGCCGCCGACCGGGCCGGGGCGGCCGTCATCGAGGACGCCGCCCATGCGGTGGGGACCGCCTACCGGGGGAAGGCCGTAGGCGTTCCCGGGGACATCGCCATCTTTTCGTTCCACCCGATCAAGAACATCACCACGGGCGAGGGCGGGATGGTGACCTGCCACGACGAGGTCCTCGCCGGCAAACTCCGCCTGCTCCGGTTCCACGGGATCGAGCGGGACGCCTGGCGGCGGTACGGGAAGGGCGGCACGCCCCACTACGACATCCTCGAGCCGGGGTACAAGTACAACCTCACCGACATCCAGGCGGCGATCGGCGTGGTCCAGATGCGCAAGGTCGGGGAGATGAACGCGAGGCGCGCATTCCTCGCCGCGCGGTACCTTGCGGGGCTTGCGGGCGTCCCCGGCATCGATCTCCCCGTGTCTCCTCCGTATCCCCACAAGCACTCGTGGCACCTCTTCATCGTGAAGGTGACGGGGATCGACCGCGACGCGTTCCTCGGGCGCCTGGCGGAATATAACGTCGGCGCCGGGATCCATTTCCCCCCGTGCCACCTGCTTCGCTACGTCCGGGAACGATACGGCACGAAGGAGGGGGACCTCCCCGCCTGCGAACGGGCGGGAAGCAGGATCGTCTCCCTGCCGCTCTTTCCCGGGATGAGCGAGGCCGACGTCGACTACGTCTGCGGGGCGGCGCGGGAAATCCTCGCGGGTGCCGGGCGATGATCTCCGTCGTCGTCCCCGTCTACAACGAACAGGAGAACCTTCCCCTTCTGCATGCCCGCCTCCAGAAGACGATGGCGTCCCTGGGCCGCCCCTACGAGATCGTCTTCGTCGACGACGGCAGCAGGGACCGGTCGCTTGCGATCCTTACGGAATTCACGGGATCCCCCGGGGTGCGCGTGGTGGAGCTCACCCGCAACTACGGCCAGCACCCCGCCATCTTCTCGGGATTCTCGATCGTCCGGGGGGAGATCGTCGTCACGATCGACGCCGACCTGCAGAACCCCCCCGAGGAGATCCCCCGCCTCGTCCAGGCGATGGAGGAGGGCAATTACGAGGTCGTGGGGTCGGTCCGGTCGTTCCGGCGGGACCCGCTCTTCCGCACGATCCCCTCGAAACTGGTGAACATGGCGACGCGCAGGATCACGGGGGTCCGCATGACCGACTGGGGGTGCATGCTGCGGGCCTACCGGCGGGAGGTGGTCGACCGGATGGTCGGGAGCCAGGAGCACTCCACCTTCATCCCCGCGCTGGCGACGCTGTACGCGAAGCGGATGACCGAGATCCCCGTGGGGCACGAGGAGCGCCACGGAGGGGTCTCCCACTACAACCTGTGGAAGCTTTTCGCTCTCCAGTTCGACCTGGTCACCTCCTTTTCCGAGTTCCCCCTGAAGGTCCTGCTGACCCTGGGGGCGGGGCTTTCCCTGGCCGCCGCGCTGTTCGGGGCGGCGCTCTTCGTCTTCCGGTTCTTCTACGGCGCCCACTGGGCGGGCGAGGGGGTCTTCACCCTCTTCGCGATCCTCTTCTTCTTCGTCGGGGCGCTTTTTTTCGCGATGGGGATCATGGGCCAGTACGTGGGCCGGATCTACCACGAGGTCCGCAAGCGACCCAGCTACACGATCCGCACGGTGCACGAGGGGCCGCCGGGCCGCGGGGATACCGCCTCGCGGGAGGCGGAGGCCCGCGCGTCGAACCCCGCCCCGGGGAAATAGGGCGTGCGCGCCGTCGTCTTCGCCTACCACAACATGGGCATCCTCGGGATCCGGGCGCTTCTCGAAAACGGGTTCGGGGTGCCGATGGTCTTTTCCCACCCGGACGACCCGAAGGAGAACCGGTGGTTCGGCTCCGTCGCGGATTTCTGCCGGGAGCGGGGAATCCCGGTCCACCTCCCCGCCAACGTGAACGCCCCGCCGTGGCCGGACGCCATCCGCGCCGCCCGCCCGGATTTTCTGTTCTCGTTCTATTACCGGTCGATGCTTTCGGCGGAGATCCTCTCCCTTCCCCGCGTCTGCGCGATGAACCTGCACGGGTCGCTCCTTCCCCGGTACCGGGGGCGGGCCCCGGTCAACTGGGTCCTCGTGAACGGGGAGACCGAAACCGGGGTGACGCTGCACGTGATGACCGAGAAGCCGGACGCGGGGGATATCGTCGGCCAGGCCGCGGTGCCGATCGCGTTCGAGGACACCGCCCTCACCCTCTTCGGAAAACTGGAGAAGGCCGCGGAGTCCCTGCTGTCCGGGCTTCTCCCCCGCATCGCGGCGGGGGACATCCCGCGCCGGCCGAACGAGATCGGGAAGGGGAGCTACTTCGGGGGACGGAAGCCCGAGGACGGGCGGATCGACTGGACCCGGCCCGCCGTGGAGATCTACAACCTGGTGCGGGCGGTCACCCGCCCGTACCCCGGAGCGTTTTCCTTCCTGGGGAGCGAGAAGCTCCTCGTCTGGGGAGCGAAGCCGGTATCGGAGGAAGGACTCGTTCGGGATGTCCCGCCCGGGAAGCTGGTTCCGGGCGCGGGCCCGCCGGCTGCGGCGGAGGAGGGGCCGAGGGATGCGGGCCGGCGGAGGCGCCTTCTCGTCGGGACGGGGGAAGGGCTGCTCTCGCTGGAGGAGGTCGAATGGAAGGGCGCCGTCGCGCGGGGAGAGGAGATCGTCTCCCTTCTGGCGGACGCCGGGGAGGGGAGGTTCGCATGAAGGTTCTGATCCTGGGCGTCAACGGCTTCATCGGGCACCATCTGACCGCGAGGATCCTCTCCGATACGGACTGGACGGTTTTCGGGATGGACCTCGCGGACGACCGGTTGGGGGAGATCCCGAGGGACCGGCGGTTCGAGTTCGTGGAGGGCGACATCTCGATCAACAAGGAGTGGATCGAGTACCACATCAAGAAGGCGGACGTCGTGCTCCCGCTGGTGGCGATCGCCACCCCCAAGGTCTACGTGGAGCGCCCCCTCGCGGTGTTCGAGCTGGACTTCGAGGAGAACCTGCGGATCGTCCGGCAGGCCCACCGGTACGGGAAGCGCGTCGTCTTCCCGTCCACGTCCGAGGTGTACGGGATGTGCGCCGACGCCGAGTTCGACGAGGAGACGTCGCACCTCGTCCTGGGGCCGATCTCCAAGGAGAGGTGGATCTACTCCTGCAGCAAGCAGCTCCTGGACCGGGTCATCTGGGCGTACGGCAGGCAAGGGCTCGCGTTCACGCTCTTCCGTCCCTTCAACTGGATCGGCCCCCGCCTCGACTCGCTCGAGACCGCCAAGGAGGGGAGTTCCCGGGTGGTCACGCAGTTCATCGCGGAGATGTTCCTGGGGGAGCCGATCCGCCTGGTGGACGGCGGCCGGCAGCGCCGCTGCTTCACCTACGTGGACGACGGGGTCTCCGGGCTGATGAAGATCCTTGCGAACCGGAACGGGTGCGCGGCGGGGAAGATCTTCAACCTCGGCAATCCCGAGAACGACTGCTCGATCCGCGATCTGGCGCGGATCCTGGGGGAGCTCTTCCTGCAGCACCCCGCCGGCAAGGGGAGAAAACCGCCGGAGATCGTGGAGGTGGACGCCCGGCGGTATTACGGCGAGGGATACCAGGACATCCAGACCCGGACGCCGTCCATCGCCCGGGCGAGGGAGGTTTTTGGCTGGGAGCCGAAGGTCGGGCTCCGGGACGCCCTTTCGAAGACGCTGGACGCCTTCATCGAGGAGAACACCCCGCGCTGAAGCCGTCCTCGCGCGGCGGGGGAAGGATGGACGGGGAACGCGTGCTCGGGCTCAAGGTGGACGTCGACACCCGGCGGGGGATGGAGGAGGGTGTCCCGGCGCTTCTGTCCCTTCTGGACGAATTCGGCCTGCGCGCCACCTTCTTTCTCTCCTTCGGGCCGGACAACTCCGGGAAGGCGGTGTACCGGATGGTCCGCAACCCGCGGTTCCTCTTCAAGATGATCCGCACGAACGCTCCGGGGCTCTACGGCTTCCGAACCGCTCTGTACGGGACCCTTCTCAAGGCCCCGATGATCGCCTCGGCCTTCCCCGCGCTGTGCCGGGAAATCGAGGAGCGGGGGCACGAGGTGGAGTTCCATGCGTGGGACCACCGCGCCTGGCAGGACCGGCTCCCGAAAAAGGGGAGGGATTGGATCGGCGCCTGGCTCGACCGCGGAATCTCCGCTTACGAGTCCTGCCTCGGACATCCCCCCCGGGCCTTCGGCGCCCCGGCGTGGCTCCTCACCCGGGCGGCGGTGGAGGAGATCGCGCTGCGGAGGTGGGACTATGTGAGCTGCACGCGGGCCCCCGCTCCGTTCCTCCTGGCCGGGACCGGTCTTGCGGAGGTCCCCTCCGATCTGCCCTGCCTGGAGGAGGTGGGGGGGCGAAAAGGCGTCCGAACGATCGTGGACGCCCTCTCCGGCGGCGGGCTTCATGTCTACCCCGTCCACGCCGAGGTGGAGGGGGGGATCCTGCGCGATGCCTTCGTCGCCATTCTCCGGGGGGCGATGGAACAGGGGTATCGCGTCGTCACGCTGTCGCGGATCGCGGGTTCGCTTCCCAAGGGGAAGCTCCCCGAGCGGCCCTTCCGGACGGCGCTCCTGCGGGGACGGGCCGTCCCCTGCGCGGTCTGAATCTGCGCCCGGAGAAATCTACGCCCGGAGAATTTACAACCCGATGCGGTTCCCGATAGAATAAAATAGCTTGTTCGGGGGGGGGGGAACGGGTGAAGCTTCCGGAGTTGAACATCGGCCGGTTTACCGCGCGCATCCCGCTGGTCCAGGGAGGAATGTCCGTGCGCGTATCGACCTCGTCGCTCGCCTCGGCGGTGGCCGAGTGCGGCGGCATCGGGACGATCGGGGGGTCCGGCATCCCGATCGGGGAGCTGCAGGAGGACATCCGCCGGGCGAAGCGGATGACCCGCGGGATCGTCGCGGTCAACATCATGTTCGCCATCCGGCAGTTCATGGAGTCCGTGATGGCGTCGATCGAGGCCGGCGTGGACATGATCGTCACCGGGGCGGGATTCTCCCGCGACGTCTTCAAGGTCGGAAAGGACCACAACGTCCCGATCGTCTCCATCGTCTCCTCCCCCGAATTCGGCAGGCTTGCCGAGAGGTGCGGGGCCGACGCCATCGTGGTCGAGGCGAAGGAGGCGGGGGGGCACCTCGGGACCGACAGGCCGCTGCGCGAACTCTTCCCGGAAATCCGCAAAGTCGTGAAGAAGGTCCCCCTGATCGCCGCGGGCGGGATCACGGACGGCTACGAGATCGCCGAGATGCTGGGGCGATACGGGGCGGACGGCGTCCAGATGGCGACGCGGTTCGTCCTGACGAAGGAGTGCGACGTTCCGGAATCGTTCAAGAACGCCTACCGGAACGCGAAAAGGGAGGACATCTCCCTGATGCACTCCCCCGTGGGGCTTCCCGGGAGGGCGATCCGGAACCGCTTTCTGGAGCGGCTGCTCGGGGGGGAGAATGTCTACGACGGCGAGTGCAAGAGGAACTGCCTGAAAAGCTGCGACCATACGTTCTGCATCATCGACCGGCTGGACATGTCCCGGGAAGGGGATGTGGAGAACGGTCTGGTGTTCTCCGGGGAGAACGTTTGGAAGATCCGGGACATCCCCACCGTCCGGGATCTGATCGACCGCCTGGTCGCGGAGGCCGAGAGCGTCTACGCACCCGCGCCGGCCTGATCGGCGAGCACCGCCCGGAGGAAGTTGTCGTACAGATTCGGCTCGAACTCCGTCCCCCGCCCTTTTTCCATGATCGAGAGCGTCGTCTTGATGTCCAGGCTGTCCCGGTACGGACGATACGTTCGCAGGGCGTCGTACACGTCGGCGATCTGGGTCATGTAGGAGACGGCGTGCAGCTTCCCCCAGGACGGGATCTTGGGGTACCCGGACCCGTCGTACTTCATGTGGTGCTCGAAGCTGACGATCACGGGCAGGTCGGAGCCGCAGTCCATCTTCCTCAGCGCCTTGGCCCCCAGCACGGGATGCTGCGCCATCGTGGCGAATTCCGACGGGTCGATCTTTCCGGGCTTCTGCAGGATCTCGGAGGGGACCATCTCCTTGCCGATGTCGTGGAGCATGGCGGCGAGACCGATCTCCTGGGTGTGGTTTTCCGGAAGATCCAGGGAGGCGGCCTGCGCCATGACGATCGCGGAGACGTTCAGCGAGTGCGTCACCGTGTAGTCGTCGTGGGATTGCATCTGCATGAGGCGGTGGAAGAGATGCGCGTCCTGGCGGATCCCCTTCATGATGCTGACGACGATATCCCGGGCTTCGGCCACCGAATTGCCGGTCCCCTGCGCGATCGCCTTGAGAAGGTCGCTCAGGACCTTGGCCGCCCCGAACAGGAGATGCGATCGCGAGAGCGGGGATTCTTCCTGGGCGACTGCGATGGAATCCTCCCGGAGGGACTGGATGGTCCCGTAATCGATGGACTCGAACCGCGCCTCCTGCGCGTCGTCCCTTCCTGTGGCGAGGAAATGGACGAACCGCTTCAACTCCCCGTACGTCAGTCCGTCCCGGATCGAGAACTTCTCGATCCCCTTTTCGCGGATTTCCCCGAGAAGTTTCCGCAGCGCGGGGTTCATCTCCAGGAAGGGGAACTCGTCGACGACGAAGTGGTCGCCGATGATGCCGATGTGGAGCGTGCCGATGGCGGAGGTCATCTGGCCGATCCGTTTGTGCAGGCGCTCGAAAAGCTGTTGGATGCGCTGGTGGTTTTCGGGATAGATGGTCGCCGCCTGGATCGTCTGGGCGAGATCCTGGATCACGGCGAAATATTCCTGTCGGTCCTTCATAAGGGCTCCTTCATGCTGCGCAGCAGACCGTCGCAGTGGGATCGCACCGCGAACCTCCGGGCCTTCGCACCCCGTTGCAGGAAGGCGATGGCTTCGCTGCCGCCGATCCGGTACAGTGCGCTGGCCGCGTCGATCCGCGTCTGGTCGACCTTTTTCGAGGAGAAAAACCCCTCCGCGAGGAGGATCTTCCCCAACTCCGGGACCGCTTCGGGAGCCCCCAGTTTCCCGATCGCCAGGATCGCCTCCCGTTTCACCCGGTGTTCGCGGTGCGAAATGGCCTGGATCAGGGGTTCCAGGGCCTGCCGGTCGCCGACGTCCCCGAGGATGGTGCAGAGGTTCCGCACGAAATACCATTTCGGGTGCGACATGCGCTTTCCCGCATCCGGGACGACGGCGGGCCCGAGCCTGGCGAGAATCTTGATCAAGGCCCGCCGCCGGGAGGGGTCCGGTTCGATGAGCAGCCGGTTGAGGAGCGGGGGCGCGGCGATCCCCCCGAATTTTGCCAGAAGGTCGTGGATCGTTTCGACGTCTTCCGGGGGAACATCCCCGGAAAGGCAGAGATCCGCGATCTGCCCGAAGTCGGTTTCCATGACGACGTCCTGAACCCGGCCTCTCCAATCCTCCCGGATGGTTGTCACGAGCGAATCCAGCGTGGTCAGGACGGTGGAAAGGAGGGAGAAGTCCCTCAGGGAGATGAGGTTGGGGATGGCTTTCCGGACATCCTCGAGGAGGTCGAAAAACTCGGACTCCTTTGGCTCTTTCTCCAGCAGTTGAAGCAGAATCCGCAGGTTTTTCCCGCGGACCTCCCGCTCGGAGAACGACTTCTCAACCCCCAGGTCGTCGGCCGTTTTTTTCCCCAGCCTCATGAGGTACGACTTGCGGAGGGAGGAAATATCCTCGAGGAAGTCCCGGTGACTGTCCCGGAGGTATCTCTCCTCGTCGCGGGAGAGGAGGAGTTTCTCGACCGCCTCCCACGTCTTCTGGGCGTAATAATCCTTGACCCTCCTTTTCTCCCGGACCTGCTCCGTGACGCGGTGAAGGAGGGCATTCCCCGTATTGCGCTCGCCCGCCAGGATGCCGAAGGCCCTCCGGAGCCTGTCTCCTCCTTTGCCCTCCAGGGAAACGAGGGTTGCGACAAGATCGAGGAATTCCTCGTCCGTGTGGCCCTCCACGAGGGACCGCGCGATCATCAGGTCGTTCGCGCCGCCCTCTGCCCCTCCACCGGAGTCCGGCCATGCCATTCCGCTTCCCAGCGAGGAAAGGATCTCCTTTTTCTTGTTTTTCGGGAGCGCATTCACGTACATCGTGAGACGGCCCACGATGTTCTGCAGCACCTCCGCCGATATCGGCGATTTTCCGGCGTCGCTCTCCCGCCTGCTCTCCGCCTCACGCGCCCGCCGAAGGATCGCTCTGAGGAGCGTCGGGGTATGGAGGAGATCCTCCATCATATTTTCTTCCTTGCTCTTGTCCGTATAGTCGGCCGTGAGGAGCATCCGCCAGAGGTCCCTCTCGCGGTTCTCGCTCTGGACGGGGGCGGAAGCATCCGAAAGCTTTCGGGACAGCAGTTCCTTGTAGTCGAATGGAGAAAGGGAGATTCCGGCGATTCCGCTCTCCCGCAGGAATTGTTCGGCGGAAACCTGCGTTTTCTCCTCCTGCGATTCGTGGAGGAAACGGAACAGCGAAAGCAGACCTTCGGGAGTGACGGACGACTCGAGCCCCAACGTGGCTACCTGCCGGAGATAGAGGTTCTCCGTCAGGCGGGCGACGAGTTCCTGCCCCCCCCCGAGGAACTCGTTCCGGTAGAGGAACTTGTCGCGCGCGATCCCGAGAAAAAGCCTCCCCTCGGGCTCTTCGGACAGGCGGGCAAGAAGAGCGGCGTGAAATTCGCCCACCCGTTTGGAGAGAATCGGGTGGTCCGTCCCGTAGAGGCCGGCCCAGTGAAAGGTCTTCGCAAGGGCCAAAACCAGCGGCCCGATCGAAGGGCTCACCTTTTCTGCGGTCTCGCCCGTCATTTGATAAAGAATCTCATCTTGTTTCCCGGGAATCAAGGGGTTATACACCGGAGGGCGAAACGGGCGGGACGACCCCTCCGGGTTGCGCCTCCGACGAAAAGTCCGCCGTGGTGGCGCCGCGCTTCACCTTCCCCGCCGGGAAATATCGCGTGTGACGGACTCCTCGGGTCCCTCTTACCGTCTCCCGCCGGGGGATGCCGGGCCCGGAGACGGGGGAAAGAGGAGGACGAACGCGCCGATCGAGAGGGCGCATAGTCCCCCGGCCGCGGCAAACCCGGCGGCGAACCCGAAACGGGAGATTACCGCGCCGAGGGTCGCCGCCGAGACCGCGAATCCCCCGTAGATGCACGTGTTGTAGCCGCCCATGGCGAGCCCGCGGACCCGGGTGGGAACCGACTCGGACAGGACCGCGCCGATGACCGTGAACGCCGCCGCCATGGTTCCCCCGATCCCCAGGAAGAGGAGGTACAGGGAGACGGCGTTCCGGAACGCCCCGACGAGGGCGATGAACAGCGCGAAGAGAAGGGTCCCGGCGACGATGTACCGCTCCCGCTTTCCCGTCCGGTCCGTCAGGTGGCCGATCGGAATGCGGAAGGCGGCGTTGGCGGCGGCCTGGCAGGTAAAGATGAGCCCGGTGTGGGTGACCGAGATTCCCGCTTCGCGCGCGTAGAGGGGAAAGAAGGCGAACAGCGAGCCCCACGCGTAGGTGGAGAAGAAGGTGGCTGTCCAGCAGGCGAGGACAGCCCGGTTGCCGACGATCTCCCGGAAATCCGCGGCGAGGTTCGCGGTCGTGGGGTGGATGACCGCGGGGGGGGCGGGCATGCGAGGGCCGCCCACCAGGATCCCCGCGGCGATGACGGCCGCCGAGACGAGAAACGCCGCCCGGAAGCCGCCGGCCGCGATCACGCCGCCCAGTCCCGGTCCGGCCGCCATCCCGAGATAGAGGGAGGAGGTGTACCAGCCATAGGCTCTTCCGAGAAACAAGGGCGGAGATACGTCGCCGACGTACGACATCATGGAAGGGGAGAAGCAGGCAAGGCCGATCCCGGAGAAGAGATAGACCGCGCCGACCTGGAGGGGGGTCCGGACCAGGAGCAGGAGGAGCGAGGTGAGCCCGGAGATCGCCATGCCGGCGAGAATGAGACGCCTGCGGCCCAACCGGTCGGAGACCAGGCCCAGCGGCAGGGAGAGGAGCGCCGCGGCGACCATGAACCCGGCGTTGATCATCCCGACCTGTACCGTGGTCGCCCCGAGGTCGCTGGCGAACAGGGGGACCAGGGGAAGCCG
>Ga0209640_10006551_pt1 | contig 10194 bp, 11 predicted proteins | sample RifCSP10_1_FD_184018 | JGI IMG/M metagenome (GOLD analysis project Ga0209640, IMG submission 184018) | Soil microbial communities from Rifle, Colorado - Rifle CSP2_sed 10_1 (SPAdes) (version 2) | ecosystem: Environmental > Terrestrial > Deep subsurface > Rock core/Sediment | place: Rifle... | reverse complement strand
GCCGAGGCGTCGGTCGTCGGGGGCCTGGCCGACTGGTTTGCGGTCACGGCCATCTTCCGGCATCCGCTCGGGATCCCGATTCCCCACACCGCGATCATCGGCAGACAAAAGGACCGGATCGGCCGGATCATCGGGAACTTCGTGCAGCAGCATTTCCTGGCCCGGGAGGCCCTGGTCACCAAGCTCGGTGAGATGCAAATCGTCGAGCGGGTGGCGCGCTGGATCAGCGAGCCGGCCAACGGCCAGCGGGTCGCGGCCCAGCTCGCCGGCGGCCTGGCGCGGGCCCTGGAAGCGCTGCCCGACGAAAAGATCCGGGAGCTGATCCAGCAGGGAGCGATGGACCGGATCCGGGCCACCCGGGTCGCCCCGATTCTGGGGAAGACCCTGGCGCTGGTCGTCGCGGGCGACCGGCACCAGGAGCTGCTCAACCAGACCCTGCGGCTCGCGGCTCAGGCGGTGAGCGAGAACCGGGAGCTGATCCGGCAAAAGGTTCGGGCCGCGAGTCCCTGGTGGGTCCCCGGCCCGGTGGACGAGCGGATCTACCGGCGCATCGTGGCGGCGATCGAGGCGCTGCTCCAGGAGATCACGGCGGACCCGGGGCATTCCGTACGGGCCCGCTTCGACGCGGCCCTGCGGGAGTTCGTGGAGCGGCTCCAGCATTCGCCCGAGGCGGGGGCCCGAGCCGAGGCCCTCAAGGAAGAATGGCTGTCGGAACCCGCGGTGGCAGATCTGACCTCATGGGTCTGGGATGCGACCCGCCGGGCCGTTGCGGGTTACATCGAACGGGGAGAGGCCGAGCCCGGCGAGCGGGAGCCGGGAGCGCTGGCGCGGGGCCTTTCGGGGTTCGGCGCTTCCCTGCTCGAAAACCCGGCCCAGCTCGAGAAGCTCGAACGGTTCCTCGTCGAGATCCTGGCCGAAGTCCTGGAGCAGCACCGTCACGAGGTCGCGGACCACATCGCGGGCACGGTGGCGCGGTGGGATGCCGAGGCCACCTCCCGCCGGATGGAGCTTGCGGTGGGCCGCGACCTCCAGTTCGTGCGAATCAACGGGACCCTGGTCGGGGGTCTAGTGGGGCTCTTGCTGTACGCCGTGCCGAGGCTATTCCAGTGACCCGACTCCGGCGCGCCAGGACATAGGCCAGGGTCCAGGCACCGAGGTCTATCGCCAGCCGCCTCCCGGCAGGCCGGCCCCGGAGCACAGGACCGCGATCGTCGTGCCGGATTCCAGGCCCAGGTCAACCTGGCCGTGGACGTCCCCTTCCGAGTTGGCCGCCATCTCCGGCCCGGCGGTACAGTTTCCGCTGCCGCTCACCCCAGCGTTGGTGGGCACGGTCACCGTGAAGCTGAGGATGTCTCCGTCCTCTCCCCGGGGGTATACGTTCCGCTGCTCTCCGGCCGGCACGTTCACCGTCACCGCCTCGAACCGAGGCCCGTCCACAACGACCCGGACATCCGATCCAGTGGCCGCGTTGTTGATCTTGATGCGCAGGGCGGCTTCGCTGCCGGTCGGGCTGAAACAGCCGCCCAGAGCCAGGGCGAGCGAGCCAAGGAGGGAGAGGGGGTTTCGGGTCATGGCAACTCCGTGACTCGATCGGGTGGAACCACAGATTGCAACGAACGGATGTACAACCCAGGACTGCTGAGCCTAGCGACCGATTTCCAGGCGCTGGGGAACCGCTTTCCAGCGAACCCAATCCGCGGGAGCGATGGTCACCCGCACCCGCCGCGGGTCGGAGACCGAGGGCTCCACGGAGGTGCGATAACCGCTCCGGTCGGCGGCCAGCAGGGGGGCGCCGATCAGGCCTTCGAACCGGCGGGCCGAGGCGGTGTCGTCCAATTCGCCGTACCACACCAGCGCCGGCCCTGCTTCCGACCGATAGACCCGGAAACGGTCACCGGCCCAGCCCAGCGCCCGGTCGGGGCGAACGTCGGCCTGCCCCGCCAACACCGCGATGAGCACCTGAAGCTCCAGCTCGCCCATCGTGTCCTCGTACATGACGTCGGTGGTCGAATCGGCGAACCGGACCGGCACCGGATCGTCTCCCGCGAAATACCGGGAGGGATGGAGGATGTGCTCGGTGGAGCGCGGCATGGTAGCCACGGTGGGGAGCGGCTCTCCGGTGCGGGCGGAGTCCCACCACCGGATGAACTCGGCGCCGTGCAGGTACGGAAAGACCAGGCCGAACCGGATCGCCAGGGGAGCCCGCGCGAACACCTCCATGGTGCCCTGCTGCTGCCGGATCTGCTCCCGGAAGAGCTGCCAGAATTCGGGTCGCCCCACCAGGTTCTGATCGGGGGCGAGCACCTTGATCGAGGCGATAGTGGCGTGGCCCTCGAGTACTGCCTGGACCGCGCTCTGGCGGTCCGAGTCTCCCTTCTGCTCCATCAGTGAATCCACCGGCAGGTACTGGTGCTGGAGCGCGTGGACCAGCTCGTGGGCCAGGACCAGACGGAGTTGGGCCGGATCGGCCCCCGCCACTCCGAACAGGGTCCGGGTCTTCGGGTCGTAGAACCCGGCCACCTGCTCGGTGTAGAGGTCGAGCAGGAGCGCCTTGAGGTCGAGCGAATCCGGGATGAGTCCGAGCAGCCGGTAGACCGCAGCGACGCCTTCCTCCCGCTCCCGGGGGAAGTCTTCCCGGAGGCGGGCGATCAGGTACTCGCGGATCTCCTCTCGGGTCTTGAGAGCGGAGCTGGTCGGGCCGGTGAATCGGAGCCCCGTGGCCCGCTCGACCGCGGGGCGGAGGCTGTCCACCAGCCGCGCCAGAGCGGTATCCGGCGGGGCGGGCGGCTCACCCCGGCATCCAGCCGCCAGCGCGAGCCAGACCAGAGCCAGGCGCGCCACTATCCACCTCCGAGAAACCGGCGATACCAGTCCAGGATCGAGGGGCCGACGAGGAAAGTGACGGCCGCCCCGACCGCCAGAAAGACTCCGAACGGGACCAGCTTCTTCCGGTGCAGGAGCCAGAGCGGAACGAACACCAGGGTGCCGGCCAGCGCGCCGAGGAAGATCGTCAGCAGGACGCCTTGCCAGCCCACGAACGCGCCGACCATCGCCATCATCTTGATGTCGCCCCCGCCCATCGCCTCCTCGCGAAAGGCCCATTTCCCGATCACCCCAACGACCCATAGCAGGGAGAATCCGGCGGCCGCCCCGAGCAGGGCCGCGAGGAGGGCGGACGCCCCCGAGCCCGCCGCGAGCACCAGCCCGAGGGCCAGCCCGCCCCAGGTGAATTCGTTGGGGATGATGTAGCTGCGGGCGTCGGTGACCGCGATGCCGATGAGCAGAGTGCCGAAGAGCGCCGCCGTGAGGGCCTCCATCCCCGGCCCGTATCGGAACGCCACGACGGCCCAGAGCAATCCCACCGCCAGCTCCACCAGCGGATAGAGAGGGCTGATCGGCTCCCGGCAATTGCGGCACTTTCCGGCGAGGAGGAGCCACGAGAGGACCGGGATATTGTCCCGCCACTGGATCGGCTGGCCACACCGGGGACATCGGGAGCGCGGGGTGACCACCGATTGATCGGCCGGGAGCCGGACGATGCAGACGTTCAGGAAGCTCCCGATCAGAAGCCCGAACAGGCCGGCAATCACCGCGATCATGCCATCATCCCCGTGTCACCTCGTAAAGCAGAATGCCGGCCGCGACCGCGACGTTGAGCGACTCCGCGCCGGGACGGAGCGGGATCCCGACGCTCCCCCGCGCCCAGCCCGCGAGCGAGGGCCGAATCCCGGCCCCTTCGTTGCCGAGGACGATCGCGACCGGCCCGGCCGGAGGCCCGGCCCAGCGCGGCCCCGGCTCGGCGAGCCACACCTCCACTCGCCGCTCCTCCGCCCACCGCCGGAGCGCCGGTTCCCCAACTCCGACGACGGGGAGCCGGAAGGCGGCCCCCATCGTAGCCCGCAGGGTCTTCGGGTTGGCGAGCTCGGCGGTACCCGGCAGCGCCAGTACCCCGGCCCCGCCCAGCCCGAAGGCGGTCCGGATCATGGTCCCGACGTTTCCGGGATCCTGGACCCCGTCGAGCACCAGCACCGGCCGCGCCGGGCCGACCGCGACATCCGCCAGGCTCCAGCGCGGGAGCTCCACCACCGCCAGCACCCCCTGGGGCTGGTCGGTCGCCGTCAGAGTCGAGAAGAGCTTCTCGGCCACCGGCTCGATCTCGACCCCGGCGCGGGTCAGCTCCGCTTGGAGCCGCCTCCCGCGCGGGCTAGCTTCCAGCGCCGGACTGGCGAGCGCGTGCCGGATCGCTAGCCTCGCGGCGAGGGCCTCCTCGACCAGACGGATTCCTTCCGCAAGCGCGAGGCCGCGACGCTCCCGCCCCTTGCGGAGCCGGAGGTCGCGCACCCGGGCAACCAGCGAACGGCTCACCAATGCAGATCGCCCTCACGATAGCGGGCTCGGATTCCGGCGGGGGCGCCGGGATTCAGGCCGATCTTCGGACCTTCCAGCGGTTCGAGGTCTTCGGCACCTCCGTGATTACCGCCGTGACCGCCCAGAACACCCTCGGCGTGAGAGCGATCCACCCGATTCCTCCTGAGATCGTCGCGGCCCAGCTCGCCGCCGTGATGGAGGACCTGCCGCCGGCCGCGGTCAAGACCGGGATGCTGGGGACCGGCCCGTTGGTGAGGGAAGTAGCCGCGGCCCTGGTCCGATACAACCTCGCCCATTACGTCCTCGATCCGGTGATGGTCGCCACTTCGGGCGATCGGTTGCTCGAGCCAGCCGCCGAGCGCGATGTCCTGGAGCGCCTGGTGCCCCTGGCCCGGATCGTGACCCCGAACCTCGCCGAGGCCGCGCTCCTCACCGGAAGCCCGGTGCGGGGACCGGAGGAGATGGAGCGGGCCGGCCGGGAGCTGATCGGAGCCGGGGCCGGCTCGGCGCTGGTCAAAGGCGGCCACCTCCAGGATGAGACGCTGGTGGACGTGCTCGTGACGACAACCATGGTCCGTCACTTTGCTCACCCTCGCATCCCGACCACTTCGACCCACGGCACCGGCTGCACGCTGAGCGCCGCCATTACCGCGGGCCTCGCCCTCGGGCGCGGCCTGGAAGAAGCAGTGGCCGGCGCGATCGACTTCGTAGCCCGGGCAATCGCTCAGGCACCGGGGCTCGGGAGCGGACATGGGCCCATCGGATGAGCGGCAGTGCGGCAGATCGGCAGAGCGGCGGCACCGCCACACTGCCGCGCCGCCGCCCTGCCGTCACAGCGCCCCCACGACCCCTTCCACCAGCCGAGCCAGTTCCCCTCCAGCCTTCCCCGCGATTTCCATCACCTCCGCGTGAGATAGCGGGGTCGGACTGATCCCGGCCCCCGGATTCGTGATCAGGGAGAACCCCAGGCACCGGAGCCCGAGCGCCCGGGCCGCGATCACCTCGATCACGGTGCTCATGCCGACCGCATCGGCGCCCAGACGCTCGAGCATCCGCACTTCGGCGGGGGTCTCGTAGCTCGGCCCCAGGAGCCCGGCGTACACTCCTTCTTCGAGGGCGACTCGGAGCGTTGGCGCGGTTTGCCGGGCCAGGCCCCGGAGGGCCGGGTCGTAGGCAGCGGTCATGTCGGGAAACCGCTCCTCGTTGGGCCGGGCGGGTCCCACCAGCGGGTTACGCCCGGTGAGGTTCAGGTGATCGGCGATCAGCATGATGGTACCGGCCCCGAAACTTCGCCGGACTCCTCCGGCGGCATTGGTCACGATCAGGGTCCGGATCCCGAGCCCGGCAAAGACCCTGACCGGGAGCGCCGCGACGTCGGGCCCGTGCCCCTCGTACATGTGGAAGCGCCCGCTCTGGGCCAGCACCGCCTTCCCGGCGAGGGTCCCGGCAACCAGCTCGCCCTTGTGCCCTTCAACCCGGGGCACCGGAAACCCCGGGATCTCGGAGTAGGGGATGCGGACCGCCCCGGCGATCCGGTCGGCCAGCCCCCCTAACCCGGAACCGAGGACAATGGCAACGCCCGGTTTCCGGCTTTCCAGCCGGGCCGCGATCGCGTCGCGGGCGGCGGCGACCTCTCCGCTCACGTCAGCATTCCGGCCCAGCAGGCCGAGATGAATGCGGCGAGGTTCCCGGCGATCATGGCCCGGAGCCCGAGCCGGGCGATCTCGCCTCGCCGCTCCGGCGCGAGCCCGCCGATTCCCCCGATCTGGATCGCGATCGAGGAGAAGTTCGCGAACCCGAGCAGGGCGTAGGTCAAGATCACGGCGCTTCGGGGCGAGAGCACCAGGGGTCCACCCAGGTCGCGGGCGAACTGGGCGTAGGCGACGAACTCGTTGAGCGCGGTCTTGATCCCGATCAGGGAGCCTACGTAGGCGGTGTCTTCCCAGGGGACGCCCATCACCCAGGCCAGGGGGCGGAGGATGGTGCCGAGGATGGCCTGGAGACTCAGGTCGGGCATTCCGACCAGCCCGCCGACCCCGCCCAGCAGCGCATTGAGCAGGGCGATCAGCGCGACGAAGGCCATCAGCATCGCGGCCACGTTCAAGGCGAGCTGAAGTCCGGTCCCGGCCCCACTCGCCGCCGCTTCGATCACGCTCTTCTCCGACCGTTCGACCGGAAGCTTCAAGCTCCCCTTGGTGACCGGATCGCCGGTTTCCGGCAAGATGATCTTGGAAAGGAACAGTCCGGCCGGGGCGTTCATCACGCTGGCCGCCAGGAGGTGGGACGCGATCCCCGGAAAAGCCCCCGAGAGCATGCCCACGTACGCCGCCAGCACCCCGCCCGCCACGGTGGCGAACCCGCCCACCATCACGGTGTTGAGCTCCGATGGCGTGAAGGTCTTGACGAACGGCTTGATCAGGAGGGGAGCCTCGGTCTGGCCCACGAAGATGTTGCCCGAGGCCGATAGGGTCTCCGCGCCGGAGGTGCCGAGAGTCCTCTGCATCCCCCAGGCGATTCCCTTCACCACCAGCTGCATCACGCCCAGGTAATAGAGCACCGACATGAGCGCGGAGAAGAAGATGATGGTGGGCAGGACGTTGAACGCGAAGAAGGCCCCGGTGTTGGCCAGCCACCCGGCCGAAGTATCCAGCGCCCCACCCGGCCCCGGCAACCCAACCGGTACGTTGGACTGCACCAGGTTGCCGAAAACGAACCGGGCCCCCTGCTCCTGGAATCCGAGCAGGCTGGTGATCGCGCCACCGGCGGCGGCGAAGACCGCCCGACCGGCGCCGGTCTTGAGCACCAGGAGGCCGAAGACGAATTGCAGCCCGAGCCCGGTGAGGACCAGGCGCCAGTTGATCTTCCGGCGGTCATGGCTCAGGAGCACCGCGATCCCGATCATGGTGGCAATCCCGAGCAGCCCGACCAGGCGTTCTGCCAGCGGCGTCCCCAGCCCTTCCCGCGCCTGGGCCAGCCGCTCGGCGGCGGTCGTCTGGATCAGCAGGAGCACACTCATCGGTAGCTCGCCAGCTCGTCCCGCGCCCGGGCGATCAGCGCCTGCCGCTCGGGCCAGGCCAGGAACGCTCCCGCGAACCCATTGAGAATCATCCGGTCAATCTCCGCTCGAGTGAACCCGAGGCTCCGGTGAGCCAGCCAGTACTCATCGGTGAGCCAGACCCCGCTCATCAGCCAGCTGTCGGTGCAGAGCGTGACCGCCAGCTGGGCGTCGAAGTACCCCCGCACCGGATGGGCCGAGGGATCGGGCACCACTCGGGTCTGCACGTTGCTGGTGATGTTGATCTCAATCGTGATCCGGCGGTCCCGGACGAACTCCTGCAACGCCGGGTTCTCCTTGAGCCGGGTCCCGTGCCCGATCCGCATCGCGTGGCAGCGGCGGATCGCCTCCGAAACCGAGGCGGGTCCGTACGCCTCGCCGGCGTGGATGGTGATGCCCAGGTTGCCGGACAGGGCGATGTCGAAAGCGGCGGCGTGCACCCCCGGCGGAAAGCCGGCCTCGCCCCCGGCCAGGTCGAAGGCGACCACCCCCAGCGCCTTGCTCCGGACCGACAGCTCGGCGATCTCAATCGAGCGGTCCGGCGGATAGTGCCGCAGGGAGCAGTTGATGATGCCGGTCCGGACTCCGAAGTCCCGTTCGCCCCGGCGGAACCCGCGCGATTCGGCCGCCACGACCTCTTCCATCGTCATCCCGCCGTGGGTGGAGAGGTGGGGGCAGTAGCGGACCTCGAGGTAACGCACGTTGTCGCGGACCGCATCCTCCACCATCTCGTAGGCGACCCGCTCGATCGCCTCGGGGGTCTGGAGCAGGGCCACTGTGATGTCGAACCGCTGGAGGTAATCCTCGAGGTTGCGGGCGTCGGTCACCACCATGTAGCGCCGGAGGGACTCGGCGTCGCTCGCCGGAAGCACCACCCCCGATTTCCGGGCCAGGTCGATCATGGTCTCGGGCCGGAGCGACCCGTCCAGGTGGACGTGGAGCTCGGCCTTGGGGAGCCGGGAGATCAGCTCACGACTGAGCATCGGCCTCGGCCCTCGGGCCCCGGGCGCTCCGGACCACCCGGATGATGGCCCCTCCCGACAACGGGACCTCGCCGCCAATCCTGATTCCCCGGCCATCGGTGAGATACGCCGCGCCCGAGCGCAGCTCCTCCCGGAGACCCGGGTCGAACTGCGCGATGGCCTCGGCGGCCGGGAGCCCCGGCCTAACCCGGAATGCCCTCTCATTGATGAAGACCGTCACCGATTCGGAAGTGGCCATGATCTGGCCTCGAAAGATCCCCCGCCCGTTTCGGAAGCGCAATCGCCGCAGGCCCTTCCGGGTTGCGCAAATTCGCCTGGATTTATATATGTTCAGCCGTATATGAGCCCGGCACCCGCGACCCCACCCGCCCTGGCACCGATCGCCCTGCTCCTCATCCTGGCCGAGCCGACCCGGCTTCGGATCCTCAACTGCCTGGCGGCCGCCCCGCTTTTTGTGTCGGACCTGCAGGCGGTGCTGGACCTTCCTCAGCCGACCGTCTCCCGCCACCTCACCGTCCTCAAGCGGGCGCGGCTGGTGCGGGACACCCCGATCGCGCAATTCGTCCTGTACCGGCTGGTGCGAAACGAGACCGGCCCTCAGGCCCGGCTGGTCCTGGCCGTGCTCGAGGCGCTCGGCCACGACGAAGCCCTGCGGCTGGAGCGGCATCAGGCCCTCGACCGGAGCCGGGCCCACGGGCGGGGCCGAATGCCGGGGAGCGGGACCGGGCCCCGCCTGGTGGGAGCTTCAGAGGCCACCGGAGAGAAGCCATGACTCATCGGATTCTGGTCGTGGACGACGAGCCCGACATCACCGGCCTGGTGGCCTATCACCTGGCCCGCCACGGCTACCGGGTCTCGACGGCGACCAACGGGTCGGATGCCCTCAAGGCGGCCCGGGAGGAGCGCCCCGATCTGGTGGTCCTCGACCTCATGCTGCCGGGGGTATCGGGCTACGAGGTTCTGCAGGAGCTCCGCAAGCGAAAGGAGACCCGCGACGTCGGGATCATCCTGCTCACGGCCCGGCGCGAGGAAGTGGACCGGATCAAGGGCCTGGCCCTCGGCGCGGACGACTACCTCACCAAGCCGTTCTCGCCCCAGGAGCTCACGCTGCGGGTGGCGGCGGTGCTTCGCCGCCTGAGCGCTCCGGCGGTCGCGAGCGGCTCGGTCCTGGCCGAAGGTCCGCTGACCATAGACCAGGCGGCGCACCGGGTCACCCTCCGGGGCGAGGAGGTCGTCCTGACACCGACGGAGTACCGGTTGCTCGAGGTGCTCCTGGAGCGGCGGGGGAGAGTCCAGACCCGGGCCCAACTGCTGGAGTCGGTCTGGTCCGCCCAGCCCGACCTCCAAACCCGCACCGTGGACATGCACGTGCAGCGCCTGCGCAGCAAGCTGGGCGAGGCCGCCGACCTCATCGAAACCGTCAGGGCGTTCGGGTATCGCTTCCGGGAGGCGGCCAGGTGAAGTACGCTGCCCGCCTCGTCGCCGGCATGGTAGCGGTGTTGCTGCTGACGACGGCCGGGCTGGTCCTACTCGCGGAGACCTCCCTCCGCGGCCCGCTCGAGCGGGATCTGGAATCGGTTCTCACCCGGGAAACCGCCCTGCTCCGGGAGGCCTTGCCACCGGATTCAACCGCCTGGCCGGAGGTGGTTCGGGCCTGGGGCGAAGCCGGCGGGATCCGGATCACCATCATTGACCGGACCGGGCGGGTCCGCGCCGACACGGAGGTGCCGCCGGCAGAGCTCGGCCTCGTAGAGAATCATTCCGACCGGCCGGAGGTCCGGGCCGCGC
>Ga0209640_10006550_pt1 | contig 10197 bp, 6 predicted proteins | sample RifCSP10_1_FD_184018 | JGI IMG/M metagenome (GOLD analysis project Ga0209640, IMG submission 184018) | Soil microbial communities from Rifle, Colorado - Rifle CSP2_sed 10_1 (SPAdes) (version 2) | ecosystem: Environmental > Terrestrial > Deep subsurface > Rock core/Sediment | place: Rifle... | reverse complement strand
CCCAGCAGCTTGCGTGCGTGATATATCTGTTCGACGGCAATGCCTTTTTTCATCGCGTCGAGGACTTTCTGACTGCCACTTTCCGCACCCATCCAGACCTCCTCGCAACCGGCTTTGGCCAGGTTGTTAACGACCTCTTCGTCCATCAAATCCGCCCGCGACTGGATCATGAAAGGAATGACCGCATTGAGTGCCGTCACTTCCTTCGCGTACGCTTCCACCCAACCCGGTTTCAGGCCGAAGATGTCATCGCCGAACCAGATGTGATCGGGTGCATAATGTTTCTTTATCTGTGATAGTTCCTCGGCGACGCTGGCAGGGGAACGAACTGCATAATTTTTCCCCCATATCGGTTTCGCGCACCAGGTGCACATGTAGGGACAGCCACGCGTAGTTGCCATATTCATGCTGAACCGGCCATGAGTTTTTATCCAGGCATTACGGTAAGCGTCTATATCAAGCAGATCGCGGGCTGGAAAAGGAAAATGGTCGGGTTTTCTTTCCGTAGGCCGTTTCGGTGTTCTGATGATTTTATTCCTGTCATCTGGATCGAGATAGGCGATACCGGAGATGGAATTTATTTCACCAGGTATCTTCCGAAATACATGATTCACCAGTTCCTGAATAGTATTTTCCGCTTCACCCGTCATGACAAAATCAGCGCCGCTGGTCAGGTAAGTTTTCGGATCGTCACTGGCGTCCGAACTGCTGACGATGACCGGAATCCCCCGGACATTGGCAGACCGGATCATCCGGAAGGCGGCTTCGCGGACGTGAGTGAGACACATCTTGCTCAGAAAGTTGAAGCTGTCCTCATAGATGGCCAGGAGTCTGGGTCTGCGCTCTTCCAGAAACCGATCGAAGAAATCGCCGTTTTCCTTTAGTAGTGTGGCATCGAAGAGATCCACTGTGAGGCCGGATTCGCGCAGCATTGCTGCGGCGTAGAGTGTAGCCAGCGGAGGGTAGGGTCGAAACTTTTCCTCGCGCTGCTTGGTGTCGTTATCCAGAAAGAAAGCGTGGGCCAGCAGTACGTCAACCATGGGAAAATACCCGGGTCATGCCCAACTTGTTGGGGGGGATTCTCTGTCTGGCTCCGATACGGTCATCATGTCTCGAGTAACCTTGTAAACTGTAAGTGATCCAGCACTAAATCGACAATCGCATTTATATCATATCCGACTGACAGTCGATAGTTCTGCCCTCGCAGCAGGTAATCCAGCACTGCCGGCAGTTGTTCCCTGGATAAATCAAAACCGGGTTCCAGGGAAGAAAACAGGGCTTTCCGTACAACATCCGGAGGAATTCTTTCCAATACGCTGTCCCGCTCGCCATGTTTAGGTTCCAACAGGCACAGGGTAATTGCATCGGTATACAGGGCTGGCCTGCATTGCCCGATCTCTGAAACCGGCAAGGTGATCTTTACTTTACCATTCGGTCTCAATTGCGCCTTACGCCCCTCGAGTTCAGGAAACAGACCCGAGGCATTAGCCAGCATATGAATCTTTGTCGCGTTTCCCCAAATCCGGTACTCCGGAGCAGTGCCTATATACAAGGCATCTTCCGACAAGAGGTCAAAACCCCTTCTGAGAAAGGCATAGGCAAGACTGGATTTGCCTGCTCCGCTTGCTCCCGCGAAGGCCAGGCTCCTGCCGCCGAGGACGACTGCCGCGGCATGCACCGGCACCCTGCGTGAAGCAGTTACCAGAAACAGGGCCAGTGCCTCGATGACGAACCATTGGAATGCCGGCTCATCCTGCAACAGAGCTTCCGTGGCGAAGGCCAGGGCTGCTCCCGTACGTCTGCTGGCCCGGAGTGTGGTAGCGCCGGAATGGGCCTGAAAGTCATCGCCGGAAATCTGGTAGTTAAAGTCATACCCGGCAGGCGCCGATTGGTCTCTGGTTTCCTGAATGACGGTATCCACTCCAAGAGGCGATGCCCGTTCCTGCAGATCTCGGGACAACCGTTTCCAGTGTCCCAATGCAGTGAATGCCTGCTGGATTACCAGTGGATGATTGCTGCGAAAGCGGACCGGGATGCCCAGGACGGGGAATTCGTCCTCGAAGTCCAGCCTGCCTTGGTACCCTGTGGTCTCTTTACTCTCAAGATATATGTCCCGTTTGCCCATGGGCACAGGATATATTCCCCAGGTATAATTAGGGAAGCCCTGGATCAGCCATACCTATGCACCTCGACCCCATGTCAGCTTTGCCCCGCCCTGAATGGATTGTTCTGGGTGTGAACAACGTCTGCAACCTGCATTGCAGGATGTGTGATGTAGGCACGAGATACGAGAAAAGCAATTTCTACGCCAATCTGGTGGGCACGAGACCAGTGGACATGCCCCTGGATCTGATTAAAAGGGTGATTGACCAGACCGCCCATCAATTTCCCGGGGCGAAACTGGGGTATGGTTTCACGGAACCATTGATCTATCCCCACCTTTCCGAATCGCTGGAATATGCGAACGGGCTGGGGTTGTATACAGCGGTGACAACCAATGCCCTGATGCTTGCCGGGCATGCGGAGGCACTGGTAAAGGCGGGACTCAATGATATATTCATTTCATTGGACGGCACCCCCGATATACACAATTATATACGCGGCAATCGCAGGTCGTTTCAGCGTGCCATGGAGGGTATCGAGGCGCTGCTCGGCTTCAGGGGATCTCCGGGCATATCTGTATTTTCCGTGATCACGGAATGGAATATCGGACACCTTGCCGCTTTCATTGATTATTTCAGGCACATCCCGCTGCTTAGGCTTGGATTCCTGCATCAGAATTTCACCACCCACGAGGTCGCTGATCGGCATAATCTGACGTATGGAAATCTCTACCCGGCAACGGAATCCTGCATCGCAGGTGTGCAAATCGAAAACCTGGACCTGGATCTCCTGTGGCGTGAAATCCAGGAGATCACCCAGGGGGATTATGCCTTCCCGGTCAGTTTTTCACCGGAGATTCAAACCAGGGACCGGCTTGATCTGTATTACAAGTCCCCGCAGGTGCTTTTCGGCAACCGGTGCAGGGATATCTTCAGAAATATCATGATCAAGTCCGATGGTACGGTAATCCCCGCCCATGGAAGATGCTACAACCTGGCCGTGGGGAATCTCTACGAACAGGATTTGGGGGCGATCTGGTGCTCCGGCGTCTTTAACCGCTTCCGTGACGCGGTAACTGCGGCTGGAGGGTTGTTGCCTGCCTGTTCCAGATGCTGTAGCGCATTTGGTTAGCTGTAGCGGGTATAGGTGGTGCAGACGGCCACTCGTCGAATTAGAACGGATCGTCTACAGGCTTTCCCTTTGCGGTTCGCGTAATCGTACCCAGCGCCGCGCGAGATCCAGTTCGTAGCTGTTGCTGTAACGACTGGTAGTGTATCTCCAGCCGGCCAGGCTTTTTAACAATAGTTTCCCCCACGCTGGGGTTGAATAATCCTGTACCGTCGGGAAACGGCAGTACAGTACCTTGCTGAAGTCCTGCACCCGCCTGCGCAGCGCCGGTGTCAACCACGGAGCATCCTGGTGACACACAAAATCAAGCCAGCGCTTTTCTGTCCATTCCTCCGGCGTTGCCGGTAGCCCGGAGTCCTCCAGTCCTGCCATGGGCATGACCGGGATATGAGTGTCCGATTTTTTGAAGCGAATATCACGTTGCGGAGTAGGGGTATAGAAATACAAAATCACTTCACATTCAGGGTGGATCTGTTTCAGTTTCTTGATGAAGCGGAAATGATTCTCGATGTCTGCTGCGGGATCGCTGCTTTCCGGCCCCCCGAGGACAAAGGAAAATTCGGGAATAACCCCGTAGTTGCGGCAACGTCTGGCGACTTCGAAGGTGTGTTCCACCCGGGTGCCCTTTTTCATGCGTCGCAGAGCGCGATCATCCGCTGCCTCCGCCCCGATATAGACCATGCGCAATTGACTTGCGTTTATCAAGCGCCAGGTCTGGTCAGAGGCAGTGGCGAGGGCGTCGGCCCTGCCATAGCACCACCAGGGTGTCGGATATTTGGCCATGACCTCCAGCAGCGGCAGTGTGTATTCCTCCCGGTCAAAGAAATTATTATCGTAATATTGCATGGCGTTGAAGCCATAGCGACGCAGGGCCAGTAAATCACGTTCGAGCCGGTCTGCTGCCGGGATACAGGTGTTTCCATTGAACATGGATGCCACACCGCAAAAACTGCAACGGAAACGGCACCCGATGCTGACCTGGTGCACGCCGGTACGACTGCCCAGAAAACTGGGGCGCAGGTACTGCTCCACATCGTCGAGCCGGTGATAGGGAAACATCGGTAAGGTATCCGGATTGATAAAACCACGATCCGGGTTGTGCATAATCCTGCCATCGAGTTTCCAGCTCAATCCGTTCACGGAGGCGATTGCCGAAGGATCCTTGCAGGAGGAAACGTACACACCGTTACCGGCGACCGGATCGCCTGCGTCCGGCAGGCCCGCCAGTAATTCCAGCAGGGTGTGTTCTCCCTGGCCTCTCGCAACATAATCCACATAGGAGCAGTTGAGTGCAGAGTCAGGGTACAGAGTGGGAAAATAGCCGCCCCAGAGGATCGGAACCCGGGGGAAGGCGCTGCGGACCGCTCTGGATGCTGCTATGGCCGTGGCAACCTGCGGACCGGGCATCACTGTGCAGGCAAGCAGGGAGTCAGGCCTCTTTGCAAGCTGGGCAAGTATCCTGTTTACCGGGTCGGCGTCTGTATTCCCGTCAATGATTTGGAAGTGGTAGCGATTCTCCAGTACAGCGGCCAGTGCAAGCAGGGAAAGCGGTAGCCTGGTACTCTTCAATGAGGTCATGCGGGGATTGACGAGGAGGACTTGAATGGAGTGATTCATTGATACTGGAATTCGGGCCGCCGAATCTCGTAGATGGTCATAATCTCGTTGCCGAAATGTTTTTGTTTGGCAAGCGTTACGGTCAACCCGTTTCTGCCGAGCGCCTGGAGCATAGCATCTGCATCGCCATCGGTGGACAGTAGAATCAGTGCCCTGCCGTTCCGGTTCAGAATGCCTTCCAGGCCGCCGGCGAAACGTTCGAATACATCCAGGCTTTTCCAGGCCAGTTCAAAATTGCTACCCGGAGCACCGCGGTAAAAAGGAGGGTTGAACAGGACCAGGTCAAAGCTTTGGCCCGATACGGGTCCAAACAAATCACCGTGCTTGATCTCTATACGATCTTCAAGCTGGTTCAGGAGAATATTTATCCTCGCGCAGCGTACGGCGAAGGGGTTGATGTCGACACCGACGACACGGTATCCGAGTTCCGCTGCAAAAACCGCGCAAATACCGCAGCCGGTACCCATGTCGAGTGCAACAGACTCCCGGTGCTCCGGCAAGGGTCCCGGAAGACTGGTATCGGCAAGGACCTCAGCGAAATATTGACCACTCCGGAATACCACCGGGTTCAGCACCTCCGGGATCACCAGGAAATAACGGCCTCGCACACGTTCCAGGCAGGGGGTTCGAATCCGGCTGCGCAGGAAAACCGATTGGAAGCCGAGTAGCAATCGGCATGCAAATCGAATTATGGAGTGAATCCGCATGGGATTCATGTTGTCGTCCATGCGGTCGTCCTGCTGTGTTTTGAAATGCCTGTTAATGGGATATTCCTGCATGGTTCGAGTGTAAAACACCGGTTAATCCGAGGCACGGGGAAGCGCAGATTGTTTCATGAATGTTACATTCCGTACAGTCAGGAGTTCATAGTGATGGATGAATGTATTGCGCTACATGAGGATATCCGGCAGCCAGCGCGGATCGCAATGGAATCAGTGGCGTACACTGGAATTATAAATGAATTGATCATATTGTATGAATTGAAGGGTTGAAGGATTTTAGTCTGCGGCTTTACCACAAAATTTCAGGGGGATTTTTTTATGCAGATGGACAGAGCTCAGTTTGCACATGGCTTCAGGCTGAATGGCGAGGCGCGTTGCTAGGCACTGGATGGATCACGGCAGATGCGCAAAACGAAAACCATCAGGATATTCCAGAACGCGCTGTTTGCCTCACTACTTACTCTGTTTCTGTTAGCGATCTCGGCAATGCTGCAGGCAGAGGAAACAGCGGATTATTTCGCGAACAAGAATTATATCGGTACCGAATTATGCTCGGCCTGTCATCGGGATCTGGCTGCGCATTGGGGTCGTACCACCCATGCCAGGATCTTCCTGCAGAATCCGGGAAACGAGATCGAGTCACGGGGATGCGAGGCATGCCACGGCCCCGGTTCAGAGCATATCAGTGATCCGGTGAAGGCAGACGGTATCCTCCGGTTTACCAACCAGTCGGGCCATGCTGTCGGGGTTCAGAACCGGCAATGCCTGCAGTGCCATCAGGGGGGTAACCGGATCCACTGGTTGAGTTCCGTTCACGAGCGATTCAATGTCGGCTGCTCGGATTGCCATAATCCCATGGCGAATTTCTCCTCCGCGGGGCTGCTGGCACGGAACGGAATCAATGAGACCTGCTTTATGTGTCATCAGGACCAGCGATCGCAATTCAGGCGCCGATCCCATATGCCCCTGCTGGAGGGGAAGATCACCTGCACGGACTGTCACAATCCCCATGGCAGCACCACTCGCGCCCTGCTCAAAACCGACACGGTGAACCAGACGTGTTATCAATGCCATGCCGAGAAGCGAGGGCCGTTTCTTTTTGAACATGCCCCGGTGCGTGATAATTGCCTGAATTGTCACAGTCCCCATGGATCCAACCATGAAAAATTGCTGATCACGGCCAGACCCATGCTCTGCCAGCAGTGTCACACGGCGCTCGGGCATGTGAATGAACTGCTGACACGGGGCGGTCTCGCCTCGGGCAGCCGCCCGGATCCTCGGCTGATGGGCCGTAGTTGCCAGAACTGTCATGCCCAGATTCATGGCTCCAATCATCCCTCCGGAGCGAGGTTACACCGGTAAGCCCCATGGGTATCGGACGCGTGAAATTCACCTTCATCCCGGCGGGCAGGCTGCTGTCAGGGATCACGCCTGTGATTGCGCTGCTGATCTCTCTTGCTACGCAGACGGCAACCGCGGCTGGATCGGTACCACACGGTAATCAACTGAATACGCATAACCAACCGTCCATGATTGTTCCCGATCCCGCCGGGCTCAATGTCTTTCAACAGAATACCCGGACGCCGAGCGGATTCCTGTATCCGGATGCGTGGAAATGGCCGGACCTTCGATCTGCCGATGATGGGGACTGGCAGTACAGCCTGTCGCTCGCGGCCGGTGTGCTTGGAGTTTCCGATGAGCCTGGGCCCGCATCCTTTACTGAATACGGTGACTGGGAGGAGGGTTTCGTCCTGAACCGCTTCGATGCTTTCGCGATGAACCCCCGGACTGCCAGTTACTTCGGGATTTATGGGGGATCGACGGGACGTTCCGATCAGTATGTACAGGCTTCTGCCGGCAAATTTGGCAAGTACAAGTTGTCGATGGCCTTCGATTCCATTCCCCATGTCTTCACCAGCAACGCGAGGGTCTTGTGGGAGGGGGCAGGTACCGACTATCTTGCTTTACCTCCGGGCCTCGCGCCGGGGGCAAGCAGCGTGAGTGAGGTACTCTCCGCCTTGCAGCTTACGGGCCCCTCCACCCTGGCATTGGAAAGAGAAAAGGCGCTGGTTTCACTCGACTTCAGCCCTTCCAGAAAGCTGCAGGTCACGGCCTCCGGATCGATGGAGTGGCGCGAGGGCTCCCGGCCTTTCGGCGGCGGTTTCAACTACCCGGGTGTCGGGCAGGTTACTGAAATAGTGGAACCTGTGGATTATGTTACCAATCAGGTCGATATCGGGCTGGCCTACACGGGGGAAAAATACCAGGGGAGCGTTTCCTACTCCGGTTCCTATTTCAGTAATGAGTACGGGTCGCTCAGCTGGGAAAATCCGGGTTTGACACCGATACCCCTGCTGACGCCGGAGCGGGGCAGACATGCCCTTGCCCCGGATAATCAATTTCACTCCCTGCGTGCGGATTTCGCAGCGTCCTTGTCCTTATGGGACAGCCGGGCAACCACCAGCATGGCCTATACGCAATCGCGTCAGAACGACGTGCTGATACCGCCGACGATCACCGCCGGGACGGTCGGCAACCCTCCGAATGCCTTCAATTATGACCTGTGGAACACCGTGGATGCGCTTTCCACGGATCGGGCCGGCGCGGAAATTGAATCCCTGATGGTGCATTCCAGGATTACCATGAATCCCGCGTCGCGGATAACCCTTGCCGGCGAGTTTAAGTACGATGATCAGGATAACGAGACCAGCTACACGGCCTATAACCCGCTAACGGGAGAATATGGATATATCGCCATGGACGGAGGCGCCGGACCGCGCGTCTTCGATCCGGATTCGGCCGGCAGCAGGGACAGGATCCGGTTCCGGAGCATCCCGTTCGAAAAGGATAGTGTCTTCCTCGCGGCCAATGTGGATTATCAGTGGTCGGAGGATACGGAGATCGGCGCCGCGATCGAGCGTGAGGCCATGGATTACAGCATGAGAGAGCTGGGGGAGGTGATCGATAACCGCTACCGGCTGAGCATGACTCACCGGGTACCGGGTTCCGGAACGCTGCGTTTGTCCTATGAGTACAGTGACCGTACCGGTGATGACTACGAACCCAATCCCTATGAACCCTACTATACCTCCTCCCTGCAGAATTATATCCCCAGATTCCCGGACGGGCATATCGTGCATACCCTGTCTGCGATGCGTAAATACGATATCGCGGAGAGGAACGGCCATACCATTGACGCGAAATATAACTGGATTGTCAGTGAGGACATGGATCTGATGATCGGTGGGAAGTACAGGGATATCGATTACGACGGAGAATATGGCTTGAATGCGGCGCAGAGTGTTTCGGCGAATCTCGAATGGAATTACCAGTTCGCGCTGAACAGGATGCTGTATATTTTTTACTCCTTCCAGTCGGAAGAGCGTTTGCAAACCAATATCACGGATGCCGGTCTGCGCTCTTCGGATGACAGTCCCGGCGGTCCGGTCTATCCCTTGGGGAATCAGTGGTCAGAGGATATTTCGGAAAGCAATCACAACCTGGGAGCCGGGCTGACCTTCAGTTTTGACAAGATCAGCATGGATCTCAATTACACTTACCTGTTATCGGACAGTGAGTTTTCCTATGAGTATGCCTCGCCGGCGGCTTTTCTGAATGCATTCACCACCGGCGAAGTGGGCAACGGATTCCCCGATCAGAAGTTCAGACACCACTTTCTTGAAGGCAACTTGCGCTGGCAAGCCAGGGACAATCTGACCCTCCGATTGCTTTACAGGTTCGAAAGGGAGGATCTGGATGATTTTCACTACCAGGGATTGACCGAGCCACTGGTCGGAGATCAGATTTATCTGGTTACGGTCCCGGAAGATTATTCAAACCATGTCATAGGATTGATTTTTGAAACTTCGTTCTGGTAGGGATTCACGGTCCAACCAAAAGGGAGCCGCCGGTATTCGTTATGCTGCACAGAGAACTACCGGAGCGATGACGGAATGCAAAGGATGAATCAGGATTCCATCAGGACTGTTCCCCTGGAAGGAAGGCTGCTGTTTGCCGCAGCGAGAAAGCAGATCGATCCCCTCACCAGGGAATCGATGGAGGCCTTGCTGAAGGCAAATCCTGACTGGTCGGTGGTCAGTAAACTGGCGGAAGAAAACAAGGTCTTGCCGCTCGTCTATAACACCTTCAGCAACCATTTCCTTGGTACAATTCCAGACGGAGAGCTGGGAAAGTTCAAGGAGAAGGTGAATCAAACGGTCGCCTGGAATGAACACACCCAGAGCTTGTTGCTGGATATTCTGAGGCTCTTTGAGAAGGAAAAAATTCCGGTTGCGCCATTCAAGGGCCTCGTTTTCACCCTGCTGTTCTATGGATCCAAAAAACTCCGCGAGTGCGGCGACATTGACATACTGGTCCGCAGGGTGGATTTTCTCCGGGCCAAGGATCTGCTGATTCGGAACGGATACGATCACGTCTATTTCGGCAATCACGAAGCGGCAACTGTGCAGGCGCAATTTGTGCGATTCGACAGGAGCAATTCGGTGGATCTGCATTACGGGCTCACCCCCCATCATCTCGAGACTGATGCAAACGAAATAGCATCAGGCAGCAGGCTGGGCAGGGAAGAATGGTATGGACCTGACCGGAGGTTTACCTACTGGTTCTT
>Ga0209640_10006549_pt1 | contig 10199 bp, 5 predicted proteins | sample RifCSP10_1_FD_184018 | JGI IMG/M metagenome (GOLD analysis project Ga0209640, IMG submission 184018) | Soil microbial communities from Rifle, Colorado - Rifle CSP2_sed 10_1 (SPAdes) (version 2) | ecosystem: Environmental > Terrestrial > Deep subsurface > Rock core/Sediment | place: Rifle... | reverse complement strand
TGCAGGGGTCATGCAGGGGTCATGCAGGGGTCATGCAGGGGTCATGCAGGGGTCATGCAGGGGTCATGCAGGGGTCATGCAGGGGTCATGCAGGGGTCAGGCTTGTATAATTGTATTACGACTTTTTGTCTCGTCCCACGGTCCTCCGTGGGAATGCATACGGGTCTTGAGTCCGTAGGTGCGATTAGCTTTGCGTAATCGGGCGCATGAAAACCCGATGCTGCGACGGTAATCGATTCTATTGTCGCTACATCCGGAAGATCTGCGGGTAAATCGTTGTTTCCTTCTTCGTGTGTACATCATTGCGACCAGTGAAACCGTTCGTTGGCTTTGCACAGGTAATCGTACGGGCGACAAACTGTATAGAAAAACAGTATCGCAAGAACGTGGATCCATGTTTCACAACACAGTTATTTGTTAAATGTGGGCCGCTATATTCACCTCAATCCGGTGGCAGCCGGTAGGGTAAAAAAAAGCGGCTCAATATCCCTGGCCGAGCTACCCTGTTTATGTTGGCAAGAAAGAGGGGCCTTTTTGGTTAACCACGTCAGACAGCTTAGGTATGATAGGCCAGCGACACCAAAAACAACGTTATCAGTCCTTTGTTGAACAGGGGGTTGATCAGGCTACCGCGAAATTCTATGAGCGGAAGAAAGGGTTACCGATCTTGGGATCAGAACGCTTTGTGAATATATTCATGACACGTCCATGACACGTCAAACGTCACATCAGGAAATTCCAGCGAGTCGGCGAAATCACCAGGCAGTATCGTTAGACGACATCGTTCGTCATGGCGCGCGGGTATTTTCTGTGCCTGAAGCCACGCTTTATGAAACTCCGCGGGGAAGAGGGCAGCTGAATTCCGCTCGCAGTGCAGCGATGTACATTGGCCGTAAATACTTGGGCACAGTCTGAACGAAATCGCTGACTATTTTGGGTTGAATCACTATGGCAGTGTATCTGGCGCAATCAGTCGGTTCGATAAGCTGTTGGTTGATAATGGTGATCTTCAAAAGAAGGTAGAGAGGGTGTTGAAAACCATTAATAAACAGATTTGACCCCATTGCCTCCATTGCCTTAATAAACAGAATTGACCCCATTGCCCCGATTTCAAAAAGAATCGGTTTGAGATCGATAGCAAGCGGCATGTCCAGTATTTCAACCGCCACTTCGGCTATGTACTTCGGCTGGCCAGGTCGGCATGCGCTGCATGACCCGTATGCACCGGGGCTGCATCATTTTATTTGTGTTTGCACGCCGCACCAATCTTGGGCGCTGACCACGCTCGCGCACCATTTATTTTCCAGGTCAGTACCGAACGTGACGCAACTGCCTGATTTTCCGCTGGCCTGATATTTGCTGCAGCATTGTATAGACAGTCTCAGGCAGTACGCGTATGAATTACATCAGTGTCATCGAGCGGTATCACGAATACAAAAGCGCGATTCATGAGCTGATGGCGTCCATCGTGACCGGGATTTTTGATGCGAAACTGTTTCAGGACGAGGAAAATTTGTCCAGCAGTCTGAAATGGCTGCTGCAGAGTTATCCGTTTGTCGAATTGCTGTTTACCCTCGATGGCGATGGCATCCAGACCAGCCATGATATCTCGCACAAATTGTTTGCCGACAGGAAACAGCGTTCCGGCATGGGCGTGGATCGTCATCACCGGCCGTATTATCAAAAGGCGCTGGAGAGTGACAGCGTGATCGTGACCGATCCGTATCTGTCCACGTCCAGCCATAATCTGTGTATCTCCTCCGCGCTGCGCTGCACCGATGCGGAAGGGCGGGTCAAGGGCATCCTGGTGGTGGACATCGATCTGGCCAGTGCGATTGAGTTTTTAATGGGCGATCGCAAGCGCAAGAAGTTTCAGCCGTTCTTTGTCACGATCTATGCGCTGATTGTGACGGGCTTGTTTGTGGTCGTGAGTATTCTGTTGTTCTCCGCCGCGAACGAAATGCGCGTCCTGTTTCACGACCCGCAGGCGGGTGATCTGCATCTCAAGCCCTTCAGCATCATTATTTTCCTGACCCTGGCCTTGGCGATCTTCGATCTGGGCAAGACCACGCTCGAAGAAGAGGTGCTGATGCAAAAGGACATTTTCCGGCACAGTTCGACACGCCGCACGATCACGCGCTTCATCGCCGCGATCCTGATCGCGGTCTCGATCGAATCGCTGCTGCTGATGTTCAAGTCGGTGCTGGGCTCGCCCGAGTATTTGAGCAGCGCGGTCGCGATGATGGCCTCGGCGGTCGGTCTGCTGATCGGCCTGGGCATCTATGTGTATCTGGGCGCCAGGGCCGAGTCGGTGTTAAAGCGTTCGAATTTTCAGCGCCGCTGATGTTAAACATAGGCATGCTACGTTAAACTACATGATGCCGGTAGAATACGAAAGAAAGTATACCCGAAATTAATTCGTCCGTTTTATTGGGGAACCTCAACTTTCGTACTTGTAACCACTCTGTAATTACCCTGATATTATACTCCCACTGTGTAACCGGATTGATCAATCGGTGTCCCGACTGTTATCAATGCCCGATCACAATAATTGCTGGCATTAATCGCTGACATGGTCGATGACATTGTCGCTGACATAGTCGATGAGATGAGCTGTGGTATCCATGTTACAGGTTGAGAGGTGTCATTCAGGCCGGTTTCGTGGTGGCGAGCGGGCGAACTGTTGCTCCGTTAACGGCGGGTCATCGGTAGGCTTGGGAGAAATGAGGGCACTTATTCTTCCTATACCCATATACTGTCGATTGTCTTAGTAAAATCACAAGGAGAGAACGTCATGGCACTCGGTGACGGAATTAGAAGAAACATTGCGCATGTATCTGACGAGGAACGAGACCGTTTCATACATGCCGTAGTGCAATTGAACAGTCGCTACTACCCGGATGGCGTCTCCAAGTGGGTGAAGCAGGATCAAATACACGAAGCCACCCATGTTCACGGCGGCCCTTCATTCCTGCCGTGGCATCGTGAATTGTTAAACCGCTATGAAGAATTATTGAGAGAAATCGACCCGGAATTATCCTTGCATTACTGGGACTGGACGGATGATCCCCGCGCAGCCGACAATGGCGGTGTGGGTACGTATAATATTTTTACTACGTCCTTTATGGGAGAATCTAATGGCAATGTTGGCGCCCCTTTTGCGGGATTCCCTCCCATATCCAGAGATGTTGCCGGGGGCGCGGCCGCACCATCCCCTCCGGGCGTCGATTCCGATACCGGTATTGTTAACTCATCAAATGGTTTTCCGCAAAACGAGCAATGGTTCCAGTTCAGGACGACCGTAGAGCAGTCGCCAAATCATAATAGTATCCATGGTTATATTGGAGGAACCATAGGCCCGGCTCACACGGCATTCGAGGACCCTTTTGTATTTCTGCTGCATGCGAATATTGACCGATTGTGGGCCCGTTGGCAGACAGTGCCCGGTGAGGAATGGCGCCTTGATCCTTTACTCACCTATGGAATTGAAACGGACCATGCCAGGATAGTCGAAACGATGGAGCCCTGGGATGGCGGTTCGGGCTTACGGCCATGGGCGCCGCCGGACAACCAGCAACTGGCCAAGACTTCGAAACATATTTCAATTGTCATTCCACCCTGCTATGACACCAACCATAACCTTGCTCCCAGCGTAGAAGTCGACAACACCGGCATGCCTCCCATCATTAACTTTAATGACATCCCGTCCGGCGATACCGCGTCACGGGCCGCCGTGTTCAAAGTGTATGGCTGCAGTGAGGCAACGATCAGGGTAAAAGCCGGCTTTGAACCGGCGAGCCCGTTTTCCGTGTTATTCCCGGTATCGGGTTCGATTACTGTGGCCCATGAACCCGAACCCTATGTCATTGCACGAATCTGGCTGGGATACACTGCCGGGCCTGCAAATGTGGCTGTTCCGGATGGCTCGGTCACCTTTGAGTGTGTCGAGAGTGGTCAGGAGTTTAGTTTCGTGATCAAGGCGAATTCGATTATTCGCCCCAGGGTTGCGGTCATGCTGGCTCTGGATCAGTCCGGCAGTATGGGCTGGCAAGCGGGTACTTCCGGCCTGACACGCCTGGATGTATTGAAGGATGCGGCCATAAAGTTCATGGAAATTATTCCATTTGACAATGGTGTCGGCCTGATACGTTTTGATTCCGATGCCTATCCGGTTAACCATGCTACTTACCCGGGCCTTGCGGTTACCAGAATTAACAATGATGGGGACAGGATTGCCGGGATCAATGCGGTGACCAGTCACGGGGCGCATGGCAATACCTCAGTAGGCGACGGGGTGCAATTGGCGCGCGATATCTTAAATGCGTTACCAGCAGCCGATTATGAAGAAAAGGCGATGATCGTATTCACTGATGGCCTGGAAAACGAGCCCGTATCCATCGCCAGTGTTTCTGGCGCTATAAATAACCGAACATTCGCCATTGGACTGGGCAATGAATCCCAGGTCAACACCAATGCCCTGACTCAATTGACAAATGGCACGGGTGGTTACCTCAAACTAACAGGGCTGTTAAGTGCCAGCATAGACGACTATTTCCTGCTGCCAAAATATTTCCTGCAAATTTTAGCAGGTGTTACCAATAACAATATCATCCTGGACCCTACAGGTTACATCGCAAGCGGGCAGGTGGTCCGCATACCTTTCATCGTGAATGAAGCCGATCTGGATGCTACCGTAATATTGATGGTGGATATACAGGCGGTAAATATTGCCGTCGAAACGCCAAATGGCGATATTATTGAACCGTCCAACGCTGCGGGCCTTGGCATTAATTATACGGTAGGGAATAAATCCAGGAATTACAAATTTACTTTACCTGTGGCTTTTCCCGCGGGCAACCATACTGGCGAATGGTATGTGGTCCTGAAAATAGACCCTGGTGATTATAAGAAGCAACTTTCCATATTAAGGGATGTGAATCCACGGTTATTCGAGTCCGCAGCGACTCATGGAGTTCGCTACTCTGTTATTGTGAATACCTATTCCAATCTGAAAATGAATGCTGCAGTTTACCAGGATAGTTTTGAACTCATGGCAAACGTCCGGCTGCGTTCATTGCTCACCGAATATGGTTTGCCCATCGAAAACCGGGCAATCGTTAACGTTGATGTAACACGTCCTGATTCGAGCGCCTTCGTAGTTAGCCTTGATGAAATTGAACCGGGTATCTTTGAACAAAACTTTGTTGCAACGATACCAGGGACTTACCACTGTAGATTCCTTGCCAAAGGCGCAACAATAAGGGGAAATGAATTCACCAGAGAGCAAACACTTGATGCCGCGGTCTTCCAGGGTGGCGACAGGCCTACACCAGAGCCTGTCGATCCCGGTAAGGATGGCACAATAGGTGGATTGTTTAAAAAATGTTGCGGGAAAGTAAGCAAAATTCTAATCGGTTTACTGATTCTGATATTGATACTGATTATAGTGTCTATCAGGGGGTAGGATCATTACTCACCACGAATACGCGGATTAAACCGGAAGTTTATTCAATGCGTTCAGAATACCAGGTGGAAGAAGCCGCTAGCCAAAAAATCCAGCGGACAGAAACAGCCAGAAATCGCTGGTCTTTTCTGCCGCTGGATCAGGCGTGTGTGCCGGGCATGGCACAGTACTCGTCAGGTGCAAGGCCTGACACCAGGTATTCGCAAAGCCGAAGGTTAGCAGAAGGACAAGGTTAACATCGCGAGGTGGGTGGTGGCTGAGCGCGTGGCTCCTCGTAACCGGTGAATTAGGCGTTGACCGGCCCGTAAAAAAGGGCATTTATACTTCCTTATACTTTTCATCGGTTGGGCGCTGATTTTCCGCGGCCGCTCAAAAAAACTACTGTTCCACCTTCCGAAGTTCACATTTCTCCGGTAGACTCCTCAATTCCAAATTTCGGCCAAACGGTTGGCCATAAAACAACAAAGTAGAGGATTTTTTATGATGAAAAGGGCAATTAGTCGGGGCAGGAATATCGGTTTCACCGCGTTGGCGTGCGGCATGTTTGGGCTGTGCATCAGCGGTGCGGCGTCCGCGGCGGGCACCACACTTGATAGCCGCAACACGGCAGGAGAACTGGCTTCCGGCACTTGCTTTAGCGGGGGTACAGTCGATAGTATGGCCATCAGTGCTGACGGCCGTTACATGGTATTCGCAAGCGGCGCGACCAATCTGGTGCCCAACGACACCAATTGCCACAATGACATCTTCCTGCGCGACCGCCTGCTGGGCACCACGGTACGGGTGAACCTCGGCGCCGGTGGCGTACAGGCTAATCAAACTTCGGGAAATCCCACCATCAGCCGTGACGGCCGCTATATCGCATATCAATCGGCGGCCACCAACCTGGTGTCAACATCGACTACTACTGCCTACCAGATCTTTCGTTACGATACCCTGGCTAAAACTACGGTCCATGTGAGCCGCAGCACGGGCGGCGTGCAGGGGAATGCCTCCAGCAATGAGCCCTCGATCAGCAATGACGGCCGCTTCATCGCCTTCACTTCACTGGCGAGCAACCTCGTGGCGGGCGACACCAATGCGCGTCCTGACATGTTTCGCCGTGATGTGACCTCCAACATCACTATTCGTGTCAGTGTCAGAAACGCCGGTGGGCAGGGCAATAACACCTCGTTCCGCGATCCGGGTCCCTCCATCAGCGGCGATGGCCGTTATGTATTGTTTACCTCCAACGCCACTAACCTGGTTGCCGGCGATACCAACGGTTCGCCAGACCTGTTCGTGCGCGATGTTACCGGCGCCACCACCCGCCGCGTCAGCCTGACCAATGCCGGCGGCCAGGCCAACAGCTACAGCTACATGGGCAGAATCAGCAATGACGGCCGTTACGTAGTGTTCTCGTCCCTGGCGACCAACCTGGTTGCCGGCGACACCAACGTGGCGGAAGACGTGTTTGTGCGTGACCGCACCCTGAACACCACCACGCGGGTCAGCGTCAGCAGCAGCGGTGCCCAGACTCCCACCGGCGAGCTCGGCAGCGTTAAGCCCAGTATCAGTAACGACGGCCGCTACGTCGCGTTCACGTCCTATGCCCCCAACCTGGTGACGGGTGATACCAACGAACTCGCCGACACCTTTATGCGCGACCGCACCACGAACACCACTACGCGCGTCAGCGTCGGCAACGCCGGCCAACAGGGTGACGCCGGCCACACTGATGGGGTCATTAGCGGCAACGGCCTGTTCATCGGTTTTACCTCCAACTCCACTAACCTGGTAACCGACGGCTATAACGGTCTGACACAAGCTTTCGTTCGGGCGCGGTAACCCACTGATCGTACGCGCCGGTGTCCCAGCCGGGTCCCGGCGCGTAGCGGGTGGCGGCGGCACAGCGTCTCACCTGCCAGTCAGACGTAAGAAAAACAAACGCGGCCTTCCCGACCGGGAGGCCGCGTTTTTTTGCGCCAAATAACCACGTCCGTCCTCCCGTCCCCTGGCCTGCCTCCCGGCGAACGCGGTCATTTAACCCGCCGATTGGTGTGATAGCTGGTTTTAAGGGTGTTGGAATTCAAGGGGCTTAAGTAAGCGCCAGTCGGCACTGACACCATTTATACTCCGCGCCAGGCGTTTGCGCGATACACCCTACTGAAATAGAAGGGACTACTCTGGACTACCCGATCCCTCTGGAACGCCTCGCGGTGCCGGCTCATTTGGATGGCTGCGAAGGCCGCAATCGTGTCATGCATCACGTGCCGCAGATCGGCGCCGACAATGACCTGGCGGCCATTCAGTGCTGGTTGCGCGAGTATGCGGACTCGCCCCAGACCTATCGCAGCTACCGCATAGAGGCGGAGCGCCTACTATATATAGAGTTTGCTGGAACAGCAAAAACCCCTGTCCAGCTTAACGCGCGAGGATTTTCAGGATTATGAAGCCTTTCTGCGCAACCCCATGCCGCGGGAGCGGTGGTGCGGCGCTCGCGCCGCCCGGTACAGTGAACATTGGCGTCCGTTGTTAGGCCCATTGACTCCCGCCAGCCAGCAGCAGGCGCGGGTGATCATTAACGCTTTATTTAAAACTTAATAACAAGCACGACGTGTCTCAAAATACGGAGTTATATACGTCATAATGCGCCAATGGAGTCCTTTCCAATATTAATCATGAAATGCCTGCAGTATTTGCAGCGTTTTCTATTTCGGAGGTCTTCTACAAGTTTCACGCTTTTATTCTGGAATGTTTGGCGTTCCAGCTGACCTGGTTTGTGTTTAGCTGGGTTGATCGCATTGATGCCACTATTGGTACCCATCAGCTGCGTTCGCTTTGTCCAACGCCTGGGAAAAGCCAGATTGATCCGCCGCAGTAACCGGTATTCGGTATTGCCTGAACTTAAGGTGGCGTGTTTATTCGAAATTGAGCGAGATTAGATCTGTATTGAGCCATTGGTTCGAATTGTTGTCCGGAACGATATTGTGTAACAACAAGCAACGTAGAAACGAGATCAGTAATAATCATCCCTGTGCCTTATTGACCAGTTATGGCTGACATAGATCATGATAATTTCTGAAAGTGTGCGTAAATTACCCTGTGATCGTATGGCAAGTTTTTGTTGCATTAACTATATTGAATACATAAGTTCAAAGAATTATTGACTATCCTGCTCGCCTGCCTACTTGAGCTGAACAAGACAGGTGTGATAGTCAACCTGGAAAATGATTAATTTTTGTAGACTTTGAGTAACTCAGCAGCATTTAACATCGTCTCAGCAAGTGTCCCTGAATAACAAGCAATAGTTGCGAGCGAGTCGATGTAATTGCCTATTGAGCATCATGTGAAAGGGAGGAATGCTGATGTTCATTACCAAACCAAATCGAATCAGTAGGGATTTACCACGCTTTTCAGGTCTGACAGACCTTACAATGGCGAGGACCAAGACTTCCTCCCGAAGGGAAATTATCCCGTAATTTATTCTTTTATCGCGTGCTGTTTTGGATCGTGACCGCTCCAGTTGACTATGGGCACAACCAAAACAGTACTATTCGGGGGTTGGACGGATTGCTGTATTTCGATTCACCCACATGCGCTGCCTCCTATTGGTCGTTGCAACACCTCATTCATATTGCGTATTACAGGTGCGAAAATCACTCTCACCGGGAGATGAATAACCATGTTAACGGATTTACAAAAGCTGACTATTAAAGCCATTGTCAATATTTTCGAAACCGGCCGAGTTAAAGGGGATTATGGCAGGGTCACGTTATTACAGGGGGATACTGGCCATTTAACCTATGGCCGGTCTCAGACCACATTAGCCAGCGGCAATTTGTATTTACTCATTAAGGATTATTGTAGTGAGGAAGGAGCGGATCTGGCGGCTGAACTTTCCGGCTATTTAGGGCGTCTGGAACAACGCGATCTCACACTAGACCATGATTACGGCTTTCGTGCTCTGCTGAAGGAGGCCGGAGACGACCCCGTCATGCAGGAAGTGCAGGACGCGTTTTTTGACCGTGTCTACTGGGAACCGTGTTTGAAGTCTGCCGCTTACATTAACGCACAAATACCGCTGGGCGTCGGCATCATTTACGATAGCCGTATCCATGGTAGCTGGTATCTGGTCCGAGACAAGACGATTGCCGGGCATGGCAAGTTAGAAGATATGGGTGAAAAAAGCTGGTTTACACATTATGTTGAAACACGTCGCAACTGGCTTCTCAATCATTCAAACCAATTGCTAAGACGGACCGTGTATCGGATGGATAATTTCCAGCAAATAATCCAATCCGATAATTGGCAGCTTGCGCTACCTATTACCGTACATGGTGTCCGTGTCGATGAATCAATGTTAGTGCAACATTCTACGGTGCGGGTTTCTGCGGAGGCGAATGAAGAGCGCTTGTTGATGGTAAAGCGGCCGTACCTTCGGGGTGACAATGTGAAGGCGATACAACAAGCATTAGCGAATGCGGATATCGAGGTAGTCGTCGATGGAATATTCGGACCTGGTACCGAACGGGCGATAATCGCATTTCAAAAACAACAGGGATTGGTGGTAGATGGCATTGTCGGGCCTGCCACGCGCGCGTCACTTGGATTTTAGCACTTGGATTTTAGTACTAGCGAGTCATCAATAGGCGGGACGACCGGGGCGGTAACAATAAAAGGACTGATTATTCTTGTAATCAATATTGCGCGTTGAAGGGGAGAGAAGCCATGCACCGAAAAATCACGCGATACG
>Ga0209640_10006548_pt1 | contig 10200 bp, 8 predicted proteins | sample RifCSP10_1_FD_184018 | JGI IMG/M metagenome (GOLD analysis project Ga0209640, IMG submission 184018) | Soil microbial communities from Rifle, Colorado - Rifle CSP2_sed 10_1 (SPAdes) (version 2) | ecosystem: Environmental > Terrestrial > Deep subsurface > Rock core/Sediment | place: Rifle... | reverse complement strand
TGAAGCCCGATTCAAAGCGCAGCATTCCTCTAATCATAAGTAGCTTGGAAAATGATAACGACACTTTTTCCAGGAACAACAAAATAAAAGCCATTATTGCCTACGCTGAAGAGGCGAGGGCATACTTGCCTGATATCGAAAAGGCTATTGAAACATTTAGTAATGATCAGGAGATGTATCGCTATCTAAACCAGTTACTTGATAAAAAAGTACGTGTTCATGCGAAAGCTGAAGATGCAACCGCGGTAGAAATACAAAAACAAGAAGCGTCACCTGCCACGAAAGAGCAGGAAACTACCGGTGTTTCAGAAGCTAAAAGACCAAAAATGATAGAGACAATGCACGATAGTGTCGTTTTGAAATCCGTGATTATTATTTTTGTGATTTCTTTATTGTTGTTAATTTTGTACTACCGCAGATATAAACGTTCTAAAGATCAATAAATATCTGCAAAGTCTCTGCGTCAGATTTCATTTATCACCAATCAATCACAGCTTGTGAATCAATTAATACAATCAAAGATAAAACGCAATACCATGCTTGTTATTGGTATTGTCTTGGTGGTGTATCTTTATAATTCTAGAATATCTTATGCAGTCAATTCGCCGAATAATCAAGAGAAATACACTGATTTATTAAATATTCAAATCGATATTGGGGGAAAAATATTTTTAAACAACTGGAATGCGATACAGGGCGGCGGCCATCTTCATGGTAAAGATCCATTTTATGCAGTAAACCAAAACCCCGCATTCCAATTTGCCTTCAATCTCACCAGTACACCAAAAGTGAATTCCTGTTTCGGCTGTCATGTCTCCCCTTTCGGCGAGCCTGGTGGTAGTGGCCAGTTAATTACCAACGTTATCGCTTCGGGTGAGCAGCTGCGGATTTTCCTGCCGGATCATATGAAAATGCAAAACAAACCGGTCCATGCCATTATCAACAGTAATGCGACCTTGCATGCATTTGGCGTGGGATTTGTGGAAATGCTGGCGCGGCAAATAACGCAGGATCTACAGGCAATACGAAATGATTTGAATAAAGGTGAGTCAAGGGAACTGAAATCAAAAGGTATCCACTTCGGTGTTCTTGGCAGGCGAGCTGATGGTAGTTGGGATACCAGCAAGGTAGAGGGCTTGTCAATTGCCAGCACGGCCAGCAGTGGACCGGACTTTCCGCCTTCACTGGTGATTCAGCCGTTTCATCAGGATGGGGCCGTGGTTTCAATTCGTCAGTTCACCATCAATGCCTTTGATTTTCACCTGGGCATGCAGGCGGTGGAGCGCTTTGGTACCGATACCGATCCGGATGAGGACGGGGTTAAAAATGAATTGTCAATTGATGATCTGACAGCCATCACCTTGTACCAGGCGACCTTGCCGGTGCCGGGCCGTGTGATCCCCAGTGACAAACAGGCAGCACAACAGGTTCGGCGTGGGGAATCAGTGTTCAGCGAAACTGGTTGCAGCGCGTGCCATATTCCGTCCTTGCCGCTGGATAAGAAAGGCTGGATATTTACCGAACCCAATCCGTTTAACCCCTACGGAAATCTGCAGGTAGCCAATGTAAAAGCGGTATATAAGATGGACCTGACCAGCACGCGCTGGCCGCAGCCCCGCTTAACCGTCGAGCAGGATGTGGTGAATGTTCCGTTGTTCACCGATTTCAAGTTGCATGACATCACATCCGGGCCGGACGATCCCAATCGTGACCCGCTGAACATGCACACCGAATTCGGATCAGAGGCTTTCTTTGCAGGCACCTCAAGGTTCCTGACGGCCCGCCTATGGGGATTCGCCAATCAGGTGCCGTATTTCCATAACGGCCGTTACACCATGATTGAAGATGCCATTCTGGCCCATGCGGGCGAAGCCTCAGAAACCACACACAATTACAGAAAGCTACCACGCCCGGAACAAGAGGCGCTGATTGCGTTTTTACACTCCCTGCAAATACTGCCGCCGCAGGTGAAACACAGGGTGGTTGATGAAACAGGGCGGAAAGTGGTTTGGCCACCGGCGAAGGTTGGTAGCATAAGTAGCCAGACTAAGGTAAATGTGACCCATAAAATTAATCGGTAGCTATATATTATGCTGGGAATGCGGCTGGGCTGTAATTCTATAGCATTTCTGGGGGAGTAATGTCTTGCGTTTTACACTAATAAAATTCGCCGCGCTTGTCGCGGTCTGCCTTACCGCCATGTTGCATACCAGTACTTCGTGGGCAGATCGTATTACACCGGAGTTGTACAACCGTCTCTCCGAACATGCGCTGACGCGCGGGTTTGCGCGTGTCGTTGTCCGCATGAACGTGCCTTTTCAGGCGGAATCCCGCTTGCCACGTTCACAAATCGCCCTGCAACGCAGCGCCATCACGGAAGGCCAGTCACGCTTGTTAAACCGGTTGAACAGCCTGAATTACCGCGGCGTAAAACAGTTTCGCTTCATACCCTTTATTGCAATGGAAGTAAATGCAACAGCGTTAGCCAGATTAAACACCCTAACGGATGTGCTCGCCATCGAAGAAGACAGCATATCGGCAGCAAATTTAACCGACAGCGTACCGCTGGTCGGCGCCAATATCGCGACCGGACTGGGTGACACCGGCGAGGGACAGACGATCGCCATTCTGGATACCGGGATGGATAGCAATCATCCGTTTTTGCCGGGCAAGGTCATTTCAGAGGCCTGTTTTTCCACGACGTCGTTAGCCAGTAACGCTACCTCAGTATGCCCGAATGGATTAAGCACACAAGTGGGACCGGGCGCCGGTATCAATTGCAGCAATACAATCAACGGATGCTGGCATGGCACACATGTCGCCGGCATTGCCGCAGGTAATGGTGTAGGCAGGCGTGGTGTCGCGTTACAAGCCAAGCTTATTTCAGTTCAGGTCTTCTCACGCTTTAGTGGCACGAGTTGTACTGATTTCGGATTACCAAGCCCATGCTCCTTATCGTTTGAGTCGGACCAGTTGCGTGGCCTGGAACATATTTATAACCTACGCAACGATTTTAAGATCGCCGCTGCCAATATGAGCATCGGTGGCGGCTCCTATACGAGTATTTGCGATTTTCAAAAAAGCGGTTTTAAATCGATCATTGATCTATTATCGGATGCGGATATCGCCACGGTTGTTTCCGCTGGTAATGATGCGCTAGCCAATGCAACGGGTTCGCCGGCTTGCATTTCCAGCGCCATCACAATCGGTTCAACCACCAAATTTGATACTATTTCCGCATTTTCCAACAGCGCCGCATGGGTGGACTTGCTTGCGACAGGCAGCAATATCACCTCATCGGTGATTGGGGGCGGGTTTGAAGCGCATAGCGGTACTTCGATGGCAGCACCGCATGTGGCAGGCGCCTGGGCAATTTTAAAATCACGCTGGCCGCAGGCAACGGTTAATGAAATATTAACTGCATTGCAGGAGACAGGCCGGCCGGTGCTCGATCCCCGTAACAACCGCACTATTTCCAGAGTTCAAATTGATACCGCCACCCATGCCTTCGTCCAAATTACACCCGGGATGAATATCCTGGCGGCGAATCTCGGTGCCAGCGTGACAGACAGTTACAGCCTGTTACAGGCACTGGGTGATCCGGCTGAGATTGATCGTCTCGAGCGGTATGATATTTCGAATGGGACACTACAGCAGACATTTTATAATGCCAATGTGCCTGCTGGCGCAAACTCACCATTCAGTGCGGGTGAGGCGTGGATTGTGTACGCGAATGTCAATAAATTAATCCATAATAATTCGCTGCCGCCATGCAGTGACATTCCGCTGACGTCTGGTTTCAACCTGGCGGGTTATGCCTGTTCCGGAACCCCTATCCGGGCATATAACCTATTGCAGCTATTTTCCAATCCAGCTGCCATCGTGACGGTGCAGGGTGTAGAGCCACGCACCGGGCGATTTTTATCAGCCACTCTGAATACGAATGGCGCTCCCGCTGGTGAGAATTTTCTCATTCAACGGGGAAGCGGGTATATCCTGCATGTAAATCGGGATGTTGTGTTACCTGTCATGTAAATAGTTCTCTCAACATTTAGGATAGCGCATGCCGGATAAATTGCATAACATAATTCTTGCGTTTGAGAATCTTAGCGGAACGACAAATCAACGAATCCTTCTCAGCTCAAGCGGTATGTATAAAACAGCTGAGTGCATTGACTAGTTCTTATTAAGCTTTAATCAACCGCGGAAACAAAACTTAAGGCGCGCCCAACGCTGTGTTGAGCCAAAAGTATATTAGCAGCCTAAGTACTCTGGTCACGCTTTTGTTGTTAGGCACGGTGTTTGTCAACGTCGCTATCACCTATGGAGCACGTTTCAATCGAGACTGGTGAAATGGGTCAAGGCTAAATACCGGGCCTCGACCCGAAAGGCGCAATGGAAGCTTTCGCAATTGAAGAAAGAGAAACCTCAGCAACGGGCGGCTCCTGTGCATCAAACTGCCGCTCGGGTTCTTCGCTCGCAATCTCGGCGGCCACATGCACGGTGCTGACACCCACGAGTCCCTGATAGGCGCTGGCGGCCAATGCCAGATTGACAACCTACCAATAGGTAGGCTATAGTTTTTCGCATGGATATGCGGGCACAAATACTGGCGAGCGCACAGCGGTTAGTGCAACAGCGCGGTTTCAACGGCTTTAGTTATGCAGACGTTGCCGAAGAGGTTGGCATTCGCAAAGCCAGCCTGCACCATTATTTCCCGGGCAAAGCAGATCTTGGAAAAGCATTAATCGAAACCTACACGGCGCAGTTGGAAAGCGAATTGCTGCGCATTGGCGAGTCATCCATGAAGGCGGATAGAAAGTTACGCGCCTATGCCGCCATTTATCGCGGCTCGCTTGAGGCAGGCCGTATGTGTCTGGGCGGCATGCTGGCATCCGATTGGCTGACGCTGGATGCCTCAATGTTGCCGACTCTTAAACGCTTTTTTGTCCGTAACACCGAGTGGTTAACCAGGATCCTTGCACAGGGCAAGTCTCAAAAACAACTCGCATTCGGTGGCGCCGCGGCGGATCAGGCCCACGTGATCCTGTCCACATTGCAGGGTGCTTTGCTGATCGCTCGTGCCACCGGTGACCATAAGGCGTTTGATCAGACCACAGCGTTACTGTTGGCAGGTTTATCGAGGAAGGGCTGACCTCTTTTTTTGGCCCAATAACCTACCTACTGATAGGTATAGGAGAGCATCATGTCAGACTGCAAAACCAACTGTAAGAAGGGCAAAGTCACAACGGGGAATAACTTCACTGCCTATGAAGGCGGCGCCCGAAACGAGTGGCCCGATCATTCCCTGGAGATCCCAGGGCTCGGGGAGGTGCACGGCAAGCATTTCCTCAAAGACAGGGCTGGCTTCACCGGCTGTGAAATATCCATCAATTCATTGCCACCGGGTGCCGGCATGCCCTTCTACCATCAACATCAGGAGAACGAAGAGGTTTATATCTTCATCCAGGGTAAAGGACAGATGCAGGTGGATGGAGAAATCATCGATGTCCGGGAGGGTTCGGTTGTACGCATCGCGCCAAACGGATTAAGAACCTGGCGTAACAATTCGAATGAGCCGCTGCTCTACATCGTGGCGCAGATGCGTGCGAACTCGCTCAGGCAATACGGTTTCGGCGACGGTGTTGTGCCCGAGCAAGCGGTGACTTGGCCGGATTGAAAGTAGTTGTTGGAACCGTTCGCGAGAAATGGGCCACCCCAGCTCCTTCCCAAACGCCAGGTGAGCCCCGGCTTCCTGGCGTATGCGATTACCAGCAAGTATGCCGATACGCTGCCGGCGTCACGGCAATGCTATATCCTCAATCGTGGTGGTATCGGCTATGCCAGCAACACAAAGCTCTCTGCGATCGAGACACGGATGCGTGATGCCAGTGACGAGGAAAGACAACAAGCCCGGCAACGTGACCGCGTGCCGGTGCTTGAGGCGTTTCACACCGGGCTGCTGAAACAAAACGTCAACCCCGAAAGCCGCCTGGGTGAAGCCATCCATTACACGTTGACCTACTGGAATCATCTGACCGTGTATTGCACCGACGGCCGGGTTGAGATTGATAACGACCGCATTGAAATCAAAATCCGGCCCTTTGCCGTGAGCCGGACGAACGGGTTATTCTCCGCCAGCCGGGTGGGTGGGGCGCCAAAGCCAGCGCCAATCGCTATAGCCTGGCTGAAACGGCCAAAGCCAAATCCGAAAGAGCGGGTGGCGCGCACTATCATCGCGCAAAACATCACGCGCATTCCCCGCTGTGGTGCAGTAACAATCCCCGTCCGATGTCTAACTGCCTGCCTCAGCAGGATAATTTATTTGGCACAGCAGTTGCTCTAGTGGCGTCGTGGTTACGCACCGATGCGTGGCCGGGCTTAATGGAGAGCGCGACATGAACTGGCGGGAATTCAGCAAGGCAGGGCACTGGCCGACGTTACTGGCGGCATTTTTGTATTTCGATGTGAGCTTCATGGTGTGGGTGGTGCTGGGGCCTTTGTCCCTGTACCTCAGTCAGGATCTCGGACTTACGATCGAGGAAAAATTCAGCGTGGTGGCCATTCCGATCCTGGCGGGTGCGCTGTTGCGCATGCCGCTCGGCATGTTGGCCGACCATATGGGTCCCAAACGCACTGGCAGCATCGCGCAAATAATCGTGATCGCCGGCATGGCCTATGCCTGGATTTTTGGACTGCACTCCAAGCTGGAAGTCGAGCTGCTCGGCGTGGTGTTGGGGCTCGCCGGCGCGAGCTTCGCGGTGGCGCTGCCGCAGGCCTCGCGCTGGTACCCGCCCAAATATCAGGGCGTGGTCATGGGCATTGCCGGCGCCGGTAATATGGGGGTCGTGCTCGACTCCATGTTTGTGCCGTGGATGGCCGAACACTGGGGCTGGCAGTCGGTGTTTGGTGTGCTGCTGATTCCGCTGGGTATCGTGCTGGCGCTGTACTTGCTGATGGCCAAAGACGCGCCGGAACAGCGTGCGCCGGTAACGCTGGCAAACTATGCGATCGTGTTGCGCGACCGCGATACGTGGTGGTTCATGTTCTTCTATTCCATTACCTTCGGTGGCTTCGTGGGTTTGGGGAACGCATTGCCGCTGTACTTCACCAATTGGTATCACACCTCCGGTATTGCGGCCGGCCTGATGGCGGCGCTGGTGGTTATGGCCGGTTCGATGGCGCGCCCCATGGGTGGCGTGCTGGCCGACCGATTTGGTGGCATTCGCACTTTGCAGCTGTTGTTCGTGGTGGTCGCGGCCGCTTATCTGACGGTGGCGATGCTGCCGCAGGGACCGGCGCCCGTAACTGTGGGCAATGCCAAGGTTGCCGGCTGGGCGTTGACCGAACTGCCGGGCATCGCCTGGGTGGCCGTGGTGGTGTTTTTCCTGGGCGCGACCGCGCTCGGCATGGGCAACGGCTCGGTGTTCCAGCTGGTGCCGCTGCGCTTCCGCAATGAAATCGGCGTCATGACCGGGCTGGTCGGTGCCGCCGGCGGTATCGGCGGGTTCTTTCTGGCCAAGGCGCTCGGTATTTCCAAGGGACTTACGGGCGGTTTCTTCGCTGGCTTCTCGCTGTTCGCCGGCCTGGCGGTCATCGGCTTGGTGGGTCTCATGGCGGTCAAGACCCGCTGGCGCACGACCTGGGGAGCGGCGTCGGGGGCACAGGTTTGATTCTGCGCTTGTGTCGCGCGCTGTTGCGCCGCTAATCTCATGGCATGAGTGGCAACCAGCTCGAAGTCCGGTCCGGTCAGGCAAGCGAGCGCGGACGGCGCGAAACCAACGACGACTATGCGTCGGTCCGCGAACAAAACGGCGGAACACGCACGTTCGTTGTCGCGATCGCCGACGGCGTGAGCGGCGCCGGCGGACGGCTGGCGGCCGAAACCGTGGTGCGCGGTTTTCTCGACGGTTTTCAGAGCGAACCGGCCACGCTGACGGTGGAGCGTGCCGCCAGCCGGGTGCTGGCGGCGATGAACCGCTGGGTGCATGCCCAGGGCCAGCAGGACGTTTTGCGGCGCGGTATGGCGACGACTTTCACCGCCGCCATTTTGCGTGGCCGGCGTCTGCACTCGGTGCACGTCGGCGACACCCGCACCTACCGGTTGCGCGACGGCGCACTCACGTTGCTGACCCGCGATCACACCCGCGACCATCCGGATATGCGGCATGTGCTGATTCGCGCCGTGGGGCTGGAGGAAACCATTCGCCCCGACTACAGCGCCTCGGACCTCATCCCGCACGACCGCTACCTGCTGTGCAGCGATGGCGTGCATGCCTCGCTCAAGAGCAATCAGCTGCAGAAACTGCTGGCGGAGCGTACCGCGCCGGACGAGGTGGCAAGCCGCATCGTGGGCGCGGCGCTCGAGGCCGGCAGCCATGACAATGCCACGGCCGTGGTGCTCGATGTGCTGGCGGTGCCGGCGGCCGATCGTATCGACCTCGAAGCGGTCGTGGCCGATCTGCCGATCCTGGAACTGCCGAAGACCGGAGACACGGTGGACGGGTTCATGCTCGAAGAACAGGTGTCGGACGGACGTTACAGCCGCCTGTTCCGTGCCGAAGATAAAGTGAACAAACGGGAAGTCATCGTGAAATTCCCGCATCCGCGCGTGATCGCGGAGGCGACCTACCGCAATGCCTTCGTGCGCGAGGCGTGGGTGGCCTCGCAAGTGCGCAGTCCGTATGTGAGCGAAATCATCGAGCTCCCGGCCGGGCGCCAGACCCGGCTGTATTCGGTCATGCCGTTTTATGCCGGCGAGACCCTGGAGCAGCGCCTCAAGCGCACACCGCGCGTGTCGCTCGAAGAGGGTGTGCGCATCGGCATCGTGCTGGCCAAGGCGGTGTATGCGCTCAACCGGCGCGACATCGTGCACCGCGACATCAAGCCGGACAATGTCATGCTCGCGTCCGATGACAGTCTGCGCCTGCTCGACCTGGGTGTGGCGCGCCTGCCGGGGCTGGAGGCCGCGCCGGACGAGGCGATTCCCGGCACACCGAGTTACATGGCGCCGGAATTGTTCGAGGGTCATGCCGGTGATGCACGTTCAGACGTGTACGCGCTTGGCGTCACGCTGTATCGGCTGTTCAGCGGCCACTATCCGTACGGGGAGGTCGAGGCATTTTCGCGGCCGCGCTTCGCGAAGCGCGTCCCGCTCAATCAGCATCGGCCCGATCTGCCGGTGTGGCTGGATGTGCTGCTGGCACGCGCCACCGCCGTCGATCCCGCGCAACGCTTTGGCGATGCCATGGAGCTGGCCATCGAACTCGAACACAATCTGGCGCACGCGCCGCGCATTGTGGTTCAGCGCCAGTCGCTCTATGAGCGCAATCCGCTGCGCTTCTGGAAGGTCGTTGCGCTGCTGCTGTTTGTGGCATTGCTGGCCTCGCTCGCGCTGCGTTGAAGCGCTCTTATTGGTGCATGGGCCAGGGTTCTGCACCAGCATGGACCGCATCCCCAAGGCGTCTCCGCCGACTCCGAATTATTCCCAATATATTTCAGTTAGTTAAATAAATTCCGATAGTGGCACATCGCTTGCTATAGGGCTGGAAAGAATCTGCATTTCCGGAGAGGCTGATGAAGGAAAAATTGGTAGTGATCGGCAACGGCATGGCCGGCATCCGCGCCGTGGAGGAGCTGCTCAAGCTCGCGCCCGAGAAATACGATATCACCGTGTTCGGCGCCGAGCCGCACCCGAACTACAACCGCATCCTGCTGTCGCCGGTGCTGACCGGCGAGAAGCAGTTCAGCGAGATCGTGCTGAATGACGACGCCTGGTATGCCGAGCACGGCATTACCCTGCACAAGGGCAAGACCGTCACCGAAATCAACCGCAAGCAGCGCTACGTCAAGGCTGGCGATGCCACGGTTGCCTTCTACGATCGGTTGCTGCTGGCGACCGGTTCCAATCCGTTTCTGCTGCCGGTGCCGGGCAAGGACCTGCCGGGCGTGATCGGCTTTCGCGACTTCGCCGATGTCGAAACCATGCTCAAGGCGGCGAAGGATTATCGCCATGCCGTGGTCATCGGCGGCGGCCTGTTGGGCCTGGAAGCCGCCAACGGCCTGATGAAGCAGGGCATGAAGGTCACGGTGGTGCACCTGCCGGACGTGCTCATGGAGCGCCAGCTGGATGCGCCGGCCGCGAAGATGCTCAAGAAGTCACTCGAAGACCGCGGGCTGGAATTCGTGCTCCAAGGCGTC
>Ga0209640_10006547_pt1 | contig 10200 bp, 3 predicted proteins | sample RifCSP10_1_FD_184018 | JGI IMG/M metagenome (GOLD analysis project Ga0209640, IMG submission 184018) | Soil microbial communities from Rifle, Colorado - Rifle CSP2_sed 10_1 (SPAdes) (version 2) | ecosystem: Environmental > Terrestrial > Deep subsurface > Rock core/Sediment | place: Rifle... | reverse complement strand
CTGGTGGCGCGCGACGTCGAAGCCCTCGATGTTGCCGTTGCCCTTGGAGAATTCGAGAAACGCATTGACCGCGAGAAGGCTCATCAGCGACTCGTTGCCCGTGCAGCCGATCCCTTCGCACGAATCGTTGTAGCCTTGGTTCGCGCCGAAGTAGGCCGAGTTCACGACGCCCACCAGCTTCGACAGCATCTGCGGGTAGCGTGCGACGGCGACGTCCACCGCGGTGATCGAGCAATCGGTGTCGTCGAGCATCCGCACGACTTCGTTGTAGATCGCGGGCAGGCTGGGAAGGCGCCTGAACTTGGAGAACAGGCTCCCCAACGCCTCGTTCGTGGAGGCCCACTCCTTGTTGCAGGTTCGCTCGACCGTGGCCACCAAGTCGGCGGCTGCGCACGGCTTCGTGAGAAACTGGTGAGTGATGTCGACGCATCCGGGAATTTGCCGCGGGTCCGCCTGCCCCGAGATTCCGATCCGGACAGTGTTCGGGTTCAGGCGGGCGACCGCGCGCAGGAGCGTCGCGCCATCCATGCCCGGCATCTTCATGTCCGTCACCACGACATCAAACGGCTTCACCGCGAAGGCCTCGAGCGCGGCCGCGCCGGTTTGGGCGAAAACCATCTCCCATTCGAGGCACATGGGCCTCAGCATCCGCTGCAGCGCCTGCAGCAGGAACATCTCGTCGTCTACAAATAACACTCGTTTCATGGCGTAAGGATGGCGCGCTTCTGCGAAGCATGGACGCGCGCGGGATGGTTCTTGGTTGTTGAAGCTCTACTGCCCCGGCCGACGCTCAAAGTCCGGAGCGTCAAGGCAGTGCTGGCGGCCAGCGCGGGTCCGCAAGGACAGGCAGGGTTCGCCGAACATGACTCTCTGCAAGGAGACCAGAACATCACCGGGGCCTGGTTCATTTTGATGTATGCCCTATTAGCGGTCCCTTTCGGTTTTCCTGAACGACCTTTCCGCGCCCGCAAGGCGAAGGCTTCGGCACGAGAACCAAAATCTCCAAGTCGTTTCGCCCAAATGGCTTGCAGGCGGATCTGACCGCTCCCCGCCCAACCTACCGGTGGTCGGCCGCAGCTAAATGAGGACGTTCACAATTGCGTTACCGATTCCGATAAGCGCCGCACCGGCAATAAGGCCCGCGCAGATCGGCTCGACGCACTCGACCCAGAGCTCATTGCCGCGGGTTCCCTTCACGGAATTCCGGCGCCCCATGGTCCAGAAAACGAACGCACCCGCGAACATCGCGAGGCACGCGTCGGGCGGAAGGACGACCCCGAGGCCGATCGAAATCGCCGAGAGTGGGAAGCGCCCCTTGGTGGTGATCCGAAGCACCTCAAACACGATTGCCAGGACCGCGGCCACCGCCATCGAGATCACGGCGGACATCGGCAGCCCGGAGATTCCGTGCGAGATGAGGTCGGCCACGCCCTTCCATTGCACCGCCGCGGGCATCGGGAACTCATCCGTGAGAAGCGTGGACACCGACCGGACTCCATCCTGCTTCGGCAGGAAGAGCAGGAAGAACAACGGCGTGGATGCGAGCGCACCGGCGAAGATGCCGATGACATGTCCCATCGCCTGTTGCCGCGGCTTCGCGCCGAGCATGTAGCCGGGCTTGATGTCGGAGAGCAGGTTAGCGGCGTTCGACGCCACTTCCGCTGTCATGCCCGCGGTCATCAGGTTCACGGCTGGGTTGCCCCGCTCGATCGCGCCGAACGTGAATTGCGTGATCTTGCTCAGCGATCCGGTCGGCGTCCACGAGGTCAGCGCCATGGCGTTGGTCGCGATCAGCGTGAGCACGAAGATCAGCGGGAGCGCGAGCAGGGCCAGATACCATTTCACTCCGAAGAAATCATGCGCCATCCACGAGGCCAGGAACCCGAACACCGGGACGCCGACGTAGGAGACCCACAGTGGCAGCTCGATGTGTGCGACGACATCCGGGCCGCGGGCCGCCTTCTTCGAAAACATGCCCTTGAACGCGCCGAGGATCACCTTCGGCCGGGCAAACAGCGCCACCAGCGACGCGACGACCATCATCGTGATGCCCCACCACAACGACCACTGGTTCACGATCTCGGCGCGCGAGAGCTTCATCAGTGTGCCGTCTGCAGCGACACCGCGAACGATGTCGCCCCGCTCGATCATCCACGGCGCGAGCACGACGAAGTTGACGAGCGTGCCGATGAGCACGCTTCCTGCGACCCGGATGCCCATCAATCCGCCGACCCCGATCATCGCCACATCGAAGCCGACGCGCAGCCCGAGCTCACGAATGTCGGTCCCGAGAATCTTTGGAATCCAGTAATCATACTTCGCCGCCAGGAGGTAGTAGTAGTCGTCGATGCGCTCGCGCAGATGCCACGGGCTCGTCCAGCCGAGTTTCTCGTCGAGCCCGAGGATGCGAAACTGGATGAGCTTCATGAAGCCCTCGCCCATGAGGAACTGGAGGAAGCCCGCCGCGGCCGCGGAAATGGCGAGCACGCGAGCCTTGAAGAGGCCCACGTGTGCGTCGCTGTTGTAGAGCGTATCGAGCACCACTCCGCATGCGCGGCCCTCCGGGAACGGCTGCTGCTCGTCGTTGATGAAGCGGCGCTTCATCGGAAACGCGACGAGCACGCCGAGGATCGACAGGACGACGTTCCAGAGCAGCAGTTGCCACCAAGGAACGATCCGGTTCGCGATCAGCATGTAGGCCGCGAGGCTCGCGATCAGAGGGGAGGTCATGTAACCCGCCGCGGTCGCGATCGACTGCATGGCGTTGTTCTCGAGAATCGTGAAGTCGCCGCCGAGGCCGATGCGCGAGAGGACCTTGAACATTGCGAACGCGAGGATGACCGAAGTCAGCCCCACCCCGAGGCTCACGCCGGTCTTGCCGCCGATGTAGAGATTCGTGGCCGAGAGAAGTCCGCCGAGAAGGAAACCGGTCAGGGCGGACCGCAGCGTCAACTGCGGCAGGTCACCGCGAAAGATGTTCGTGAACCACCACTGGTCCTTCTGCTCCCGGGTCCATGTGCGAACTTGTTCGTCGGTCAGGTGCTGCAGTGCCATATGAAAGGTGCCGATGCTGCCCTTCACAAACTGAAAGGCAACCGGCGGATGAACCGACTGGCGGAGTTGCCGGTCCTTTACGAATGTGTCCCTTCACGAATTGACTGTCATTGCGAGGAGTCCACGGCAGCCGCCGGGGAGGACGAAGCAATCCAGAGTGGATCGCCATTCTGCTGGCCAGCAGAACGCTTCGCGCACCTCGCGATGACAGAGTCTCATACTCCTGGACAGCCGGTCTCAGTCCACCGGGAGATCGCCGGCGACTAAGGTGCGCGCTCGGGCGTCGCAGTCTTGCCTGTCGAAGCGCGCGTGGGCGACTCCCGCAGCGCGGCATCGCTGGCCTTCGACTTGGCGGGAACGCTCTCGATCTTCTCGTAGTTGAATGAAATCGACTCCATGGGCCGATCGCCGCTCGAGTTGCCTGCGGACTGGATGCTTGTGATGACGCAACCCCTGAGCATGTGGACCGTCGTTTCGTCGCCGACCTCAATCAACGCCAGGACCTCACCCGAGGCGAGTGCCTTGGCGAGTATCGGGCTGGCCTTGTCGATCGGCTTCGTGATCGTGAACGGCTTGTGCTGGCGCTTGCCGGTGGCCTGCCCCGTCGCGGCATCGCGCTTCCCCGAGGCCTGTCCTGTCGCGACATCGCGCGCCGCGGCCTGCGAGGCACCAAAGCTGAACGACGAGATCTCGATCGCCTGCCGGTGCCCGTCCTTCTCGGAGGCCGCAGCCTCTCCCTTGATGTCGCCGAGTTTCATGTAGGCGGGTGCAAACATCGTGGCGGCAAGCGCACACGAGCCGAATGTGAGGACGATCGCGCGGTAGGTTTTCATGAACTGCAGGGGTTTGTTTTTGGGTGCGAGAAACGGATCAGTTCGGCGAGCGAGCGGGTTTGTCTGTTGCGCGCGTGGGCGACTCCCGCAGCGCGGCATCGTCGGCCTTCGACTTGATCGGAGTCATCTCGATCTTCGTGTAGTTCAGTGACAGCGATTCCATCGGACGATCGCCGCCCGAGCTCGGCGAAGCTGAGATGCTCGTGATGATGCAATCCTCGAGCTTATAGATCATCGCTCCGTCGCCAATCTCGACCGTCTTGAAGACTTTTCCTTTCGCGACCGCCTCGGCGAGTTTCGGACTCGCCTTGTCGACCGTTTTGGTGATGACAAACGGTTTGTGCTGGCGCTTCCCGGTCGCCATGCCGGTCGCGGCGTCACGTTTGCCGGACGCCTGCCCGCTGGCGACATCCCGCACCGCCGCCTGGGCTTCAACCGCGTTGAACGACTGGAGTTCGATCCACTTCTCGTGGCCCTTGGCTTTGCTCTCTCCGTCGACGCCATCAAACTTGATGTAGGCGGGGGCAAACATGGTGGCGGCAAGCGCGCACGAACCGAACGCTAGCACTGTGGCACGTAGCATTTTCATCGATGGCATGGTCCTGGGTTTTTCGGGGTGGCCGGGGCATCCGGCTCAGCTCCCGATTGGGGTGCAAGGACTCTACGCGCGCGGGTTGGTTCCGCAAGCCGTCAGCGAGGTTGCGTGTTTCGCCTCCGTCGCACGTCGGATTCGGCACACCAGACCTGCGCTCGGAGATCGCTGGCAACCCTTCGGAGGTAATCTGCGAGTCGTTCAGCCGAACTGGTTCATTTGCAGGAGCCCGCTTGCGGGCGATTTCAGTGCGCGACACGGTCAAACCAAGCAATCGCCCGCAAGCGGGTTCCTACAAAAACTTCGGTCCGATTCAACCCAACAGCTCGTCGGAGTCCTCGTCAAAGATCGAGGATCCGAAGGAGCGACCGATGCCAAAGCCCATCGGAGTGAACGTGCCGAGGATCGAGCCGCCCGCGCTCAGCGAGAGACAGGAGCGGAGCGAGCTCGATCCGCCCATCCATCCGTCGAACGAGAGCGTGTCGAGCCGGCGCAGCGCGGAGGAAACATCGGCGACGGAGAACAGGTCACCCGTCAGCGTGGAGTGCGCAACGTTGTCGTCGTGGCCGAAGTCGAGCAGCGAGAAGGTCCGTGTGCCAGCGCCGAGCGTGTCGAGCATCATGCCGTCGCCGTGGGCTTCACCGAGCAGGTGGCCAAGCTCGTGGCCGATCACCGAGAGGAGATCCATGCCGCCTGTTTGCGAGCCGAGTGTCGGATTGAACTGCGGCGCCGAGTCAACGAACCAGCCGAAACCGGCCGCGTTCACATCGATCGAAATCTTCTCCCAAGTCGCGAAGCCGAGCATCGAGCCGGGCAGATCGACGACTTCAAATTCGACGGACTGCAGGCGAGCGAATTGATCGGCGCTCAGGCTACCAGACGACGACCACAGGTCGAGGACCGCGCGGGCCATCGACGAGACGTCGCCCGAAGCGACGCCCGCGGTCGCTATGTCAGTCGAAGCCGCTTCCGCGGCGTTCAGTGCTGCGCCCCATGTCACGGTGATCGACCAACTGTTCAGCGTGCCGGTGTTCTTCTTCTTCCCGTCCTTTATCTCGAGCTTCCACGTGCCGTTGAGCTGCTTACCGGCGAGTGCACCGAAGTTGCCCGTCGCCGAGCCGTTGGCCGCGACCGTGAGCTGCACCCTCGTGCCATCCGGGCTGATCAGCGTGACTGTGAGTTCGGACTTCGCCGGGTGCGTGATGTTCACCTGCACGCTCAGGCTCATGATCGTGCGCACCTCGCTGATCGTGAGATTGAAGGTCGAGGTGCCGGCGTCCTTGATCGATCCGCCTGCGCCGTTGTAGGTCGTGGTGCCGGATGTTTGGACAACCGTGATGTTAACCGTGCCGGTCGCGGTTGCGCCGTTGCCGTCGCTCACCGTGTAGGTGAATGACGTGCTGCCGTAGAATCCGGCGTTCGGGGTGAACGTCCATCCGCCGGCGACTTGGGTGAGCGTGCCGTTCGCCGGCTGCGTGAAGCTGGCGAATGACAGCGAGTCGCCATCGACGTCGCCGTCATTCGCCAGCACCGAAGCATAGGGGATTGCGAGCGGCACGTTCTGATCCGTGCTGAAAGTGTCGTTGCCGGCCGTCGGCGCGTCATTAACCGGCGTGACCGTGATCGTGACTGTGCCCGTCGCCGTGCCTCCCCTGCCGTCGCCGACGGTGTAGGTAAAGGTGACTTCGCCGAAGAAGTTCGCGGCCGGTGTGTAGGTCCAGCCTGTCGCATTCACGGTCAGAGTGCCGCCGCTCAACGCGCTCACGCCGGTTACCGTGAGTGTGTCGCCGTCTGAATCCGTGTCGTTGGCGAGCAATTGCGCGTGTGTGATCGAAAGCGGCGTGTCTTCCGCTGTCGTCACTGAGTCGGCGTTTGCGACCGGCGCATTGTTAGCCTTCGCGACGTCGATCGTGACTGTGCCCGTGGCGACGCCGCCGTTGCCGTCACTGACGGTGTAAGTGAACGAAGTGGTGCCGTAGAAGCCAGTGAGCGGATTGAACGTCCATTCGCCGGCGATCGCGACCAGCGTGCCGTTCGCCGGCTGCGTGACGGAGCTGATCGCGAGCGTGTCTCCGTCGATGTCGCTGTCGTTGGCGAGCAACTGGGCGGCGGTGATGTTGACCGGTGTGTCCTGATCCGCGGCGACGGAGTCGCTACCGGCGACTGGCGCGTCGTTGACCGGGGCCACGGTGATGGTGACGTTGCCCGTCGCGACACCGTCCTCGGTGTTGCTGATCGTGTAGGTGAAGGTGGTGGTGCCATTGAAGTTTGGCGCCGGCGTGAACGTCCAGCCGCCGGTTCCGTTCGAGACAAGGCTGCCGGTTGACGGCTGGCTGACGCCGGTCACGGAGAGGACCAGGCCATTCGGATCCGTGTCGTTGGCGAGCAGCTGCGCCGCCGTGATCACCAACGAGGAGTCCTCCGCGCCGCTGAAGGAGTCCGCCGCGGCGGTCGGCGCGGAAATATTCACTCCCGCGCTGCCGTCATCGGTCTTGAGTTGATAGGAATCGAACTGGGCCGTTGTTCCCTTCGCGAAGATGCCTGCCTGCCCGTCGACGAGCGGCGCGTTGTAGACGAACCCGAGCGCGGCCGCTCCGTCGATCGAGACGCTCACGGTCGTGCCATTCAGCGACACGTCGAGGGTGTAGGAACTCGCGGCGCTGAGCGTCTTGCCGACTGCCGCGTCGATCGTCATGCCGCTCCGGCTGACGTGCCCGATCACGATCTGCTGCGTCTGCACGTTGATCGCGGCAAACTTGTAGTCGGTCGGGCTGTAGTAGTCGAAGACGATGCCCGCGAGCGACGACGTCGAGACCTTCGTCTGAAGCTGGTAGACGAAGTTCGTGCCGATTCGGAGGTCGACGAGCTTGCGCACCGTGTCCGACGCATCGGCGGGTGTGCCGGTGAGGATCGAGCCGGCCTGCGTCCAGTTGCCCGAGCTTGATGCGAACTGGATGTCATCGACACCGTCGTCGAAGCCATCGGTGCGCGTGAGCGTGATTGTCGGAGGCAGGACCTGCACGGCCATGTTGTCGAACGTGCCGCTCGAGTTGTCAGAGCCGATGCCGATGAGACCGTTGTTCAGGTTGAACGTGTAGCCCTCGACGACGCGCGGGGTGAAGGCGTAGGAGAACACGGTGGAGTTGTTCACGACGAGCGTCGCCGTGGTGCCATTGATCGCGAGGAGCAGGTTGAAGTCGGTGCTGTGCTTCACGAGCATCGGGGTCTGCACGAGCATCTGCCATCCGGCGGCGGTGCGCTGGCCCATGACGATCTTGTTGTTCGACGAATCGAGCCCCGCGAACTTGAAGTCGGTCGCGCTCTGGTAGTCGAAGATGATGTAGGCGTTGGCCTTGTTGCCGGCGATCGGCTTGACGACGTTCACCGTGGCGCGGATCTCAAAGTAGGTCGGCACGACGGCGCCGATGTCCCAGACCGCGGCCGCGTCGCCGCCGAGCTGGCTGGAAGAGACGGTGAGCCGGCCGTTCTGGACCTTGAAGGTGCCGCTATCGATGAACATCGCCTCGGGGGTGTTCGTGTTGAAGTTCGCGGAGCGCAGCACATCGCGGAAGCCGCCGGGGATGTTGCCCGCCTGCGGGTCGGTGGGCGCGCCGGTCTGGTCCTGCCACGCGAAGTCCTTCTGGCGGATGACGCCGAGCTCGCCCTCGGGCTCGCCGTGGCGGAACGCCTGGTCGGCCAATCCGCCCGTGTCGGCGAAGCGCGTCGGGTCGGCGCCGTCGCTGGCGCTGAGCGTGTAGAGGAACTCGGCGAGCTGCGGCTGGAGCGTGCGGCTGACAGTGGCCATGCCGAACGGCGCGAACGGCACGAGGTAGCTGTTGAACTCGCCAACCCAGTCGATGAGCCGATCGCCGCCGGTGTTGCCGATGAGCACGTCGCGGCCTGCGCCGCCGTAGGCGCGGTCCTCGTAGCTCACTTGCGTGTCGGGCACGTCATTGAGGAAATCGTTCGTTGCGTGGTCGTCGTCGGCATTCAGCAGGTCGTTGCCGAAGCCGCTATACATGTCGTCGCGGCCCGTGCCGCCGACGAGCCAGTCGTTGCCGGTGTCGCCGAAGATGCGGTCGTTGCCGTCGTTCCAGGCCTGCGGATAGCTGCTCGCCTGCTGGCCGACCGGCTTCGGGTTGGTGCCTGCGGGCACGTAGACGCCCTCGACGGTCGAGAAGTTGAGGAACCACTCGAGCCCGCCCGCGTCGTCCTTGTTCGCGGTGCCGTTCTCGTTGAGCGTGATCTTGCGCCGAGGATCATACTCGTCGTAGAGCGCGAACTCGCCCGAGCGCCGCGTGCGGTCGAAGTGCCAGCCGTCGACGTCCACCGGGTTGTAGCGCAGCACGTCGACCGGGTTGAACGGACGGTTGTAATCGCTGCGGGCAATGCCAATGAGCTCGTAGATGCCGTTGCCGTTTTCGTCTTCGGTCTCGTAGACCTGCGTGAAAGCCTCGGGCAGCGCCTCGCCGCCGAGGATCGCATCGTCGCCCGAGCCGCCGTGCAGTGAGTCGTCGCCGAGACCGCCGAAGATGATGTCGTCGGCGTTGTGCGGGAACGGATTGTCCGGAGTGGCGCCGCGCTTCTTCGGCACACCCGTCGTGAATTCGTCCCACGTGCCGTCGAAATTCGGATCGAAGCTGAACGGCGTGAGGTTGACGGCCTTCTTGAGTTCGCCGCCGACATTCACCACGGCCTGCTGCATCGAGCCCGGCGTGGCGATCCACTCGTCCATCATGTTTCCGTTGAATGTCCTCGTGTCGCCGTTGTCGGGCAGCAGCGCGACGACACCGTGTAGCGGCTCGCCATAGGCCGTGGCGTTGCGGCTGACGATGATCCGGCCGTCGTCGCCGATCACGCCGTCGGCGCCCGTGCCGCCGCTGATCCAGTCGTTGCCGTAGCCGGCGATGAGATCGTCGTCCTGGCCCTCGCCGAAGAGCACGTCGCCGCCGGTCATGCCGTAGATCGTGTCGTCGCCCGACTCGCCGTGAATCTCGTCGCCCATGCCGCGGTCGACGGCATCGTCGCCGTTGTAGTCGTTGCCGCCCTCGTGGTAGTCGAGGAACTCGACGGCGCGCACGACGATCCGGTCATAGGTGGCCGTGTTGCTGTCGGTGCCGTAGCCCTGCGAGGCGAGACCGTTGTGGTCGTAGTTGAAGTTGAGGAAACCGCCGGTGCTGCGCACGCCGCTCTCATACACGTCGTTGAGAGTCGGGTCGTAGGCGGCGACCGGGTAGCCGCCAAGCGTGGTGTTGAATGCGTCTGTGCCCAATGAGCGCTGCGTGCTGCTGATACCCACGAGGCGGAAGATCTGGCCGTTGTCGCCGATGATCACGTCGGCGTCGTGCGCGTGGCCGCCGGCGGTGTTGATGATGAGATCGTCGGGATACTGGTCCTGCGCGTTGTTTGGCGGGAGCGTCGAGCTGCGTGCGGTGGTGGCGTCGCCGATGTCGTTACGCGCAATGTCGGTGCCCGCGCCACCGAAGATGAGGTCGCCGCCGTCGGGCCGCTTGGCGAATGTGTTCAAGCCGTAGAGGTCGGAGCTGCCGCCGATGATGTCGTCCTGACCGAGATTGCCGAAGATGACATCGTTGCCGCCATTGCCCTCGATGTAGTCGTCTCCATCGCTGTCGGACTCGAACGAGGCGAAGACCGTCAGGTCGCCAGCACCTTCGAGGCCTGCAGGTGTGCTGCGGAATGCGCCGAATGCTGTCGGTGTTG